>Ga0272441_10001961_pt1 | contig 42996 bp, 47 predicted proteins | sample SSMProp6N_FD_193582 | JGI IMG/M metagenome (GOLD analysis project Ga0272441, IMG submission 193582) | Marine sediment archaeal communities from Little Sippewissett salt marsh, Falmouth, MA, United States - SSM-Prop-6N | ecosystem: Environmental > Aquatic > Marine > Wetlands > Sediment ...
AGGAGGCTGGCTGGATAGCGGACCGGCGGCCGGGAGCGGTCCGAGGGGGTGAGGCGGATGGTTCGCAAACGTCTTTGTCTGTCGGCGGTGATCCTGGCGTCGATGGCGCTTCACGGGTGTTTCTTCTCCAACGCGCAGCCTGTCGCTAGGATCGCGGCGAGCGTGGTCAGCGGGGTGTCGCCGCTGGTTGTGATGTTCGACGGCACCGGCTCGTCGGACCCCGATGGGTCGATCGCCTCCTACTCCTGGAGCTTCGACGACGGCACCAGCTCCGAGCTCACCCGCCCGACGCACACGTTCCGCGCCGACACGCCGACGACGTTCACGGTGACGCTCATCGTCACCGACAACGACGGGTCGATCGCCAGCGCGTCACAAACGATCGAGGTCGGGGTCGCCGACGAAGAAGACCCCAACGCGCCGACCGCGCGGATCACGGTGGGGCCGACCGCGGGCAACGCGCCGCTTCGCGTCACCGCGAGCGCGGCGCTGTCGCGCGCCGCCGAGGGGACGCTCACCCTCTACGCGTGGGAGTTCGGCGACGGGGCGAGCGCCACCGGCGAAACGGTGACCTACACCTACGAGGCCGATGCCAACACCAATTTCGTGCTGACGCTCACGGTCACCGACGACCACGGCCGCTCGTCGTCGTCGAGTGCGGTGATTTCGGTGTACGTTCCGGAGACGGTGCTCGACGACCCGCCGCAGGCGGACATGATCATCGACCCGCCGGTGCAGGTGTTCGCCTCGCCGACGCTGCCGAACCCCCCGTCGCTGTTCAACGTGAAGTTCGACCCGGCGTACTCGATGGGCGCGGCCGGCCACCAGATCGAGTTCTACATCTGGGATTTCGGCGACGGTTCGGAGCCGGTCACGATGACGGAGCCGGACGTGGTGGAGCATACCTACAGCGTGGTCGCGCCGAGCCGCGTGGTGATCGTCACGCTTACGGTGATCGACGATCAGGGCTTAAGCGACACGGCGCCGGGAAACGTGACGCTGATCAACTAGATCGCGCCGCCGGCTCAGCCGCAGCTGTCGCAGCCGATGACCTGGACCCGCTGCTTGTACACGCCCTCGCCGCCGCCGTTGTCGATCACGGTGAGCGTGACCAGCGGCTCCCAGCCCTGGGGGCCGGCCTCGTAGTAGATGTGTTCGACGAACTCGCCCTCGCCCACGGTGCCGTCGCCGAAGTCCCAGTACCAGGAGACGATCTCGCCGTCCGCGTCGGTGGAGTCCGACGCGTCGAACTCGATCGGCTGCCCCTTGGCGACCATGTACGGCCAGTAGGTGAAGCGGGCCTCGGGAACGTGGTTCAGCGCCTCAATCGCGAGCGTAGTCGACGCCGTCTTGCCGGCGGAGTCGGTGACCGTGAGGGTGACCTCGTAGGTCCCCTGTTCCCAGAACGTGTGATCGACCGTCTGGCCGACCTCGGTCACGCCGTCGCCGAACTCCCACACGTAGCGGCCGATGATCCCCCCCGGGCTCCACGAGGCGCCGCCGTCGAAGCGCACGTCAAGCGGCGGGAAGCCGAACGGTGGGTCGGCGGTGATGGCCGCCTGCGGGCCAGTGGGGCGAAGGAAACACCCGCCCAGGCACGCGGCGAGGGCGGCGGCGACGACGATCGCCAGGGTGAACGCTTGGTGGGATCTACGGGTCATCTCGTCCTCCTGATCGTGGATTCTACGTCAGCCGCGGACGCGGCGCACGGCAGGCGGCTAGTGACAGCTGTCGCATCCGATGACGCGAAGCGCTCGAGTCACGGTGGACGCGGCGCCGTCCTCGTCGATCACCGTGAGCTCCACGTCGTAGACGCCGGCGGCCTGGAACCAGTGGCTGATGGACGGGCCGACGTAGAAGCTGCCGTCGGGGAACCGCCACTCCCAGGCGACGATGATCCCGTCGGGATCCGTGGAGCGCGCGGCGTCGAAGCGGATCCACTGGTCTCTGGCGACAACGGAGGGGGCGACGTCGAACGCGGCGACCGGAGGGCGGTTCTTGGCATCGATGGTCGTGCTCGCGTGGCCGGTGCGGCCGGTGGCGTCGGTGATCACGAGCGTGACCAGGTACTGCCCCTTTCGCTCGTAGGTGTGGAGCAGGAGAGGCGCGTCGGAGCTCGTGCCGTCGCCGAGCTGCCACGCGTAGCCGACGATCGGCCCGTGGATGCTCGAGCTTCTGGAGCCGTCCAGGGTGACCGTGAGCGGCGGGTAGCCGGACAACGGCTCGGCGTGGAGGGTGGGGTGCGGCGGCACGTCACGGCTGCAGGAGGCAGGGAGCGCGAGCGTGACGGCGAGGGCGAAAAGGGCGGCGCGGCACAGCCCGCGGCGCAGAGCGGCTAGCACTTGCCGCACCCGACGATCCGTACCTCGCGCTCGGTGGTGGATTCCTCGCCGGTGTCGTCGACCACCGTGAGGCGAACCGTGTAGCTCCCATAGGCCTCGTAGAGATGGTCGACCCGCTGACCGTAGCCCACCGTGCCGTCGCCGAACGACCAGCGCCAGTCCACGATCTCGCCGTCGGGATCAAACGATGCGTTAGCGTCAAACGCAACGGGGATCGTCTTTGTCGAGATCGCCGGATCGGCGGCGAACACAGCGTGCGGGGCGAGGTTCGTGACGGTGATCAGCGCCTGGCAGGAGGCGGTGTTGCCGGCGGCGTCGGTCACGGTGAGCGACACCGTGTGGACGCCCTTCTCCAGGAAGGTGTGACGCGGCATCGCGCCGTCGCCGTGGGTTCCGTCATCGAACGTCCAGTCGTAGGTGAGGATGGCGCCGTGGGGGCTGGACGACGTGCGGGCATCGAACTGCACCTCGAGCGGCGGGAGCCCGCTCGTGGGCGAGGCGGCGAACCGCGCCTCCGGGCCGGAGCCCGCGAGACAGCCGGAGAGGCAGATTGCAGCGACAACGACGAGGGCGAGGGCCGTCCGCCGTACGGTTGAAGGTCGGTCGCGCATGCCGGGATTCTACGAGGCGCGCCGCCTGTACGGCAACGTGTCCCACAGCATGCTCCATGGGATTGACGCTCCCCGCCTCTGTCTGGAGAATGCGAGCCGGAAGCGATCGCGTCGCGACGTGCGCGGCGCGGGGAGGGGTGGTGATGGGAATCTCGAACCGTTCGCTTCGGATGAGGGAGGGGCGCGTGGCAACGACCTGCGGCCGGTGGCGCCGTCTGCTGCGGTGTGGATTGACGGTGGCGTTGGTGGCGGCCGCCGGGTTGACGGCGATGGCGCAGCTCGACTCCCCATGGATGTGGGGGCCGCACCTCGGAGCCTTTGGCAGCGACTACGCCACGGTGACCTGGAAGGTGAGCCGGCCGGTGGAGATCGAGGTGCGCTACGGCCAGGCGGCGCTGTACGACGCCGACGGCAGCTTCGAGGAGACACTCGCGTTTCCGCGACACCAAGGCTTGGCGGAAATCCGTCTCGACGGGCTGGTGCCGGGCACCGGCTACGTGTACCAGGTGGTGGTCTACGAAGGGGACGCCGTCCATCCGGGGCCGGTCGGGCGGTTCGCGACCTCCGGTGGGAACGCAGCGCCGACAACGGTCCTCGTCTACGGCAACACCGCGGGGTTCCCCGAGAGGCAGCGCGTGGTGATCGACGCCATGAGGGCGTTCGACGGCGACGCGGCGCTTCTCGTGAACGTGGGGCCGCTGGTGCGGTCCAACGACCCCGAGGGCTACGCGGAGCTGTTCGAGGTGATCGGCCCGTTCGCTCGCGACCACCCCTACGTTGCGGTGGCCGGGGCTAGCGAGCGGGGAAGCGAGATCTACTACGACAGCTTCGCGCTGCCGACCGGCGGCGGGATCGACGACGAGCAGTGGTGGTCGATCGATCTCGGCGGCGTGCACTTCGTCGCCCTGGACGTGTCGACCCCGGAGGGCCCGGAGGCGGCGGCGCTGATCGCCGAGCAGGTGACGTGGCTGACCGCCGATCTCGCGGCCTCCAGCGCGGAGCTGAAGGTGGTGTTCGTCCGTGACCCGATCTACAGCTCTACGCTTCCCGACGGCGTTGACAAGGAGCTGCGCCTCCGCTGGGAGGGGCTGCTGCGCGACGGCGGCGTTGACCTGGTGGTGGCCGGCGGCGCGTCGCGGTACGAGCATCTCTACGTGGGGGGCGTTCACCACGTGGTCTGCGCCGGCGGGGGCGGTCCGTTTGCCGCGGTGCCGCCGATCGACGCGGCGGGTCTCGTGTTCTCGCGATACAGTGCCCTGCACTACCTGAGGCTGACCATCGCCGGGGAGGCGCTTCGCGTGGAGGCGATCCCGGTGGCGACCGTCTACGCGGTGGGCCTCGACGAGCAGGGGGCGCCGATCGAAGAGGTGCATCTCGTGCCGGGGGGAGAGCCGATGGATCGGTTCACGCTCGGTCGCAGCGCGTCCGAGTAGCACGCGTCGCGTGTCAAACGGCGGAAGCGACTGGTCGGGACGCCCGGATTTGAACCGGGGACCTCTTGCGCCCCATGCAAGCACGCTACCAGGCTGCGCCACGTCCCGAGGCACGCCCATGGTACCGCGCCGGCGCCGAAGCGACAAACCGCCCCCATAAAAGGGGACACAAACCCCATTTCCCGTCTTCTCGAAAAAGGGGACGCAAACCCTATTTCCCGGCGTGGCGGAACAGGGTGTGTGTCCCCGTTTGCCGCGCGGGGATGGCCCTGCCGATCGGGAGAGGCGCGGTCGGCGGCGAAATGGGGTATGTGTCCCTCGATTCAGGGGACGACGCCCAAGAAGGATCGGGGCGGTCCCCCTGGCCGGTGCCGGCGGGGTGATGTGATGTACATCACGAAACCGTGAGGAAAAGGGGGACACAAACCCTATTTCCTGGCGTGGCGGAACAGGGTGTGTGTCCCGGTTTGCCGCGCGGGAATGGCCCTGCCGATGGGGAGAGGCGCAGTCGGTGGCGAAATAGGGTATGTGTCCCTCGATTCAGGGGCCGAGGCCGAAGAAGCAGCGGGATGGGTTCACTGGCCGGTGCCGGCGGGGGAATGTGATGTACATCACGAAACCGCTTGCGGCAGCTCGTGTATATTGGGATGCTGAAAGCCAACGGAGGTGAGTGGTGTGAAGCGACGGTGGGTCTGGTTGGGTGTTGTGTTGGTCGTTGTTGCCGTCGTCCCACAGCTTGCGCTCGGCGCGTCGTCCGGACTGCTCGGCGACCGGTTCTCGGTCGGCGAACTGGTGCAGTTCCGGGTCGTCGACGACTCGACGTGGTGGTGGGGCTGTTGCTGCTGCCAACCGGCGTGCGGTCCGTCTGACGTCTACGGATGGCGGGTCGCCGATCTGTGCGGCGTGGCTGTCTATGGCATGACGTACGAGGTACCCATGCCGGCAACGGTGTTCCTCGGCAGCTGGCCGCAGGTGAACTACGACGGAATGCAGGTCGCCGCGGGAACCTACATCCTGTACGTGGACACCTCGGTGGGCACGCTGTCGCGATGCTTCCGCATCGTCGATCCGTGCTGCCTCAATCTGTGCTGGTGGTGCGTGTCGTGCCACGCGACGAGCTGCTTCACGAACTGTGGTTGCACCACGTCGCTCGAGTGGGTCGTGCCGGAGCCGGAGTGCTGCTGGCCGTTCTGGTGCGTGCCCAGCTGTTGCCCGTAATCGAGGACCGACGCTAGAGGGGGACCGGCCGCGCCGGCGGGATTTTCTCTGCCCGCTGCCGGATTCTCTTAGCCACGGCGGCTTGTCCCGCGGCCTTGGGTGTCGTAGGCTCTGGAGGCTTGAGCGGGTCGTGCCCGCGAAGGTGGCGGAACTGGCAGACGCGCCAGCCTTAGGAGCTGGTGCCTTCGGGCGTGCGGGTTCGAGTCCCGCCCTTCGCAGTTGCGCAAGGGGGGAAGGGAGGGGTACAATCCCTATCCACCTTGCGGGAATAGCTCAGCGGTAGAGCACTGCCTTGCCAAGGCAGGGGTCGCGGGTTCAAATCCCGTTTCCCGCTCAGGGAGGGATGGATAGAAAGGCAATGGACGAGCCGGGATGGCGGAACTGGCAGACGCAGAGGACTTAAAACCCTTTGAGGCGTTCCTCGTGCGGGTTCGAATCCCGCTCCCGGCAGAAGATATCGCGGGGTGGAGCAACTAGGAAGCTCGTCGGGCTCATAACCCGGAGGTTGTCGGTTCGAATCCGACCCCCGCAACCAGCACGCGCGGCGGCGTAGCTCAACTGGTTAGAGCGTTCGGCTCATATCCGAAAGGTTCGGGGTTCGAGTCCCTGCGCCGCTAGTGGCTTCAGAAGGACCAGCCTGGGGGCGTAGCTCTAATCGGGAGAGCGCTGCGTTCGCATCGCAGAGGTTGACGGTTCGAATCCGTTCGCCTCCACCATCCAGGCCGACGGCGACGCACACGGTGCGGCGCCGTCTTCGTTTTGCGACGCGGTTGCAGGCTGTCGCACGCCGTGGCTAGAATGGCCCCATGACCCCTCGTATCCGAGAGCCGGTCGTTGCCGGTGCGTTCTACCCCGGGACCGAAGACGCCCTTCGCGCACAGCTTGGCGCCCTGTTTGGGGAGGGCTTTGCGACACCACGCACGCCGCTTCGCGGCAGCGCCGGAATCGTTGCCCCTCACGCTGGTTACCTCTACTGCGGCAAGACCGCAGCCGCCGGCTACCGGTGGCTTGCGGGGCAAGGGCGTCCGGAGTGGATCCTCGTTGTTGGGGCCAACCACACCGGACGCGGGGCGCCGGTCTCCGTGGGTTCGGCCGGAGGGTGGCGAACGCCACTGGCGCTCCACCCGGTGGCGGAGGCGGCGGGTGTCGAGGGTGCCGGGTTGACGGTGGATGACGCCGCGTTTGCCGGGGAGCACTCGCTCGAGGTACAGCTGCCGTTCCTGTTCCATGCGTACGGAGATGCGATTCCGTGGGTTCCGGTGTGTGTCATGACGCGACGATTCGACCGGCTCGATGCGGCGGCGGAGCGGCTTGCAGAGAAGGTGGGCACGGCGGCAGTGGCGGTTGTGGCATCGAGCGACTTCACCCACTACGAGCCGCAATCAGTGGCGGAGGCAAAGGATCGCGACGCGATCGAGCGGCTCCTGGCAAACGATGTCCGGGGGTTCCTCGAAACGGTGGAGCGCCGTGGCTTGACGATCTGCGGGGCAGGGGCGATCGCCCTGATGCTTTTGGTGGGCCGACGGCTGGGCTGGGGATCAGGAGAGCTTCTGTCCTACAGCACGTCGGGAGACGCGACCGGCGATCAGGGATCCGTCGTCGGGTACGCGGCGGCGGGATGGAGGAAGGCAGACGATGATTCGTAGCATGACCGGCTTTGGGACCGGCGAGGCGACCGTCGACGGATGGCAGGTGAACGTAACGGCGCGCTCGCTGAACCACCGATACCGCACCGTGCGCGTGCGAACCCCCGCGGACTGGCCGGAGCTTCAGGCGCGCGTGGAGGACGCGGTGAAGCAATGGCTCCATCGCGGGGACGTGAACGTGTGGGTGGCGGCCACGCGCATCGAGACCGCCGACGGCGCGGCGTCGTTCGACCTCGAGGCGGCGCGCACGTCGCTTCAAGGGCTGCGGCGGCTGTCGAACGAGCTGGCGCTTCCCGGTGAGCCGACGCTTCGCGATCTCATCGCCTTGGGGGCGGTGAAGGACACCTCGGGAACGGTCGCGCCGCCGTGGGAGGCGATCGCCACGGCCCTGGAGGCGGCGCTTCAAGGGGTCGTTGAGGCCCGCGAGGGCGAGGGCGCCAGCCTTGCGGTCGAACTCGGGAGGATCTTCGATGAGCTGGAACGGATGCTCGCGGAGGTGGTCGACCGGATCCCTGCTGTCACCGACGAGCTGCGCGAGCGGCTGCGCGAGCGGATCGACGGGCTGGGCGTGTCGGTGGAGCCGGCGCGTCTGGAAGGCGAGATCGTGCTCCTTGCCGACCGCTACGACGTACAGGAAGAGGTGAACCGCCTCGAGGGCCATCTGCAGACAGCGCGAGCGCTGCTCCGTGGCAGCGATCCCTCCGGGCGGCGGCTCGACTTCCTGGCGCAGGAGCTGCTGCGCGAGGCGAACACGCTCGGCTCGAAGTCGCGCGACCTGTCCATCCACTCCCTGGTGGTAGACATGAAGGTCTCCATCGACCGACTCAAGGAGCAGGCGCAGAATGTCGAGTAGCGAGCTGGTGAGGCGCCGCCGGGGTATCGGCGGACGGGTGGCGTTCTGTGTGTGCGGGCCGTCGGGTGCGGGGAAGACGTCGGTGATCAAGGCGGTGATGGCGGATCTGCCGGGGCTGGCGTTCTCGGTGTCCTACACGACGCGCCCCAAGCGAGCCGGGGAGACCGACGGGGTGGACTACTGCCACATCGCCCGCGATGCGTTCGAGCAGCTGATCGCAAACGGCGATCTGGTAGAACACGTCACCTACTCCGGTCACCTCTACGGCACATCGCGGCGGCAGATCGAGACGGTACTCGAGCGTGGCGACGATCTGGTGCTGAACGTGGATGTGGAGGGAGCACGGACGCTGAAGCGGTGCGGGCTCGCCGCCGAATGCGACGTGGTGTACGTGTTTCTGATGCCCTCGTCGCTGGAGCGGCTCGGCGAGCGGCTCCGTCGGAGAGGATCCGAGGACGAAGCGCGGATCGCAACACGGCTGGCGGTGGCGGCGCGCGAGATCAAGGAGTTGTCGTGGTTCGACTACCTGGTGGTGAACGACGCGTTCGACGTCGCTGTGGATGAGCTGCGGTCGATCATCGTCGCGGAGCGGGCGCGGATCCGTGGTCACGATGCTCGGGATTGACGCCGTGGAGGTCGGACGGATGCGGGCGATCGTCGAGCGCCGCGGGGACCGCTTCCTCGATCGGGTGTTCACCCCCGGCGAGCGGGAGTACGCCGCCCGCGGGCGCGGGGACCGCACCTACGAGCGACTCGCGGTGCGGTTCGCCGCCAAGGAGGCCGTGTGCAAAGCCGTGGGGCGGAGGTTGCCGTTCCGCTCTGTCGATGTGGGTCACGCATCGCCGGGAGGCGCCCCCATGGTGCGTTGCGAACAGATTGCGGGCACGATCTCGGTGAGTCTGACGCACACAAGGGGTCTTGCGGTGGCCGTGGTTTGGGTGGAGCCGGAGTGACGCAACGGGTAACGGCCGGCCGGTGCATCGTGGCACCGACCGGCCGTTACCGTGTCTTCTTACGCCGCTTGCATCACGAAGCGCCGATCTAGCGGCGCTTCGACTACTTGCAAGGCGACGCCAGCAGGGCCGTCGCCTACTTCCGGGCGACGCCGCCCGGTGTTGCCTTGAGCTTCTTTGCGATCCGTCGCTTGAGCTCCTTGCCGGGGCGGAACAGCGGGACCACCTTGGCGGGGACCTGGATCGGTCGCTTGGTCTGTGGATTGATGCGACTGCTCGCCTTTCTCGCTCGGACAGCGAACTTGCCGAAGCCGACAAGCTTGACTTCGTCGCCGCTGGTGAGCGTCTTCTCGATCAGTCCGAGGACGGAGTCGAGAAGTCGACGGGCTTCCTTTTTGGTGAGCTTCGCGTCGTCTGCGAGTCGATCGACGAACTCGCCCTTGTTCATGCTGGGTCCCTCCTTACAGGTGTCCGTGGTTCCATGGGCCGGCTACTCGCCGCTCACTTCGTCATCGAGCGCCGTATCCCCAAGCAGGTCACGCATGCTGAGGGCCTCGTGGCCGCCGTCATCAAGGAAGGCGCGGTCCACACGATCTCGCTCTCGCCCCGCCCGGCGGGACGATCTTCGGCGGGGTGACGGCTGGCGGGACATCGGCACGTCGGGCGGCTCCAGCAGGCTGCGCATGCTCAAGCGCACTTGACGCTTCTCTTCGTTGATCCCGATGATCCGCGCCTTGACGGTGTCGCCCACCGCAAGGACGTCGCTGGGGGTACCGATCCGCTGCTCGCTGATCTCCGAGACGTGGATGAGGCCGTCGACCTCTGGCGTGATGCGCAGGAACGCGCCGAAGTCCTTGATCTCGGTGATCTCGCCCTCCACGACCTCGTCAAGGGCGAACTGCTCCATGAACTGGCGCCACGGGTTGGCTTTGAGCTCGCGGATGCTGAGGCTGATGCGCCGTTCCTTTGGATCGGTGCTGAGGACCTTGACCTCAACGGTATCGCCTTCGGACAGCACGTCGCGGGGATGCGACACATGCCCCCAGTCGAGCTCGGAGACGTGCACCAGGCCCTCGATCCCTTCTTCGAGCTTGACGAACGCGCCGAAGTCGGTGATCTTGGTGACCTCGCCGGCAACACGTTGGCCGACGGGGAACGTCGACTCCACGTCCTCCCACGGATCGCGCTGCGTCCTTCTGAGCGACAGGCTGATGCGGTGGGTGTCCTCGTCGCAGTTGAGGACCATCACCTCGACCTCATCGCCTTCGGTCACGATCTCGCGGGGGCTTTCCGGATGTCCCCACGAAAGCTCGGAGACGTGCACCAGGCCCTCGATGTCCTTCTCCAACTCGACGAACGCGCCGAAGTCGGTGACGCTCACGACCTTGCCGGTGATGCGCGTCCCGGCCGGATAGCGAGCGCTGATCCCGTCCCACGGGTTGCCGCGCAGGCGCTTGATCGAGAGCGACACTTTCTGTTTCTCGGTGTCGAAGTCGATGACTTTCACCTGTACCGGGTCTCCGACATTGAACTCGCTCGGCGGTGCCGGGAGATCCTTCCACGCGATCTCCGATCGGTGCACCAGGCCCTCGAAGCCACCGATGTCGACGAACAGCCCGAAGTCGACGATGCTGCGGATGGTTCCGTCGATGACCTGGTCCTTCTCGAGCGTCTCGAACAGCGCCATGCGGCGCTGGCGCTCCTGCTCCTTGAGGAACGCTTTGTGCGAGACCACAAGGTTCTTGTCGCGTCGCGACAGCTCGAGGATCTTGAACGGGACGCGGGTCCCGCGCAGCTCGCTGATGGCGCTCGGCAGGTCGCTTCCGAGATGTGATCCCGGTAGGAATGCGCGGATCCCGTCGAGGTTGACGTGGTATCCGGCGTTCTTGACCTCGCCGGTGATCTCACCATCGACGAACTCGCCGGCCTTGTAGGCGACCTCAAGGGTGTCGATCCGCTTCTCGTACTCCGCTTGCCTCTCGGAAGCGTGGATCGTTCCCTTCTCCTCGTCGATGTAGGTGACGAGGACCTCGATCTCCTCGCCCTCTTCGATCTTTCCGCCGTCGCGGAACGGAGAGAGTTCGCCGACGGGGAGGATCCCCTCCGACTTGTAGCCGATGTCGACGAGGATCTCGTTCTCGTTCACCTGGACCACGGTCCCGGTGATCGTGTCCCCCCGACTGTACAGCTTGACGTCGCTTTCAGAGAAAGCGTCTTCCATCTTCATTGCTTCTTCCATACTGTCGATCACGGACAACGTGCCGCCGTCCGCGACCAGCCCAGACGACCCTGGCCGATTCGTTCGTTCTGTGGCTAGCCTTCCTCCTTTTTCTTTTGGTTAGACGGCGTCCACTCGCTGCATGAGCAGCGCGCTCAGTTCCTGTTCGCGCCGCAGCGTCGGGACCTTGTCCACCGCAGCTGCCAGCTCCTCAACGGTGATCGGCTCACCGATGGTCACGGTGACACGTGGGAACCGGACAGGGTAGCGCGGTGGGTAGGGACCCGACGTCTGGATGTTGACCGGCAGAAGCGGCTTGCCGGAGATGCGAGCGAAGTGGACAGCCCCCGCCTTGGGCTCGACGCGATGGCGTGTTGTGCCTTCCGGGAAGATCCCGATCAGGCGCTCTCGCTTGACCGCCGCTCGAAGGCGGCGATAGTCCGCCAGGCGAAACGCGTCACGGTCGATCGTGGTGGAGAACAGCCGGACGAACGGCCTGAGCACCGGCAGCTTCCTCAGGAGTCCCTTGCGCGCGACGAAGTGAAGGCGGTTGGGCCAGCCCATGGCTGCGGCAAGGATCGGCGCATCCCAGTAGCTGCGGTGGCGAGCAACAGCGATGTACCCCTGGCCGCGCCTGATCATGTTTCTCCCGTGAACGCGAAGGCGGAATAGCACCTTGGTCAAGGTGTATGCAAGAAGAAAGACGAACCAGTAGACCGTGGCTTTGCAAATTCTAATGAGCCGGTGTGTCACCCTTCCGTAGACGCTCCTTGACCCAGGCTGTCGCTTCGAGAACGACCTCTGAAAGGCCCTTCTCGTTGGTGTCGATTATACGGGCGTCAGAAGCGGCGTTCAAGGGCCCAACGGCACGCGTCCGATCGCGGTGGTCCCGCTCCAGCAACGAGGCGAGGATCTGCCGCCGATCGCCGCCGCCACGCTGGCGAGAGCGGCGCTCGGCTCGCGTCTCCGGGTCTGCCTCGAGGAACAGCTTGACCTCGGCGTTCGGCAGCACAACGGTGCCGATATCCCTTCCCTCCATGACGACGTCACGGCCACGGGCGATCTGCTGCTGCAAGGCGACCATGCGGCGACGAACCTCTGGACGCGTGGCGATCTGAGACGACGCGGTATCGAGTTCAGGGGTGTGCAGGCTGTCGGTGACGTCCTCGCCGTTCAGGCACACGCGGCCGTTGTCGGTGACGTCGATGTCGATCTCCTCGAGGGGGATGCCGCGGGAAAGGCCCAGGGCGACCGCGCGGTACATCCGCCCGGTTTCCACGTAAAGGCAGCCGAACGCACGGGCAAGCGCCTTGGCTAGAGAGGTCTTCCCCGATGCAGCGGGGCCGTCTATGGCGATGTGCACGTCGGTCTCCCTTCGATGGCGTGGTCAAGCCAGCGGGCTCCTACGGGGCACGCGTCGGCGCGCAGCAGGGACGCGTCGGGGACTTCCTGCTCCAGAAGGCGGGCCGCACGCTCCGCCTCGGCGGGGTCGGCGAACGCAGCGAAGCACGACGACCCGCTGCCGGTCATGCCGGCAAACGCGGCACCGAGCCCACATACCGCTGCATGATAGCGTGCGAGTTCGGGGTGCACGGCGAGCGCCGCGTCGAGGAGGTCGTTCGCCCCGAGCGGCGCCGGCGCCGCCTCGGCGACGGCGCGGTAGTGCGCGTAGATTTCGGCGGTCGTGCAGCGAAACGGTGGCACAACGACGACGTAGCACTCTCGTGGGGAGGCGCGTCGCTCGACGATGCGGTCCCCGCGGCCAACGGCGCGTAGCCGTCCCTCTTCGAGGAACAGCGGCACGTCGGCGCCGAGCCCGGACGCGAGGCGCTGCAGTTCGGCCGCCGGCAGTGCGGGCGGGTACATCCAGTCGACCGCGCGAAGAACGGCGGCGGCGTCGCTCGAGCCGCCGCCGAGGCCGGCGCCGATGGGGATACGTTTCTCGATCGCGATCATCACTCCCGCCGGCCGACGCTTGGCCTCGAGGGCGGCCACGGCGGCGCGGTAGCAGAGGTCTTCTTCCTCGGGGATCCCGATGTTGCCCGACACGCGGACCCCGTGCGGCGCCGGAACGAGTTCCACGGTGTCGGCGAGGGTGATGAACTGAACGAGGGTATCCACGCCGTGGTAGCCGTCGGAACGAGACGGGCCGACCGAAAGCGAGACGTTGAGCTTGGCGTGGGCCAGAAGTCTCATGCGGGCTCGCTCCATACGTGCACCCCGGCGACGATGACTTCCCGCACCGGATTGTGCGCGAAGTAGTAGGGCAGCTGCCGGTAGGTGGGAAGATCGAGCACCAGGAGATCGGCCGACTTGCCGCACTCGAGTGAGCCCACTTCGTCGGCGAGCCCCACAGCTGCGGCGGCGTTCAGCGTCGCCGCGGCGATCGCCTCCTCGATCGCCAGCCCGAGGCGGGTGACCGCGAGGCTTAGGATGGCGGGCATCGCGTAGATGGGGCAGCTGCCGGGGTTGAAGTCGGTGGCAAGCGCAACGGGGACGCCCAGCTCGATCATCCGCCGCGCGGGGGCGAAGGACACCCCGAGGGTGAACGAGGTGCCGGGGAGCAGGACGCCGATAACCTCGGCCTCGGCGAGCGCGCGCAGTCCCCGCTCGTTGGCGCACAGAAGGTGATCCGCGGAGATCGCGCCGAGTTCCGCGGCGAGTGCCGCGGCACCGACGTCGGCGAGTTCGTCGGCGTGCAGCTTGAGCTCCATGCCCGCGGCGCGTGCTGCAACGAGCACCGCCCGGGCGTCGTCGACGCTGAAGAATCCGCGATCGCAGAACACGTCGCAGAACGTGGCGAGCGACCGCCGCTTGACCCAAGGGATCATCTCCTCGATCAGCGACGCCACGTAGTCGCCCCGAGACCGGTCGGTCGGGAACGCGTGCGCCCCGAGGAACGTGGGGACGATGCGAAGCGGGAGCTCTTCGCGGAGCGTGGCAATGGCGGCGAGCTGCTTCAGCTCCCCGTCGACCGACAGCCCGTAGCCGCTCTTGATCTCGGCGGTGGTCGTCCCGTGGGCGAGCATGCGGCGGAGGAACGGCCGCGCGTGATCGACAAGATCGTCTTCCGATGCGGCGGCAACGTGTGCGGCGCTGTCGAGGATGCCGCCGCCGTCGTAGCGGAGGCCGGCGGCACGCGCGAGGAACTCCTCCTCGCGACCGCGGGCGAACACCGCGTGGGTGTGCGGATCCACGAAGCCGGGAAGCACGACCCCGCCTCTCGCGTCAACGATCTCGACGTCGGCGGGGCGGCGAACGCTGGGAGCGATCTCCGCGATGCGCCCGTCCTCTACCAAGATCTCGACATCGCGTTCCACAGTAAGGCGTGCCAGGGCGTCGCCGCACAGGGGAGCGGGTCCGACGGGAGTGACCAGTTGGCCGATGTGGGTGATCGCGAGCGCCATGCCGGGAGCCAGTATAGGAACGCGGGCAGGTCTTTACAACGCTGTTGGGGAGAGCTATACTGCGCCGTTCCCCTGAGGAACGTGTGATCGGCGGGCCGTCGCGGCGCAAGCGCGAACGAGAGGGCGGATGATGAGCGGGTTCAAATCGGGTTTCGTTGCCGTGCTCGGACAGACCAACGTGGGTAAGTCCACGTTTCTGAATGCCGTCCTGGGAGAGAAGCTGCTCATCACCTCGCCGAAGCCGCAGTCCACAAGGAATCGCGTGCGCTGTGTGCTGACAACCGACGAGGCGCAGATGGTGTTTGTCGACACCCCGGGGCTTCACCGCCCACACAATCGCCTGAGCCAGCACGTCCTTCGCGAGGCGTTCCGCGCGTTGCGTGGTGTCGATGTGGTGGCGTACGTTGTCGAGCCGTGGGGAGAGGTGTCGGCGTACGATCGCTCGGTGCTGGATCGCCTGGCGGATCCGGCGCGCCCGATGCTGCTCCTGGTGAACAAGGTCGATCTGGCGCGGGGGAATGCGCTCGAGGAAACGCTCATCGCCTACGAGCGGACCGGGGCGTTCGCCGAGCTCATCCCGGTGTCGGCGAAAACGGGCCGCAACCTGGACGACGCGGTGGAGACGCTGATCCGCTACCTTCCAGACGCGCAGGCGCTGTTCCCCGCCGAGATGAGAAGCGACAAGTCCGAGGCGTTCCTCGTGAGCGAGCTGATCCGCGAGAAGGTGTACCAGCGGACGCATCAAGAGATCCCGTACTCCACGGCGGTCGCGGTGCGGGACATGGAGGAGCGGGCCAACGGTATGCTGGAGATCACAGCGGAGATCATCGTCGATCGACCGTCGCAGAAGGGGATCCTCATCGGGGCAAAGGGACGGACGATCAAGGAGATCGGATCGCGCGCCCGCGAGGACATCGAGGCGATGTTCGGGACCAAGGTGTTCCTCGACCTCAAGGTGAAGACGGTGCGTGGGTGGACAAAGGATCGCGAGTTGATCCGTCGACTCACCGGCCAGGAGTGAGATGAGCATCGTGGTCGAGGCGTTTGGCGAGCAGGCGGAGTTCGCCGCCTGCGAGGCGGTGCAGGAGGCGGTGTGCGGGCCCGGCGCGCGGACGCTTCTCACCGTTCCGATGCTGGTGGCGGTGCACCGAAGCGGCGGCATGGTGCTCGGGGCGTACGACGACACGGATCCGACGCCGACCCTGAGCGGCTGCCTTGTCGACCTGGTGGCCGAGGGCAGGGACCGCACGGCGCGGCTGACGGGGTTCCACGGCGTGCTGCCCGGGCACCGCGGCCGGGGGATCGGCTACCGCCAACGCTGTCGCGAGCGCGAGCTGCTTCTCGAGGCGGGGACAACGGTGGTGCGCTGGGCGATCGACCCGCTGCGAAGCGCCGAGGCCTACTTCGCGCTCAACAAGCTCGGCGCTGTGGGGATCGCGTACGAGCGAGACCTGTACGGCCGCCTTGACGATGTGCGCAATCGCGGCCTGGCGACCGACCGGCTGGTTGTCGAGTGGCGGTTGGACGCGCCGCGGGTATGTGCCCTCGTTGACCGAGAGGCGGCGCCGTATCACTTCCAGCTCGGACTGGAGGGGATGGAGGTCGTGTCGAAGACGGCGTCGGTCGCTGGGAGCCGGCTGCGGCGGCTCCAGGGCTTTGCCGATCGCGTGGGAAGCGACGTGGTCCTCGCCGAAATCCCCGAGGACCTCGATCGCCTGCGCCTGGCCGACGCGGATCTTGCTCGCGACTGGCGAACCGGGACACGCGATTTGTTTGAGACGTTCATTGGGAGCGGGTACACAGTCACAGGCTTTGTCCATCAGGGCGGACGGAGCTTCCATCTTCTCGAGCGCGCGGATCGGGGGACGATCCTTGACCGCGCGGACGAAGATCGACCGGAAGGACGGTGAGACGAGGAATGAGGAAGCAAGCGCTGGCAAAGCATATCGATCACACGCTCCTTGGGCCGACGGCGAGCCGCGAGCAGCTGGAGACGCTCTGCAAGGAGGCGAAGCGTCATGGATTCGCCTCGGTGTGCGTCAATCCGAGTCACGTGCCGGAAGCGCGACGGCTGCTGGAGGGAAGCGGCGTCCCGGTGTGCACGGTGATCGGGTTCCCCCATGGAGTGAGCGCTGCGTCGACCAAGGCCTACGAGGCGCAGCGGGCTGTGGAGGAGGGGGCCGAGGAGCTGGACATGGTGATCAACGTTGCCGCGCTCAAGGACGGCGACTACCGTGCCGTCCTTGACGACATCCGCGCGGTGTGCGCTGTGGCCGCCAAGGCGCCGGGACCGCTTGTCGTGAAGGTGATCCTCGAGATGGCGCTGCTCGATGAGGCCGAGAAGATGACGGCGGCGATCCTCGCCAAGGCGGCGGGCGCCGACTTCGTCAAGACCTCGACAGGGTTCGGCCCCTCGGGGGCGACGGTGGAGGACGTGGCGCTGCTGCGTCGCGCCGTGGGCCCGGACATGGGCGTGAAGGCCGCCGGAGGGATCCGAGACTACGAGACGGCGGTGGCGATGATCGAGGCCGGGGCGACGCGGATCGGTGCCAGTCGGAGCGTGGCGATCCTCGAGGGCGCCCCGGAGTAGCGTGGCCCTGCGCCGCGCGGACGGCGTGGTGCTTCGCACCCGGCTGTTCGCCGAGTCGGATCTGATCGTCGAGGTGTTCTACGACGAGGCGGGGCGCCGCGCCGCGATCGCAAAAGGGGCCAGACGCCCGGGGTCACGGCTCGGAGGGACGTTCGATGCGCTGAACCGCGTCGAGGTGGTGTTCTACGAGAAGCCGCAGCTTGATCTGGTGAGCCAGGGGGCGCTGCTGGCGCCGTACTCGCGGCTGAAGAGCGACCTCACGGCGGTGACCTGGGCGCTGTCGATCGCTTCGGTCCTCGTTCGGATGCTGCCGCTTCACCAGCCGGAGCCGCAAGCGTTCCACGCGTTCCGCGGCCTTCTCGAGGCGCTCGACGCGACCCCGGATCGCGCGGACCCGCTGTGCCTTGCGACGCTGCTGCGGCTGCTCACGGTGCTCGGTCATCGACCGAGGTTCGATGTCTGCGTCCGCTGCGGGAAGGATCGCCCCCCCTACACGTTCTCGGAGGAGCTTGGAGGGGTGGTCTGCCGTGCCTGTTCCGGGGAGCAGGGAGAGCTGTCCGCAGCGGCGGCGCGGTCGCTCGACGCGCTGCAGCGGCTTCCTCTCGACCGCGCGTGCGTGGTCAAGCTGCGGGCCGAGGATGCGGCGGCAGGACGTGCGGTGCTGGAGCGGTTCGCAGACTGGCTCGGTCGCGGCGGTTGAGGGCCTTTGGCGGAGCGCCTATTCTCTCACCGGTAACGGAGGGCTGATGAACTGTCGGGTATTGCTCGGAGACGAGGTCTTGTTCAACGGCGCCGCGCGGCTCGTGGTGGCGCGAAGCGATGACGGGGAGTTCGCTATCATGGATGGTCACGAGGCGATGCTCGCGGCGCTTCGCCCAGGCCCGTTGCGGATTGAGACCGAGACGGGTTCGCGTATGTTCCAGCTCGCGGACGCGCTTCTAAGGGTGAGCCCCGAGGGGGTGACGGTGGTCGCTGCGGGAAGTCCGCCTTTGGGGGAGGACGCCGAACCGGAAGACGAGGCGGCGTCACGCGCGGAGGATCGAGATGACTAGGCGTGTTGTGGTGACCGGATTGGGTCCGGTGACGCCGGTGGGGATCGGGGTAGAGGCGTTCTGGGACGCGCTTTTCAGCGGGCGAAGCGGCGTCTGCCGCGTCGATGACCGGGTCGACCTTGAGGGCATCCCGGTGAAGATCGGCGCCCCGGTGAACGGTTTCGACCCGTTGGAGTACATGGACGCGCGGAGGGCGAGACGGGTCGATCGCGCGGGGCAGTTCGCTCTCGCTGCGGCGAGCCTCGCGATGCGCGATGCAGCGCTCGACCCGCGGAAGATCGCGGCGGATCGCTTCGGCGTTGTCGCGGGAACGGGGATCGGCGGCCTGGAGACGATGGCCGACAACCTCACGGTGCTCGCCGAGCGCGGGGCGCGGCGGGTGAGCCCGTTCTTCGTCACGCGGATCATGCCCAACGCGATCGCGGCGGAGATCTCCATTGAGTACGGCTTCCGTGGGGTGAACTTCGGCGTGGTGTCCGCGTGCGCGAGTGGAGCGCACGCCGTTGCAGTGGGCGCGGCGCTGATCCGCGCTGGGCTTGTCGACGGGGTCATGGTGGGCGGCAGCGAGGCGGTCATGCTGCCGATCACCTACGCCGGCTTCACGAAGATCGGAGCGCTCTCCCAGCGGAACGACGAGCCGCATCGCGCGTCGCGGCCGTTTGACCGCGATCGCGACGGGTTCGTGGTCGGCGAAGGGGCAGGGATGCTGATACTCGAGGAGGCGGCGCACGCGGCGGCGCGCGGGGCCACGGTGCTGGCCGAGCTCGCCGGGGCGGGAATGTCGGCCGATGCGGCACACATCACCGCACCGAGCGAGGACGGCAGCGGGGCGGCCGCGGCGATGACGCTGGCGCTGGAGGATGCAGGTGTGCGGCCCGAACAGATCGACTACGTCAACGCCCACGGGACCTCCACAGAGCTGAACGACGCGGCGGAGACGCTGGGCATCAAGCGCGCGCTCGCGGATGCGGCGGGCTCGGTGAAGATCAGCTCGACCAAGTCGCAGATCGGGCATCTGCTCGGTGCGGCCGGCGCGGTCGAGGCGATCGCCACCGTTCTCTCGATGCGTCACGGCCACATCCCAGCGACGCTCAATCTGGAAACGCCTGATCCCGCTTGCGATTTGGACTATACGCCGCGATCGACCGACCTGGACATCCGCGTCGCGCTGTCCAACTCGTTCGGGTTCGGCGGGCAGAACGTGGCGCTTGTCCTTCGAACGGCGGGGGCGATCGACTAGTCGCGGAACTGGCGAACGAAGCGCAGATCGTTGGTCAGGAAGGTGCGGATGTCGCTGATGCCGTACTTGAGCATCGCCATGCGCTCGATCCCGAACCCGAAGGCAAAGCCGGTGATCGTTTCCGGGTCGTAGCCGACGCCCGCGAGCACCGCGGGATCGACCATTCCCGCGCCGCCGATCTCAAGCCAGCGGGTCTCGCCGGGGCCGCGCATGTGCAGCTGGACCGAGGGCTCGGTGAACGGGAAGAAGTCGCCCGAGAGCCGCGTCTCGTAACCGGGTCCGAAGAACGCTTCCACGAACCGGTCGATCACGTAGCGGAGGTTGGCGAGCGACAGCCCCTCCTCGACCCACAGCAGCTCCACCTGGAAGAAGACCGGGGAGTGGGTCGCGTCCTGCGCGTCGCGACGGTAGCAGCGCCCCGGACAGATCACGCGGACCGGGGGCTCGCTTCTCTCCATGACGCGGATTTGGACGGGGGAGGTGTGCGGCCGCAGCAGCAGGTCCTCGCCCACGTAGAACGTGTCCCAGTCCTCGCGGGCGGGGTGATCGGCGGGGATGTTGAGCGCCTCGAAGTTGTGGTACTCGGTCTCCATCTCCGGGCCGACGGCGACGTCGAACCCCATGTTGAGGAAGATCTCCTCGATCTGCTGCTGCACGATCGTCAGTAGATGAGGATGCCCGACAGGGTGGTGGATCCCCGGAAGTGTGATGTCCTGGTCGGTCGGGGCGGCGTCCGCAGGAGCGCGGCCAAGCTCGCGGCGCCGGGCGTCGAGCCGCTCGGTGGCGTCCGTCTTGAGGCGGTTCAACGCCTGGCCGACGGCGGCGCGCTCCTCGGGCGCGATCGATCCGAGCTCGGCGAACAGTCCGCCGATCGCTCCCTTGCGTGCGAGGAAGGCGATGCGTACGGCCTCGAGCGCCTCGAGATCGCCGGCCTCAAGGAGGCGGCGATCGAAGCGGTCTTGCGTCTCGGCGATGCGTTGCTCCAGCGTCTTGTCAGCCATCACACCGCGGCAGTATAGCCCCAAGATGTCTGCTGCACAACGATTCGCGCGCTTCGCGCTTTCCCCGGATCGGCGCGATGCGGTAGTATCGACGGGCCGGCAGCACGAGGCCGGCGGGGAAAGGAGAGGGATGGCGGCTTTCGAGGAGCGGTGCCAACGGACGCTCGCGGAGATCCAGGGGGCGGAGGCGTTCATCGCCACCAACCACGAGGGATCGGACGCGGTAACCCTTCGCTATCTGACGGGATTCACCGGAGAGGGGACGCTCCTCGTCTCCGCGGACAAGGTCCTGCTGCTGACGGATTCCCGCTACGTGGAGCAGTCGCGGCGCGAGGCCCCCACGCTTGCTGTGGAGGAGTGCCGTACGTGGTACACGACCGGGGCGGTCGATGCCCTTGTCCGAGAGGGCGCGGGGCGTGTGGCGTTTGCCTCGTCGCGCGTGACGCACCACTGGGTGCAGACCGTCGAGGCGGCGTTCGACGGAGAGCTTCTGGCGGTCGAGGATCCGGTGGCGGCGCTTCGACTCCACAAGAGCGCGGACGAGGTGGAAGCGCTGCGTCGCGCCGCGGGGATCGCGGACGTTGCCTTCGAGGAGATCGTCGACTGGATCCAGCCGGGGATGAATGAGGTGGAGATCGCCCTGCGCCTTGAGCTTCTCATCCGCGAGAGCGGCGCCGAGGGCGTGGCGTTCGAGGTCAACGTGTCGGCGGGGGAGAACACGGCGCTCAACCACTACCGGCCGACGCTCGGGCGACGCACGCTCGCCCCGGGTGACCTGGTGCTGGTTGACTTCGGGGCGTGTGTCAACGGATATCGATCGGACATGACCCGCACGATCGCTGTTGCGCCAGCGGATCCGAAAGCCAAGGAGATCTACCAGCTGGTGCTTGAGGCCAACCGTTTGGGTGTGGAGGAGGCGATACCGGGAGCTCGTGGGGTGGACGTGGATCGTGTCGTGCGGCAGTTCATTGCCGAGCGGGGGCACGGCGAGCACTTCGGACACGGGCTCGGCCACGGTATCGGTCTCGAGGTGCACGAAAAGCCAACGCTCTCGCAGCGAAGCGAGGACGTGCTCGCTGCGGGTATGGTGGTCACCGTGGAGCCGGGAGTCTACCTCCCGGGCTACGGAGGGGTGCGGATCGAGGACGACATCCTCATCACCGAGGGAGGCCACGAAGTGCTCACCGGATACCCCAAGGATACGCTGATCGAGGTGGGGTCGTGAGCCGGGGGACGGCGGTGGGGATGGCGCTTGTGCTCGCTGCGCTTGTGCTCGGCGGCTGCACGCTGTTCGAGACGGGCCCCACGGCGCGCATCGACACCGCTCCCGTTGTCCTCTATGTGGGGGAGACGGTGCAGTTCGACGCGTCGGCGTCGTGCGGCGGGGCGGCGCTCGTCGGCTACGCGTGGAGCTACGGCGACGGCGCCACGGGGGTGGGGATCGAGACCGAGCACCGGTTCGATGCCCCCGGGAGCTACGAGGTGTCCCTCGAGGTGGTCGACGCCCGCGGGCGCACCGGACGGGCGACGCGCGCACTGCTCGTGTACGTGCCGAGCGGCACGGAGCTTCTTCGGGAGGATTTCGCGGACGGGATGACCACACTCGACGCCTGGACACTCGATCCGACGTGGGCGAGGACGGCCGACGGACGTGTGGAGTACCTGGGCGCGGGACACGACTACGTGCTGCACATCGCGAGCGGCGCGGATCCGTGGCATCGGCGGTGGCGAGAGGTAGAGGTTCCGCCGCTTCGCGTGGGGCAGCGGCTGCGGTTTTCCTGCGAGGTGCTTGCGGCACGGACGCAGGACGGATCGGGCTTCGTGATCCATCCGGGACGCATCGAGCTCGACAGCCTGGAGGGGGCGCTGTCGTTCATCGAGTACGAAAGCGAGATCGGCACGATCTCGGTGATCGACGTGTCGCCCCATGGGACGCCGGTGCCGCTTCATACAACGGTCGAGCCGAAGGTCTACCGCTGGACGAGCTATCGCGTGGACTACACCGCGATTGGCTACGAGGTATACATCAACGGGGCCCTCGTTGCTTCCGGCGCGGCGCCGGCGGGCCTGGCGGACGGAGGAACCTACAAGGTGATGCTTGGCGACGAAAGCCACGACAACCGGTGCGACGTGTTCTTCGACAACGTCGTTGTCGCGATCGTGGAGTAGCTCCCTCAGGGGAGCGAGGGGGGAGCGGGTGGCGCTGAAGCTTGTGGGCCTGATGGCGCTGTGGTTGGGGTTGACCCGATCCCTGGAGCCGATGAGCGTCGGTGTGGGCGTGGTTGTGGCGGTGACAGTTGTGTGGGTCACGCGTCGCTTGTTCCCGGACCGCGAACCGGCGGCCGCGCGAACGATCGGTCGCCGCGTGATGGTTGGCGCGCGCTTCGCGGCGACGCTCGCGGTTCGTTTCGTTGCCTCCACGCTGACGACGTCGTTCCTGATCCTTTGCGGCCGCGACCAGGGGCGGGTCGTTGCGGTTCCGATCCGCTTGAGCGACCCCGGCAAGCAGTTTTTGCTCCTCAATGCGATCACACTGACGCCGTCGACGATCTCGTTGCTGCTGGAGAGCGATCTTCTCTACGTCCATTGGCTCGTGCCGGACGGGGAGCGCGCCGACGTGCGACGGGTGAAGGACGCGCTGGAGCGGGCGCTCGTCCCCGATCGGGAGGTGACGGATGATCGCGGCCGCTGAGGGCGTTGTCGCCGCCACCCTTGTCGCGGTGCTGTTCCGCCTGATCGCCGGTCCGACGACGTGGGACCGCCTCATGGCCTACAACTCAGTTTCGAACAGGGGCATCGTCATCATGGCGGCGATCTCCGTGACCACGCAGGAGCCGGTTCTTCTCGACGTGGCCATTGTCTATGCGATGTTGAGCTACTTGGGCGTGGTGGTGCTGTCACGGTTCGTGGAGCGCGGCCAGGTGCACCGATGATCGCCGCGATCCTCGCCGGGATCGGCTGCGCGCTGGTGGCCATCGGGACGCTCGGGATCCTCCGCTTCGGCGACCTGTTCTCCCGACTGCAGGCGAGCGGCGTCTCGGACAACGCCGGGCTGGGGGTGCTGCTCGTGAGCTTGATGGTCCGCGGAGGGTGGGGCTCCGAGGACTGGGGGCTGCTGATCCTGCTGGCGCTCTTGCTGCTCACCAATCCGATTGCCACCCACAGCATCGCCAAGAGCGCGTTTACGCAGGGCTACAGGCAGGACCGTCCGTGAGCGCCGTCGTGGTTCTTGCCGCCTTGCCGGTCATCTGCGCCTACGCCCTGTTCCAGCGGCGTCGGTGGGTGGCGGTGCTCGGCATGGGAATGGCGAGCTTCCTCCTTGCGGTGGTCTATGTACTTCAGGGGGCGCCGGACGTCGCCGTGGCGGAAGCGGCGATCGGGGCGGCGCTCGTCACGTTCATCTACGTCCTCGCCATCCGACGGACCGGTCGCTTGGTGGTCATCGCCGCCGAGGTTCCCGGCCTTCTGCATCGACGCGGCAGAGAGGTCGACGGCGTCGAGTTCGAGATCCTGCAAGGGTTCGCCACGAAGCTTGGGCTGGACCTTACGGTACGGTTCGCGACGTTCGACGACGCGATGGAGGCGCTGCGTGGTGGCAGCGCGGACATCCTCGCCGGCGGGTTCGTGCCGCAGACGGGGGAGCCGGCGCTGGTGACCCGAGGATTCCTTGACACGCGGTTCTACGTTGTCGGCGCGGGAGAGCCGTGCGAGGCGCCGAGGTTCCGTGATGAGCTGCGGGCGCTTCTGCGCCGCGTGGAAGCCGGTGATGTACCGGTGACGATCGATCTGGCGCGGCTGCTGGCGCTGATGAGGCGAGGCGTGGAGGCGGCGAACGTTGCCGCCACCGATGCCGTGGGGCACTACGCGTTCGGCGTGTGCCGACGTCGCCCGGACCTCCACGCGCGGCTCGAGCGACACCTCGAGGAGATCGAGGCCACGGGCGCGTTGGAGCGGATCGTCGAGAGGTACCTGGCATGAGGCGCCGTCAAGCGGCGCTGACGCTCGCTGGCGCGGCCGCGGCGATCGGCTTCTGCGTCGTTGCGCTGCTCACGATCGATCTGCCGGGCGACGCGGCGCTGCCTCGCGAAGCGCTGACGGCGGTCCGCGACAAGACCGGGGTGTCGAACCTGGTTGCCGCCCTTCTTCTGGACGTCCGTCTGTACGACACCCTGTTCGAGCTGTTCGTGTTCTCAATGGCGGTCCTTGGGGTGCGGAGCTTCCTCAAGGACAGCGCCGGGCCGGCGGTTCGCGAGCCGCTGGCGGAGTCTCACGTAGTGCGACACGCGGCGTACGTCCTGTTTCCTGCGGTCGCCCTGCTTGCGGCATATCTCGCGGTGTTCGGGCACGTGGCGCCAGGAGGCGGGTTCGGCGGCGGCGCGGTGGCGGCAACAGGGTTCCTGCTGGTTTGCGTCGCCCTGGGTGTGGAGGTCCTTGCGTCGCGCATCCGCGACGGGGTGCTCGAATGGATCGAGGGGCTGTCGATGCTCGGGGTGCTTGCGTTCGCGGTGCTGCCGGGGGCGGCGTGGGGGGAGCTTCTCTCCAATCCACTGGGGGGAGGCCGCCCCGGCGGGCTCGCCAGTGGCGGCGCGATCCCGGCGCTCAACCTGCTGATCGCCTGCAAGGTGTTTGCCGGCGCTTGGGCGGTGACCTATCACTTCGTGCGACACCGGGGGGAGGTGTAGGGTGACGACCGGCGTTGTCGTGGCGGTGGTTCTGTTCGCGTTGGCGGCGCTGGCGCTTGTGGCGCGCCGCGATCTAGTGTTCAAACTCGTTGCGCTCGGGATGATCAACGGAAGCACGGTGTTGCTGCTCGTGTCGCTTCCGCGGAGCGTCGGGCGGCCGCCGATCGCCGCGGGGCCGCTCGCGGAGCGGCTCGCGGATCCTCTTCCGCAGGCGTTCGTGCTTGCGACGATCGTCATCAACTTCGCGGTGCTCGCCCTCGCCCTGGTGTTCGTGATGCTGCTCGTGGAGCGCTACCACACAACGGACGCGCGGCGGATCGAGCAGCTCGTTCACGAAGAGGAGGAATCGTGCTCCTCGTCCTGATTCCGATCGTGCATCTTCTCGGAGCGCTGCTGTGCCTCATCGGCGATCGCGCGGCGCGCGCTGTCGCGCGGGTCTCGTGGGCGGTGAGCGCGGGACTGGTTGTCGCCGTTTCCGTGGCGGTGACGCGGGCAGGCGAACTCACCGTACGGGTGGGAGGCTGGCCGACGCGCATGGGCGTCGAACTCGCTTGCGACCAAGTAAGTCTCGCGTTTCTTGCCCTGCTGACGATCCTCCACGGGAGCGTCCTTGCCTACGAGTGGGGAACCAGACGGCGGCGGTCGTTCTACGTGCTGGTGTCGGTGCTCGTGGGGGCTGCCGCGGCGTTTACGCTGTCGCGCGACCTGTTCAATATGTACGTGCTTCTCGAGCTTCTGACCTTGGCAAGCTACCTGCTTGTTGGCCACGCGCGGCGTCCGGAGCAGCTGTGGGCGAGCCTGAAGTACCTCGTCCTCGCCTCATTCGGCATGGGGCTGTTTCTCATGGGCGCGGCGGTGATCTACGCGCACCTGGGGACGATGAACCTCCCGGCGATCGGCGAGGGGCTGCGTGCCGCGGGCGACGCGCCCTGGGTGCGGCTGGCGGCCGCGCTTCTTGTCACCGGGATCGGGGTGAAGTCGGGGATCTTCGTGCTGTCGCTCTGGCTTCCGGCAGCGCACGCGGTCGCCCCCTCGTCGATCTCGGCGCTTCTGTCCGGGGTGGTCGTCAAGATGGGTGTGCTGGGGCTGCTGCGCTTCGCGGAGATCCTGCCGGTGCACGACGCCCTGTTGGTGCTTGGGGTGCTGACCGGGCTTCTGGGGATCGGCTTTGCGCTGTTCGAGCGCGACCTCAAGCGGATGCTGGCGTACAGCACCCTGTCGCAGATCGGCTACGCGCTGGTCGCGTTCTCTGTTGGCACAAGGGCGGGGGCGCTCGCCGGGGACGCCTACCTTGCGGCGCACGGGCTGTTCAAGGCGACGCTGTTCCTCGCTGCGGGAACGGCGATAAGGGCCACGGGGGAGACGGCGGTCGATCGGATCGCGGCGGCGAGGCAGAAGATCCCGCGCGCGGCGGGCGTTGCCCTTGCGGTCGGCACGCTCGGCATTGTCGGATTGCCGCCGCTCGCCGGCTTCTGGGCAAAAGAGCTGATCCTGACTGCGGGAGGAGGCGCGCTGGTGAGCACGATGGTCGTCGTCCTCGGCGTGGGCACGGCGGCGCCGTTCGCGAGGATCATCCCCCTGCTGCGCCTCGGCCGTGCGGGCGGAGTGCGCGTCGGCGAACGCGTGGCTCTCGCCGCCCTCTCGCTCGGGGTCGTGGCGTTTGGCGGGAGCGTCGTCTGGTGGCGCGGCGGGTACGGGCCGGCTCTGGGGCAGCTGGCGCTCGAAGCCGCGCGTGCTGTGGCTGTTGCCGCTACGGGGGCGCTTGCGTACGCTCTGCTGAAGCGGAGCCGCGTGCGGCTTCGTTGCGTGCGCTTCTTCCTCGAGGAGGCGACGCTGATTGTCCTTGTGGTGTTCTTCGTGGTGTTCGCGCTGGTCGGAGCCGACTAGGTGGGTAAGGGAAGATGGTGTAGGGGCATGAGAAGCTACGAGGGATACGTCCTTGATGTCGACGGGGTGCTGGTGCGCGGCGGGGAGACGATTCCCGGAGCGGCGGAGGCGGTGGCGGCGCTGCAGGAACGGGCGAACGTGGTGGTCCTGACCAACAACTCCACGCGCTCTCGGCAGGGGCTGTCGGCGCGGCTTGCTGCGGGAGGGATCGACGTGGCAAGAGACCGCATTGTCACCAGCGCGTCGGTGGCGGCGACGTGGATCCTTGCTCACCACGGCCGACGGCGGGTCGCGGTGCTCGGCGAGGAGGGCCTGCAGGAGGAGCTCTCCGACCAGGGACACACGGTTGTCTCTCTGGGCGAGGACGCGGAGTGGCTCGTGGTGGGCATGGATCGCGGGCTGTCCTACGACCGCGTGGCGGAAGCGACGATGACGCTGCGCCGGGGAGCGCGGCTTCTCGCCACCAATGACGACGCCACGTTCCCCACACTCAAAGGGCCCGTCCCCGGGGCCGGCGCCGTGGTCGGGGCGCTTCGCGGCGCGGGGTACGACCCCGAGAGGGTCGTCGGTAAGCCCAACGAGGACGCGTTCGACGAGGCGCTGCGGGTCCTCGGCGAGAAGCGTGCGGATGTTCTCGCGGTGGGCGATCGTCTGGAGACCGATGTGGCGGGAGCGCTGCGCGCACGGGTGGACATCGCCCTGGTGCTTACGGGCATCGCGGAAGAGCCCGGTGCGGAGACGGTGCCGCTGCCCACGTGGATCGCGCACGACATCCGGGCGGTTGCCCGCGGCGACATGAGGCCCGTGGGGGGAGGCGGCGGATGACGCCCGAGGCGGCGCTTCGCGTGAAGAACCTGTGCAAGCGGTATGGCGAGGTGCGCGCGGTGGACGACGTGTCGTTCGAGGCCGGAGTGGGGACGGTGTTCACTCTGCTTGGGCCGAACGGCGCAGGGAAGACGACCACCCTCGAGATCCTCGAAGGGATCCGCCACCCCGACAGCGGGTCGCTGGAGCTGTTCGGGGTGGCCATGGACCGTGTCGGACGGGTGACGAAGCAGCGGTTCGGCGTTCTCCTGCAGGAGGGCAACTTCGAGCAGTATCTTCGGGTCCGAGAGGTCATCGAGCTGTTTGCGTCGTTCTTCGACGCGTCGCGATCGGTGGACGAGATCCTTGAGATGGTGGCGCTCAAGGACAAGGCCCGCGCCTACGTCAAGGCGCTGTCCGGAGGGCAGAAGCAGCGGCTGGCGCTGGGGGCGGCGTTGGTCAACGATCCGGACCTGGTGTTCCTCGACGAGCCGACCACGGGGCTCGACCCCCAGGCGCGCCGGAACATCTGGACGATGACCGACGGGCTTCGTCGCCAAGGAAAGACGATCCTGCTGACCACGCACTACATGGAGGAGGCGGAGTCGCTTTCGGACACCGTGTGCGTGATGGATCACGGACGGATCATCGCCCAAGGCACGCCGCGGGAGCTCACCACATCGCTCGATCGGGAGACGATGATCGAGTTCGCCGTAGGCGACCTCGATGAGGCGGACGTCGAGAAGCTGCGCGGCTGCTGCGCGGCGATACGCCGTCAGGGGGAGCTGCTCACCGTGGAGACCGAGGAGCTGGTGCCGACCATGGAGGCGATCCTCGAGTGGGCGAGGCTAAACGAGGTGTCGGTGCGCAACATGGTCGTTCGCCAGCCGAACCTCGAGGACGTGTTCCTTTCGCTCACCGGCAGGAGGCTCAGGGAGTGAACGACGTGCTCCGCGTCGCCCGAACCCACGTGCTGACGGCGGTCCGCGAGCGGATCACGCTGTTCTGGTTTCTCATCTTCCCGCTGCTGCTCCTGGTGCTGCTCTCGGCGATCTTCGGGCAAATCGGTCGGTCGGGCGGCATGCAGTTCGCGGTCTCGTTGGTGGATCTGGACCGGGGCGAAGAGAGGGCGTTCTCCGATCTTGTGGTCCGCCTGTTCCAGACGCTGGCGTCGAACGAGGAAGCGTCGGGCGAGCCGCTGTTCGCCCTGTCTCTCCCCGGGGAGGACGAGGATCCGACGGCGTTCCTCGAGACGGCGCGGGAGGAGCTGTTACGCGGACAAAGGGCGGCGGTGGTGATCCTCCCCAACGGGTTCGGCGACGCGGTCCTCGCCGGTCTCGGGGGCGCGTCGGCGACGCCCGATGCCGAGCTCCGCGTGCTCTACGCGGCAGGGAACGCTGCGTCGGAGATGGCGCGGTCGATCGTCCTGCAGGTCCTGGCGCGCGTGGATCGCGAGATCCTTGAGCGCGCCGGCCGTCTCGATGCGACGACCACGGTCCGCACGGAAACGTCGTGGGTCGGGGGCGCGGGCGAGCAGGCGAGCTACATCGACTTCCTGCTTCCGGGGATCGTACTCATGGGGCTGTTCGTCAACGGCCTGTTCGGGATCCCCGGCTCGATTCTGTTCGCCCGGGAGCGGAGGATCCTGCGCCGCTACTGGGTGACGCCGCTTGGTGTGCCGCGGTTCCTTGCCGGTCTGTCGATCGGTCACGTCGCGCTCTGCGTGGTGCAGTTCGCGCTGCTGTACGCGGTGGGCCGCTTCGCCCTCGGCGCGACCGTATCGTTTGCCGACGCGGCGACGGTGGGACTGTTGGTGCTGGCCGCGGCGACGTTCATGGCGCTGGGGTTCGTGATCGCCTCGCTCGCGAAGACGGGAAACGCGGGAATGGCGGTGGCCAACGCGCTCAACATGCCGATCATGTTCTTGAGCGGGCTGTTCTTTCCGATCTCGGGGCTGCCGGCGGCGCTTCGGGTGATCGTATACATCAACCCTGCAAGCTACCTCGCGGCGGGGCTTCGCGCCCGCCTCGGTGTTGATGCGGCGACGTTTCCCACGGCGCTTATCGTGCTGGTTCCGCTCGCGTGGGTCGCGGTCGCCGCGGTGCTCGTGGCGGTTCGCATGCGATGGGACGTTGAGCGATGACGGCGTTCCGTGCGCTGCTTGCCGCCGAGTCGCGGCTGCTGATTCGGGATCGCGTCGCGCTGTTCTTCACGATCGGGTTCCCGCTGGTGTTCATCCTCATCTTTGGCTTCGTCATGGGGGACGTCGGAGAGACGGCGGCGTCGCTCGGCCTGTACGTGGCGTCCGGCGTCGAGCAAGCGGTCTTGCAGGAGGTCTTTGCAGAGAGCGGTGTGACGGAGCTTCGCACGTATCCGTCCGAGGAGGCGCTCGTCGCTGCGGTGACGACCGGAGAGGTGGAGTTCGGCGCGTCGTGGGACGGGGCCGATCTGCGATTCGTGTACCACGCGAACCGCGTCCAGGAGAACCCCACCTACGAGACGATCGCGCGCTCGTCGCTCGATGCGTTCGAACTGCGCCGAGGGGGGTTGGCGCCCGCGGTGCCGGTGCGGGCCGAGGCCGTGGGGGGCACGCCGGATGTGAGCTGGTTCCATCAGTTGGTGCCGGGGATCCTCGCGTTCTCCATCCTGGCGAGCGGTCTGTTCGCGGTCTCCGGGCACGTGACCGGGATGAAAGAGCGCGGAACGCTGGCGCGTCTCACGGTCACTCCGATGCGGCCTGTGACGCTTCTCGCAGCGATCATGGCGGCGCGGCTGACGCTCGTTCTTCTGTCGACCACGATGACGCTGCTCATCGCGTGGTGGGGGTTCCGGCTCGAGTTCGCCGTGAACTGGCTCCGGTTCGTGGGACTGGTGGCGTGTTCCACGGTGGGCACCATGGGCCTGGGGACGATCATCGCCCTGGTGGTGCGCCGTGCGTCGAGCGCCGCGAATGCGGCCAACGTCCTGTCGATGGGGATGCTGTTCCTCTCCGGCGTCTACTTCCCGATCGAGTTTCTTCCCGGCGGCCTGCGAGCGCTGAGCCAGGCGCTGCCGCTGCGCCACATGGCAGAGGCGATGCGTTTCGCCATCGGCGTGCGCGACATGTCCGTGGGGCGGTTCTGGGGGATCGCGCTGGCGCTTGCGGTTCTTGGGATCGTCCTCCTTCCGCTGCTCGCCCGCTACGTGGTGCGTGCCGACCGCCGGTAGCCTGCGATCGCCGAACGGGAGCGGGACTCACGGCGCCGGGACGGCGCCCAGCAGATGGAGGATCCCGAGGCCCGCGAGGAGGACGAACACGCCGGAAGCGAACACCCCGATGGAGACGAGGACGAGCGTCCGTGCTCGCGGCACGCCGAGCAGGTGGGCGACGAGCGTCGCCGTCCACGCGCCGGTTCCCGGCAGCGGAAGGGCCACGAGAAGTAAGAGGGCAACATCGCCCAGTCGCACCACCAGGCGGCGGCGAGCACGCGTGAGAGACCGCAGGCGATCGAGCATCCGCGCAATCGCGGGGAGGCGTCGCGCGACGCGGGTGACAAGCGCGAGAACCAGGAGAACCACGGGCGCAACGAGGAGGTTGCCGGCAACGGCCGCGAGGTACGCGACCGGTGGTGGAAGGCCGCGGGCAAGGGCAAACGGCAGGCCGGCGCGAAGCTCGCCGATCGGCGTGGTGGACAGGGCGACGGTCAGAAGGACGTCCATCTCCAACAGGCAGTGTACTCGGGGCCGGATCGGCGTGGTAGTCCCCGAGCGCGACATCTATAATGCGCTCACATAAGGAGGTGGAGCCATGAGACTCTACAACACGCTCTCCCGATCTGTGGAGCCGTTCGCACCGGCACGTGACGACACCGTGAGGTTCTACGTCTGTGGCCCCACCGTCTACGATCACCTGCACATAGGGAACCTGCGACCGGCCATCGTCTTTGACGCGATGCGCCGCTACATGGAACAGTTCAAAGGGTGGCGGGTGGTCTACGTGCAGAACGTCACCGATGTCGACGACAAGCTGATCGACCGATCGCGAAGCTCGGGCGAGCCGGTGGAGGCGATCGCCGAGCGATACACCGAAGCGTTCTTCAGTTTGCTGCGTCGCCTGGAGATCCAGGAGCCGACCCACAGCCCGCGGGCAACAGAGCACATCGACGACATGATCGCGCTCCTGGAGAAGCTCGTCGCGTTGGGCGCGGCGTACGAGAGCGGCGGCGATGTGTACTTCCGCGTCTCCTCGTCACCCGGCTACGGCGAGCTCTCCGGACGGCGTCTGGAGGAGCAAGAGGTCGGTTCGCGCGTGGAGGCGTCGGAGAAGAAGGAACATCCTCTGGACTTCACGCTGTGGAAGGCGGCAAAGCCGGGGGAGCCGCACTGGCCTTCTCCCTGGGGCGAGGGACGACCGGGGTGGCACACCGAGTGCGTGGTGCTGTCGCACGCCTACCTCGGTGACGCGCTCGACATCCACGCCGGCGGCAACGATCTGGTGTTTCCGCACCACGAGAACGAGCGGGCACAGGCGGAGGCCGCCTACGGCGCGCCGTTCGCCCGCTTCTGGCTGCACAACGGGATGCTCCATTCCGGCGGGGAGGAGATGCACAAATCGACGGGCAACTTCGTCTACGCCCACACGCTGCTCGAGCGGCACGCCCCGGGGGTGATCCGCTTCTTCTATCTGTCGCGGCACTACCGCAAGCCGTTGGAGTACTCGGAGGGCGGCCTGGACGACGCGGCCGCGGCGCTGCGGCGCGTGCGCACCTGCGTCGCCGACCTCGAAGCGTCGCTGCGGGGCGCGGAGGCAGACGCCTCACGGAGCGAAGGGGAGGCGTCGCTGGACGAGGAGCTCGAGCGGCTGCGGGTGCGGTATGTCGAGGCGCTGGATGACGATTTCAACACGGTGGAGGCGATCGCCGTGATCCAGGAGATCGTGTCCGTTGCCAACCGCTTCCGCGCAGAGGCGGGCGCGCGTGGCGCGCCCGGGCTTCAGCGTGCGCTGTCGTTGCTGCGCGAACTCGATGCGCCGCTCGGGCTGCTCTCGTCGGCCGACGGGCCGGAGAACGGCGCGGGGATCGAGGAGGGGCTGGTCGATCTTGTGCTCGAGCTCCGGGAGACGCTCAGGGAGATGAAGGCGTTCGAGCGCGCGGATGCGGTGAGACAGCGACTGGCGGAGCTTGGGATCCTGGTGAAGGATACATCCGAGGGAACCCTCTGGACACGAGGGGATCGTCCAGCCTAAGCGTGGTGCGCGACTCGTTGCGCGCCGGGGTCGGAGGTGATCGCGCCATCGAACGGGGCGATGGAGGCCAACCGGTGCGGCTCGTGCTTGCCTCGGGTTCGCCGCGACGGCGCCGGCTGCTGCGGGCGCTGTGGCCGGATCTCGTTGTCGTGCCGAGCGTCGCCGTTGAGCGGGCGGGAGGCTCCCCCGAGGAGGATGTCGCGGACAACGCCCGAGCCAAGGCGGAAGAGGTGGCGGGCCGCGACCAAGGGGTCATCATCGGAGCCGACACAGAGGTTGTCTGCGGGGAGTCGGTGCTCGGGAAGCCGGCGTCAAGGAGTGACGCCGCGGCGATGCTGCGGCGTCTGAGCGGCGGCACGCACAAGGTGATCACCGCGCTTCATGTCATCGACACGCGGAACGGCCGCCGGTCGTCGGCCGTGGAGCGGACCCAGGTGAGCTTCCGCGCAGTGGGCGACGAGGAGATCGAACGGTACCTCGATCGCGGGGAGTACGCCGACAAGGCCGGCGGCTACGGCATCCAGGGAGCGGCGGCGCTGTTCGTGGAGCGGATCGACGGGGACTACTACAACGTCATGGGCCTTCCCCTGTGTCGCCTCGGCGGTATGCTCGAGGCGTTCGGGGTGTCGCTGCTTGATGCCGCGCCGCCCCGGGGGACGGACCGAACAGGAGGCACGGATGGGTGATGCGCGTCGGAAGGTGACGATCCTCGATCTCTATCGGATGAAGGCAGAAGGGCAGAAGGTGACGTGGCTGACCGCCTACGACTTCCCCACGGCGCAGTTCGCCGAGGCAGCGGGGCTGGACATGCTGCTCGTGGGGGACTCCCTGGGGATGTGCGTCTACGGGTATCCGAGCACGGTGCCGGTGACGATGGATCAGTGCATCGTTCACGCCGAGGCGGTGCGGCGGGGAGCGCCGAGCGCGTTTGTCGTCGGCGACATGCCGTTCATGAGCTACCAGGCGAGCGACGAAGACGCGGTGCGAAACGCGGGACGGTTCCTCAAGGACGCGGCGGTCGACGCGATCAAGCTCGAGGGGGGGGAGCGGGTGAGCTCGCGCATTCGCGCGATCGTCGATGCCGGAATCGTTGTCTGCGGCCACATCGGGCTCACGCCGCAAAGCTCGGGACAGCTTGGGGGGCACAAGGCGCAGGGAAGGACGCTGACGTCGGCGCAGGCGTTGCTGCGTGACGCGCGGGCGGTGGAGGCGGCGGGAGCGCATCTCCTGCTGCTCGAGGCGGTGCCCCCGGAGGTGGCGGGGCAGGTCGCAAGGAGCCTCGAGATCCCGGTGTACGGGATCGGCGCCGGCCCGGATGTGGACGGGCAGCTGCTGATCGTCTCCGACCTGATCGGTCAGTTCCAGGCGTTCACCCCGAAGTTCGTCAAGCGGTTCGCCGAAGTGGCGGACGTGGTCACCGGGGCGATGGCCTCCTATGTGGAGGAAGTGCGCTCTGGGAGTTTCCCCGCTGAAGAACACTGCTACCACATGCTGAAGGGCGAAAGGGAGAAGCTCGAGGAGTGGCTGGGCAAGGCCGAGGCGGAGGCGCAATGAGTGAAGCGGCGCAGGGGTTCGTGGAGCGGCTGCGGATCGGTGAGGCGGCGCTGGGTGAGGTCAATCGCCTGCTGACGCATCCGGGCAACCAGACCGTCGAGGCCCTGTTGGGGCTCGTGGAGCGTCGCGGCGGACCGGAGGAGATCAACCGTCGCGCCAACGAGGCGCGACGGTTGGACCGGCTGCTGGCGCGGCTCGAGTCCTCGGGATCGCCGTACCTGGATGATGTCCTGTGGCTGCAGAGGATGCGGGACGAGGAGGCGTTCGTCTCCATCGGGGACTACCGTGAGGAGACGCTCGGAGGAGCCACCGTCGCGGCGGCGGGCTCTCCGGTGACCCTCGAGATCAGTGCGCTGCAGTTCTTCCCTTGGCTTGTGGAACAGGCGAAGCGTGCGATCGCCAGGCGGGAGCTTCTTCCCGGCCGATTCATCCGGGTGCGCTGCATGCAGGAGCAGTGCCAGGACCAGGGAGACACCCTAGCGGTCGCCGCGGCGATGCAGATCCTCGGGGCGAGCTACGTGGAGACGCTCGACACGCGGGGCACCGACGGATCCAACGTGCATCTCGGAGGGCCGGAGACGATCACCGGCTACTTCGGTGGTGTCGGGCAACCGAACGACCACGCACTGCGCTGGGCGGAGGAGTTCCTCGACTACTACATGGAGTACGGGATTCGTCAGGTTCTGAACGTCAACGCGGGCACAGTGCTCCTGGGGTATCTCCTGCACAAGCTGGGCATCGACATCGAGTTCAAGATCTCTGTGTACATGGGCAACGACAACCCCTACGCCGCACTGTGGACGCTCATCGGAGCGCGGTTGTTTGCGCGGGAGGACGGGACGACTTCCCTCATCGGGTTCAACTGGTCGAACTCGGTGAACAACGACACGATCGTCCGCGCGTCGTGGCTCCGGCGCGAGCTGGGCCTGGAAGACGTGGTGCGGTTCGAGCATCACATCACCGAGACCTACAAATCCATCGTCGTGCAGCCGTACGACCGCCTGGACGAGTTGGTGGAGCTGGCGAAGATCGTGCCGAACATCTCGGCGAAACACGAGGGGGGACCCCCGGAGGTGGAGGCAACGCGGGAGCATCCGTCCGACATCCTCGAGTATTTCCTGCCGAAGGCCGAGATCGAGGCCCAAGGCCTGATGGGAGCGCTGGGCGACAACTACCTCGACAAGCACGACGCGGTGAACCGCACCGCGCGCGCCCTGCTTCGCAACGGGGTCGGTGTCGTTGCCGCCAGACTACACCACCGAGACGCCTAGTCGGCGCGGCATACGGCTAGTTCGCCGACCGCGCGAGCAGGGACTCGGCAACCAAGAGGTAGAGCTCGGACGCTTGGTGGAGCTCCTCCACCGGGACGCGCTCGTCGGGGCCGTGCGCGTTGCGGATGTCGCCTGGGCCCATAACGACAGTCGGGATGCCGCTTGCGGCGAGGTGACCCCCGTCGGTCCAGTAGGTCACTCCCACGGGATCGCTCGGCAGCCCCAGTGCGGAGCACGCGTCGAGCGCGGCACGCGCGACCGGGGCTTCCGGGTCTGTCGCTAGCGGGACGTGCGGGACCGCGGCGGTCATCGGCAGCTCGCTAAGCTCGTAGGAGAGGCCGGGAACGCCGTGGCAGTGCGCCGCCACCACGTCGCGCAGCTCGTCGATCGTTCCCGTCTCGCCGGGCAGCACGCGGCGGTCCACGTCGATCTCGCAGCGCGCGGCGACGATGTTCGGTTGCGTGCCGCCGCACAGGCGGCCGATGCTGACGGTCGATCGGCCGAGCAGCGGATGGGTGCGCGTCGCCAACCGTGGCGCCAGCTGCGTCTCGATGGCGGTGGCCACCGCGGCGGCGTGGGTCGCCGCGTTCACGCCCTCCTCCGGCACGCTGCCGTGGGCGGCGCGGCCGACAAGCGTGATGCGCACGAATATCGAGCCCTTGTGGGCGATCGCGACGCGCAAGCCTGTGGGCTCGCCGATGATCGCCGCGGCGCACGGGACCCCTGACTCGACGAGGGCCTTGACGCCGAGGGATCCCGTCTCCTCGTCAACGGTTCCCGCGAACACCACGTCACCGGAGAGCGGCACGTCGCGTCGCGCCAGGCGTGACAGGGCGACGCACATCGCGGCCACGGCGCCTTTCATGTCGCAGGTGCCTCGCCCCCACAGGAGACCGGCGTCGAGCCGCGGCGAGAACGGGTCGTGCATGGCGCCCCCGGGGACTGTGTCGAGGTGGCCGTTCAGCAGAAGGCCAGGTCCCCCGCTTCCGGGAACGCGCGCGATGACGTTGGCGCGCTTGCCGACCACAGGCTGACGCCTTGCCTCGATGCCCCGCTGAACGAGCCAACGGACGAGGAACTCGGCGATCGCCGCCTCGCGCCCTGGGGCGTCGGAGTGGCTCTGGATGGCTACAAGCTGCCGCGTGAGTTCCAGCGTCGCGCCGGTCGACTCCGGGCGGCTCATCGACGGTTCGGCAAGACCTGCTGAAGCTTGCCGTCGGCAAGGGCGCGGTCGGCGAGCTCGCGGAGGCGGAACTTCTGCACCTTGCCGGACTGGGTCATCGGCAGGACGTCGAGAACGACGACGTATCGCGGCACCTTGAAGTTGGCGATCTCGCCGACGCAGAACTCGACGATCTCCTGCGGATCGATCGTCTCGCCGGGCCTCGGGATGATGTATGCGGCGGCGACCTCGCCCATCACCGAGTCGGGGATGCCGATGACCGACACGTTCTGCACCTTGGGGTGGGTGAACAGGTACTCCTCGATCTCGGCCGGATACACGTTGAAGCCGCCGGTGATGAGCATGTCCTTCTTCCTGCCGACGATGCGGACGTAGCCCTCGCTGTCCATGGTCGCCAGGTCTCCGGAGTACAGCCACCCTTCCTCGTCGATCGCCTCGGCCGTCTTGTCCGGCATCTTGTAGTAGCCGAGCATGACGTTGTAGCCGCGGCAGGCGAGTTCGCCGGTCTCTCCGTGCGGGAGAGGGCGGTGGTCGTCGCCGGCGATCTTCACGTCGATGCCGGCGAGGGCGCGTCCCACGGTCTCCACACGCCGCTCGATCGTATCGTCGAAGCGCGTCATCGTGATCACCGGCGAAGCCTCGGTGAGGCCGTAGGCGATGCACACGTTGCAGCGGAGCTCGTCCATCGTGCCGCGCATGATCTCCACGGGACAGGGGGCACCGGCCATGATCCCGGTGCGCAAGGTGGAGACGTCGTAGGCGCTGCCGTCGCTGCGACCGCGGCGAAGCGCCTCGAGCTCGAGGACGAACATCGTGGGGACCCCATACAAGACGCTCACGCCGTGCCGCTCCACCAGGTCGAGCGCTTCGTCGGCCTTGAACACCTTCATCGGCACCATGGCGGCACCCCAGGTGATCGAGCCGGCGATTCCCATGACACAGCCGAAGCAGTGGAAGAACGGCACCCCCAGCAGGAACACATCGTTCTCGGTCGCATGGAGGACCTCGGTCACCTGGCGAGCGTTTTCCGCGATGTTGTGGTGCGACAGCATCGCGCCTTTGGGGTTCCCGGTGGTTCCCGACGTGTAGAGGATAAAGACGTTGTCCTCAGGGCGGCACGCCGCCTCCCGCGCGGGGAGTGCATCGTCTGCGAGCAGGCGCGCGCCTCGCGCCGCGACCTCGTCGAAGCGGTGCATGTCCTCGCCGGCGGCGCCGACGACGATCACGTGTCGCAGGCGTGGGAGCTGCGGCCGCACTTCGTTGATCATGCCGATGTAGTCGATGCCAACGAAGCTGTCCACGGCGAACAGCGTCGTCGCTTCGGAGTCCTTGAGGATGTACTCGACCTCGTGGGGTTTGTAGCGCGTGTTCATTGGCACAACGACGGCACCGATGCGCGCGACGGCGTAGTAGGCAACGACCCACTCGGCGATGTTGGGCATCCACAGACCGACTTTGTCGCCCGCGGCCACACCGAGCTCGATGAGACCGCGTGCCAACCGATCGACGTCGCGGTCGAGCGCGGAGTAGGTCAGGTCGAGATCGCCGTCGAGGATTGCGCTCCGATCGGGAAACGCGGTTGCCGTCTCATGTAGGACCTGTGACAGGGTTCGCATGTGTCACCTCGAGGGATGGGTTGGACTCACGCGAGGAGTATCGAGAAGTCCGTGTGGAATCGCAACCTGGCCCGCCCTATCGAGGCGGTCTACAATCCTTGGCATCGAGCGTGTGCCACGGGTGCGCTCGTATGAGGAGGCGCGGGTGGCCGTACGGGACGAACGAGGGCAAGTACATCGCGACGGTCCGGCTGTCGTTGCGGTCGTGGGCCGTAGCGGCTCGGGGAAGACCGATCTTGTGTGCGCCGCCGTGCGGCATCTGGTGGAGCGCGGAGTCAGGGTTGGCACGGTGAAACACGCCCCGAAGCTGGAGCGTGTGGATCGCCAGGGAAGCGACAGCGCGCGGCACGTGGACGCCGGGGCGTCGAAGTGTCTGCTGGTGGGAGCCGGGGACGCGGCGCTGTTCTGGCGGCACGAGGGCACGGGGGGGCCGGACCTTGTGGAGGCGGTTGGGCGAACGTTTGCCGATGTGGAGATCGTCCTTGTGGAGGGGTGGAAGGGCGGCCCGTTCCCGAAGATCGAGGTGTACCGCCGGGCGGCCTCGTGGCGCGAGGGGCCGCTTGCCGGCGAGCTCGACGTGCTCGCGGTGATCACCGACGACCCGGTCGCGGTGCCGGACGGCGTGGCCGTGTTGCCGGCGGGGGACATCGAGCGGATCGTAGACTTCCTCGAGGACGTGGCTCAAGGCGGCGAGCTGAGGGGATCGACGTGATGGCGGGAGGGATGCCTGGCAAGGCGCCGGGCGCGGGCTCCGGCGAAGCGAGGACGATGTCGCTAGAGGGATCGACGCTGTTCCTCGTCCCGCCGGAGGTGGATCGCGATCTGGCGGCGCGACGGATCGCAGAGCGGTTCGTCTCCACAACGGGCGGGTCGGGGCGGGGTCCCGCTGCGGATCGGCATCCCGATGTTCTGACCCTCGAGGTGGAGGAGGGGCGTGCCGCGATCGGGATCGCCCAGGTGCGGGCGGCGATCCGATCGCTGCAGTTCGCACCGGACATCGCGTCGCGCAAGGTGTGTCTCGTCCCCCGTGCCGAGATGCTGACGATCCCCGCGGCAAACGCCCTGTTGAAGGCGCTGGAGGAACCGCCGAGGGACGCGCTGTTCGTCCTGCTGGCGGAGCGGTTGGCGGCGGTGCTGCCCACGATTGCCTCGCGGCTGCGGATCGAGCGGGTTGCGGCGCCGAGCGCCGAGGAGGCGTCATCGCTGCTGGCCGCCGCCGGCGTATCCGCGGCGGTGGTGGAGGAGATCGGCCGGCTCGATCTCTCCGCCGCGGAGATCGAGGCGATCGTCGAGGCGCCGGGTGAGCTTGAGGCGGTGCTCGCCCGCGCAGAAGAGGCGGCGTCACTCGCCGACGGGCCGCTCGTTGACCGGATGCTCGAGGACCCGAGTGCTCTGGTGCGGTGCGCGGCGCTCGATGTCGTCCTGCGTCGCGTCGCTGAGGGAGGGGCGGCGCTCGCGGTGTCGACCGCTCGCGCGGTGTCGTCCCGCGGGCGCGACGAGGCGATGGCGTGGACCGAAGCGGCGTGTCGTGCGTTCGCACGGACGCTGCACGCTTGCGGGGGCGCTCTGGCGTCCGCGAACGCGGTGGTGGGGTGCCGCGCGGCGATCGCGGCGCACCGTGCGTGTGATCGCTATACTCCTGTGGAGGCGGTTCTGATGGCGTTCCTCCTGGGGATCGCGGGCGTTGCGAAGGGAGATGACGATGGCTGAGCGGTGCGTGGTGCTGATCCGGCTGTTCGACCTCGAACGCACCACGGGCTACTACAGCACCTCCGATCTGGCGCTTGCCGCCGGACAACGCTGCGTCGTGTCCGACAGCGGGCCACGGCTCGGGGTTGTCGTCAGCTGTGTCGACGCCGGAGCGGGACTCGATCGCCACCTGAACCATGTGCTGCGTGTCGCCACCGAGGCGGATGTGAAGGCGTTCGACGAGAACCGCGAGAGCGTCGAGAGCGCTCTTTCGACCACCCGGGAGCTTGTTGCCAACCACCGGCTGCCGATGCACCTTGTGGCAGCGGACTACGCGCTCGACCGCTCGCAGCTTCGCGTGTATTTCACCGCACCCCATCGCGTGGACTTCCGCGGGTTGCTACGGGAGATGGGTTCGCGCTTTTCCGCGCGGATCGAGCTGCGGCAGATGGGGGCGCGGGACGAGGCGCGGCTCAAGGGCGGTGTGGGGCGTTGCGGGCGGGTGATCTGCTGCCACGGGTTTCTTCGCCAACCACGCCCGATCCCGATGGAGCTCGCCTACGATCAGGAGCTGTTCGTTCCCCCGGAGCGAATCACCGGCGTGTGCGGACGTCTGATGTGTTGTCTCGCCTACGAGCATGAGGCGTACAAGCGCGAGCTGGCGAGGATGCCGCGGCTGGGCGCCCGGGCAGTCCACGAGGGGAAGAAGGCGAAGATCATCGCGCACAACATCCTCCGTCGGACGGTGACCCTTCTTGTTGAGGACAAGCAGCGGGTAGAGATCGACGCCGACGCGGTTACGTTGACAAGCCAGCGTCACTGAGAGGCGTTGCCCCCGACGCGCGAAGCCGCAGCTGCTGAGGGAGTGGAAGCTTCGCAGTGATGCGCATCCCCGCTTCGGTGTAGGCCTCGACGTGCAGTTCGTGCTGCCGTTTCAGTTCGTGGACGAGCGAGGTGGCGGTGAACGGCACGAGCCATGTGGACGGCTCGCAGTCCCGATCGAGGAGGGCGGAGACCGTCCATCGCAGGCGATCGAGATGTGTCCCAGCGAGCGCGGACACGGCGACGCCGCGATCGGCGTCGCTCGGGAGGTCCGTCTCCCTTTCCACGAGGTCGATCTTGTTCCACACGTCGAGGACCGGCGGGCGAACGTCATCGTCGAACACCGCGTCGTCGAGGGTGTCGATGACGACTTGCCGTTCGGCGAGCGCCGCCGGGCTCGACGCGTCGATGACGTGCAGCACTAGATCCGCCGAGCGTGCCGCCTCGAGGGTGGAAGCGAACGCCTCGACCAGTTCGTGGGGCAGAGCCTGCACGAAGCCGACGGTGTCCGTGAGAAGGGCGGTCCGACCGTCGCCCAGGTCGGCCCGGCGCACGGCGGGCGCAAGCGTTGCGAACAGCTTGTCCTCTACCGTTGCCGCGGCTCCGGACAGGCAACGAAGCAGCGTCGACTTGCCGCTGTTTGTGTAGCCGACGATGACGACCTGAGGAAGATCGGATCTGCTGCGCTGGCGCCGTCGCAGGGCGCGCTCGCGCCCGGCGCGCCGCAGCTGGCGTTCGAGGGCGTGGATGCGGCGGGTGACCTTGTTGCGGTCGAGCTCAAGCTGGGTCTCGCCGGGACCGCGGGTGCCGATGCCGCCGCCAAGCCGCGTCAGAGCCTGTCCCCACCCGCGCAGCCGCGGAAGGAGGTAGTGGAGCTGCGCGAGTTCGACCTGGAGCTTCGACTCCTTGGTCGTGGCCCGCTGGGCGAAGATGTCGAGGATGAGCTGCGAGCGGTCGATGACCTTGCAGGCGATCGCCTCTTCCAGGTTGCGCGCCTGGGCGGGGGAAAGGGCGTGGTCGAAGATCACCACGTCGGCCGCCGCTGTCGAGACGAGCGAACGCACCTCCTGAACCTTCCCTCGCCCGATGTAGAACGAGGGGTCGGGGCGCGAACGGCGTTGGATCACGCGTTCCACCGTGGGAACGCCCGCGGTGTCGGCAAGCGACGCGAGCTCGCGAAGCCGCGAGTCGATCGGAGCTCCGGGCAGTTCTACGGCGACCAACACCGCGCGCTCGGCGCCGAACACGCGGGCGCGTCGCCCGAGTCGGTCCTCGACAAGGCCGCCTCGCTCAGGAGGTGGGGATGTGTTCAATGGTGGCTCCCAGGCCGGTGAGCTTGCCGGCCAGATCGGCGTAGCCGCGGGCAAGACATTCGACACCGCGGATATCGGTTGTTCCATGGGCAGCGAGCGCCGCGAGCACGAGCGCTGCCCCGCCTCGTAGATCGGGCACGGAGACAGTCGCCGCGCGGAGGCTAGCGACGCCACGAACCCGCGCGACGCCATCGGAAGCAGCGAGGTCGGCGCCGAGGCGCTGCAGCTCGCGCGTGTGGGCGAACCGCTCGGGAAACACGGTGTCCCGTATGCAGCTTGTGCCCTCGGCGAGGCAAAGCAAGGCGATGAGCGGCGGCTGGAGGTCTGTGGGGAATCCGGGATGGGGCGCGGTGGAGAGATCGAGCGGGCGCGGTCGAGAGGGGAACG
>Ga0272441_10001962_pt1 | contig 42973 bp, 38 predicted proteins | sample SSMProp6N_FD_193582 | JGI IMG/M metagenome (GOLD analysis project Ga0272441, IMG submission 193582) | Marine sediment archaeal communities from Little Sippewissett salt marsh, Falmouth, MA, United States - SSM-Prop-6N | ecosystem: Environmental > Aquatic > Marine > Wetlands > Sediment ...
GCCCACGGGGAGATGGAGAGCAGCCGGCACTTCGGAAAGATCGTTCTGGCGGTGCAGTAGGTCGTTTCGACCATCGATGAGAGAATATGGAAAGTCACAACTACTCAAAATCAGAGGAATTAAGAGTATGCGAATCTATGCGGCCGATTGAGCTTGACACATCCGCTGAAGGCCGCTAATGAGGTTCCTATCCGCGGCAATCTCCGATCCCGACGACAATCATTTTCATGTTTCGGGAGGGCCAATGCAGCTTAAATTTCCTTTTCACCCCTCTCATCCCGCATCTCTTCCTGCGGACACCTTTCGACCTTTCACCTTAGACACCGATAGACCGAACGCCGGTTGCTCGGTATTCATGCGGTGTGCTCGGAGGTCAACATGCGATACGTGATTATCGGTAACGGAGTGGCCGGTATTACCACTGCCGAGACTATTCGGCAGTACGATCCGAAGGGGGGCATCACCCTGATCGGTGACGAGTCCGCTGCGCCTTACTGCCGCCCCATGATCAGCCTGGTCCTCGAAGGCGCGATCACACCGGAAAAGCTGCCGATCCGGGGCTCCCGGTTCTATGACGACTTGAACATCCAGGCGGTGCTCGGAAATCGGGTGACCGACATCGATGTGGAGAAACGAACCGTCGCCGTGGGTGGCTCTTCTTACGGATTCGACAGGCTGCTGATCGCAACGGGGGCTGATCCGCGTCCGATCAAAGCCGAGGGGGCCGCGCTCGGGAACATCTCTTATATGCGGAATCAGGATCACGTTCAAACCATGCTGGCCGGTTTGAGGGACGCACGCCGGGCGCTGGTGCTCGGCGGCGGCCTGGTGGGCTTCAAGGCCGCCTATGGTCTCCTGCGTCGCGGCCTGGCCGTGACCATGCTGATCCGGTCGGGCTACCCCCTGTCGATGCAGGTGGATGAAGAAGCCGGGATGATGATACGCGACGAATTGGTGCGTCACGGTCTCGACGTGCGGGTCGACATTGAAGCGATCGCCTTCGAGGGCAACGGCCGGGTCCGGACCGCGCATCTTTCCGACGGCAGTCGGCTGCCGTGTGACATCGTGGTCATCGGCAAAGGCGTGCTGCCGGCGCTGGCTTTTGTGCCGCGCGACCGGATCCGGACCGATCTGGGGATCGTGGTCGATGGACGAATGGAAACCAGCGTGGCCGGAATATTTGCTGCCGGAGATGTGGCCGAATATGTTGACATCGCCCGCAACACGCCGTGGGTCAACGCCATCTGGCCCGAGGCCGTCAACCAGGGTCGGATCGCCGGTTTGAACATGGCCGGGCGACGGGTCACCTATCCGGGCAGCCTCAGCCGCAACGTGATCCGGATTTTCGACCTGGACATCATGGCCGGAGGGGTCGTCGACCCGCCTCAGGACGCTTTATACCGGACGCTGGTTTTCAATAACGCAAACAAGAAGCTCTACCGCAAGCTGGTCTTCCAAGGGGACCATCTGGTCGGCATGGTGATGGTAAACGGCATCGAACAGGGAGGACTGCTGCTGGCGGCCATTCAAAGCCGGGCGCAGCTGAAGGTTCCGCGCGAAACGCTGCTGGAGCCCGGACTCAACTATGGCCGATTGCTGTGGCGTCCGGCGATAGCCTGAAATTCCTCTCAAACTTTGGACAAAGGAGGAGCTATGAAACAAGTCGTCATCCATCCGGAACGTTGCGTCGGCTGCATGCAATGCATGCCAGCCTGCGCAACCGCCCATTCCCGAACCGGGCAGTTGTTCACGGCGATCATGGAAACGCCGCGTCCCCACTCGCGAGTCCATGTCGGGGCCGGTTTGATCGGTGAGGGATTTCCCAACCGCTGCCGCCACTGCGATCCGGCACCCTGCCAACTGGCCTGCCTGCCAGGTGCAATCTTCCGTGACAGCCAGTTCGATACCGTTCTTATCGATCCGGACAAGTGCATAAACTGTGCTTCCTGCGCCATGGCCTGTCCCTTCGGCGTGATCCGGTATCATGCCGACACCTTTGCGCCACCGGGAAAAACCGTGGCCGTCAAGTGTGACAACTGCATCGTCCGCCAGGAGCAGGGACAGATACCGGCCTGCGTTGAAGTTTGCAAGTCCGGGGCCCTGACCTTCGAGGAGCCGGCCGCGGCCTTGAAGCGCAAAACCGATGCTGTGGCCCGCAGCATATCGGTCGGGGCCACGATCGAACCGTTGCCGCCGGGTTTCGGCCTACTGAATGCCATCAAGAAGGTTCAGGTCGAACTGCGGCAGGCGCGGCCGCCCGCAGCGGGCTTTTGAAACATGCGCGCATGTTTTACAGATTTGAACGAGAGATGTACCCGACCGGCTTCAAATGGCCGATGCCGCGCGTGTCGATCGACGGGATTATCGGAGACACCATTATGAACCGACACTTCACAACCGCTGACGAAAATGGAGGGCGACATGTTGATGAAACACGATAAACAGACTATCACCGAAGACGGTCGTTTGATGCTCGACAAGGCACAGACCGATCAAATCGAGACCGTTTGGGAGCGGTACCAGTCCCAACTGCCCCAGTGCGGATACTGCGACATGGGGCTGAGCTGCCGCAACTGCGTGATGGGACCCTGCCGTGTGGATCCCTTCGGCGAAGGTCCTCAGAAAGGGGTCTGCGGGGCCGACGGCGACATCATCGTGGCCCGCAATCTCGGCCGCATGATCGCCGCCGGCGCGGCATCGCACTCCGATCACGGTCGGGATCTGGTCGAAGTGCTGGCCGAGGTCGGTGCGGGAAAAGGTTCCGGGTATCAAATTCGCGACGAGGCCAAGTTGCGTGCCGTTGCAGCCGAATACGGCATCGAAACCGAAGGCAAAGAGGCCGCGGCGGTTGCCGGCGAGCTGGCCGATGCCATGCAGGAGGACTACGGCACCCGCAAGAAAAGCCTCGCCCTTGTGCAGCGTGCACCGGAAAAACGGCGCGAGATCTGGAAAAAACTCGGCATCATGCCGCGGGGTATTGATCGGGAGACCTCGGAAATGATGCACCGCACCCACATGGGAGTCGACAACGACTGGAAGAGTCTTTTGCTCCACGGCCTGCGCAACGCTTTGTCGGACGGGTGGGGCGGCTCCATGATCGCCACCGATGTGTCGGACATCCTCTTCGGTACGCCGACGCCGCGGCCGACCGGCTTCAACGTCGGGGTTCTAAAAAAGGATCGGGTCAACATCGTCGTCCACGGTCACAACCCGGTGGTCTCGGAAATGGTGCTGCATGCCTGTGAAGACCCTGAAGTGATCAAGCTGGCCGAAGCCAGGGGTGCGGCCGGCATCAACCTGGTCGGCGTATGCTGCACGGGCAACGAACTGCTGATGCGGCATGGCATCAAGATGGCCGGCAACCACCTGACAACGGAATTGGTGCTGTCGACCGGGGCCGTCGATATGATGCTGGTGGACTACCAGTGCATCATGCCCTCACTCGGCAACATCGGCGCCTGCTATCACACCAAAATGATCAGCACCAGCGACAAGGCACGCTTCCCCGGTATGCAGCACCGTGAGTTCCATCCGGACAACGCTGCCCGGCTGGCCGAAGAACTGGTCAAGGAAGCGATTGAGAACTTCCCCCACCGCGGCAACGTTTTCATTCCGGTGGAAAGCGTCGACGGAATGGGCGGTTTTTCGGTGGAGTCCATCGTCGGGGCCCTGGGCGGGTCACTCGACCCGCTGATCGACGCCATAAAAGCCGGAAAGATCCGCGGCGCGGTAGGGATCGTCGGGTGCAACAATCCCAAGATCAAGCAGGATTACGGTCACGTTACCCTGGCCCGTCGCCTGATCGAAAACGACATTCTGGTAGTCGACACCGGCTGTGCGGCCGTGGCCACCGCCAAGGCCGGGCTCAAGACGGCTGAAGCCGCTCAATACGCCGGGCCCGGCTTGCGGGAAGTCTGCACCGCACTGGGCGTGCCACCGGTGCTGCACATGGGCAGCTGTGTCGACAACGTCAGAATCCTTCTGGTGGCCGCCGCACTGGCCAATGCACTGAATACGGATATCAGCGACCTGCCGCTGGCCGGCGCCGCACCCGAATGGTACTCGGAAAAGGCCGTATCGATAGGCGCCTATTTTGTCGCCTCCGGAGTCTACACGGTCCTGGGGCCGATGCCACCGATCACCGGGAGCATGAACGTGGTGAAATTGCTGACCGAGGGGCTCGAAGAGGCGGTGGGGGCGACCTTCGCGGTGGAGCCGGATCCGGAAAAGGCGGCTGTTTTGATCCGTCGCCGCATCGAGAACAGGCGTAAGAAACTGGGACTTCCGGCACTGGCAGTATGAAATATGGGTTCATGGTTCAAGGTTCAAAGGTTTTGGAAAAACGGCGGAAGGCGGAATGAAAGAAAGGTTTAGGGTTTAAGGTTCAAGGTTCATGGTTCGGCTTACTGTCCAACTCTGCATCTGCACCTTACACCCGATACCTTATACCATAATCCTTATACCTTACCCCTTTCCCCCTGGAACCTTGAATCCCGCCTGGGCAGGAAAACTCTCAACACAGGTCTTAAATAAGATTAATAGAACCATCCGGGAATGTCCGTCAACTGAGTGCCGAAAAAGACGGCTGCGGGTCCACAGTGCCCTTTTTTCATTTGGCATGCGTTAATGAAGCATCTTTCAGAAGTCTTTCAGCAACTTCTCGAAGGGATTGGGTGAGTTGGCCTGGGGCTTCAGCAACTCGAGCAGTTCTTCGTACATGTAGATGTTGGCTTCGATGAGCCCGATGGCTTGATCCATAATTTGATTTTTTTAACCATAATGGATATCCTCGAGTTCGGTGATTGAGCGCGAGAAAACAAAGTGGATTTGCAATACTTTCATTTTGAATATAATGGTTGCAAGACATCTGTAAAGCAATTCTCAACGGTTTGGGAGCGACCGGATGGCCGCCTTCAGCGGTTTTTACAGGGAAATGATGACTGCCGAAAGCGGGTTCTTTTATTGGTTTCGCCTGCCGGGAGAAAAGCCGGCCCCTGCGAAACCGGGCGCCGCCCCGGCGGAGGCGGCTGAGGAGAAAGCGGCTGAGGAGCCGGAGGCCTTAATCCTTTGCCGCCGTTGCGGGCAAGCGGTAGCGCGCCCGAACGACCGCACCGTAAGGGACGGTTCGCATCAGCACACCTTTGCCAACCCGCACGGAATCGTTTACGAGATCCTGTGTTTTCGATCGGCCGACGGTTGCACCACCAGCGGTCCGGCGACTGACGAATTCACCTGGTTCAAAGGATACCGCTGGCGGGTTGCCGTCTGTCGCGCCTGCCTGATCCATTTGGGGTGGCATTTCGCTTCGGATAGCGGGGATAGTTTTTACGGCCTGATTTCGGATCGTTTGATATTTCCGAGTTGACATGTGACCGAACTGAGGTTTGAACCATTGCCCGCGGGGGAGGGGTCGTTTTTAAAAGAGATCGCGCAGGAAAAAGCGGGGCGTACACTTTCGTAAGATTCTTTTATTGTTCATGAATTAAGATAGCGGCCCTCGTGCCCGGGGCGCGATGAAATCAATCTGCAAAAATAAGGAGTGCGACTGTGCTGCTATCAAAGCTCGGCAATGAAATCCTTTCAAGAGGACCAGAAGCTGTTTTGCCGCAGAACCTCAGCCCGGAATGGCTCGGCCGGATCCAGAAAATGGCCGATGAATTTTTAGACACCAATTTCGAAGGCGGTGACTGTCGGAAGGTCGATTTCACCGCCGACCCGGTTCTTTCCGCCTGTGTTCTCGAAATTCTGCGCCATTTAAAAGACGGGAAAGTAGACGTCCAGGAAAAAGAAATGTTTGAAAAACTGACCCTCTACGTCCTGTCGGTCACCGTGGAAACGGTAGCCAAACAAAAGGCCATCGATCTGGAGCCGCCGACGCTGGCCACTATCTTCGACAAACGGCGATTGCGGGAAATTGTAAAAATCCGTCCCGAATTCGAGCCGATCATCAAGATTATCTGTATGGACGGCGCCTAAGGCCTCGGACAGAAATAATGGCCCATCAGGCTTATTTTTTTGTAAATCCTAACCCTGTGAGACTTTTTGATAGAGGGGCGAGATGTCGCGCAGGGTCGTCACCACATTCTTCAATGCGATCAAAAAGGTGGTGATCTCTTCGGCCGTGTTGTCCTTGCCGAAGGAGAGCACCAGGGTTCCCTGCGCATCGGCATGGCTGAGTCCCAGAGAGATCAGCACGTGAGAGGCCCGCAGAGAGCCGGTGGCGCAGGCTGATCGCGTGGAAACGGCAATGTCTTCGTCATCGAGCATCAACATGACACTTTCGCCCTCGATGAACTGAACCGACATCGACACCATGTTGGGCAGGCTGTGTTCGGCATGCGTGTTGATGAGGTAATGGTCGATGTAATTTGGCAATTCTTTTAACAACTGGTTTTTGAGCGAAAGGCAGTGGGCTGTCCACTTGTCGAGGTTCTGTCGGGTGATCGCGGCGGCCGTACCCATGCCGATGATGCCGAGGAGGTTTTCGGTGCCGGCGCGTTTGTTGCCCTCCTGCACGCCACCGTCCAGCAATGGAAATATGCGGGTGCCGCGACGAATATAGAGCCCCCCGACTCCGGTAGGACCATAAAAAGTGTTGGCGGCGAAACTCATTAGATCGACGCCCATCTTCTGGACGTCGATCGGCACCATTCCGACCGAATCGACCGCATCGGTGTGAAATATTACCTTCCTCTCACGGGTGATTTTAGCAATTTCCTCGATCGGCTGAATGGTGCCGGTTTCATTGTTGCTGTGCATGATGGAAACCAGGATGGTCTCATCGGTAATGGCATCGGCCACCTCCTGGGGATTGACCCGGCCCTTTTCGTTGACCGAAACCGAGGTCATCTTGTAGCCCATCGACTGAAGGCGCTTGAGGCTCCTAATGACGGCATTGTGTTCGATGTTCGATGTGACGATGTGCTTGCCCTTTTCGGCATTGGCCATCGCCACTCCCTTGATGGCGTGATTGACCGATTCGGTGCCGCCGGAGTTGAACACCACTTCCTTGGTCATGGCCGCATTGATCAGTTCGGCAACTGAACTGCGAGCTTTTTCGAGGGCTTCGGCGGCGGCTTCGCCGCTTTTGTGCTGGCTGGAAGGATTGTGGTAGTCCTTGTTGATGGCATCGATCATCGCTGCTTTCACTTCCGGCAGCATCGGTTTGGATGATATCTGGTCCAGGTTGATTATCTTCATTTTTACGCTTTCCCCCGTCGATTAATGTTCCTCTTCCAGGTTACTGTGGCAGGCTTCGCAGAAGGTTGACCCCTCCTTGATTTCGATGTCGCAGTAGGGGCAGTAGCAGTTTTCTCCATGAGCGTGCTCGTGCTTTTCGGTGCGGACCGCCTCCGGTCGTTTTTTTCCGGCTTTGCGATCTTCATAATCCTGTATGGCCAGGTGTAGTGCATCTGCACCCAGATTGGAGCAATGGAGCTTGTTTTTGGGCAGGCCTTCGAGGGCTTTGGCGACATCTTTGTTGGTGATCTTCTTGGCTTCCTCGACGGTTTTTCCTCTCGCAATTTCGGTCAGCATGCTCGAAACGGCGATGGCAGAGCCGCATCCGAAGGTTTGGAATTTGATGTCCTCGATCTTTTCATCGGTTATTTTTAAATAAATTGTCATCATGTCCCCACAAAGGGGATTGCCGACTTCACCGATACCGTTCGCTTTTTCGATCACACCGACGTTTCTGGGATTCCTGAAATGATCCATAACGACTTTGTTGTACATAACAGCGCCTCCTTATTATAATTGCTTAATCCAGGACCATAATAACCATTAATTCCGCGCAGTAAAGAATGCCGTTTACCCGGGAACCGGAAAGGCTTGACCGCCGGCGCCGGCATCTAAGCACACCAGGCGGCAGAATGGAAGTGCAAATCCAGAAACAGCATCTTTTGGCCCAGGCCGGCGTTCTCGCGAATTTGAAATCCTCAATCACGCCCAGGCGTGACCGGGCTACGCCTGCGGTTTCAAATTCACTGCGGCCTTGGCCTGAACCAAAATCTACTGTTTCTGGATGGGCACTATCTGAGTTTTCATCCACAGTTTCATTAAGAGCAATGATTAGTTTCCGATCCAGAAATGTGCAATTTTCTGCAAGTTCAAGGAAATCGGCGGCATTGCGCGGAGGCATACTACCGTATGTCGCACAAGCGATGCCGCCGATTGACGCCGAAATAGCGGGAAAGGGCCATTTATGGACGGAAACTAGCTGAGTTCCCTAACCGCCTGCCTGATCAAACGTCCAATGGCCAGTTTTTGAGGGCAGCGGCTCTCGGCTGCGGCATAATCGAGCGTTGCCAGGCGTCGGCGGGTCTCGGTCGGCATACCCTGGAAGACGGCCTGCGCCTGTTCCTTGTTTCCGTAGCTGCGGCTGTACATCAGGCAGCGCATGACATCGCCGATGGGTGCCTGATGGGCCACGGTTGGCTCGCAGATAACGGTGCATCCGGCGCAGTAGTCCGATTGCGTTTCACGGGCATAGTGCCGCAAAAGCCGCATGTCGCCTGAGCTGAGGCGGGTTTTGTCCAGCGCGGCAGAGACATTGCTCATCAGCAACGTCAGGTTCGGCATCTGGGAGCAGATACTGGCGATCTGCTGATTCTCCCACACCGCTTTGAGTTTGGCCTGACCGTCCGTAAACCCTTTCTCCAGAAAGCGTCCCGCCAGCCTCAGCTCGGTTTCCGTTTCGGTTTTCACCGGTCCGCCGCCCTGGGTCTTCATGGCCGTCAGGCCGATGCCCGCCTTGCTGCAGGCACCCACCGCCGCCCTCATTTGGTCGGTTTGCATGAGCCTGTAATTGTAGGTCATCATGATGCCGTCGATCCAGCCCAACTTGGCGGCTTCCAGCAGGCAATTTTCCATATTGCTGTGGGTGCTGAAACCGAAAAACCGGAGTTTACCGCTGGCCTTGGCTTTCTCGCCCCAGGCCTTGATGTCACCGTCCATCTTGCTGATACTTCGGATACCGTGGACGAAGAGCAGATCGATGGTGTCCGTCTGCATTCTTTCGAGCGAGGTTTCGAGGTGCTTTGTCATCCCACCGGTGGTCCAGGCGCCGGTCTTGGTCACGAGGAAGATCTTTTTGCGATCTTCGGGATACTTGGCAAAATACTTGCCGATCCCCTTTTCGCTGCGTCCGCCTTCGTACGAGTTGGCCGTGTCCCAGTACGTGACACCCCACTTGACGGCCTGCTTGAGCAGCAGCTGGTTGTTGGGAATGTCGAACATGCCGCCGAGCGAAAGGATGGACACCATTTGACCGGTCTTGCCGAAAGGGCGCTCGGATACCGTGAACGGTTCATCGGCCTGGGTCTTAGGGGGGGTCGAGGCAGTTGCCTGTTGACCGTAGGTGGCCATCAGCGATCCGAGGCCGACGGTTCCGGCGGTTTTGAGGAATCTTCTGCGGCTCCAATCTTTTTGGTCATGGTCGTTCTGGTTATGGTCGGGTTTTTTGCTCATGGTTTCTGTCCTCCATTGGTCGTTTAAAGGTAACGAAGACGTCGGTGCTCGGCAGAGTCAGGCGCGATCGGGTTGTCATGATGGCGTGATCACTTCAGCGTCATGGCGTGATCGGGGTTCCGGGTTTCATTTTCGGCCGTCACCCGGATGGCCCGTTTGCCTCTGACGGGGCACTCGTGTTCGCAGACGCCGCAGCCGATGCAGTATTCCGGCCGCACGTAGGGCTGCTGGAGCCGGATCAGGATGTCGGCCCGCGCACCCGGCGCCGGCGGGCGTGTCAATGGCTGCTCAGCCGATAGCGTCAATTCCCGGTCGGTGTTTTTGACGATGCGCCGTGGTCCGGACGCGTTGTCTTCCGGGATGCGGCAGTAGTAATCGCCGGTGGCGAATCGACCGTGCGGCAATTCGGCCGACCGGAAACGGATCGTCTGGGCGTCGGCATCGGCCACGAGCAGCTCCCCTGCGGTGGCCACCGGTGAAAATACCGTTCGGGTGGTGATGGCCTTGGGGCTGACGGGGCAGTTTTCCTGGCACACGATACAGGGTGTGTCCATGGCCCAGGGCAGACAGCGGCCGCGATCCACGAAGGCCGAGCCGATGCGAAGCGGCCCGGCTCCTGCAAAACGGTTGCGGCCCAGGCGCTCGTCGAGCGTGATGGGACGGATGGCGGCTGTCGGGCAGATGTTGCTGCAGGCGATGCACTTGTACTGGCAACCACTGGTGCCGATCCGGAAATTGAGCACCGGTGTCCAAAGGCCCTCCAATCCGAATTCCCATCCGGCCGGTTGAATGACGTTGGTGGGGCAGATCCGCATACACTGTCCGCACTTGATGCAGCGGCCAACAAATTCAGCCTCGGCCAACGCCCCGGGCGGACGCACCAGGCGAGGGTTCCAGTTGCCGGCCAGTTGACCGTCCAGACGCAGCAATGGCGCAGCCGCAAGTCCCGACAGGGCCGAAAGGACGAATTGTCGGCGGGTAACGTCGGGAAGCGCGAGCTCGCCGGTGGCCGAAACGGTCGTCCGGTAGCCGACCAGGTCGTGCCGGCATTCGGCGAGGCAGTTCAAGCACAGGACACATTCGTGGGTCCGGATGACGCCGGCCGGTGCGCAGGCCCCTTCACAGTTTCGTTCGCAGATGTGACAGTCGGTGCATTCGGGGTCTCGTTTGCCGATGCGCCACACCGCATGACGACCGAGAAGGCCGAACAGTGCGCCCAACGGGCAGACGAAGCGGCAATAGAACCGCGGCGTCCGAAGGTTGAGGAAGATGGCGGTCAGAAAAACGGCCCCGATCAGCCAGGCTCCCGCGTAAAACCGGGCACCGCCCGCCAGGCCAATAGGCGCCTCGTCCATCATGGGCATGAGCACCAGATTCACCGAGCGGTGCATCAGGGGAAGCGGATCGAGCAGACCGATCAGCAGAGAGGCGGACAGCGATTGCCGGTCGCCGGTTAAAACGCCGGCGACGGTCCAAACGCAGCCGGTCAGCAATATAACCGCCAGCATTCGTTGCGCGGGTCTCGAAGCTTTCCTGGACATCATGAAGGCAGCGACCGCCAAGCCGGCGACCACGGCCCACAAAAAATAGGGAAGATTCCGCGGTGGTGCAAACACCCGGTTGAGCAAGTCGGCTGAAGCCACCGCCAGCAGAAATATCAGGATCCAGTACTTGACGACCTGCCAGCGGGAGGGCTGGTTGAGCCGGGCTTTTTCAGGCGCCGGCTTGCGACGCCGGCCCAGCCAGCCCACAAACTGGTGCAGGCTGCCGAAGGGGCAGAGCCAGCCGCAGAAGAACCGGCCCAGCAACACGGTTAAAACCAGGGTTGCAAGGCTCCACAGCAAGCCCGCGAACAGGGTGCCGGTGGTCAGCAGGGTGGCCAAACCCACCAGCGGGTCCAACTCGAGCAGCCAGTTCACCGGCCAGCCGCGCAGCTGCCACCACGCCTGACCGAGGGTGGTCGTCACGCAAAACCACAGGAACAAGGCCAGGAAGAAGATCTGGGAAATGCGGCGCGCAGTGCGGGTTCTCATATAAAAAAGCCTTGGTTAAAGTGTCCTCGAAGCAATTATGAATGAAAATCAAGGATCTATAAGAAAACCGGTTTGAGAAGCGCGTAATCGGCGGTGCCGGCGCCGGACGCGGCTGCCATGCCGATGTACGGCAGGTCGCCGGCTGTTTTGCCGATGAGGCTCGCGCCATAAGCATCCGCGGCCACCTGGTCGGTGCTGACGATCATGGTTCGGGTCTCTTTAAGGTCCGAGAGGGAGCCGCCGGTGGGGCCGTTGGTGACCATGCTGGTCGTGCCGTCGAGAATCACCAGGGTCGGTTTGACCATCAGGGCCAGTTCCATGATGATGGTGTTGATGTCCTGGTGGAAAATGTTGCGGCGGCCGCCGAGAAGACCGTACCAGTTTTTCATGGTCATGGAAGCCCCGCTGCGGTGGTGGTCCTTGACCGGCGCCAGTCCGATGAGTTTGTTGACGGACTTGAAGGGTTCGAAGAGCAGCGGCCAGTTCCGGATCAGTCGGGCTCCCGGGAGGGTGATCGGTCTGAAAAACGGTTCGGCCGGCAGCATGACCCGACCACCGGCCGATTCGGCCGCGCGGGCAATGCCGGTCAAGGCGAAGCAACTGGCGGGGTCGTTGATCGGGTTGTCGGTCACAATCACCTCAACCGCCCCGGCCTCCAGACACAGGCGGGTCACCTCGGCCACCAGCTGCGGGTGCGTTGTGGCCGACAGCGCCGGCGGTGAGGCAAAAGCGGCGTTGACTTTCAGCAGGACGCGGTCGCCGGTTTTGACGAAGGTTTCGATACCGCCAACAGCCTGCATGGCCTGCCGAACCGTTTGGGCCCGATCCGTACCCCGGGCGATGCCCATTCCGGGTTTTTGTCCGGGGATCGAGAAATCGGCCAGGCGGACGCCGGCAGTTTGCTTCGGTGAGCCGCGCTGCGGACCATGCGGGTCGTAAAACCAATAGGACAGGGCGCCGGCGGCACACACCGAGAGCCCGGCCTTGGCGCAACGGATCAAGAACTCCCGCCGTTTGATCGCGTTTGTTGAGTCGTTCTTTGGATTACCGCCGTCCACGGATGGCTTCCTCGATGCTGGTGACCAATGACCGGGCGAGCGTCACGGCCCGGCTCTTGTCTGCGGCCGCATGTACACCCGCAATGTAGACGTCACGGGTGAAGATGATGTCATATTCGTCCATGATCTCTACGATGACGGCGTCTCGAATACCACCGTCATCCAATGCCTTCCCGCCGAATGCCAGCAAAAACGTACGGTACGCTGCCGCCAGATCCTTAGCTGCCTCCGGTGACCCGCGCGCGGAGACGAATGCGCTCAGCGTGGATCCGTTCAGATGATATTCGGCCACGAATGCCCGGTCGAATTTTTCGAAGCCGAAGGCATCGGCGGGAATCAAGGTGATGCTCCGGGGGTCGAGGCCGGTTTCCGGAAAAAGCGCCGTTTCGGTGATGGTCTCGGTGGCAACCGGTGAGGCGCGATTGAAGGCCTCGGCCAAGGTCTGCATCCGATTCAGGATTGCCTCGGAAGCCTCGGAGGCAATCAACTCGACGTAGTAGGGCCCGTGCACCCAGTAGAGGGCGTTGGCGGTCCGGTAGGCATAGCGGCCGAGGGCGGGCGAGGGCACGAAATCCTCGCGCTGCTGGGAGCTGTAAACCGCAAAGGCGTTCTTCTGAGAGGCCATATCAAAAATGAAGATTTCCATCCAGGTTTCGGCGGTTGAGGTATCGCTGAACCGCTGGCATTGCAGGCGCTTGAATCCGGCCGACAGATACAGCTCGGCCTTGCCGTTGATTTTATCCGACAGCGTGTCCGGTCCGAAGGTCTCCGGGGCCGTCAAAACCGATACGTCTTGGGGCAGCTGAATCAGCGCGGCCGCTGTCTGGGAGGCCGGGAGCGCCGCCGGACTGCCGCTGATCACCTGATCGGCGGCCAGCTGCAACACGGCCGGGTTGAAATGAGACTGGCGCAACAGGATCACCCCGGCGGTCAAGACCAAAACAGACAGGATTCCGAAACTTAAAACCGTCTCGAACCGGGAAGGATTTTTTGCTTTGGTGCTCATGCAAGTCTTGCTCCGCTGCGGCTCGCGATCCCATTCAATACGGATTGTCGGCCCGCAGCAACCTCATCACGGAGGGCGTTATTGTCAGCAATGAAACGAACCGGATGCAAACGATGCGGAAACGTTGATCTGCGATTAAACCGGTTGTCTTTCCGAACGCGGCCCGGCGGGTGATCGGGCGGAAACGGAACGGGCAACGGTTGGCCTGTTTTTCTTTTTATAAAAAATGGCGCGTTCTTGTCAACGCTTAGCGTTCCCCATCTTCATCCATGCCACTGCGCGATTTTATCAACCTTACGAAAAACGGCGCATTTACGGATCGGAACCCAATTCGTATTTCACGAAACGAGTATGAAAGCGCACGAAAAGTCCGCAAAAACCGCCAGAGCCGAAAATATGTTCAGGATGCTGGCGGTCGCGCCATTTTTTGGTTGAAATTTTTAATATAATATTGCATTCATAGCTTGCACTGGCGCGATGTCTTTAACCAAAAGGGAGATTATGAGGATGCAGGTCAAAAGGTTAGGTTTCTTGTGCGTTATGTTGGCGGTCATGGTCGGAATGACATGTGATGTTTTCGGTCAGGATTCTGAAGGCGAGATGTGCGTGCCGATGGGCGTCATTACCATCAAGCCTCCACCGGAGGTCACCTCGCAAAAGAGCCCGGTCGATTTTCCGCATTCGCGCCATTTTGCGACTGACTGCAAAACATGCCATCATACGTGGAAAGGCGAGGAAAAAATCCAAGGCTGCCAGACCTCCGGTTGCCACGACCAGGCCAGCGCGCCGAAAACCACCGAGTCCTACCTGTCCTATTCGGACGTGTCGATAAAGTATTACAAGTACGCCTATCACGAAGCCTGCATTGGTTGTCACAAGGAAATCCGTGCCAAGAATCTGCAGACGGCAAAGTCCTACCAGGTACTGGGTGAGGCCCTGCCGGCGGCAGGACCCTCCGGCTGTATCGAATGCCATCCGAAATAGCGTTTGCTTGCGACCCGGATGTCCCACAAAGGGTGGTCTGTCGGCCACCCTTTGTGTTGTTGCGCGGCGCCGCATAACGGCGCCCGCCTCTTCGTGCTGAACCGCTCTGCAAAGCCAAAGCACACAGTCTTGCTTCGACAGAGATCGATATATGACCGGCGGCCAGAGACAATCGATGTTGTGCCCCAACTGCGGCAAGCTGATCAGTACCAGTGAACCCCGCTGCCCCTACTGCGGGATCGGGCGTCCGGCTTCCATGAGCAAACGTCTGTTGGGAACCATCGGCCTGAGTGATCCGGATCGCCTCATCCGCTCAGTGATCTATGTCAATGTCGGCATGTATCTCATCTCGCTTCTCTTCAGCCAGAGCCGTATCGGTTTGTCCATGAATCCGCTGACCTTCCTGTCCCCCGGTGATAATAGTCTATTCCTGCTGGGAATGACCGGAACCATCCCCATCGACCGCTTCGGGCGCTGGTGGAGCCTTCTGGCGGCCAATTACCTGCACGGCGGTATTCTGCACATCTTTTTCAACATGGCGGCTTTCAGACAGTTGGCCTTTCTAACCGTGCGCGAATACGGCACCTATCGCATGGTGGTCATTTACACCGCCAGCGGAACCCTCGGATTCCTGGTCTCCTACTTGGCCGGCATTCCCTACACCATCGGAGCGTCGGCGGCGGTCTGCGGGTTGATCGGGGCCATGCTTTACTATGGAAAAAGCCGGGGCGGCGTCTACGGCCACACGATTTACCGCCAGGTCGGTTCCTGGGCGATCGGGCTCGTCGTTTTCGGCCTGCTGATTCCGGGGATCAACAACTGGGGGCACGTCGGCGGCGGGGTTGCCGGTGCCCTGATCGGCTATCTCATGGGCTACCGCGAGCGTACCGGAGAGCGGTCGATGCATCGGTTGCTGGCCGGCGTCTGCACTGTCATGACAGTGGCGGTTCTCCTCTACGCCGTTGTCTCCGCCGTTATTTACCGCTTTGCGGGGTGAGTGTCCGGAGACGATCATCGACGGCCCTGCGTCGGCGAGGCGCTCGCTCAACCTAGATTCCAAATCAGGACACCGATGCATCCCGTTCGGCTACCGGTGCGAAAAATCGGAATATCCAGATATTCCTTCTTATTCACGCCTTGCCGGACGGGCGCTTCAACGATTAGAATTGCAAACTTTTTTTCGAGAACCGCAAGGCTGCGTTCAACGAAAATTTCTGAAAGTCCCGGCCCGAAGGTGGCGCTCATCAATGGATGCCGAATCATCACACCAGACCCCGGAATTCCAACCGAGAGAAATCATCGGACAGATCGGCACGATCATCCGCGGCAAAGAAGCGCAGGTCCGACTGGCCCTGACCTGTCTCTTCGCACGGGGGCATCTTCTCATCGAAGATCTGCCCGGCATCGGCAAGACAACCCTTGCCAAAGTCCTGTCCCGGGTGCTGGGACTGAATTTTCGCCGGATTCAGTGCACCAGCGACATGCTGCCGGGAGACATTCTCGGTGTATCGGTTTTCGAGCGCAAAACCAACACATTCGTGTTCCACCCCGGCCCCATTTTTACGCAGGTCCTGCTGGCAGACGAAATCAACCGGGCGACCCCAAAAACCCAGAGCGCCCTGCTGGAAGCGATGGGCGAGCGTCAGGTAACCGTCGATGGTAAAACCCGCGGGCTGGGAGAACCGTTTTTCGTGATCGCCACCCAGAATCCCCTGGAACAATTCGGTACCTTTTCACTGCCCGAGAGCCAGCTGGACCGTTTTCTAATGCGCATCGATCTCGGCTACCCCGATCGGGCAGCCGAGAAAAGCCTGCTGCAAATGGGCGAGACCAGAGGCGCCCTCGAGGAACTGCAACCGATTCTCACCAGTGAAGACGTGCTCATGATTCAAGGGCAGGTGAGAGCCGTCCACGTCTCCGACGCCCTGTTCGACTATCTTCAAGACCTGCTCGATTTTACGCGCCAGTCGGCCGAATTCCACGTGGGACTCTCCCCGCGGGCCGGACTCAGTTTGCTGGCGGCCACCCGCTCCCGGGCTTATCTTGCAGGAAGAGACTTTGCGCTGCCGGAGGACCTGCAGCAGGTTCTGCCCTGGGTGGTTGGCCACCGCCTGAGCGCGCAGGGCGGGAGTCGCTACTTCACCTCGGATCAACTCCTTTCGATCCTCAGCCAGGTCCCCGTTCCCTGATCATGGCGCAATACGACGATTCCAGGCGGTCGAGGAAAGTATTTTCCGCCTCCGTTCTGCCCTTTACGATCAGGCCGAGGCACCTGTCATGGCGACCGACGCGTTTTGGTCTGGTGTTTGCTCTGCTGGTGACCGGCATCCTGGCGGGCGCGGTCAACTACGCCAACAATCTCGGCTTCCTGCTCGGTTTTCTGCTCGGTGGTGTGGGGGTTGTTTCCCTGTTCCACGGTTACGGCAACCTGACGGCGCTGACCCTGGCGGCTGTCCGTGCTGAGCCGGTTTTTGCCGGCGAAGAGGCGGTCTTCGAGTTGTTCACGCGCGCCGACGGCTCCGGAGCGGCGGCGGTCCGCTTTGCCCTCGAAAAGCAGCCGGCATCAACCACACCCACGGATCTTTCCTCAGGGGGCACGACCACGATCCGGATCCGGGTTCCGGCACCTCGACGCGGACTTCTCGACCCAGGTGGGGTGATGATTATTTCGGAATACCCTCTCGGTCTCTTCAGATTTTCCTGCCGCCTTCAGCCGGACCTGACGTGTTTGGTGTACCCCAGGCCGGCGGCGGAAGGGATTATACCGGTTCGCCATTCGGCCGGCATGAAGGGCGAAGGGAAGAACCGGGGTGCCGAGGACGACGATTTCCAGGGGTTGCGACCCTATCGTCCCGGCGATCCGCTGCAACACATTTCTTGGAAGGCTTCCGCTCGGGGTCAGGGATTTTTCACCAAAGAATTTGCCGGAACCGGTGGAGCGACGGCATGGCTGGACTGGGATGCGGTCGCCGAGCAGGATCTCGAACGCAAACTGGCGCTTCTTTGCTACGCCGTACTTCAGGCCCATCGTGAACGCCTGGAATACGGTCTTCGTCTTCCCGGCCGTGTTATCGAACCGGACAGTGGGGAACGGCACCAAAAAAACTGCCTGAAGGCCTTGGCCCTTTACTCCTCAAATGAAACTTAAAAGTTTCCTCTTCGAACAAACTGGAGGCGGCGCTGAACCTTTTTTACCCTGAATGATCCCACGATGAAAAACGTCCAGAGACACATACCGGCCTTGATTGTGGCCTTGCTGGTCTCCATGGTGCCTCACCTGACCGTGTTGCCGCCCTGGGTCGTTCTCTGGTGCCTGACGACTTGGGGCATCATTTTCCTGCGCCTCAAGACCGGGCGGGGCCAGCCGGGAAGGGGTGTTCGCCTGCTGTTGATTCTGGGCGGCACCACGGCCGTCTTTTTGAGTTCCGGCGGAGGACTGGACCGGTTTTCCGGGATCAACCTCTTGTGGATCATGGCCAGCATCAAAATGATGGAAATCCAGTCGCAGCGGGATGTTATGGTGATGATCCTGCTGACCTATTTTCTGACGGCATCCATCCTCTTTTTCGATACCGGTCTTTTTGCCGGTCTTTACGCACCGGCGGCCCTGCTCGCCGTAACGGCCGTTCTGACCCGTGTCGTTCATCCGTCCAGCGACTGGCGCAGGAATCTGTCGCTCGCCGCCGGAATTTTTTTCCAGGCCCTGCCGCTGACCCTGGTGCTGTTTCTCTTCTTTCCGCGGGGCCAGGGCGGCCTTTGGGGGCTGCAGGGGCCTCAGGCCGGTTTCAGCGGTTTTTCAGATCAGCTGCGACCGGGAGGCGTATCCCAGGTCGTGGTCAACCGGGCCATCGCCTTCAGGGCCGAGTTCGCTGGGTCCGTGCCGGCACCCGGGTATCTCTACTGGCGCGGCGTCACCTTTACCGATTTCGACGGTGACGTTTGGCGCACCGGCGACACGGACGTTGGGCCGGCACCGTCATTGACCGGCAGCGGGATAATGGACTACACCGTCACGCTCGAGCCGCATGGACAGCGCTGGCTTTTTGCACTCGACCTACCGGTCGACGCTTCGCCCGGTACTGTCATCAAGGTCGATCACACGCTGATGTCGATCCGCCGGGTCGCCCGGCGTTTGCAGTACAGCGTCCTGTCGCTGAACGATTACAAGGCCGATCGGGTCGATGTGCCGCCGCAGGCGACCCTGATGTTGCCGGATGGCAGCAACCCGCAAGCCCGGGACCTGGCCCGAAGATGGCGAGCGGCTGCCAAGGAGCCCGCCGAAATCGTCCAGACGGCCCTGCGCTATTTCAGCCAAAACGAATTCGGCTACACGCTCCAAGCGCCGCCTCTCGGCCATCAGGCGATCGACGAATTTCTTTTTCGAACCCGTAAAGGGTACTGTGAGCACTATGCATCGGCGTTCGTTTTCTTGATGCGCGCCGCCAATATACCCGCCCGTGTGGTGGCCGGATATCTCGGCGGCGATGTCAACCCCTACGGCGGTTACCTCATCGTGCGTCAATCCCAAGCTCATGCTTGGGCCGAGGTCTGGCTGCAAAGCAAGGGATGGCGACGCGTCGATCCGTCCTTGGCAATCGCACCCCAACGGGTCGATCGGGGCGTGGCCTCGGCGCTGCCGCAGGACGAACGCGCGGCAGTCGAGGCCTTCGGCCTCGATGGACGGTTTTTCCGTTCTTGGAATAACATTCACATGGCTTGGGATGCGGTCGACAACCAATGGGACAAGTGGGTGATGGGATATACGCTTGCCCGGCAGAAGACGCTGTTGGCCGGACTCGGCTTTCACGCCGGCGGTCGAAAGGGCCTGCTGTTTTCTTTGCTGATGGCCGTCGGCTTGGTGGGCCTGATAGCCGGGGTCTATGCCGCTCGGTTCCTGAAAACCGCCGTGGTAAGGGACGATGACGTGCGGCGCTCCTACCGGCTTTTTTGCAGCAAACTCGCTCGTGTCGGCTTGGTTCGCAGTCCCGGTCAGGGACCGCTCGATTTTGCCGCAGCGGTAAACACCGCCCGCCAAGACCTGAAGGAAAGGGTCGCGACCATCATCGCCCTCTACATTCGGTTGCGCTATGATCGCCGCGGCGACAGCGAGGATTTGAAGCGATTCAAAGTCGCCGTGCGACAATTCAAGCCGCGTGAGGTTCTGGACCACCGGAAGGGTCTTTAGGGTTCCGGTTGAGGTAAGAGTCCTTAAAACTTGCTTGATTTATTTGGGATTTTTATTTAAACTTAGGGCATGGAAAATCAAATTATCGAGCTCATCGAGTCGCTCAAATCTAACAAACGGGTCGATACCTTCGACAAGGCTTCCACGAAACAGGCGATCGTCATACGGTTGCTGTCGCTGCTGGGCTGGGACATCTTCGATGTCGACGAAGTCAAACCGGATCACGCCCTCAAGTCCGTTCAGGTAGACTACTCCCTGAGGCTCAAAAACGCCGATACGGTTTTTATCGGTGTTGAAAAGGTCGGTGAAGATCTGAGCTACCACCAGAAAGAGCTTCTCGACGGCGCCTACAAGGAGGGCGTTAAGCTCTCTGTTTTGACCAACGGCGTGGCCTGGTGGTTTTACCTGTCCGCCGGTGAAGGGTCTTTCGAGCAGAAGCGGTACTGTACGCTGGAAATTTTAAAGCAGCCTCCCAAGGACGTCGCCGCCCGGCTTGTCGAACTGTTCGAGAAGAGCAATGTATCGAAGGGCAAATCCCTCAAAATCGCCGAATCGATACAGTTAAAGCGCCAGCGCAAGGTCATCGAAAAGGCAATGGCCGATGCCTGGAGCCGCCTCTTGACCGCTCCCCCCGAAGCGCTGATAAAACTGTTCGGCGATTCGGTCGAAAAACTTTGCGGTTACAAGCCCGACAAAGAGATGACCGTCTCGTTTTTGTCCGAACGTCTCGAGGCCGCGTCAACCGAAGAGGTTGCTGATCTGGAAGAGGTCGAGGAGTCGAAGAAACCCACGATACCGCCTCGATATTTCGAGGGACGGATCGTCAGCGCTTTTTCCTTCAACGATTTCAAGTGCAAGGTCGATTCCTGGGACGGGTTTCTGCTCAAGCTGTGTGAAGAGTTGATTTCAAAACACGACCAGGATGTCGAAAAACTGCTGTGGCATTCGGTCGACAATCGCTATTATTTCAGAGAAAACCCGGACGAACTGAGGCTGCCGGTCAACATCGAAAACACCAACATTTTTGTCGAAACACACCTGAGCACCGAAGACACGGTCAAACTCGCCTATTCTCTCCTGAAGGCTTTCGGTTATCCCATTACTGATCTGGAGATCACTTCAAAGCGGAAATGATCGGCCGGATCAGAGACTTAAGACCAGAAGCTGAAAAAATGATGCACCGGTCCGCTGCCGTGTCCCAAGCGGTAGGGCGCCCCGGCGCGGATGGCCTCACCGATGTACACTTTGGCGTTGCGGACCGCCGTCGCAGTGGTTTCGCCTTTCGCCAGGTAAGCGGCAATGGCGGACGAGAGCGTGCATCCGGTGCCGTGGGTGTTCGCGGTCCGAACCCGCCGGTCTTCGAGAACAACACAACGGTCTTCGTCGGCGATGTAAAGCACATCTGAGCTGTCGTCATCTTGCGCGTGTCCTCCCTTGAGCAGCACGCTGCGGCTGCCGAAAGCGGCCAGGCTTTTGGCTGCCGCTTGCATGCCGTCGAGGCCATTGACCTCTCGTCCCAGCAGCACGGCGGCTTCAGGCAGATTCGGCGTCAAGACCGTCGCCAGTGGAAGCAGGTGATCTTTCAAGGCCGTGATGGCCGCGTCCTGCAACAGTTTGTCGCCGCTCTGCGCCACCATTACCGGATCGAGGACGATGTTGGCCGCTTCATGCCGTCGCAGCCCGTCCGCCACCACCTGGATCAATTCCGCCGAATAGAGCATGCCGATCTTGACGGCATCGGCCCCGATGTCGGAGAAGACGGCCGCCATCTGCTGCACGACAAAATCCGGCGGCACGGCGTGAATGCCTGTCACACCCGTCGTGTTCTGGGCCGTCAGGGCAGTGACGACCGACATGCCGTAGCAGCCCAGGGCCGAGAACGTTTTCAGATCGGCCTGGATTCCCGCCCCCCCGCCGCTGTCCGAACCGGCAATGGTCAGGGCTCTTTTGTAGTGCCGGTTTGTCCCGGATCCGTCTGATAGTGCCTGCATTCTATGATTCCTTTTTGAAGTGGTCCCAGCCGGTGGAGACAATGACCCGTGAGCGCCCTCTGCCGTCGATCAATTCGATTTTTCCCGAATCGGTGATCTCACCGAGTCTGTGAATTGATTGACCGAATGTTGTAAAGTAGTCACGGGCGATTGCGTCGGCTTCCGAAGGGGTGACGGTGAAAAGCAGGGCATAATCTTCACCGCCGGCCAGCGCGTATTCGACCGGATCGAAACCGAAGCGTCGGCAGAACTGCTGCAAGGCCGGTGACAGGGGCAGGCGATCGATGAACAGGCGCGCGCCGACCCGGCTGAGACGCACGATATGCCCCAGGTCGGAGCTGAGGCCATCGCTGACATCGATGGCGGCGTGGACCCCGCCGTGGGCTGCCAGAAGACGGCCTTCGCGCAGAAAGGGTTTAGGGCGCAGATGAGCTTCTAAAAGGGTCTTCAGGTAAGGGGTGTCGGCGGCGATCCGGTTTAACTCCAGGTGAAGGCCGGCACTGCTGTCACCGAGACAACCCGACGAAAAAATGACGTCGCCGACCCGGGCTTTGTCGCGGAAGAGAACCTCGCTTTCTGCAACCGTGCCGGTGACGACCACGTTGATGACCAGGTCGACGCTGGAACCGGTGGTGTCACCGCCGAGAATGTTGACCTCGTGTTCCGCAGCCAGGCTCTTGATTCCGCAGTAGAAATCGTCGAGGAATTCGAGAGTGACGTCTTGCGGTACGGCGATACTGACAAACGCGTTGCGGGCCGTACCGCCCATGGCAGCGATGTCGCTCAAATTGACGGCCAGGGCCTTGTACCCGAGGCTGTAGCCGTCGGCGGCATTCCGTATAAAATGCACGCGTTCGATCAGCAGGTCGGTCGTCACCAGGTTCAGAAGCGCCGGATCGGACCGAAAAGCGGCTGCATCGTCACCGATCGCCTTGACGATCCCTGCGGGGCGGATCAAGCAGCCCCGGCTGATGCGGTCGATGAATCCGAACTCGCCGATATCTTTGAGTTTCATTGCTGTCGGGCCTTTGTGATGACGCGTTTCAGACCTCGAGCGGCCTGCATCGGGTCTTCGGCGGCGACGATGGCCGAGACAACGGCCACACCGTCGGTACCATTGCGGATGATTTCGGCGGCGTTGTCCGGATGCAAACCGCCGATGCCGACCAGCGGGAGGCTGACGGCCTGTCGAATGATCCTCAACCCTGCAATTCCTAACGCCGGAGCGGTGTCGGTCTTGGTGGGGGTTGCGTAGATGGGACTGACCCCCAGATAGTCTGCACCGCCTGCCTCCGCTGCGACCGCGTCCTCGAGCGATTCGACCGATATTCCGATGATCATCCGGTCGTCGACGATGGCCCTGGCCATCGCCAGCGGCATGTCCTTGCGGCCGAGATGGACGCCGTCGGCCCCGACGGCCAGGGCCACATCCAGCCGGTCATTGATGATCAGAGGGACGGTCACGGACCTTAAGTATTCTTGTAATTTGAGTGCTTCGTGGATGAACTCGCGGGTAGAAGCCGTCTTTTCCCTGAGCTGGACACAGGTGACGCCACCGGAAACAGCCGCCGTGACAATCTCGAGCGTCGTCCTGCCGCGGGACAGCCCGCGGTCGGTGACCAGATAGAGAGAATAGTCGATGAGCTGTGGTTTCATGTTTGTCGAAGAGTGAGAGTAAGGGTCACGGTAAGAAATAATTCCACACGATTGCGCCGGAATATGGTTTGTCTACAAGGCACATCCACCTGCGCATATCGGGATACGTGTGGGTGGATGTAACGCAGTAGACGGGCCATAAGACAAGCAAGAGGTGGAATTATTTTTTGCCGGGGCCCTAAGTTCAGTTCTTCTCCCGATTGGTTTGGAAAAAGGGTTCAAGGATTCGAGGATTCAAGTGTTTGTTTTCTCTCGTTTCCTTGTAAACCTTTGAACACAAACGATATGACCTTTGCCAAACATTACACTCTTTGTACTTTCTCGGCATTTTTTAAACCCTTGAACCCTGACAGAATCATCAACTTATGTAGAGATGATCCATAAATGCAGCTTTGCGGTATTGTAAAAAAAAATCTGATCAATCCGTTTCGATCTTACAGCCCTTTTGCAGTTGCTCCGGTGTAATGGTGAAGAGGGCGTCGAGCATCTTGATCATGAAACTGCCCGGTGCGGTAGCGCTGTCACCGGCCACCTCTCCGGCCAGCCCGAAGAACGCCAGCGCTGTGGCCGCGGCGCTGACCGAATCCGGGTCGACGGCCAGAAACGCCCCGACGGCTGCCGTTGCCGTGCAGCCGGTGCCCGTGACGCTGGCCATCAGCGGATGACCGTTGGCAACCCGAACCACGCGTCGGCCGTCGGTGATGAGGTCGACCGGACCGGTAATGGCGAGCGTGGAACTGAGTTCGGCTGCCAGGATGCCGGCGGTCCGGGCGGCTTCGTCGACGCCATGAACGGCATCGACGCCTTTGGTGCGGGAATTTTCATCTTGCAGCGACAGGATCTCCGATGCATTGCCCCTCAGGACGCTGACGCGGGTCTGCGACAGGATTTTTCGGGCCGATTCCGTTCGCAGTCTGGTAGCGCCCGATCCGACCGGGTCGAGGACGATCGGGATCTTTTTTTCAGTGGCCTTCCGGCCGGCAGCGATCATGGCTGCCACCCATTCTTCGGTGAGGGTGCCGATGTTCAAAACCAGCGCGCCGGCATGCGAGACCATTTCCTCGACCTCACCGATCGCATGGGCCATGACCGGTGAGGCGCCCATCGCCAGTAAGGCATTGGCCGTGTAGTTCATGACGACAAAATTCGTGATGTTGTGCACCAACGGTTTTCTCTCACGGATCGCCTTGAGATTTCGTGCCGCCTGTTCAGCCAATTTTTCCATAGCGCGCCTCCAAAAAGAAAAGCCGTTTCCCGAGGGGAAACGGCAGACATCAGCGGTCCTTGGAACCGGTCAGCGGCGTCGTTTTCCCTTCGCTGGCATTACCCAGATCAGGTTCTAAGGGTATGATCTCAGGCCCGGACGGCCACCCCGAAAACCGCGAGAATTTGTAATAACATTAATAGGTAAAGTATTATTTATGGCTAAAACTTAAATAAAGGAAAAGAACATGTCAAGGTTAAATCAAACGGCCCCTCGGCACACGACCGGCACGCGCATCGAATGGTGCAGCGCGATGATCAAAACCCCAGCTCTTCATTGATCAAAACAACCTTTACCCGTCCCTTCGGGTACGATTTTTCCGTGATGGTCCACGTGTTGCAGATCCGATCGGGGCTTTTGCACTCCTGGCAGAACGAGGTCTTGACACACGGGGTTTTCTTGTTTAGCCGCATGGCGTTGACAGGCGCCACATAATTTTTGATCCTGAAAAAAGCCTCTTCCAGATCCGGTACGAGTTTGTTGCGTCCGACCAGGATGACGACGTGGCGGGGGCCGAAGGTGATGCCACCGATCCTATTTCCGAACATGTCGAGATTGACGAGCTGACCGGATTCGGTGACGGCATTGGTGCCGGTGATGAAAAGATCCACCAGCAGGGCCTGGCGCCGACGCTCCAGCATCGCCTCCGCCGAGATCTTCTTGTCGAAGGTGTCGAGCACCTCTACATCCGGGTGGTCCTTGAGAGCCGCATAGAGCCCCGAGGAAACAAAGGTCATCGATCCGCCCCAGGCAACGCTGGCCGGTTTCGCGGCCGGCATGATGGTGTCAAGGACCAGGGACTTGGCTTCAGCGGCGCTGTCGCTCAAGTAGACCTCAAAGTTGTTTTCCTCCAAGGCTTTTTTCAATTTTTCCAGACGGATCTTCCAGTAGGTCTCAATCGGTTTGTCCATAAAATTGTCCTCGTTGATAATCTAAGTTTATCATTTGATAAAATTTGAGACCATCGTTTTAAACGATAGATAATGGCCTACAGGCTTGTCAAGCGCGGTAGCCTGATATCCTTGCGATAGTCGACGACATGCTGTGGAAGATTATTCACATGGGCGTATATGAGGAGGTTGGCATCAATCAGAATCACTTGAATGTATCGCCTTCTGCAACAGCAATGACCGCGGAATGTCATCGAGGTTGGCAAATTGACAACGTCCCAAAGTAACTGAACGAGTTACGTATGGTTTTCTTCGCCGGGCTGGTTTAGTCTTATCTTTGAGGCCTAGTCGTAATGCTTCGTTTATAACCACCTTTAAGCTTGTATTACGCTTCCTGCGAACGCTCTCTAAAAGCTTGGCTATATCATTTTCTATTGTAAGAGTTGTTCTCATGCATCAATACATATAATATTGATGCGCTGATGTAAAGAAAACGGTTAGGCTCCGCCCGGCTGCAGCATCACATTTCCGGTTCTTCCGAACGTTTGTTTCCAACAATCAGTGACCCAGTGGGCCGTCGGCGGTTGCTTCGGTCTTATGCCGCGTTTTGCCCGGATCCTATTTTCTCTCTCCCTCATCCAGTCCGGTTACAGATGGGTATAAAGTACCCACTTTATCATTTTAAAGCGGACAGTTGAGTAAAAAGGTTACATCGGATTCTTGCCATTTAACTGGCTCACACTTATCCTTATGTCAACTGTATCGGCTCCGGGCCACGATCTTCCCTCTAACGGGGCGTCGAGGAACCGGCCGATGGCATCAGAATTGCTCCGTGAACAATCCATGCAAGCAGCAGCGAAAATAAGCAAATTGTGGACCGGGATTCCGGGGTGGATTTATATTGGAATTGCCGTCATCCTGATGCCGATTTTTACAATCTTGACGGTCGAGAACATCCACCGGCAGCAGGAAAACACCGTTCGGCTGCTTGTCGAGGAAGGCGCCGCGCTGATTCGCTCCTTCGAGGCCGGTGCCCGTACCGGCATGATGGGGCGGATGATGGGCGGTTTTAAGCTCCAGCACCTGCTCACCGAGACCGCCCAGCAACCCGACATCGTCTATTTAATGGTGACCGACGGCGACGGCGCGATCGTTGCCCACAGCGACCTCGATCAGGTCGGCAAGGTCTACGACCGTAACCTGGATTTCGATCAAATTGCCCTGGACCCGGACGTGCAGTGGCGGCGCGTCCGGGTGGAAGACGGCCGGGAGGTTTTCGAGGTGTACCGGCGTTTCGATCCGATCGCACCGAACTGGCACCGCTCGGCATCACACATGGGACCGCGCGGTCACATGATGCCAAACGCCCCGCCGCAACAAATGGAAGCGCCGCCGCGAGAGTTTATTTTCGTGGGGCTCGACAGCGCATCGATTCTCAGCGCCCAGAGGGCCGACACCTGGCACACGATCGTGATGGCCGCCATTCTGCTTTTTGTCTGTCTTTCCGGCATTTTGCTTCTCTTCATGGCCCAGGGATATCGGACCACGCGCGCATCGCTTGTCAGAATCAAGGCCTTTTCGGACAACGTCGTCGAAAACATGCCGATCGGACTCATCGCCCTCGACGGTCAGCGGCGGATCGCTTCTTACAACCAGGCGGCGCAGTCTATTCTCGGTTTCGAAACGGACGCGGCCGTCGGGCTCCGTGCCGCTCAAATCCTGCCGGAGCAGATCACTGAAGAGATCGATGGGCTAACCGCGGCCGGAGACGTAGTAGAAAAAGAAATCGACTGCCGGCTCGCCGACGGTCGACTGATCCCCCTGGCCCTCAGCGCCAGTGTGCTCCAGGATGGCGATCACCGGTTCCTCGGGTTCGTGCTGCTGCTCAAAGATCTACGGGAGGTTTACGCCCTTCGCAGAGAAATCCATCGCAACCAGCGTCTCGCCTCGGTTGGGCGTCTGGCGGCCGGGGTGGCCCACGAGGTGCGCAATCCACTGAGTTCCATCAAGGGGTTTGCCACCTATTTCAAGGAGCGTTACCGGGAAAAGCCCGAAGACCAGCAAGTCGCCGGCATCATGATTCAGGAAGTCGATCGGTTGAACCGGGTGATCGGCCAACTGCTCGATTTTGCCAGGCCGATCAAGGTCGTTGCCAAAGCGGTAGCGGTGCCGCAACTGGTGGCCGACTCCCTGAAACTGGTGGAAGCGCAGGCGAAGGAAAAGGCCATAGGGATTGAAACGACCATCGCACCGCAACTCCGGACGGTCTTTCTCGACCCGGACCGCGTCAAACAGGTCCTGCTGAATCTTTATCTCAACGCACTCGATGCGATGGAAACCGGCGGCCGCCTTTCGGTCGTTGCCGCTGCGGAGGACCACGATCGGTGGATCGTTTTCAGGGTGTCCGATACCGGTCACGGCATTCCCAAGGAAAATCAATTGCAGATATTCGATCCGTACTACACGACCAAGGCGACCGGCACCGGGCTGGGATTGGCGATTGCCCACAACATCGTCGATGCCCACGGCGGGCGCATCGTGGTCGACAGTGAGGCCGGCGAAGGAACGACCGTGACCGTCCGCATTCCAGTCGCCCGGAAGGAGTCTAATGATGAACGCGCCTAATGCCATCCTGGTGGTCGACGACGACCCGGCCCACCGCACCATGCTGCGGACTTTGCTCGGTGAGTGGGGCTACACTGTTTTCGAAGCCGACGACGGCCGGACCGCCATTGCACAAGTCAGGGAACGCTTTTTCGATTTGATTCTCATGGACGTGCGTATGCTAAAGATGTCCGGTATCGAGGCCCTCGAGAAAATAAAAGCCTACAACCCGGCTATTCCGATCATCATCATGACCGCCTTTTCATCGGTCGAAGCCGCTGTCGATGCGTTGAAAAAGGGCGCCTATGATTACCTGACTAAACCGCTCGATTTCGACAAGTTGAAGCTGATTATCGGCCGCGCCATGGAGCACAGCCAGCTCAAGGCGGAAAACCAGATGCTCAAGCAAACCCTCGGACGGCACTTCGACCGGCGCAACATCATCGCGCAGAGCCCGGCCATGATCCGGCTGTTGGAAACCGTGGCCCAGGTTGCACCCTCGGAGGCCACTGTTCTGATTATCGGTGAGTCGGGAACCGGCAAGGAGCTGATTGCCGGTGCGCTGCACTACAACAGCCATCGCAAGGACGGACCCTTCGTGAAGATCAACTGCGCGGCGCTGACCGAGACCCTGCTCGAATCGGAACTTTTCGGGCATGAGAAAGGGGCCTTTACCGGCGCGGAGCGCCGCAAAGAGGGATGTTTCGTGCAGGCCGGCGGCGGCAGCCTTCTTCTGGACGAGGTGAGCGAGATGACGGTCACCATGCAGGTCAAGCTGCTCAGAGTGCTTCAGGAACGGGAAGTGATCCGGGTCGGCGGTGAAACGCCCTTAGCGGTGGACGTGCGGGTGATCGGCGCCACCAATAAGAATCTCGCAGAACTCGTCCGGCAGGGGGATTTTCGGGAAGATCTTTACTATCGGTTGAACGTGGTCGGGCTCAGCCTGCCGCCGCTGCGCGACAGAAGAGAGGATATCCCCCTGCTGGCCCAGCATTTCAGCGATATGTTTGCCGAAAGAAACAGTAAAACGGTCAAGGGTTTCACACCCCGGGCAATGGACGCTATTCTCAAGCATGAATGGCCTGGCAATGTCCGCGAGCTGATGAACGCGATCGAACGGGGGGTCGTGTTGACCCGCAGCGACTATCTCGACCTGATGGACTTGAGGATTGCGCCGGAGCCGGCCGGGAGCCAAACGGCCCGCGGCGAAACGGCGGATGCCGGTCCGGCTCCTTTGGAAGAGGTGGAGCGCGTCGCCATCCTCAGGGCCCTTGAAATGGCCGGCGGCAACAAGAGCGAAGCGGCCCGGCAATTGGGGATCACCCGTAAAACCCTGCACAAGAAGCTGAAAAAGTATGCAGCCGTCTCCCGGGAAAAAGGAACGTCTTAGCCAAGGGTCGCTGCGCTTTACTCCGGGCAATGAGGTCTTAGTATAATAGGAAACTGAAATTAACGGTGGCGGCCCTGGAATCCGTCAGCGTTTTAAAGGAAGATGGATGAACGAATCGACGTCGGCAATTGTCAAGTGCCCGAGCTGCGGTGCAAACAATAGAATCCCCAGTGAAAAAATCGGTTCTATCGCCCGGTGCGGTAAGTGCCACGTACCGATCGATACGGCTGCGGCCTCAGAGGGGGCGGCCGGCAGTTACACGATTCGCTGTCCGCAGTGCAAGACCCGTAATCGGGTTCCGGGACACAAGATCGACAGTGGGGCCAAATGTGGTAAGTGCAAAGAAGCGCTTCCCACCAGGGAACTCTTTATTCCCCAGCCGGTGATGGTTACGGACGCCAATTTCGAGAAGATGGTGCTGGCCGCTCCTTTGCCCGTTCTGCTTTTCTGCTGGGCCCCATGGTGTCCGACCTGTGGCGCCGTCGCCCCTATTATCGAGGATTTCGCCAGAGAGACCAAAGGCAAAATCAGGGTCGGCAAGCTCAACGTCGACGGCAATCCGCAAATTGCGTCCCGGTTCAATATCCTCAGTGTTCCCACCCTTTTTATTTTCGACAATTACGAGATGAAAGAGAGCCTGCCGGGTGGTTTGCAGAAACACCAATTGATGATGAAAATGGCCCATTACCTGTGACGGTTCAACCATGAACGAGCGGCACCGACGGCTGGTCGGAAAGATTGAGCAACTTCTGCGTGCGGGTATCGAGGTCGGGCCGGATCTGCTTGGATATATCGATGCGACCTTTTCAAACCCATCCGTGAAAGATTTGGAAGGGATCGTTGCCGATGAATCCGATCCCGAACGGGAAGGGTTGTTGGAGCTCATCTTTTTCCCCGATGAACCGATGCAGCAGAAGCTAGAAGAGCTGCTGCCCGAAGCAGGCGGCCTGGGACAGAATGATGTCGATGCCGTCGCTGCTGAGCTCTACACTCGCCGCATTCATTCCGCGCTCGTTTTTTCCGACCGGCGGGATCGCCTGGCGGTCGATTTTCCGCCGGGATTGGTCACAACGTTTCTGCAGCGCCTGAATCTCACCCGCCGGATCGAGCCGCGCCTGGCAATAGCGATTTCCACTCTCGTTGCGCCGGTCGACCGCATTGCGGTCAGGGTCAAACTGCGCAATACCCGCAAACAGATGGGCGACGGCAAAGTCCGTTTTTTGTGTGACTTCCTTGCCAAGTTGGGTAGAGACGACCAATTATTGGCGTGTCTGGATTTTATGTTGAACTTTCTCGAGGACATCGAAGATGATGCCGACGTTTACGCGGCCTTGATGAACCGGCGGCGGATCGGTTGGCAGCTGCTGCAGAAATCGGCCCAGTTTGAGGAAAAACTCAAGAAAGACAACATCGAAACCCTGATGCTGCGCGGCGAGCGGGCGCCGCACGTCTCCAAAGAGGAGCTCTTAAAGACCATCGCTTTAATCGAGCGTATCAGCCTGGCGGTTTTCGGCCGGCTCGACCGGCTGGACCTCGGTGCCCGGGAAAGTGCTGATTTCGATTTCGGGTCAGAGGCGGACCTGAGCGAGATCATCCGGCGCATGCTGTAGCTTGTTTACAAAAAGGCAAATATCGCGTAAGAGAACCGGCTTTGCCAACGATATTGAATCGACCGCTGCCACTGTCACCGTGAGGGAATGTCCAACCACGAATGGACATTGGGAGAATGACATGAAATTTCTGACACGCTGTTTTGTTTTGGGCTTTTTATTGCTTTTCGTCAGGGTACCGGAAGCCGCGCCGGCAGGAGAGGGCGGACTCGATGAAATCGTCAAGCAAGTTGAAAAGCGCTACGATGTGCCCGGCTTTACGTCTGATTTCCACCAGATATCGACCATCAAAGCCATGGACATCGCCGACGAGGCGACTGGTAAAATGTCCGTTCGGAAACCCGAAATGATGCGCTGGGAATATGAAAAGCCGGAACACCAGATTATCATCACCAACGCCGAACGGCTTTGGATTTACCGACCGCAGGACAATCAGGTGATTGTCGGCAAGGCGCCGGCTTTTTTCGCGGGCGGTAAAGGGGCCGGTTTCCTGGCGGACATCAAGGTCCTGCGCCGCAAGTTCGACATCTCCGTCGCTCCGTCGGACGCCGACCAGTTTCATGTTCTCAAGCTCGTTCCAATCGAAAAAACGATCGATGTGGAGCGCATTTTGTTGTACGTGTCCAAGGCGACCTACACGGTGCAGCGGGTCGTTACTTACAACACTTACGGCGACGAGACACTCATCGACCTGGTGAATTCACGTTTCGATCAGGTCCCGGACCCGTCCCTTTTCACTTTCACTATTCCAGAAGGCACCGACGTGGTAACGATGGACGAATAATCGGGAGAGAGAGATCGTGAAGACAAATGACCTGAAAGCGAATATCCGGCATCTTCTCAAAGAACGGAACGCGATTTTTCTGGCGCACAACTACCAGCCGCCGGAAATTCAAGACCTGGCCGATTTGTGCGGCGACTCCCTGGAACTGAGCATTCAGGCCGCCCGCACCGAGGCGGACGTTATCCTGTTTTGCGGGGTCCACTTCATGGCCGAAACCGCCGCCATTCTCTCGCCCGAAAAAACCGTCCTCCTGCCACGCCCGGACGCCGGATGTCCGATGGCCGAGATGATCGATCCGGTTTCGCTCCGGGCCCGCATCGATGAACTGCCGCCGATGCCGGTGGTCACCTATGTGAACTCTTCGGCCGCCGTCAAGGCGCTTTCGACGATCTGCTGTACGTCCGCCAATGCCGTGGCGGTGGTCGAGAGCCTCGATGCGGAAGCGGTGCTGATGACCCCCGACCGCAACCTCGCCCGTTACACCGCCGCACGCACGAAAAAGAAAGTCCACGTCTGGGAAGGCTGCTGCCCGATTCACGACCGTCTGAGTCCCGAAGACGTTCGACGGGCCAGAGAGGCTCACCCGGGGGCTGTTTTCATGGCGCACCCCGAATGCCGTCCGGAAGTCCTGGCGCTGGCCGACGTGATCACCAGCACGTCCGGGATGCTGCGCACCGCGGCCGAATCCGACAGCAGCCGATTCATCGTGGGGACCGAGGTCGGTCTGCTCTACCCCTTAAAAAAAGCCAACCCCGCCAAAGAATTCTTTGCGGCCTCGGAGCGGATGCTGTGTGAAGATATGAAAAAAATCAGCCTGCAAGATGTCCTGAAGAGTCTCGAGCAGTTGCACGGGCGGGTGACGGTGCCGGAAGACATCCGGCGACCGGCTTTCGCAGCCGTGCAACGGATGATCGACCTGGCCCTGTAGGATCCTGGTTTTATAAAAAATGTGACAACATTTTTTATTCGAAGTATTCCTCCGGAATATCGGCGTTGGTGTACACCTTCTGGACATCATCGCAGTCCTCCAGCATTTCCATCAGCCGCACCATCTGTTCCGCCTCCTTTTCGGCCAGACTGGTGGTCGACTGCGGCAGCATGGTGACTTCCGCGGCAACAGCGGGAATCCCGGCCTTTTCAATGGCGGCCTTGACCTCCTCGAAATCCTCCGGGGCGGAAATGACCTCGTAGTTGTCGTCATCCTCGCGGACATCTTCGGCGCCGGCTTCCAGGGCCGCTTCCATCAGGGTGTCCTCGCTCACCGCCGCGCGCTCCACAACTATGTACCCCTTCTTGCTGAACATCCAGGCCACACAGCCGCTTTCTCCCAAACTGCCGCCGTTTTTGGCGAAGATGTGCCGGATGTCCGACACGGCCCGATTTTTGTTGTCGGTCAACGAATCGACCAGCACCGCCGCACCCCCGGGGCCGTAGCCTTCGTAAATGCTCTCGTCGTAGCTGACGCCCTCCAAGTCCCCGGTGCCTTTTTTGATGGCCCGCTCGATGTTGTCCTTGGGCATGTTTTCGGTTTTGGCTGCCTGAATGGCGGTCCGCAAGCGAGGATTGGTGTTCGGATCACCGCCGCCCCCCATACGGGCTGCAACCGTAATCTCCTTGATGATCTTGGTGAAGATTTTACCTCTTTTTATATCGCTGGCGGCCTTTTTGTGCTTAATGGTAGACCATTTGCTATGACCTGACATCGTCGCCTCCTACACCTTCCCTATTGCAATGATAAAGATTTCCTTGCTCGCCTTGCGGCTGCTCTTCGGTTTGAAGATTTTCACTTTATCGAAGTAGATGCGGACCTCATCCCGATAGGATTGAAAGTCCTCGCCCTGAAGAATTTTACTGACAAAACTGCCACCCGGCAGCAACACCCGGACGGCTATGTTGAGTGCTGCGCTGCAGAGAGCATGGGATCGCGCGGCGTCGGTGCTCTTCTGGCCGGTGGTAGAGGGTGCCATATCGCTCAGGACGACGTGATACCCGTCACCGATGGCTGTCAGCAGGGCCTCGTCCGGCGACAGGGCATCACCGGTGTAGACGACAGCGTTGTTCGGCACATGGACGGTGACCGGCTGCAGGTCGACCCCCACGACCTTGCCGCCGGGCCCGGTCAACTGAGACGAGTAAAGCAGCCACGAGCCGGGTGCACAACCGCAATCGAGGACGTGGTGGCCCTTTTTGATGATGTGAAACTTGCGCTGAATTTCCTGCAGCTTGAAAACGGATCGGGCCGGGTACTTTTCTCTCCGTGCCCGCTCGGTGTAGTGGTCATCCCACCGGTTGCGTCTGGCTTTTGACGGTTTCATATAAACCCCAAGGCAGGCCTTCGGCCGCAACCAAATCAGTGTTCAGGTTACAGGTTTCGGGTTTCAGGATTTGGGGTTTGCTGACACCTGAAACCTATAAGCCTGTTCCCGATGAATCAGGTGGTTTCACTTTAACAACCCATCTTCGCATTTTGCGGAGAAGTTACGATCTAAGACGCTAACGTTTCAAATGTCGTCCTCTATAGTATCATTAGCCGTTTCCCGTCAAGATCCATGCGTGCTGAGCGGCGGTGGCGAGCGCTGACTCATGCAGCAATATGTTTTATGAAGATTTGTTGGCCTTTCTTGTTAGAAAAGGTTTTCGATACCCTCAGATATGGTGCGGATACCGGTAATGGTCATGCTCCCGGCGCCGCTCAGCCGCTTGCGGTTGCTTTGCGGGACCAGGCACCTTGTAAATCCCATTTTCTGAGCCTCCTGGATGCGTGTTTCCACCTGACCGATACCCCGTACTTCGCCGGTCAGGCCGACTTCGCCGAGCACCAATGTGCCCTCCGGGATCGATTTGTCCAGGAAGCTCGATGCCACTGCGGCCACGATGCCCATGTCGGCCGCCGGTTCGTCTATTTTTACGCCGCCGGCGACGTTCATGAAAATGTCATGCCCCAGCAGCTGCATGCCGAGTTTCTTCTCCATGACGGCCACCAACAGGGCGACCCGGTTCTGATCGAGTCCGAGGATCGTTCGTCGCGCGGTGCCGAAGCTGCTGCTGCTGGCCAGAGCCTGGAGTTCGACCAGAATCGGACGTGTTCCCTCCATGCTGGCCGTGACGACAGAACCGGGGGCGTTGACCGGGCGCTCGGACAGAAAAATCGCCGAGGGATTTCCGACCTCTTCCAGGCCCTTGCCCTTCATTTCGAACACGCCGATCTCGTTGGTGGAGCCAAAACGGTTCTTGACGGCCCGCAGGATCCGGAAGACGTGGTTGCGGTCGCCTTCGAAGTAGAGAACCGTGTCGACCATGTGCTCGAGAAGTTTGGGTCCGGCAATGGCGCCTTCCTTGGTCACATGACCGACCAGGAAAACCGGAATACCGCTGCGCTTGGCCATGAACATCAGCCGGACGGTCGATTCCCTGACCTGGGAGACGCTGCCGGGTGCGGACGTCAACTCGCTATTGTACATGGTCTGGATCGAATCGATCACCACAACCGCCGGATGGACCGATTTCACCATGTTCAAAATGGTCTCGAGTTCCACCTCGGCCGCCACCAACAGTTCCGGCGAAACCGTTTCCAGGCGTTTGCTCCGAATGCGCATCTGCCGAATCGACTCTTCGCCGGAAACGTAAAGCACTTTGTGGCCGCTGCCGGCCAGGCCGTGGAGGGCCTGGAGCATAAGAGTGGACTTGCCGATGCCCGGGTCGCCGCCGATCAGAACCAGCGTACCGGGCACGATTCCCCCGCCCAGGACCCGGTCGAATTCCGCAATCCCGGTCAGTAGCCGGTCTTCGGATTCCAGCTCGATGGCGTCGATCGGCACCGGCTCCGACTGCGCAGCGGTCAGGCCGGCAGCGCCGCCGTGCCCGGTCTGCGGTTGGCGGCTTTCCTCGACGAACGCATCCCAACCGCCGCAATCCGGACACTTGCCCATCCACTTGGGAGCCTGATAGCCGCACGCTTGACACACAAAAACTGTTCTGAGGGGCTTTTTCACGGTTCAAAAATCTTTCGAATTGTGGTAAATAGATGTTTATAAATATTTATCATTTCGACAATACCGGCGCAAGTCGGGAATCAAAAGCACGATTGGTTGGGTGGAGAGCGATGACACAATTTACTGCGTGGCAGGGCAGGGTGATTTTTGGGTTTCTGTGCTTCCTCGGTTTGGCACTGTTGACCGCATCGGCGGCGGCAGAGAAAAATGGTGCCTATTACCAATCCCTCCAGAAGCGGCTCATCGCGGACGGTTTCGATGCGGCGGTCATTCGGGAATTGTATGCCCGGCCTGAGGTCAAGTTCGAAGCCAAGGGTATTTCAGTCTATTTTGTCCATCGCGAGTCGAAGGTCCATTACGAGCGATACACGGATCAACTGCATATCGAAAAGGCGCGCGTCTACCTTCAACAGCACCAGGCCGCATTTGCGGAGGCCGAAAATCTTTACGGCGTCGACCCGGAGGTGATCACGGCCATAATCCTGGTCGAAACTCAGCTCGGCACCTTGCTGGGCAGCCGGTCGGTATTGAATACGCTCTCCACGATGGCCGCACTTTCAGACCCGAAGGTCAGGAATCTGCTGTGGCGGAAAATCAAGGATACGCCTGATCTGACGCGTGCCGTCTTCGACAAGAAGGCCGCCCGGAAATCCAAATGGGCTTATCGCGAGCTAATGGCGTTTTTACGCCATGCCCGAGCACAGGGATTCGATCCGGCCGAAATAAAGGGATCCTTTGCCGGGGCCATGGGAATCGCCCAGTTCATGCCCAGCAACATCGATACGCTGGGCAAGGACGGCAATAACGACGGCAAGATCAACCTTTTCGACGATGCGGATGCGATTGCGAGCATCGCCTTTTATCTGAAAGAGCACGGCTGGCAGCCGGGCATCGAGCGGAAAAAGGCCGCAAAGGTCATCTACCATTACAATCACAGCGACGAATATGTTGATGCCATTTTGAGTGTCACCGAGCGCTTGAAGGGCTGATGATGGATCTGAAATCAATTGCGGTTTTCCTGGCGCTGTGCATCCCTTTCTTTCTGCTCACCATCTGGGCCGTGGTCGACGTTGCCCAGCGTGAGTTCGAAAACAACCGCACGAAGGTCCTCTGGTGGTTGATTGCCTCGATTCCGTTCATCGGTTTCGTGCCTTATTTCCTGATCGGCATCCGCCAGGGGAAAAAACCGAGTGCCGCAAAATGAGAACCGAAAAACCGGTTGACAACACCAGGGTGTTCTTATAAAAATCCAAATTTTAAACCCTCCAAATAACGGTCCCATCGTCTAGTGGTTAGGACGTCGGCCTCTCACGCCGGTAACGCGGGTTCGAATCCCGCTGGGATCACCAATAAAATAAGAGGGTTAAGCTCTTCGCCTTAACCAAGATAATCTCAGGAAGTACATAGGAAGTAGATGCACGCTAGGCACTATTTCCGATTTGAATGGCAGAAAGATAATTTCATGAGATTATCTTTCTGCCATTTATTATGTGGATGTTGCCTGTTTTGTATCCCCATTTTTCGACGACAGAAAAGGGATTCGATTTGACGATTCCGGCATCCATTCCCAGGTAATAAATCCTTCGCGCCAATGAAATCATCTTGTTGATGGATGAACCCGAAAACGGTTTGTCGGTGCGTCCCGAAACGGTCTTCTTCATCTTGATGCGGAAATTGTCCACCATTAATGGCGTGATTTGAGCAGCTTTCCTGTTCCCAAACTCGGCCTTGAGGTGAACCGACCTTGCAAGATCATCCGAAGCGGAAGCTTTTGCGCTCATCACATCTTGACCAAGTCCCCAGTCCATCAACATGCTGAAGGTCAATTCCGGATCCACCTGGACGCCAAGCTGGTCCATTTCCTGAAAGGCATCCACTTTGGAGCGGAAAATCTTCACCGCCTTTTTCTTGCTGAAAGACGCCTTTTCCGTCCGGTATTTTATCTTGCCGGTTTCAGGATCCCTCGAGTGCGAATATTCAGGCACAGGAAGGTTAAATTTTAAAATGGTCAGATAGAGGAATCGACTGCTGCTGCTTGCCAGAATTTGTGTTGATATTTTTCTAAAATGTCAGTTGATTGAGATGACAGGATTTTCTTGACTTGACGATGGCCAATTATGGTATCTGTAATATTGGCTGGATTTGAATATTCTCAATTGTATCTGTAATACGGTTTTCAGCTTTAAATTGAGCCCCAAATTAGATGATAGGTAGGAATTGACTACTTTTGTCCCTATCGGGTGTGTTATCGAGACGTCTATATAACATTTCCATATGGGACAAAAACGAGACATTCTATTGAATATCAATGTTAAGTTTCAGACCGTATTGCATTGAAAAGTTATTAGATGGAAATTGTTATTCTTTCTATATATTCTCTATTGCTGCAGCAATTTAAATATTGGAAGGTGGCCTGTACAAAAAACGGTAAACGGAGGTTTTTGTGAAGCCCCTGTTCCGAGGCCAATTGGAGATTTACAATTTGAAATCCACTATCAATATCTTGAAGAAAGGCATACCGTCGATTACTCGGAGCGTATACATAGCTCTTTTTATCATATGCTTGGCTCTATTGGGCTGCGCTCTAATAAAAGCCAAAAAAGATATCAATAGAAGTCAGGATGACACAGTTATCATCGGAAACATTTATGGAAAGTTCTCGGGAAATGGGCCGATTATTGTAGCTTCTTGCTCAATTGATGAAGCAAGAAAAATCACCAACTATACGGTTTTGCACGATTCCGGAGAGTATGAACTCCTGGTTGATCACGGCAAGTATTATGTCTTTGCGTATTGGGATAAAAACAGCAACCTGATTTATGAGGCAGGCGAACCGGCCGGACATTATGGGGCTCCAGAATTGGTCCGGGCTCCGGCTGTTGGTGTTGTTTTTGATATTGATATCGTTATTCCAGAAGAGGGGAGTAATATAGAGATACCCCACGGGACAGAAATCTCATCGGTTAAACCTCAAAAACTATACAGCCGGCAGGCGGGCGTTATAACAGATTTGAATGATGAACGCTTTTCTGAAGAGTATGGGACAAAAGGCTTTTGGGAGCCTGTTTCATTTTTCCGGCAATTTGGTGGAAATATATACTTTCTCGAAGAATATGATCCTGAAAAAACGCCTATTCTTTTTATACATGGCGCAACCGGAACGCCCAAAGGCTGGAAATATTTTGTTAATCATATCGATAGAACCCGATTTCAGCCATGGTTCTTTTATTATCCGACCGGAGCCCGTATAGATAGTATGGCATACCTGCTGCTATGGAAATTATCTAACCTTCAGGCCAAATATCAATTTAACAATATTTATATTACTGCCCACAGCATGGGCGGTCTGGTCGCCAGATCTTTTATTGTAAACTATGGGCCACAATTCCCCTATGTAAAACTTTTCATTTCACTGGCAACACCATGGGGCGGCGATCGGATGGCGGAATACGGTGTTAAGCAGTCTCCGGTAGTCATACCGAGCTGGATCGATATGCAACCAGAAAGTGATTTTATTAAATCTTTATACAGAATGAAAATGCCTGAAACTATCGGCTTTTATATGTTTTACGGGCACAAGGGAAGTCGCAACCCGCTCCAATCGAACAATGATGGAACAATCACTTTGGCCAGTTTGCTGGACTTTAGGCCTCAGTCCGAAGCTGAAATGAATTATGCATTTAATGAGGATCATGAAAGCATACTTTTCAGTAAGGAAGCGCTGGCACAGTATAATTCAATTCTCAATGCCTTTGATGAAAAAGATGGTGCTTCACTTCAACAATCCGGGGGATACCTTAAAGTTCACTTTTCCTATAATTATGATTACGAGGGCTTAAAACCCAAGCGTGCGCTCATTCTTCGTCCCAGCGGTAAAAAGAAGGGGGAAACCGTAACTTTCTTAGACGATGGTGATAATGGTAAAATTCTTGGACCTTTTCCCGTCGGAAATTATTTGGCAAGTATGGTCACAATGGCCGCAAGAACAACAAAACAATACGTTCCTGTCTCTATTGAGAGGCATCAAACAAAAGAGCTGGATTTCGTCTTTACCCCTGATGGGATGATTCGCGGATGTGTAACAGCCGCACTTAATCAGGAAGATGAATTTGTTGGAAGGCCGGATTATAGATACCGATCAATCGATACAAAAATTCATATACAATCTATTACATTGAAAGGTGACGGCATCCATCGGAAACTGCAACCCATTGAGGGGGCAGAGAATAATAGTTTTGATTTCCTTATTTTGCGTGATGATATCTGCAATAATAATTGTTTCGGTTTCTTTGGGTTGCCTGCCGGGGTTTACAAACTTACTATCAAAGCCCAAGGCTTTAAAACCATCGAAAAAAAGTATTCTGTCATACCCGGAACACCAGAATATTTCAGAGTTACTGAATTGACACCTGAATAAAACTTTTGCAAATATTTTAAATAAACAGAGTGGAAAACATAACCTTGCCTTTCAGCTGACGGCGTTCCACAGCCCCTGAAGACGCAGTTAATCAAGATACCTGGTACGTATCTTAAAAATTTTTTGCAAGTAAAAATCTTTGATATATTCAAATGGTCCTTTGACCATCATCCAATATATCTACTCCTTCATCCAATTGTGAAAAAACCAATGCCTTTAAACACTCACTTGTTAATTCATTTGCTTTAACCCGATCTGCAGAACCGTTTTCGTCTCAACATCCGTTCTGCATATAGACTTTTATCCTGTGATCCGGACCGGACAAATTTTAGGTTCTGAAAAAGAAAACCATGAGGTGCAGGTGAAAGAGAAATACCAGCAGAGTGGTCATCAGAGAGTTTCAGATACGTTTTTGAGCATTAGTGGGAAGGTTTAATTGTAATGATAGAGCGCGCTGTTTCCTTGCTGTACCGTTTGGCTATCGAAAGGCGATTATTGATAGCGACAGTACATATTAATAGCGGTAAGGCAAAACTTTGATCCAATCCATATCAAGAGAGCATGATAGGTTTTTCCAGGACCATTAAAGATCGGGTTGCCTGTCCCTGAAACCAAACGGATTGACTCCGTTGAAGATCTCGCTGGCTCGCCCGTCCCAAAAGCTGTCAAAGCTAAATGGGCACAGAGTCACCGATAACCTCCGAACCAAAGGGGAAATCAAGGTCGGTCTGGCCCGGGGTGAGTTGATTCTTTACCTTGGGGTCTGTACCGCCTTGGAAGTGCCATGAGGCGCAGGCTTAGATGCCATCGCTACCTACCTGCATATCCCAGAATAGGGCCTTGCCGAGGATGATCGCTGCGTTTTTGTCCGCCACGAAATCGCTCAGGTTGGGCGGCTCGACAACGGAGACGTCCTTCAGCGATTTTGGCGGCGCGGATTGGGCTCCGACGAAAGGCACCCCAATAAGCAGGTTGTATACACATGCCGTCACAATGGCCATTCGCACTATGAAAGTCACTGTACTACAAAACAACCCGTTTTTTTTGACAGTACTCATAGGAACCTCATTTATCTGTCATACAGTTAGTGGTCCAGGGTCGCATAGAGGCCCTTGGGCGCCAATGGGTCCGAGAAGTAGTTGGATGTTTGCGATCTGATTCCTAAACTTATTAATCTTTTGTTGAAGCAGTAATACGTAATGATATGGAATTCAGAGGCCAATGAAGGCGGTCCGCTGCAATGACGGGTTAGGCCGCGTTTTTTACCTTATCGAATTCTCAGGCAACTGCTAACCAATCAACTTCTCATTGAGGCAACCACACCGACAAGGCTCCGAAGCGAAATTCCTGCCCGACGACAAAGCCTTCACGCAGCTGACCCGCAGCCTTGCCATTGACCGCCGCCGCAACACATTCTGCTAGCTCGTTCAACCAACCCTGAGCTGTAATAAGGTCATTGTGCCCGGGGCAGATCATCCTCACGCTCGGCAATCTAGACAAGCGTTTCACACTCTGAGCAAAATCGACAGGATTACTTCGCTCAAAACAAGCATATAGTGGACCTATATAGGCGGTGTCACCTGTGAAAAGTATGCCACTGGCTTCATCCAGATAGACAACATGTCCAGGAGAATGGCCTGGAGTATGCAAGACCCGAAGCACACGATTACCTAAATCAATCTTGTCATTATTATGCAAAATGTGGGTCGCAGGTTTGGGGACGACGCGGTATTCGGTTGGGTCGAAGTGAGAGGGCAAAACAGCGCGGGCGGTAGATGACTGCATCGCCTCGCGAACGAAACTCACGTCTGGTTCTTGCCCGACAAGCTCAACTTCATTTTCATGGATTGCACTCTCAGAAAAGAGGGAGTTTGCACCAATGTGGTCCCAATGGTAGTGAGTGTTGAGAACCGAACAGGGCTGATTGGTGATTTTGCCTATTTCTGCTGCTACATTTGCAATACCCATGCCGCTGTCAATCAACACTGCGCGCTCTTGACCGATGACCAAATACGTGTTGACGGTCGTGACACCAAAGCGTGGTTCGACGGCGCTGAAGGGTTCTGATATCCGATAGACGTTTTTCTCAACTTGCACGGTTGTGTGCCAGTTCATAGCGGTAATTTCTCTTTCCTTGCTTTATAATTACAACTCAAAAACCAGTATAAAAGGCAGTGGCACTAACGCCAGCCATAAACGGACACAAAAAGCAGATCGCAGCGTCGCTTTTTGTGATCCGAGTTTATGGCATTGTTCAAGTAAGCCGCTTCGCGGCAGAAAAACACATCCAAAATTTTCTCCAGTAAAACTCAATCCCGATAAGTTGCAAATATTCTCGATTTTCTTTCATACCGCTCTAAATTGGACCCCCATCCAATATAACCTTCAAAGGAAAGGTGAATGGTATGATAAACACCGAAAAATGTCTGGTTCATGCGCTTGTGGTTTCTTGCCACAGGCCCAAGTGTCAGAATTTGGGCCATTTATACAAATAAACTTTGGTAATCCCCACACAATTGGAGAATTGATTAGCTTGAGGTCACATGAGTATCAGAGAATTCATTTTGAAAATAATTTCTAATCGATATACACAGCCCCTTTAGTTAGTCCTTTACCGTATTTAATCTGGGGAGCCTCTTTT
>Ga0272441_10001963_pt1 | contig 42967 bp, 29 predicted proteins | sample SSMProp6N_FD_193582 | JGI IMG/M metagenome (GOLD analysis project Ga0272441, IMG submission 193582) | Marine sediment archaeal communities from Little Sippewissett salt marsh, Falmouth, MA, United States - SSM-Prop-6N | ecosystem: Environmental > Aquatic > Marine > Wetlands > Sediment ...
TAGCGCTCAACGCCGGGCGTTGAATCGCCCACCGCGTGGGTGCAGAGCAACCACCCTACGCCGTCTCGCCTTCGTCGCGCTCCAGGTAGCAGAGGACCTCCTGCTTGAGCGTGTCGGCGTGGAGCACCAGGCCGCCCGCGCCCGGCACGTGGGCGGGCTCGATGACGCGGACGGCGTCGGCCCATTCGGCGGCGTCGGGGCAGAGGGCGGTCAGGCGGTTCGGCGCGGCCGTGAGGAAGTCGGCGTTCAGGCGGTTGCCTTCCTTCTTCGGAAAGAGCGCGAGGTATAAAATATCCATCTCGATAAGTTCGTTTAGGAAATGGGTGCCGAGCGAGACGTCCGGGGCCGCCTTCTCGCCCATGGCCACCACCTCGCACAGGGCGGAGACGGCGTTGATGTCCGCGAACGAGACGGGCACGCCGAGCGAGGGCGTCGTGGTTCCCCATCGGCCGGGACCGACGAGCATGACGGTCCGGGCTGCCTCGGGGCCGTCCAGGTGGGCGAGCCGACCGACCAGGCGCGCCAGGCCGTACCGCCGACCGATGGGCAGATTCGCGTACGCCTCCGGCACGACGTAGATGAGGCGGTCGAGGCGTGTGACACGGCTCTGGCCGATGACCGCCCCGCGGGTCCGCAGCACCAGGTCCGCCGCGTCGAGGTCGGTCGGGGCGTCGGCCACCGCCTCGCTCCGCTGGACCTGCAACGGTCGGCACTGGACGACGTTGATCTTGTGCCCGCCGCTGGACGGGAAGTTGGCCGTGAACTCCACGTCCACGGGGTAGTCGTACGCCTCTTCGAGGGCCGCCAGCAGGTCCCGCACGTCCTCGACGAGACTCGTTTCGTGAAACAGGCGGTCGAACGTGAGGACGTACGGGAAGACGTCGGTGACGCCGCTGGCCTCAGCCCGGCGGGCCATGTCGTCGTCGCGGGAGGCAAAGAGGTCAACCGCCAGCGAGGGGCTTCGGCGGGCGACCTCGCGCAGCGTCAGGGTGGCCAGATGATTGGCCGCCAGGTCGAGGGCGTCGACCTTCCGCTGGGCGTACTGACGGACCTCGGCCAGGTCGGCCTCCGGCCGGCGGTCCGGGGCGTTGAGGGCCACGATCCGTGTGTAGTCGTCGTCGGCGCGGTCGACGGCCCGGGTGCCCAGGCCGAGCACGAGCCGCATCATCCCCGCCTCCGGGTCGATCTTCTCGCTCCATCGGTACGGGTTGAACGAGAAGCCGACGCCGGCGATCGGCGGGTAGAAGAGGTCGCCCTGGAGGGCCCCGCTCACGCGCTGGACCAGGAGGGCCATCTGCTCGTCGCGGTCCAGGATGCCGCGCCGGGCGCGGTACCGCAGGGCCCGCTCGCTCATGGCGCTGGCGTAGATGGTGCGGACGGCCGCCTGGAAATCGTTCATCCGCTGCTCGGGCGAGCCCTGGTTGGCCAGGAACACGCTCTCGTACTTGCCGGCGAACGAGTTGCCGAAGTTGTCCTCCAGCAGGCTGGACGAGCGGACAATGATCGGCGACTGGCCGAAGTAGTCCAGCACGCTCTGGAACTGGCGGACGACCTCGTCGGGGAACGCGCCGGTCAGCATGCGGTGGCGGGCCCGCTCGGCGCCGTCGAGAAACGTGGCGGGGTCCTTCTGCCGCTCGCGGACCCACCAGATGCCGTTCTCGACGAGGAAGGTGTAGAAGACGTCGCTGCCGATGAAGAAGGAGTCGTGCGGTTCCAGTCGCTCGTGCCAGCGCGGGTCGGCCCGGCGCAGGATGGCCCGGGCCAGCAGCATGCCGACCGATTTGCCGCCGATCAGACCCGTCCCCACCATCCGTCGGCGGATGTGGAGGACGTCGTCCAGCGAGAGGTACCGCTCGCAGAGGCTCAGGATGCGCTCGTCGCGCGAGACGGCCATCCGCAGCAGGTGGGCGAGGGACCCGCGGACCTCGTCCGGGTCCGGCCGGCAGGCGTCGTCGGCGTCGCCGCAGGCGGCCAGGATCTGCTCGGCCTCCAGGAACGTGCGGTTCCACACGCCGAGTTGCCACCGCGGGGCGTCCGGACCGGGGCGCGGGCGGGACGTGAGCACCTCGCTCGTCTTCGCGCTCTCCGTCACGGGTCGGAATTCCTCGCCGTCCCACGCGTGCAGCATGTACATCGTGGGGGCGTACCGGTGCTGGACCTTCAGCGGATGGACGTACAGCCGGTCCTCGTGACGGTACACGTCCAGCAGGATCTGCGTGGTGTTGCCGATGGCCCCGGTGGCGCGGTCGGAGTGCCGGTCCCGCAGGACGGCGAAGTAGGCGATGGCCTCCACGTCGAACAGGTACGGGCACGTCAGGCGGAAAAAGTTGCCGAGCATCTGGTCGCTGTACCAGTCGGCCGCCAGGTCGGAGAGGCAGTCGAAGACGTAGTATCCGCCCCGGCCGCCCTGTTCGATGGTCCGGTGGATGCCGGCGATGAACGCCTCGAAGCCTTCCTGGGGGTCGAGTTCACAGACGGTGGCGCGCATGTCCTGGCAGATGAGCGGCTCGTGGCGGGCGAAACGGAAGTAGATGAGTCGCTGGCCCGCCTCCCGCGCCCACCGGCAGTACGGCTCGACGAACGGGCGGTATCCTTCGACCGAATCGACCTGCCAGACGATGTTGTCGCCGGGAATCAGGCCCTTGAGGACGCGGTCCATGCCCGGCAGGCCCGTGCTGAGGTGACTGTCGACTTGCGCCATCGACGACCGGCCTTCCTGTGGCGGGGGCCCGTGCGGCGGCCGCCGCCGCGTGTCCGTTGCGTGGCACACGTATCTTATCAGGCGGCGCCGGCGATTGGTAGGGGTTCCGGCCCACGACGGGCAACAGGCACTAGGCAGCAGGCACTAGGCACTAGGCAGCAGGCAACAGGCAGCAGGCAACAGGCAGCAGGCAGCAGGCAGCAGGCAACAGGCAACAGGCAACAGGCAACGACACACGGCAACAACAAGACGGCATACGGCGCCACGCCCCAACGCCCGGCCTTGAGCGCAGCGAAAGGCCGGGAACGAAGGCCGCGCGTCGTTGCTGCCAGCGCCCCACCATTCCGTAGGATTCGCAGCCCATGCCTTCGTCGCCGTCGGAAATGTCTTGGCCTGACGTCCGTCGCAACCTATCATGGCGTGTCAGGGCCGCAATCCTGCACCCGCGCGGCGGGTGCGGAGACCCGCCGCGCACGGCGCCGGCGTGGCGTGCGATGCGAGAAACCCCGTCAGGGAGATCGCCGTGAGCGAACCCGAAGACGATGTCGCCGACGTCGCCGACGTCCCCGACGCCACGGCCGCCGGCGGCGAACTCACCGAACTGACCCTGCTGTTGGAACTCAGCGAGATCCTCGACCGGTCGATGGACCTGCGGGAAGTGCTCGGCCCCGCCCTGGAGGCCATGCATCACCACATGGGGATGCTCCACGGCACCATTACGCTCCTGAACCGCGAGACGGGCGAGATCTCCATCGAGGCCGCCTACGGCTTGTCGGCCAGCGAGCAGCGACGCGGGCGGTACAAACTGGGCGAGGGCGTCACGGGACGCGTCGTCGCCGAGGGCCGGCCCGCCATCGTTCCGCGCGTCTCCGAGGAACCCCAGTTCCTCGACAAGACCGGCACCCTCAAGGAAACGGACCGCGACAGCATCGCCTTCCTCTGCGTGCCGATCAAACTCGAGAACGAGACGATCGGCACCCTGAGCGCCAACCGCCTCTTCACCGGCGACGTGTCGCTGGAGGAGGACGTGCGGCTCCTGCGGATCATCGCCTCGATGATCAGCCGGGCCGTCCGCCTTCGCCAGCAGGCGCAGGAGGAACGGCAGCGGCTCATCGAGGAACGGGCCCGCCTCCGCGAGGAACTGAAAGAACGGTTCCGCCCCGCCAACATCATCGGACGCAGCAAGGCGATGCAGCACGTCTACGATCTCATCGCCCAGGTCGCCCGGACCGACACGACCGTTTTGCTGCGCGGCGAGAGCGGTGTCGGAAAGGAACTCGTCGCCCACGCCATCCACTACAACAGCCCGCGCGCCGATGGCCCATTCGTCAAGGTTTCCTGCGCCGCGCTGCCGGAGTCGATCATCGAAAGCGAACTCTTCGGCCACGAGAAGGGGGCCTTCACCGGCGCCACGCAGCAGCGGCCGGGGCGGTTCGAGCGGGCCAACGGCGGGACGCTTTTCCTGGACGAGGTCGGCGACCTCTCGCCCGCCACGCAGGTCCGGCTCCTGCGCGTGCTCCAGGAGAAGGAGTTCGAGCGCGTCGGCGGCACGGAGCCGATCAAAACCGACGTCCGCATCATCGCCGCCACCAACCGCGACTTGGAGGAGGCGATTGAACAGGGCGATTTCCGCCGCGACCTCTACTACCGGCTGAACGTCTTTCCGATTCACATCCCCCCGCTTCGCGAACGCCGAACCGACATCATGCTCCTGGCGGACCACTTCGTCGAGAAGTACAGCAAGGCGCACGCCAAGCGCGTCCGCCGTATCTCCACCCCCGCCATCGACATGCTCACCAGTTACCACTGGCCCGGCAACGTGCGGGAACTGGAGAACTGCATGGAACGGGCGGTGCTGCTGTCGGAGGACGCCGTGATCCACGGCCACCACTTGCCGCCCACCCTCCAGACGGCGGAGGCGAGCGGCACCGTCCCGCCGAACGATCTGGAGGCCGTCCTCGACGGCGTGGAACGGGAGATGATCCTGGAGGCCCTGAAGTCGTCGCGCGGCAACATGGCCCGGGCCGCCCGCAACCTCGGCATCACCGAACGAGTGATGGGCCTTCGGGTCAAGAAACACGGGATCGACCCGCAACGATTCCGCACATCCGCGTAGTATCTCGCGCCATAGCCTACGTATGCGTAGGATAACGGCCTTCTTCGCACTTCCTTGTAGCAAAATCTCCAGCGAGTTCCATTTCTTTAAGTTCTTTTTTTGGAAGCACTTGCGCGAATCCCGCGCCTTCGGCTCCCGTTTTGGCACCCGTCTTGCCATAGGAAGCCCGTCTGGATGAGGGCCAGCCCCTCGCCGATGGCGGTGGGGCGGTGGCCCATGGGGTTATTTGAGAAGGGAGGAGTCACGATGGACTGGAAAAACGGTTTCATACCGTTGGTTCTGGCGACGGCGGTTCTTGCAGCGGCGGCGCGGGCGGCGCAGACGCCCGACCAGGCCATCCCGACCACCCTTGAACTCGACCGCAACGCCGCCGCCGAGCCGGCGGCGGCCGACGATGGGCCCGTCTCCTTCGCCTTCGACGCCACCTATGCCAGCAAGTACGTGTGGCGGGGGATCGTCGTGACGGAGGACCCGGTCTTCGAGCCCTCCGTCGAGGTTGCCGTCGGGGACCTCACGCTCAACGTCTGGGCGAACCTCGACACCACGGACGTCAACGACTTCCGCTGGCAGGCCAACGAGATCGACTACACCCTGGACTACACCGTGCTGGAGTGGGAGTGGCTGAGCGCCTCCGTCGGCGCGATCCACTATGCCTTCCCGCAGGCCCACACGTTCGATACGACGGAGGCCTACCTCGCCCTGGCGGCGGACGTGCCGACGTCGCCCACCCTCACGGTGTACCAGGACCTGGACGAGCACGACGGCCAGTACATCGCGCTGGGCTTCGGCCACACGTTCGAGGACGTGTGGAAGCCGTCGCCGGAGGTGGCGATGTCGGTCGACCTGTCTGCGCAGTTCGCCTGGGGCTCGCGGAAGCACAACGCGTTCTATTACGGCTCCGGCAGCGGCTGGGCGGATACGACGGTCGGCGTGGCGTTTCCGTTTGCCGTCGGCGACCACCTGACCGTGACGCCGTACGCCAATTACATGTGGATTTTGGACGACGGCGTGACGAGCGCCCTGGGGCGCGACGACGCGTTCTGGGCGGGGCTTTCGTTCACGGTGGGTTTCTGAGCCGCGGCTTCCCTGGCCGCAGCGCGGGTAACGGAAAGGAACAGTCGGATGAACCGCACGATACGATACGTGATCGGCACAGTGTTACTGGTCCTGGCGGTCACCGGACCCCTGGAGGCCGCCGGCCCGGACGCGGAGACCCTCGCCACGGCCGTCGATACGGTCTGGGTCCTGCTGGCCGCGTTCCTGGTGTTTTTCATGCAGGCGGGGTTCGGCATGGTCGAGGCCGGATTCATCCGCGCCAAGAACACCTGTAACATCCTCATGAAAAACTGGCTCGATTACTGTGTGGCCAGCGTCATGTTTTTCCTGGTCGGATATGCGTTCATGTTCGGCGAGGGGAACGGCTTCATCGGGACGTCCGGCTTTGCGCTGGAGGGGGCGCCGAACCCGTCGGGCGTGCCGGTGTGGGCGTTTTGGCTGTTCCAGGCGGCGTTCTGCGGTGCGGCCGCCACCATCGTGGCGGGCGGCATGGCCGAACGCATGAAGTTCCATGCATACCTGATGTACACCGTGTTCGTCAGCGCCCTGGTGTATCCGATCATCGGGCACTGGATCTGGGGCGGCGGGTGGCTGAGCGCCTACGGTTTCGGCGACTTCGCCGGCTCCACGGTCGTCCACGCCACGGGCGGGTGGATCGCGTTCGTCGGGACGCTCATCCTCGGCCCCCGCGTCGGGAAGTTCATCTCCAACGGGAAGGCGCGCCGGGCCAACGCCCTCCCGGGACACAACATCGCCATGGCCGCCCTCGGCGTCTTTCTCCTCTGGTTCGGATGGTTCGGGTTCAACCCCGGGTCGACGTTGGGCGTCAGCACGTCCGAGACGGTGAACCAGGCCGCTCTCGTCGCCGCCAACACGAACCTCGCCGCCGCCGCCGGCGCCATCGCGGCGATGGTGGTGGCGTGGGCGCTGTACGGCAAGCCGGACCCGTCGATGACGATGAACGGTGCCTTGGCCGGCCTGGTCGCGATTACAGCCCCGTGCGCGTTCGTGTCGGTGCCGGCGGCCTTGGCCATCGGGGCGGTGGGCGGCGTCATCGTGGTGGTGGGCGTGCGGCTGCTCGACCGCATCGGCGTCGACGACCCCGTCGGGGCGGTGCCGGTGCACGGAATGAACGGCCTCTGGGGCACGCTGGCCGTCGGGCTCTGGGGACAGGAGGCGCTTGGCCTGGCCCGCGACGGGTTGTTCGAGGGCGGCGGATGGAGCCAACTCGGCGTCCAGGCGCTCGGCTGCGCCGCGGTCAGCCTGTTTGCCATGGGTTCGATGACCGTCGTCTTCCTGGTCATCAAGAAGACCGTGGGCCTGCGCGTCGGCCGGGACGAGGAACTGCGGGGCCTGGACATCGGCGAGCACGGCATGGAGGCGTACAGCGGATTCCAGATCTTCACGACGACCTGAGCGCGTCACTGCACAAGGGTACCGCGCGGTGGGTCTCCCCCGGCCCACCGCGCCCCGAAAGGTGGCTTCGGCCTCCAACGGACGACCTGAACGAAAGGACAGAGAACCATGAAACTGGTCATCGCCTACATCCAACCGGAACGCCTGAACGACGTCAAGCAGGCGCTCTACGAGGCGGAGGTCTACAAGATCTCGGTCACGAACGCCCTCGGCTGCGGCCAGCAGAAGGGATACCACGAGTCGTACCGCGGCGTGGAGATCGAGGTGAACCTCCTGAAGAAGGTGCGGCTGGAGATCGCGGTCAACGAGGACTTCCTGGAGCGCACGGTGGACGCGATCATCAAGGGTGCCCGGACGGGCCACATCGGGGACGGGAAGATTCTGATCCTGGACCTCGCCGAGTGCATCCGCATCCGGACGGGCGAGACGGGCCGCGATGCCATCGGGTAGGGCGGACCTCGAAATCCCACGTTTTCGTGGGATTCGGGTCCGATCCTACGAAAACGTAGCACTTGGGCCGCGGATGTCGGAATGTGAAAACCGTTTTAAGTGTAGCGCCCGCAACGGGTTACGCCTGTAAGAGCCAATTGGCATGACGCTTGCTCTAATGCTTTGCGGGCACGCAAGAGAACAGGGCACAGGAAGGAGAGGGACATGACCCCGGAAGAATTCTTCGCATTTGCCAAGAAGCATGGCGCCGAGATGGTGGACCTGAAGTTTACGGACCTCCTGGGCACGTGGCAGCACTGCTCGTTCCCCATCGACACGTGGGACGAGGCCACGTTTGAGGAGGGCGTCGGCTTCGACGGCTCCAGCATCCGCGGGTGGCAGGGTATCCACGTCTCGGACATGCTTGCCCTCCCCGACCCGGACACGGCGGCGATCGATCCGTTCTTCGCCGAGCCCACCGTCTCGGTCATCGCGAACATCGTCGACCCGATCACCCATGAGGACTATACGCGCGACCCGCGGCACGTGGCCCGTAAGGGCGAGGAGTACCTCAAGGGCACCGGCATCGCCGACACGTGCTACATCGGGCCGGAGCCCGAGTTCTTCATCTTCGACGAGGTCCGCTACGAGCAGAACCAGCACACGGGCATGTACCGCATCGACTCGGTCGAAGGGGCTTGGAACACCGCCCGGTTCGAGGAACCGAACCTCGGCTACAAGCCGAGTTTCAAGGGCGGGTACTTCCCCGTCAGTCCGACCGACACGTACCACGACCTGCGCGGCGAGATGGTCTACGCCATGCGCAAACTCGGCATCGTCATCGAGGCGCACCACCATGAGGTGGCCACCGCCGGCCAGGCCGAGATCGACATGAAGTTCGAGCCCCTCGTCAAGATGGCCGATCAGTTCATGTGGTATAAGTATATCATCAAGAATGTGGCACGTCGGGCCGGCAAGACCGTCACGTTCATGCCGAAGCCGGTGTTCGAGGACAACGGCTCCGGCATGCACTCCCACCTGTCGCTGTGGAAGGGCGGCAAGCCGCTCTTCGCCGACGATGGCTACGCCGGCCTGAGCAAAATCGGCCTGCACTCGATCGGCGGCATTCTGAAGCACGCGCCGGCCATCCTGGCCTTCGCCGCCCCGACGACGAACTCGTACCGCCGGCTCGTGCCGGGCTTCGAGGCGCCGGTGAACCTGGTGATGAGCGCGCGGAACCGGTCGGCGGGCGTCCGCATCCCGATGTATTCGGACAACCCGAAAGCGAAGCGCCTGGAGTTCCGGTGCCCCGACCCGACCGCCAATGGGTACCTGGCGTGGACGGCCATGCTCATGGCCGCCATCGACGGCATCCAGAACGAGATCGACCCCGGTGAGCCGCTCGACCGCGACATCTACGAGATGAGTGCGGAGGAACTGGCGGCGTATCCGAAGACGCCCGGCAGCCTGGAAGAGGCGATCGATGCCCTCGAGGCCGACCACGCGTTCCTCCTTGCCGGCGACGTCTTCACCGACGACCTGGTGGCCGGCTGGATCGAGTGGAAACGGGAGAACGAACTGGCCGAGATGGCCCTTCGGCCGCACCCCTACGAGTTCAACCTGTACTACGACAGTTAGGCGCGCCGCGCTGCCCCGGCGGCGCCGAGGGAGTCAAGAGGGTCGTGTCCCTCTTGCGTGGCCAGGGGGGCGCTCCTTGGGGGGCGCCCCCCGGTTTTTCCCAAAGGCCAAACAACACTGTCGAACAAGGAATAATGGATGATGAACGAAGAAAGAGGGAAAACGACTCGCCGCGCCGCCGCGGGTTGGGCGTTCGTCATTCATCACTGCTCGTCTGTTACTGTTGTCGGCACTGTTCCAGCGGCGCGCCGCCGGTGGCCTCGCCCGGACGCCCGTCGCCTGGCAGGAGGCGTTTGTGATGTCCCGCGCCACGCAAGACACGCCACGACCCAACGCAGCAGGATTCGTGCCGGCCCATGGCCTGTATGATCCCGCCCAGGACCGCGACGCCTGCGGCGTGGGGTTCGTCGCCCGTCTCGACGGTCAGGCGGACCATGCGCTGGTGCGCGACGCGGTGCGGGTCCTGGTGAACCTGGAGCACCGCGGCGCCCGCGGGGGTGACGCCGCCACCGGCGACGGGGCCGGCCTGCTCCTCGGCCTGCCGCACGCCTTCTTCGCCCGCGTCATGAAGGACGAGGGGTTCACGCTGCCCGAACCGGGCGAGTACGCCGTCGGCATGCTGTTCCTGCCCACCGACGCCGACCTCCGTCAGCGATGCCTGGCGACGTTCGACCGCGCGGTTGACGACGAAGGCCTCCGCGTCATCGGCGGCCGCGACGTGCCCACCGTGGGCGACCACTTGGGCGACCTGGCCCGTTCCACCCAACCCGCCGTCCACCAGGTGTTCGTCGGCCGCCGCGGCGTGGGCGTGGGCGACCTCGAGCGCCGCCTGTACGTCGTCCGCCGCGTCGTCGAGAAGGAAGTGGCGGCATGGACGGACGTGGATGCGAGCCAGTTCTACGTGGCGAGCCTCTCCTCCCGCACCGTCGTCTACAAGGGGATGCTGACCGGCACGCAACTGGAGCCGTTCTACCCGGACCTGCTTGATCCCGATTTCGCCGCCCCCTTCGCCGTGGTCCATCAGCGGTACTCCACGAACACGCTGCCCACGTGGAGCCTGGCCCAGCCGATGCGGATGCTGGCGCACAACGGCGAGATCAACGCGCTGCGCGGCAACATCAGCCACATGCGGGCCCGGGAGGCGGACCTGGAGAGCGAGACGTTCGGCACGGACTTGGTGAAGATCCTGCCCGTCATCATCGAGGGCGGAAGCGATTCCGCCATCTTTGACAACGTCCTGGAACTGCTGGTCCGCGACGGCCGGAGCCTCCCCCATGCCGCCATGATGATGGTGCCCGAGGCCTGGGGCGACGCCTTCAGCATGGGGGCCGACAAGCGGGCGTTCTACGAGTATCACGCCGCCGTCATGGAACCGTGGGACGGCCCGGCCGCCCTCGTCTTCTCCGACGGGCGGTACATCGGGGCCACGCTCGACCGCAACGGTCTCCGCCCGTGCCGGTACACCGTCACGCGGGACGGGTACGTCGTGCTGGCGTCCGAGACGGGCGTCCTGGAGTTCGAGCCCGGGCGGATTCTGCGCCTGGGCCGCCTTCAGCCGGGGCGCATGCTGCTCGTGGACCTGGAGCAGAAGCGGATCGTGCCGGACTCCGAGATCAAGGGCAAGATCGCCCGGCAGCGGCCGTACCGGCGATGGGTCAAGGACTCGCGGGTGGAGTTGCGCGGCCTGCTGGGCCCGGCCGAGTTGCCGCCCGAGGACCCGGACGTGCTCCGGGCCCGGCAGCGGGCGTTCGGGTACACCGAGGAGGAGTTGCGGATGGTCCTGGGCCCAATGGCCTCCCGCGGACAGGAGGCGATCGGCTCCATGGGCAACGATGCCGCGCTCGCGGTCCTGTCGAACCGGGACGAGTCGCTCTTCGCCTACTTCAAGCAGTTGTTCGCCCAGGTGACGAACCCGCCGATCGACCCCTTGCGCGAACAGTTGGTGATGAGTCTGATGAACTTCGCGGGGCCCGAGCGGAACCTGCTCGACGAAACGCCCGAGCACTGCCGCCGCCTGAAACTGCATCACCCCATCCTGACGCCGGAGGACATGGCCCGGCTGCGCGGGTCGAGGCACCCGGACATCGTCGCGGGCGACATCGACATCCTGTTTCCCGCCGAAGGCGACGGGGCGGCCCTGGAGCGGGCCTTGGCCGACGTCTTCGCCCGGGCCGAGGACGCCATCGCCGACGGCGCCACCCTCCTCATCCTCACCGACCGCGGCGCGGATGCCGACCGTGCAGCCATCCCGGCACTCCTGGCCACCGCCGGCCTGCACCATCACCTTATCCGGGCCGGGCTCCGCAGCCGCGCGTCCATCCTCGTCGAGACCGGCGAGGCGCGGGAGGTCATGCACCTGGCGCTGCTCGTCGGCTACGGGGCGAGCGGCGTGTGCCCGCGCGTCGCCATGGCTACCGTCGTCGCGATGGCCGAGGAGGGACGCCTGGAGCAGGACCTCCTGCCCGAGACGGCGATCGATAACTACATCACGGCGCTCAAGAAGGGGCTCCTCAAGACCTTCAGCCGGATGGGCATCTCGACGATCCGCTCCTACTTCGGGGCCCAGATCTTCGAGGCCGTCGGCCTCGCGCCGGACGTGGTGGAGGCGTACTTCACGGGCACGACCTCGCGCATCGGAGGCGTGGGGCTCGATGGTATCGCCCGCGAGGCGACGCGGCGGCACGGGCGCGGTTTCGGGTCGGACGCACCGCGCGGCCGGCTGCTCGACGTCGGCGGCGACTACCACGTCCGCGCGGGTGGGGCCCGCCACCTGTGGACGCCCGAGGCCATCCAGCACCTCCAGCACGCCGTCCGCACGGACGACTACGGCGCCTACAAGGCGTACGCCCGGTGCATCAACGACCAGTCGGCGGCGCGCGTCACGCTTCGCAGCCTGTTCCGCTTCCGCGAGGCCGAGCCCGTCCCGCTGGAGGAGGTCGAGCCCGTCGAGCAAATCGTCCAGCGGTTTGTGACGGCGGCGATGTCGTTCGGTTCGATCTCGAAGGAGTGCCACGAGACGATCGCCGTCGCGATGAACCGGCTGGGCGGGAAGTCGAACTCGGGCGAGGGCGGCGAGGACCCCGACCGGTACACGCCGCTCCCCAGCGGCGACAGCCGGCGCTCCGCCATCAAGCAGATTGCGAGCGGCCGCTTCGGCGTCACCACCGAGTACTGCATGAGCGCCGACGAGCTCCAGATCAAGATGGCCCAGGGCGCCAAGCCGGGCGAGGGCGGCCAGTTGCCCGGGCACAAGGTCAGCCCGGAGATTGCGCGCGTGCGGCACACGACGCCGGGCGTGACGCTCATCTCGCCCCCGCCGCACCACGACATCTACTCCATCGAGGACCTCGCGCAACTCATCTACGACCTGAAGACCGTGAATCCCGCCGCGCGGGTCTCCGTGAAACTCGTGTCCGAGATCGGCGTCGGCACCGTCGCGGCCGGCGTCGCCAAGGGCAAGGCCGACATGGTGCTCATCTCCGGCCACGACGGCGGGACGGGGGCGAGCCCCCTGACCTCCATCAAGCACGCCGGCCTGCCGTGGGAACTCGGCCTCGCGGAGACGCAGCAGACGCTGGTCGCCAACCGCCTGCGCGACCGCATCCGCGTCCAGACCGACGGGCAGTTGCGCACCGGCCGCGACCTCGCCATCGCCGCCCTTCTCGGGGCCGAGGAGTTCGGGTTCGGCACCGTCGCCCTCGTCTGCATGGGCTGCGTCATGGCACGGAAGTGCCATATGAACACGTGTCCCGTTGGCGTGGCGACGCAGGACCCGCGGCTGCGCGAGCGGTTCGGAGGCAAGCCGGAACACCTCGTGCGGTTCATGCGGTTCATCGCCCGGGACTTGCGCGAGGTGATGGCCGATCTCGGCTTCCGCACCGTCGACGAGATGGTCGGCCGGGCCGACCGGCTGGACGTCGAGCCGGCCGTCGCGCACTTCAAGGCGCGCGGCCTGGACCTCTCGGGCATCCTCTCCTTCGTCGAAGCAGACGCGCGGACCGACCGCCGATGCACGCGCAGTAGCGCGGCGGGTCTCCGTACCCGCCGCGCGCCGGTTGGCACGAGCGCGGTGGTTGCGGAGAACGACCGCGCAGCCGCGGACGAGTCCGCCGAGCGGTTCGACGTCGCCCTCATCGAACGGTGCCTCGACGCCGTCGAGGGCGGCGAACCCGCGCACCTGGAGATGCCCGTCCGCAACGTCCACCGGGCGGTGGGGGCGATGCTCTCGGGCGAGATCGTCAAGCGGCACGGCCCCCACGGCCTGCCGGAGGACACGATCCGCCTCGACCTGGCCGGCAGCGCGGGCCAGAGCCTCGGCGCGTTCCTCGCGCCCGGCGTCTCGATCACCGTGATCGGCGACGCGAACGATTACGTGGCCAAGGGGATGAGCGGCGGGCGGATCGTGCTGAAGCCCCCGCCCGGCGCCCGCCTCCAGCCGCACGAGGACGTCATCGTCGGCAACGTCGTCTTGTACGGGGCGACGGGCGGCGAGGTGTACGTGAGCGGCTTGGCGGGCGAGCGGTTCGCCGTCCGGAACTCCGGCGCCACGGCCGTCGTCGAAGGCGTGGGCGACCACGGCTGCGAGTACATGACGGGCGGCGTGGTCGTCGTGCTCGGCCCCACGGGATACAATTTTGCCGCGGGGATGAGCGGCGGCATCGCCTACGTGTACGATGAATCCGAGCAGTTCGGCACCCGCTGCAACCTCGACATGGTCGACCTCGAGAGCGTCTGGGCGGAGGAGGACCGCTCGCGGCTGCGGGCGCTCATCGAGCGACACGCCGAAGTGACCGGCAGCCCGGTGGCCCGGGCCATCCTGGACGATTGGCAGGCGCGCTCGGCGCTGTTCGTCAAGGTCATGCCGATTGAGTACCGCCGCGTGCTGGCGCGGATGCACATGCGGGCCGACCGCGATGCCGAGACCGTCTCGGCCACCGAGGAGGTCTACCAGGGGTAAAAGGCAACAGAAACAATATCCAACAAGGAATAAGCAATGATGAATGATCAAGGGAACGGCCACGGCCACAGCGGCAGCACAGGGCGGGGCGGCACGGTGCCGTTCGTTTATCATTTATCATTTGGCATTGGCAGTTCGGCGGCGCCGTTTGCCGCCGAGGAGGTACGTGATGGGTAAGCCCACCGGTTTCCTGGAATTCGTCCGGCAGAATGCGCCGAAGCGGCCGGTGGCCCAGCGCGTCGAGGACTGGCGCGAGGTCGAGGGCCGGCTCCCCGAGGTCACCCTGCGCGAGCAGGCCGCACGGTGCATGGACTGCGGCATCCCGTTCTGCCATTCGTACGGGTGCCCGCTGGCGAACCGCATCCCGGAGTTCAACGAGATGGTGTACCGGGGAGATTGGGACCGGGCCCTGGAGTTCCTTCACGCGACGAACAACTTCCCGGAGATCACCGGCCGCGTGTGTCCCGCCCCGTGCGAGGCCGCGTGCACCCTGTCCATCGGCGCCGAGCCGGTCACGATCCGGCAGGTCGAACTGGCGGTGGTGGAGCGCGGCTGGCGGGAGGGGCTGATCCAGGCCGAGCCGCCCGAGCGCCGCACCGGACGCCGCGTCGCGGTCGTCGGGTCGGGTCCGGCGGGGCTGGCGGCGGCCCAGCAACTGGCCCGCGCGGGGCACGAGACGGTCGTTTTCGAGAAGAACCCGCACCCGGGAGGCATCCTGCGGTACGGCATCCCGGACTTCAAACTCGAAAAGTGGGTCCTCGACCGCCGGCTCGACCAGATGCGGGCCGAGGGTGTCGCGTTCGAGACCGGCGTCGACGTCGGCGACGACGTGTCGATGCGGTACCTCGCGAGCAAGTTCGACGCCGTCCTCCTCGCCGTCGGCGCCGAACAGCCGCGCGACCTGACGATCCCCGGCCGGGGGTTGGAGGGGATCCACTTCGCGATGGACTTCCTCGTCCAGCAGAACCGCCGCGTGGCCGGCGAAGAGGTGCCCGACGAGGGGGCCATCTGGGCGGACGGCCGGAAGGTCGTCGTCATCGGCGGCGGCGACACGGGGTCCGACTGCGTCGGGACGGCCCGCCGGCAGGGGGCGACCGAGATCACCCAAATCGAACTCCTCCCTGAACCGCCCGCCGAGCGCCCCGCGGCGTGCCCCTGGCCCACCTGGCCTACCATCAAGCGGACCAGTAGCAGCCACGAGGAAGGGTGCGAGCGGCTCTGGAGCGTCCTGACGAAGGAGTTCATCGGCCACGGCGGCATCGACGTCCACGCCCTCCGGTGCGTCCGCATCAACTGGTCCGATCCCGACGCCCTGGGCAAACGAACCTTCGGGGAGGTGCCGGACTCCGAGTTCCAACTGGAGGCCGACCTCGTGCTCCTCGCGCTCGGGTTCGTGCACGTGCGGCACGGGCCGATGGTCGCCTCGGCCGGCCTCGCGACCGACGATCGCGGCAACCTGCGCGTGGACGAGCGCGGCATGACGAGCCACGAGGGGGTCTTTGCGGCCAGCGACTGCGTCCACGGGGCCTCGCTCGTCGTCCGGGCCATCGACGCGGGACGCCGCGTGGCGGCGCACGTCGACGCCTACGTCCGTGGGAATGACACATGACACCGGACATGGGACAAACGCCCGTCTTTTCCTTGAAGGGCAGGGGGCCGGGCCCTAGAATCCACCGCGGGCCCATCGAGGTAATCCCCCTGAAGCCGGTTCGCCGCGGGCGGACTCTACACCTGCGGCAGGTCCTGACCGGGATTGGGATGCGCCATGAGCGATCGTGAGCACGACGTGCGGCATCACACCCTCTCCCCCGGCGGGAGAGGGCGGGGTGAGGGGGTGGCATGGCCACGCTTGCGTGGCCATGAGGGAATTGCCGCGCGGCGGGCCTCCAGGCCCGCCGCGCATAGCGATTCGGCGCGGTGGGCCGGGAGCCCCACCGCGCGATATGAGGTTGTTCCGGTCGGCGACCGGCCGCGGGAGTGCTGTGGCTTGTTCGGCATCTGGGACGCCGCCGACGCCGCCCGGCATACCTACTTCGGCCTCTACGCGCTCCAGCATCGCGGGCAGGAGGCCGCCGGCATCGCGGCCTCCGACGGCCAACGGCTCCGCCTGCACAAGGGGCCGGGGTTGGTGTCGCAGGTCTTTGCGGACCCGGCCTCGCTGAAGGGGCTGCCGGGTGCGGTCGCCATCGGCCACAACCGGTACTCCACGACCGGCGCCTCCAGCGCCCGCAACGCCCAGCCGATTCTCATCGAGTACAAGCGGGGCCAACTGGCGGCGGCCCACAACGGGAACCTTGTGAACTCGGCCGCCCTGCGGAAGGGGATGGAGGAGGAGGGCTCCATCTTCCAGACGACCACGGACTCCGAGGTGGTGCTGCACCTGGTGGCCCGCAGCCGTCAGGACGCACTGCCGGACGCCATCGAGGAATCGCTCCGCCAAGTCGTGGGGGCGTACGCGTTTCTGTTCCTTTCGCCCAAGATGCTGGTCGCCGTGCGCGACCCGTTCGGCTGGCGGCCGCTGTGTTTCGGCCGGCTGGGCGAGGCGCCGGTCGTGGCGAGCGAATCGTGTGCGCTCGACATCCTCGAGGCCGAGCACGTCCGCAGCTTGGCGCCCGGCGAGATGCTCGTGGTCGATGCCGAGGGTGTCCATTCGCGCCGCCTGCCGGCGGCGCCGCGGCAGGCGTCGTGCATCTTTGAGTTCATCTACTTCGCCCGGCCGGACAGCCGTATCTTCGGCGAGAAGGCCGACAAGATTCGCCGGGCGTTCGGCCGGCGCCTGGCCGAGGAGGCCCCCGCCGAGGCCGACATCGTCATCGCCGTCCCCGACTCGGCGAACACCGCCGCCCTCGGCTACGCCGAGCGGACGGGCCTGAGGTTCGAGATCGGCCTCATCCGAAACCACTACGTCGGCCGGACGTTCATCAGCCCGTACCAGCACGAGCGCGACGTGGACGTGCGCGTGAAGTTCAACCCGGTGGCGGGGGTGCTTCGCGGCAAGCGGGTGGTGGTGGTCGAGGACTCGATCGTCCGCGGGACGACGCTGCGGAAACTCATCCGCCTCGTGCGCGGGGCGGGGGCCGCCGAGGTCCACGTCCGCGTCTCCAGCCCGCCCATCCGGTGCCCGTGCTTTTACGGCATCGATATGTCCACGCGCGAGGAATTGGTCGCCTCGGAACACACGGTGGAGGAAATCCGCGATTTTATCGGGGCCGACTCGCTCCGGTACCTCTCCGTCGAGGGCATGCTCGGCGTCGTGCCCGAGCCGGACGCGATGTGCACCGCCTGCTTCACGGGCGATTACCCGACGGACGTGCCGGCCGAGTTTCACAAGGAGCAGTTTGAGCAAAAAAGGTTCCAGGAGTCTCTTTCGGATTCCGGCCGGCAGCCTTCCAGTCGGCATCCCTGAAAAAGACTCCTGGAACCTCTTTCGGTGGAGACCCCGCGGGGGGAAAGGCACGTATGGCCCATACGGCACTCCTGGCCCTGGAGGACGGCACGGTGTTCGTCGGCGAGGCGTTCGGCGCCCGCGCCGAGGCCGCCGGCGAGATCGTCTTCAACACCTCCATGGCCGGCTACCAGGAGGTGGTGACCGACCCATCGTACCACGGGCAGATCGTGGTGATGACGTGCCCGCTCATCGGCAATTACGGCGTGAACGCCGAGGACGCCGAGTCGCACCGCCCGTGGGTCGAGGGGTTCGCCGTGCGCGAGCTTTCGCGCCGTGCCTCCAACTGGCGCGCCGGGGGCGACCTGGACGCCTACCTCCGCGACGCCGGCGTCCCGGGCATCACGGGGATCGACACGCGGGCCCTGACGCGCCGCATCCGCACCGCGGGGGCGATGAAGGCCGTCCTCTCCGCCACCGAAGACGACCCGCGAAGCGTCGTCGAGAAGGCGCGGGCGTCGCCGGGCCTCGTCGGCCGGGACCTGGTGCGCGAGGTTACGTGCACCGAGCCGTGGCAGTGGGAACCCGAGACGGCCCCGCCGGACGGGCCGCTCGTCGCGCTCCTGGACTACGGGCTCAAGTACACGATCGCGCGGTGCCTGCGCGAGGTTGGTTGCCGGGTGCTCATCATGCCGGCGTCGGCGACGGCGGAGGAGATCGCCGACCACCGGCCGGACGGTATCATGCTCTCCAACGGGCCGGGCGACCCGGCGGCCGTGCCGCAGGCCGTCGAGACGCTACGGACGCTCATCGAGGAGCCGCCCGGCGGCGCTTTCGTCCCCATCTTCGGCATCTGCATGGGGCACCAGATGCTGGGTCAGGCCTTGAGCGGGAAGACGTACAAACTGAAGTTCGGCCACCACGGGGCGAACCATCCGGCGAAGGACCTGGCGACGGGCCGCGTGGCCATCACCGTTCAGAACCACGGGTTCTGCGTGGACATCGACACCTTGCCGCAGGACGATGTCGAAGTGACGCATATCAATCTTAATGATAACACGCTGGAGGGGCTTCGGCACCGGCGGCTGCCGATGTTCAGCGTCCAGTTTCACCCGGAGGCGTCGCCCGGCCCGCACGACGCCCGGTACCTGTTCGACCGGTTCCGCGACCTGATGGAGCGGGGGGCCGATGCCTAAACGCACGGACATCTCCTCGATCCTCGTCATCGGCTCCGGCCCGATCATCATCGGGCAGGCGTGCGAGTTTGACTACTCCGGCACGCAGGCGTGCAAGGCCCTGCTGGCCGAGGGATACCGTGTCGTGCTCGTCAACTCCAATCCCGCCACCATCATGACGGACCCGCAGTTCAGCCACCGGACGTATGTGGAGCCGATTACGCCGGACGTTGTTGAGCGGATCATCCGCGAGGAGCGCCCCGATGCCCTCCTGCCGACCGTCGGTGGGCAGACGGCCCTGAACACCGCCGAGGCCCTGGCCGAGGCCGGCGTGCTGGACGAACTGGGCGTCGAGATGATCGGCGCGAGCCCCGACGCCATCGAGAAGGCCGAGTCGCGGCAGCGCTTTAAGGAGGCGATGGAGCGGATCGGCCTGGCGGTGCCCGCCGGGCGGGTCGTCCGGTCGGTCGAGGAGGCGATGGCGGCCGCCGACGACATCGGTCTGCCGGTGATCCTGCGGCCGAGTTACACGCTCGGCGGCACGGGCGGCGGGACGGCGTACAACCGCGAGGAACTAAAAAAGATGGCCCGGGCCGCCCTCGAGGCCAGCCCCATCCACCAGACGCTCATCGAGGAATCGGTCCTCGGATGGAAGGAGTTCGAACTCGAGGTCATGCGCGACCTCGCCGACAACGTCGTCATCATCTGCTCCATCGAGAACGTGGACCCGATGGGCGTGCACACGGGCGACTCGATCACGGTGGCCCCGGCCCAGACGCTCACGGACCGCGAGTACCAGGCCATGCGCGACGCCGCCGTGGCGATCATCCGCGAGATCGGCGTCGAGACGGGCGGGTCGAACATCCAGTTCGCCGTCTGCCCGCGGACCGGAGACATGCGGGTGGTGGAGATGAACCCGCGCGTCAGCCGCTCCAGCGCCCTGGCCTCCAAGGCCACGGGGTTTCCGATCGCCAAGATCGCGGCGAAACTGGCCGTCGGCTATCGGCTTGACGAGATCCCGAACGACATCACCCGCGAGACGCCGGCCTCGTTCGAGCCGACCATCGACTACTGCGTCGTCAAGGTGCCGCGCTTCACGTTCGAGAAGTTCCCGCAGACCGAGCCGGTGCTGAATACGTCGATGCACAGCGTGGGGGAGGCGATGGCCATCGGCCGCTCGTTCAAGGAGGCCCTCCAGAAGGCGATGCGGTCGCTGGAAATCGGCGTCTCGGGCCTGGACGATCCGGACGAGGTGCTCCAGGGCGAAGCCCTGAAACACGCCCTCGTCACCGCGTCGCCGGAACGCATCTTCCACGTCAAGGCCGCCCTGGCCGGCGGGATGGGCGTCGAGGAGGTGTACCGCCTGACGGGCATCGACCCGTGGTTCCTGGACAACATTGCCCAACTGGCCGAGGCGGAGGCGGACCTCCGCCGACGGGCCGCCGAGGCCACGCGCCTGGAGGACACCCTCTCGGCCGCCGAGTTGCTCGCCGTCAAGCAGATGGGCTTTTCCGACCGGCAACTCGTCCGGCTGCTCGGTGCGGCCGACGAGGACGCGGTCCGGACGTGGCGTCTCTCGTGCGGCGTCCGGCCGGTCTACAAACTCGTGGACACGTGCGCCGCGGAATTCGAGGCGTTCACGCCGTACTATTATTCAACCTATGAGCAAACGCCAGTCCAAATCGCGTGAGCCGCTCGCGGCGCCCCCGGCCCGCCAGCGCGTCGTCGTGCTCGACTTCGGGTCGCAGTACACCCAGTTGATTGCCCGGCGGATTCGCGAGTGCGGGGTCTACTCCGAGATCGTCCCGCACACCGTCGCGCCGGCCGACCTGGCGGCCGACCGCCCGGCGGCCCTGGTGCTCTCCGGAGGGCCGGCGTCCGTGACGGAGAAGGGCAGCCCTACGTGCGACCCGGGCCTGCTGCGCCTCGGCATTCCGGTCCTGGGGATCTGCTACGGCCTGCAACTCATGACGAAATTGCTGGGTGGCGAGGTCCAGGGCGCCGAGCGGCGCGAATACGGCCGGGCCGACATCCGCATCGTCCGCAAGCGCGGCCTGTTCGCCCGCCTGCCGGACCGGATGCGCGTCTGGATGAGCCACGGCGACCAGGTCCGCACGCCCCCCGACGGGTTCGAGGTCCTCGCCCGGACGCCCACCGCGCCGGTGGCGGCCATGGGCGATGCGCGGCGGCGGCTGTACGGGCTCCAGTTCCACCCGGAGGTCGTCCACACGCCGCGCGGGCGGGAGATCCTCGAGAACTTCCTCTATCGCGTGGCCCGGTGCCGGGGCGGATGGTCCGCCGCCTCGTTCGTCGAGGAGGCGACGGCCGCCCTCGGCGACCGTATCGGCGGGCAGCGCGTGCTCTGCGGCGTGAGCGGCGGGGTGGATTCGTCGGTCCTGGCGGCCCTCTTGCACCGGGCCATCGGCGACCGCCTGCACTGCGTGTTCATCAACAACGGTCTGTTGCGGAAGAACGAGCCGACGAACGTCCGGGCCAAGTTCCGCGACCATCTCGGCATCCGCCTGCATTACGTGGCGGCCGCGGACCGGTTTCTCGACCGCCTCAAGGGCGTGGCCAGCCCGGAACGGAAGCGCCGCATCATCGGCAACGTGTTCATCCGGGTGTTCGAGAAGGAGGCCCGCCGCCTCGGCCGGCCGCCGTTCCTCGCCCAGGGCACGCTGTACCCGGACGTCATCGAGAGCGTCTCGGCCCACGGCGGCCCGTCGGCGACGATCAAGACGCACCACAACGTGGGCGGCCTGCCGCCGGACCTGCGGTTCAAACTCGTTGAACCATTTCGATATCTATTTAAGGATGAGGTGCGGCGCGTCGGCGAGGAACTCGGCCTGCCCGAGCGGATGATCTGGCGGCACCCGTTCCCGGGGCCGGGCTTGGCGGTCCGCATCGTCGGGCCCGTGACGCGGCGGAAACTGCGGATCCTGCGGCAGGCGGATGCCATTTTCCTGGAGGAACTGCACGCCGCCGACCTGTATCGGAAATTGTGGCAGGCGTTCGCGCTCCTATTGCCCGTCAAGGCGGTTGGGGTGATGGGCGACGAGCGGACCTACGCGAACGTCATCGCCCTTCGGGCCGTCACGAGCCGCGATGGGATGACCGCCGACTGGGCCCGCCTGCCGGAGGACGCCCTCGCCCCGATCGCCACCCGCATCATCAACGAGGTCCGCGGCGTCAACCGGGTGGTCTACGACGTGTCGTCCAAGCCGCCGAGCACCATCGAATGGGAGTGACGGACGGCAGGCATTAGGTATTAGATATTAGGCAATAGGCAACGGCGACGACAAAGGCAAAAGGCAACGGCAATAACGACAAAGCAGGCGACGACGACCACCTTTTAGCCGCGAGGCGCAGCCGAGCGGGTTCCCGCAATCCGGTCGCGTAAGCCACGCGTCCTACAGCAGTGTCCCCAAGTCCGCCAGGTACACCTTCCTCGGCCCGTCCGGGCAGGCGTTGAAGGCGACGAACCGGAACGTCGGGTCCCACGCCGGGTGCGGGTCCACGCGGAGTTCGTTCTTCGGCCCCTTCCACTCCGGCCGCGTCCGGATGCGGACGAAGCGCGTCTCGCTGCCGCTCGCGAGGTCGATGAGCCGCAGCGGCACCTGCCCATCCTCCTTGAACGCCATCGGCTCGTGCAGGTAGCAGTCCGTGACGACGTGGCGGCCGTCCGGGTGGAGGCTGGGGTGGCCGGAGCCGGGCACGGCCTCGGTCATCGCCTCCAGGCCCGTGCCGTCGTAGCGGGCGCGGACGAGGTGCAGGCCCTTGCCGCGCCCCCGGAGGTTCAGGTTCATCATGACGTGCTCGCCGTCGGGGCACCAGTTGGGATGGTGGCCGCCCTTGTCGGCCCATTCTTCGGCGGGAATGGCGATGTGCAGGTCCGAGCCGTCGACCTTCATGGTCACGAGTTGCGACCGGGCCCGCTTGCTGTCTTCCGGGAAGAGGCGCAGAACGAGCATGATGCGGGTCGACTGCGGGTTGACCTTGGTGTGGAAGGCGTAGTACGTGCCGGCTTTCGCGGCCCCGGCCGGGAGGACGGTCTTGACGATCCGCGCGAGGTCCGCCACCAGTCGCCGCTTGCCCGTCTCGGTGTCCGTGACGTAGACGCCGTCGTCGTCGGGCGCGCCCTGGTTGGCGGGCACGTGTTCGGGCGGCACGACGACGCCGTAGCCGGCCTGGACGGTCCGGATGCGCCGCAGGCACGCGCTGACGGCATGTCGGCCGTCCGGGGCGAGCATGTAGACGGTGCCCTCCAAGCGGCGCCGGCGGCCGGTGAGCGGGTCCATCCGGACGCCGAACGGCTCCCACGTGGCCGTATCGACGTCGTTGAAGTAGAGGGCCGTATCGGCCGGTCCCCATTGCACCTGGGCGCCGAGTTGGGTGTCCCAGCCGCGCGTCTCGGCCACCCTCCGGTGCGCGCCGGTCGCGAGGTCGACCACGACGACCCGCGCGGCGTCGCCCGGTCGCGGCAGCCGGTCCGTGAATGGGAACTGCGTGACCGCCAGGTACCGTCCGGACGGGCTGACGGGCGAGGTGTCGAAGAAGCGGTGGATCGAGCGCGGGGCCTCGGGCGTCACGCACCAGACGGGCACCGCCGGATCGAACTGCCGGTAGCGCGGGAAGTGGGCGTCGAGGTCGATGGCCGCAACGCCCCCCGCCTGCCCGTCCGCCGCGGCATCGCTGCGTCCTGCGCGGGCGCATCCGGCGAGCAAGGCGGCCGAGGCGGATGCCTGGAGGAACGTCCGGCGCGTCACGCGGCCCGCTGTGGGGGAACGCCGTGGGTCGTGGGTCATAACCGAAAGGTATCCCGGCCGGGGCGCGGCGTCAACTGCAATCGCGGGCGCGGGGGGTGGCAAGTTCTTCTGGCAGGTAGTACGAACAGGGGGTGGCATGGCCACGCTTGCGTGGCCATGGGCGTTCGAAGTTCCATGGCCACCCAACATCGGGTGGCCATGCCACCCGCTGTAAAATGCTGCGCGCCCCTGCGCGGCCCGCCGGAATTTGGTGTCCGCAGGCGGGGCTGCGCCGTATCCTGGTGACGACGGCACGCGGCCGGGCGTCTGTTCGGGAGGCGCGGCCGGTGGACCGGCAATCCTAGGATTCCATGAACCTGGAGGCATTCCGATGAAGCGAACCACACTTTGGGTGGCGGCCGTCGTGTTGTTGGCGGGCGCCGTCGCGACGGCGGCCGAGGACGGACTCGTCCCGCTCTTCGACGGCAAATCCATCGACGGATGGAAGCAGGTGGGCGGCAAGGCGAAATACGAGGTCCAGGACGGCTGCATCGTCGGCTCGTCCGTCCCGAACACGCAGAACTCCTTTCTCTGTCCGCCGAAGACGTACGGCGACTTCGTCCTGGAGTTCGAGGTGAAGTGCGACCCGGCCCTGAACTCCGGCGCGCAGATTCGCTCGCACGTGGCGAAGAAGGGCGAGACCGTCAAGCGGAACCAGGGCGACCGCAGCCTGCCCGTCGGCCGCATGTACGGGTACCAGTGCGAGATCGCCAAAGGTGCCGGGGGCGCCTCGGGGTGCATCTACGACGAAGGGCGGGGCGGGTGGATCTTCGGCCCGAAGGACGCCTCCGAAAAGGCCCGCAAGGCCTTTAAGGACAACGCGTGGAACCATTATAAGATCGAGTGCAAGGGCAACCGCATCCGGACGTGGGTCAACGGCGTGGCGGTCGCGGACATGACCGACGACCGCGAGGCGGATGGCCTCATCGGGTTCCAGGTGCACGGCGTGGGCAAGAAGACCGAACCGCTGGTCGTCCGGTGGCGGAACATTCGGATCAAGGAGTTGGCGAAGTAGGGAGGAAGACGGAACAGGATGTGCGGTGGGTCGGTCGGCGTCATGCGAACGGCAGAGGGCCCGCCATGGACGAACACCGAAACGGCCGCCGTACCCGCGGGAGGCGTGGTCTCCGCTGGGTCCTGGTCGGCTTTGCGGTCTGTTTCGTTGCTGTCATCCTCGTGGTTCTCCTTGCGCCCGCGGTCATCCGGGCGGTCAATGCCGGACGCGTTCTCGACGACGCGGAGTTGGCGCATCGCCACGCGTCAGTGCGTTGGGTTTGGCGGTCAGGTAAGGAACTCGGTTGGATGGTGGGGATCATCCCCCATATCCGCCGCGTTTATGTCAAGGAGGTCGTGTCCGGCGACGGTTGCATTCATGTCTGGGGCGGCGCTCCGGGATGCATCTTCGGCACGTCCACCCACCACGTCGCGACGCTGGACGTTAAGACCGGCCTGGAGGTGGGCCGAGGCCCGGCGGGCCGCAAGGCCGAATACATCAACCTGGAGTGGGACGGCCGGCGTTGGACCGGCAACTGGGCCGGCCTGACGTGGATCGTGTCGGATCAGGCCCGGGAATTGCGCGTCGCACGTCCACAGCAGCCAGCGGATACTTCAGTGGGGCTGCTTGCTCTGACGGGCGACGCTGATTTGGGGGTGTCCCTGTACGGCCTTCGTTTCGGCGATGGGACGCTCGTTCTGGCCACGTTCGAGGGATACATTCTCTGCATCGACCTCGGCGCCGTTCAGCAGGCGCTGGGCTCGTAGGACGCATAACCGCGAGGATGCGTCGGTTGGGTACCCGGGACCTGCTGGAGATCGCGGCGCGTATCCCTCGGCTTCGCTTGGGACAGGCTCCGACCCGCCGCGCACCGGTTCACCGGAGTAGTTCCAGCATCGCCTTGCCGAGGGCGTCGCCGATGAGGAAGTAACTCTCGGCGTTGCCGAACCAGTGGTGCCCGTGGCCGACGTTGGGCGACATCTCAGCCGGACGGGCGAAGCCCTGCGTTTCGACGAACCGGGCGTTGGAGATGCGCGCGGTGCCTTCGCGCTGGGCCTTCCGCAGCGCCTCCATGGCCGAACCGGGCTTGGCGGGCCCGCCGTTGCCCAACTCGCCGACGACGACCGGCATGTCGGCCGCGCCGAACTCTTTGCGCAGGTCGTGGACGAGGTTCACGAGGTTCTCGGCGTACTCCGGGATGGCGGGTTTGGTGCACATGTCGTTCCAGCCGTGCATCCAGACGAAGCCGGCGATCTCGTATTTCCGGTCCCCGAGTTCCGCCAGGGCCGCGCGGACCTCCTCCACCATCTTCGTGTAGTACGGGCCGACCGTGCCGCCGGAACTCGGCGGCCGGAAATCGACGTACAGGCTCTTGCCGCCCCAGGCGGTCTTGATGAGGAGGACCGGCTGCTCAAGGGCGTCGCCCACGACGTGGCCGAACTGAAGTTCCGGCCCGATGTGGCTGTGCCCGCGGTAGCCGGTGTAGCCGACGGTCAGGCCGCCCTTGCGGACCTTGCCCTTGGCCTTGAAGGAGATGCGGACGTCGTCGCGCACGACCCAGTTGCCGCCGGCGTCCCGGAGGTGCCTCATCTTCTTGGCGCTGGCGGAGTGCTTCATCGACCAGACGAGGTTGCCCTTGCCGCCGTTGTAGTACTTCTCGTGATCCATGGAGACCACGCCCTGGCCCTCCATGTTCGACTGACCGGCGAGGATGAAGACCTTGATCGGCTGGTCAGGCTTCTCTCGCGCGGGCGCCGCCGTGCACAGGGCCGCAACGACGGCGACGGCGACCAGGGCGGCTTTGTGTGTCGGGTGTCCCATGTGGCCTCCGGTTAGGGGAGTGCGGCGAAAAAGGTTCCAGGAGTCTTTTTCGCAGTTATGCGCAAACAGCGCGGCGGGTGCGGAGACCCGCCGCGCTTGTTTCTCAGCGTGTTCAACCGCCCGCTCACCCGTTGAAGTACAGGTACGCCGCCACGATGATGAGGAGCACCAGGGCGGAGATGGCCACGTCCCGCCAGTTCCAACTGGCGCGGCTCGAGCGGCGGTCCTCGTCGGTGAGGGTGGCGTACGTCAGGCCGCTCAGTTTCTCGTACGGCGGCGGGGTCGTCAGGTAACTCACACCCACCATCACCACGATGCATACCAGGAAGATCACGAGGCTGTAGTACTGGAAGAAGATGTTGTTGACGACCCAGAGGAACGACCCCTCAGCGTACTCCGTGCCCCACAGGGCCACGGGCGTATCGACGAGCAGGCGGAACACGCCCAGCAGGAACCCGACCACCAGGGCCGCCAGGCACCCCTTGGCGTTCATCCGCTTCATGAATACGCCGAGGAAGAAGACGACGAAGATCGGCGGGGCCAGGTACGCCTGCACGCCCTGGAGGTAGTGGTACAGGCCGCGGCTGCCCTGGATGACCGGAATCCACGCCAGTCCGATCACGACCATGGCGACCGTGGCGAGCCGGCCGATCCAGACGAGTTTGTGCTCCGACACGTTCGGATGCAGCCGCGAGTAGAAGTCCATCGTAAAGAGCGTGGCCGAGGCGTTGAACACACTGGACAGGCTGCTCATCAGGGCCGCCAGGAGCCCCGCCACAACGAACCCGCGGACGCCCACCGGCAGCATGTACTTGACGAGGAGCGGGAACGCTTTCTGGGCTTCGTCGCGGACGACGTGCCCCTGCTCGTCGATGATGGCGCCTTGAAGCGCCCCGACCTTGCCGCTGGCCGCCAGGGCGAAGCAGATCATCCCGGGGATGATGAAGATGAAGACGGGCAGGAGTTTCAGGAACGACGCCCACAGGCTGCCGCGGCGGGCCTCCTGCTCGTTCGGGGCGCCCAGGGCCCGCTGCACGATGTACTGGTCCGTACACCAGTACCAGAGGCCGATGATCGGGGCGCAGAAGAGCATCCCCAGCCACGGGTAGTTGCCGTTGAAGTACCACGCCTGCCGGACGACCTCGCCCTGGGCGTTCGTTTCCATGACGGGGGCCCAGGTGCCCTCGATGCCGGCGGGGACGAGCGGTTTCCAGAGGTTGAACATCTCCGAGCCGCAGACCTCCCGCAGTTCGCTCCATCCGCCGAGCGCGTGCAGGCCGAAGATCGTCACCAGGGCCGACCCGATCACCAGCGTGAACGTCTGAAGCGTGTCCGTGTAGGCGACCGCCCGCAGGCCGCCGAGCACCGTATAGGCGCCCGTGAGGACGATGATGAGGATGGACCCGATCCAGAAACTGTCCATCGTCCAGCCGCCGATCGAGAGGCGGATCTCCGGTAACAGGACCGAGAACACGATGCCGCCCGCGAAAATCGCCACCGCGATCTTCGTCAGCACGTACGCCACCAGCGAGATGACCGACAGCACCCACCGGGCCATCGGGCTGAAGCGTTTCTCCAGAAACTGCGGCATGGTGAAGACGCGCGACCGCATGTAGAACGGCACGAACACCCACCCGAGGACCAGCAGGCACCACGCGTGCAGTTCGTAATGGGCCATGGCCACGCCGTCGGTCGTCCCGGAGCCGGCCAGGCCCACGAGGTGCTCCGACCCGATGTTCGAGGCGAAGATCGAGGCCCCGATGATGAACCAGCCGAGGTTGCGGCCGGCCAGGAAGTAGTCGTCCGGCGTGTCCTTGTTCTTGCGGATGACGTACCAGGAAAGGCCGAAGACGAGCAGAAAGTAGGCGGCAACGGTTGCCCAGTCGATGGGGCCCAGTCCTTCCATGGCGTGCTCCTCCGTTCAGACGAAGGCGATTCGAACCGGCCTGGTCGCAGCGGTTTCAGGCCGTGCGAAAAGGCGATCTAACCGCAAAGGACGCAAAGGTCGCAAAGAGAAAACCATGTCTTGAAACGGCCCGTCCTCAGGGCCGGGCGGCCGAGGGCTTGCGTGGCAAGCGGACACGGCTTCTGACCGGCTTCCCTCATGCCGCCGTTCTTGGCGTCCTTTGCGTTCTTTGCGGTTCAAGCCGTGCCGTCAGTGCCGGATGGCCGCGCCCGCCCACGTCAACCCGCCGCCGAAGGCGACCAGGAACGCCACGTCCCCCGGGCCGATATCGCCCTGGGCGAGGGCCTCGTGATGGGCCATCGCCACGCTCGCCCCCCCCGTGTTACCGTACTTGGCGATGTTGAGAAAGACTTTTTCCGGGGGAAAGCCCATGCGGCTGGTGGCGGCGTCGATAATCCGCGTGTTCACCTGGTGTGGCACGACCATCTTGACCTGGTCGACGGTCAGGTCGCAGGCCTTCATGCATTCCTCGATGAGTTCCTGCATTTTGAGGACGGCGAACTTGAAGACCTCGCGGCCGCGGATGTGCATGTAGTGCAGCCGCCCGTCCAACGTTTCGCGGGAGGTGGGCTGGCGCGACCCGCCGCCCGGCAGAATCATCATCGACCCGCCGGCGCCGTCGGCGTAAAGCGTGGTGTAGAGGATGCCGATGTCGGGCTCGTCACAGGCTTGCACGACGGCCGCCCCCGCCCCGTCGCCGAACAGGACGCACGTGGAGCGGTCGGCGTAGTCGGTGATTTTGGAGAGGGTCTCGGCGCTCGTGACGAGGACCGTCCGGGCCTGGCCCGAGAGGATGGCCGCCCGCGCCTGCGCGAGCGAGTAGATGTGCCCCGAGCAGGCGGCCGTCAGGTCGAACGCGCCGGCGTCGGTGCAGCCGAGACGGTCCTGGAGCCAGCAGGCGGTGGCGGGCAGCGTGTTGTCGGCGGTGATCGTGGCGCAGATGACGAGGTCGATTTCGTCCGGCGCGACGCCGGCGTCGTCCATGGCGCGGCGGCAGGCCTCGTAGGCGAGGTCGCTGGTGGCCTGGTCGTTTTCGGCCAGGCGGCGCTCCTTCATGCCGGTCCGCTGGACGATCCACTCGTCGTTGGTATCGACGATGCGCGTGAAATCCGCGTTGGTCATCACGCGCTCGGGCACGTACATGCCGGTGCCGACGACCTTGGCGCTGGCGGGTCGGGTCACTCGGAAGCTCCTCCGGCGGCGGCGATTTCCTGGACGATGGTTCGGTTCACTTCCTGCCGCGCGTACGTGGCCGCGGCACGCAGGGCGTTGGTGACGGCCCGGGCCTTGGCGTTGCCGTGGCAGATGATGACGACGCCGTTGACGCCCAGCAGGGGCGCGCCGCCGTACTCTTCGGCGTCGTGGCGGCGCTGGAGGTCGCGCATGACGGGCATGAGGGCCTGGCGCGTGTCGGCGGGCATCTCGCGGACTTCCGCCATGACGGTCTGAAAGACGCTGTCGGCCAGCGCCTCTACGCATTTTAATACGATGTTACCGACGAACCCGTCGCAGACGACGACGTCGAACCGGCCGTTGAAGAGGTCGCGGCCCTCGGCGTTGCCCTGGAAGTTGAGAGGCGAGCGGGCCATGAGGTCGCGGGCCTCGCGGGCCAGTTCGTTGCCCTTCTGGCTTTCCTCGCCGATCGAGAGGATGCCGACGCGCGGGTCGTCCGCACCGAACACTTCGCGGGCGTACACGCTTGCCATCAGCCCGTACTGGAGCAGGTGGACGGGGCGGCTGTCGACGTTCGCCCCGACGTCGATCACGACCACCGGGCCGTGCACCGTCGGGAAGACCACGCTGATGCCCGGTCGGCGGACGCCCGGCAGCCGCTTGGCGATCATGTGGGCCGCCGCCACGAATGCCCCCGTGTTGCCGGCGGAGACGACGGCGTCGGCCTCGTCGTCGGCCATGAGTTCCATCGCCCGGCGGAGGGAGGAGTCGGCCTTGCGGCGGACGGCCTCGACGGGGGGCTCGGCCATGCCGACGCACTGGCTGGCATGGAGGATGTCGAGGCGCTCCGCATCGGCGCCGGCGGCCGCGAGTTCGGCCTCGATGGCGTCGGCGTCGCCGACGAGGATGAAGGTATCGTCCGGGAGGGCGTTGCGGGCGTCGATGACGCCGCGTACGATCTCGCCCGGCGCGTGGTCGCCGCCCATGGCGTCAATCGCCAGCCGCACCGATTACTCCTCCTCGATTTCGAGGACTTGTCGGCCGCGGTAGTACCCGCAGTTGCCGCACACGGTATGCGGCAGTTTGTCGTGGCCGCACTGCCGACAGACCGTGGTCTGGCGCGGGGTGATGGCGTCGTGCGATCGCCGTTTGCCCTTGCGGGCCTGGGGGGTTCGTCTTTTCGGAACCGGCATCGGATTCTCCTTCTGCGGTGCCGCGCGCCGGCATGGCCACGCGGCAGCCGGAAAGGCAAAGAGGGTACCCTCTGGCGGGCACCGGGTCAACCGAAAAGCGGGCTCGCGGGGTGAGCGTACTCTGGCGGTTCGGTTTTAACGCAGAGAGAAACTATGAAAGCCGGGTCTCCGGTTCCGCTAGGATACGGGCTCGACGGCCCAGTCGAACACGGGCTGACCCACGGGGGTCGCCCATGGCGGGAACGAAAGGAGACCGGCTTTCATGGTTTCTCTGCGCTCTGCGTTAAGAACCCGAATGCCGGAGGCTGCCCGGGTGCTGCACCCGGTCAGGCCTCGCCGGCGAGTTGCTCGCGGACGAGGTCCGGCACCTTGGCGAGGGCGTCGGGGAGGGCGCCGGTGTCCTTGCCGCCCGCCTGGGCGAAGTCCGGCCGGCCGCCGCCCCCGCCGCCGACGGCCCGGGCCACCTCGCCCGCCAGGTTCCCGGCGTGCAGGCCGCGCGCGACCAGGTCGTCGGTCGCGGCGGCGATGAGGACGACCTTGCCCTCGGCCCGGCTCGCGAGGACCGTCAGGACGGAGTCGCGCTTGGCGCGGATGGCGTCGGCGGCCTCGCGGAGGGCGCCGGCGTCCGCCCCTTCAACCTCGGCCGCCAGCACCGGCGCCCCGTCCACCTCCTGGATCTGGGCGAGCAGGTCGTCCAGGCTGCCGCGCTTCGTCACGCTGCGGGCCTGGGCGAGGTCGTTCTTCAGGTCCTTGATCTGCCGTTGGAGGGCCTCGGCGCGCTCGGGCAGCGTGTCGGGTGAGGCCTTGAGGGTGTGGCAGAGGCCCGAGAGCACGTCCTCCTGCTCGTGGACGTAGGCGAGGGCCCCGCGGCCGCTGACGGCCGTGATCCGGCGGACGCCGGCGGCGACGGACTCCTCGGCCGTGATCTTGAAGAGGCCCACCCGGCCGGCGCTCTCCAGGTGCGTGCCGCCGCACAGCTCCTTCGAGAAGTCGCCGACCGAGACGACGCGGACCTCCTCGCCGTACTTCTCGCCGAACAGCGCCATGGCTCCGGCCTCGCGGGCCTCCTCGATGGGCATGGTGGCGACCTCGACGTCCGGGGCCTCGAGGATGCGGTGGTTCACGAGATCCTCCACCTGCCGCAACTCGTCCGGCGCCAGGGCCGTCGGATGGGTGAAGTCGAACCGTAGCCGCTCCGGCGAGACCTCCGACCCCGCCTGGTGGACGTGCTCGCCGAGCACCTCGCGCAGGGCCCACTGGAGGAGGTGCGTGGCCGTGTGGTTCCGCGCCGTGGCGAGGCGGCGCTGGGCGTCGACGCCGGCGGTGACCGTCTGGCCGCGGGCGATCCGACCGCGCGTCACCGTCACCAGGTGGACGAAAAAAGAGTGATCGAGGAGGGTGTCGGCGACCTCGGCCTCCGCGTCACCGGCGGTGAGGTGTCCGACGTCGCCCACCTGGCCGCCGCTGCGGGCGTAGAACGGCGTGCGGTCCAGGAGGACCTGGGCCTCAGCGCCGGCCTCGGCGGCCTCGACCCACTCGTCACCGACGACCACCGCCAGGACCGTGGCTTCGCTCTCGGTCGCATCGTATCCGACGAATTCCGTGGAGAGGTTCTCGCGGTGCAGGCGGTCGAGGGCGCCCGAGGACAGGGCCTCCCGTTTGAAGACGATGGTGTCCTTGCCCATGCGCGAGCCGGCCCGGGACTGCTCGCGGCGCGCGTCCATGGCCTCACGGAACCCGTCTCGGTCGAACGCCAAGCCTTCCTCGGCGAGGCGCTGCTCGATGAACTCGACGGGGATGCCGTGCGTGTCGTAGAACTCGAAGACGCGCTCGCCGGCCATCTCGCCGGCGCCCTCGGCCGAGAGGCGCTCGACGTCCTCCTCGAACTGCCGGATGCCGGCGGATTCCTCGATGGCCGAGATAAACCGCCGCTCCTCGGCCTCCAGGAGGCTAACGATCGTCTCCCGCCGCTGGCCGAGTTCCGGGTACGTCCCGCCCATCGTCTGCTCGACGACGGGTACGAGGCGTGCCAGGACCGGTTCCGCGACGCCGAGGTGGCGGGCGTCGAGGGCGGCCCGGCGGATGATCCGCCGCACGACGTACCCCCGGCCGTAGCGGTCCGGCAGGGCCCCGTCGGCGATGCAGAACGCGACGCTGCGCACGTGCTCGGCGATGCGCCGGAGCCGGCGACTTGGCTCGTCGGTCGTCCCGGGCACATACGGGACACCGGTAAGGTCGGCGGTGGCGTCGACGATGGGACGCATCAGGTCGATGTCCATGTTCGTCGCCGCGCCCTGTAAGACGGCCGCCATCCGCTCCAAGCCCATGCCCGTGTCGATGTTCTGGGAGGGCAGGGGGACGAGCCGGCCCCCTTCCTGCCGGTCGAACTGCTGGAGCACCAGGTTCCAGACCTCGACGAAGCGCTGGGAGTCGTTTTCCGGCGTCCGGTCCGTCGGCCCGCCAGGGTTCGTGTCGACGAGGATTTCGGTGCACGGGCCGCACGGGCCGTTGGGGCCCTTGGACGGGGCGGACTCCGGCCAGAAGTTCTCCTCCTCGCCGAACCGCCAGATGCGCTCCTCCGGCACGCCGACGAGGTCGCGCCAGATACCGAACGATTCGTCGTCGTCCTCGTAGATGGTGACGTGCAGGTGCGCGGGGTCCTGGCCCATCTCCTCGAGCATGAACTGCCAGGCCCACTGGCACGCCTCCTTCTTGAAGTAGTCGCCGAAGGAGAAGTTGCCGAGCATCTCGAAGAACGTCATGTGCCAGCGCGTCACGCCGACGTTATCGAGGTCGCCGGTGCGGAGGCACTTCTGGCAGGTGGCGGCCCGGGTGAAGCCCCGGGCCTTGGTGCCGAGGAACTGCTCCTTGAACTGGTTCATCCCGGCCCCGGTGAAGAGCAGGGTGGGGTCGTTGTGCGGGATGAGCGAGTCGGACGCCACGATGCGGTGGTCGCGCTTCCGGAAAAACTCGAGGAAGCGGGTGCGAATCTCGTCAGTCTTCACGGCAGACTCCTGATCATCTTCGCGCGGGCGGCGCCATCGTCCCGCGCGGTGTATCTCCCGCCTTCGTCCCAAGGACTATGGTGGGCAGGCCTGATGCACCGCGCGTCATGCGATGTAGTCGCGACGGCTGCGAGGCGGGTCTTCGGACCCACCGCACCAACCGGGCCGCGTGCGGATACGCGTAGAGACACCATCGTACCGGCCAAAGCGGCGTTTGCAAGGGCTTGCCGGGGGTCGTCGCCGGTGGGGCGGGGCGGCCGGGAATTCACGTCGCAGCATTTGACTCAGGCCGAAATTCGCGCATACTTCCCCGGCACTCGGGGGAGTTGCAGACGCATCCCGGCCGACGGTGTGCGCCGAGGCTGCCGTGCGCCCCGATTTCCCCCGCCGCGTGCCCTGACGCACCATGGGGGCCTGTCGATCCAGAGAGGGGTAGATCCATGCGCCGGTTCATTATTGTCTGTGTGCTCGTGGCGGGAATCGCCCAGGGGGCCGCTGCGGCTCCGACCAAGGTCACGTTCGACGTGGAGGACCTGGGGTCGTTCGCCGTCCAACTGCTCGACTCCACGCCCCTGCATCGCGACAACTTCCTGTACTACGTCCAGAACGGTTTGTACGACGGGGCCATTATCAACCGGAGCGATAGCACGAACCGGGTGATCCAGGGCGGGGGGTTTTGCCTCGCCGACGATCCCAGTTACCTTCTCACGTACGTGCCCGTCAACGGCACGGTCGACTACGAGGGCGACCTGGGCGGGTCGAACGTCCCGTATGCCCTCGGCATGGCCCGCAGCAGCGATCCGGACAGCGGCACCAACCAGTGGTATATCAACATGGCCGATAACAGCGACGGGTTCGACCACGACTTTGATACCGGCGAGGAGGGCTACACCGTGTTCGGCCACGTGGTCTCGGGGTTCGATGTGGTGGACGCCATTTACGCCCAGACCGTGTGGAACGCGGGCATGTTCTTCAGCGCGGACGGAACGACCGAGAACGGCAACTTCGTCAACCTGCCGCTGATGGACACGTTCGACAACACGGGCCCGCTCGAGCAGACGGATTTCGTGGTCCTCACCAGCGCCGCCGTGACGCCCGAGCCCGCGACGCTGGCCCTGGTGGCGGTGGGAGGGCTGGCGCTGCTGCGGCGCCGGCGGTGAGGATTTCGGATTTCAGCTTTGGGATTTCGGATTGCGGATTCTGGATTTCAGATCTGAGGTGTGAGCGTCCCGCGCGGCGGGTTTCCTGAGCCACCGCGCCCAAAACGCGCATTCTGGTCCCCCGCGGCGAGTGTGGAGAGCTGCCGCGCACACCCTCCACGCATGCCGCGCCGCGGCCTATTCTTCTTCGGCCTCCTCCTCCGGCGCGGGGATGACCTTCACGCCGATGCCCGCCACGTGGACCATGCACTTGCCGGTCTGCTCGCGGGTGGCGCCCTGGAAGGTGCGGACGCTGGTCACCTTTGTCTCGCCCACCTGGTCGATGACCATGCCGGGGGCGATGCCGGCCTTGGCGGCGGGAGAGCCGTCGCGCACCTCGCGGACGAACACGCCCTCGGCCTTGGCCTCCAGCCCGATCTGTTCGCGCAACTCGTCGGTCAGCGGCTCCACTTTCATGCCGCGCCACCAGGGCGTCAGGCGGAGGCGGCTGGCCAGCATCTCGCCGGGCGACGGCCGGCGGGCAACCTCCACCTTCACCTCACGCCGCTTGCCGTCGCGCAGGACCGTCAGGGCCACCGAGTCGCCGACCGGCGTCACCTGGACCCTCTGGATGACGTCGTCGGGTCCCTGGACGGGCTTGCCGCCGACGCTCAGGACGACGTCGCCCTGCTTGAGGCCGGCCTTGGCGCCGGGGCCGTCGGGCAGGGCCCGGACGACGTAGGCCCCCTGGCCGACCTTGGCGCCCGTCTCGCGGGCGGACTCCTGGCCGACCTCGGTAATCTCGATGCCGACGAAGCCGTAGACCACCTCCTCGCCCTTGCGGAGCCGCTCGATGATCTTGCGGGTGGCCCCCGTGATGGGGACGGCGAAGCCGACGCCCTCGCTGACGCCCGTCTGGCTGGAGATGACGGCGTTGACGCCGACGATGCGGCCGTCGAGGTCCACCAGCGGGCCGCCCGAGTTACCGGGGTTGACGGCGGCGTCGGTCTGGATCAGGTTGCCGTAATACCGGTCGAGTTCCGCCCCGATGCCGGGGATGGCCCGTCCCGTGCCGCTGACGATCCCGAACGAGAGGCTGGCCTGGCCGTCGCGGCCGAAGCCGAACGGACTCCCCAGGGCCAGGACGAACTGGCCGCGGCGGAGCCTGTCGGCGTCGCCGAGGGGAGCCGACGGCAGGTCGCCCGCGTCGACGCGGATGATCGCCAAGTCGCGACGCGGGTCGGCGCCCACGACCTTGGCGGTGAAGCGCCGGCGATCGGCCAGGGTGACCTCGATCTCCGAGGCGTCGCGGACCACGTGTTCGCTCGTCAGGATGACACCGTCGGAGGAGATGAGGACGCCGGACCCGTTGCCCTGCCAGCGGAACGGTCCGCCGGGATCGGGGCGCATCCGGTCGAAGAACTCGCGGAGTTCGTCGGGCAGGCCTTCGGGGTACGCCGGCTCGCCGCCGCCCGGCTCGCGCGTGACGACGATGTTGACCACCGCGGGCGAGGCCCGCTCGGCGGCCCGTTCGATGGCCCGCTCGACGGCGCGGGCGGCGTCGATTTCCCCCGCCGGCGCGGCCGTCGGCAGGCAGACGGCCATCGCGAGCAGCAGGGTCCACACTCTGACGCGGGTCATGGTACGGCTCCTTGGGTTGCCGCGGCCTTGCGGTGGCGGCTCAATCGTTTGCGTATGGGCGCGTCGCGCGAGGGATGTCGTGCCCCCTCTCCCGCCAGGGGAGAGGGTATTGCACCCGCCCCTTCGCCGGGAGCGGCTACTGGCTCTCGGCGGCTTCGGCTTCCTCGGCTTCGGTCTCTCCGGTTTCGTCCGTCTCGGCCGGTTCCCCTGCGGGTTCGATGGCGCCCTTGGCCTCGAGGATCCGGGTGTGGATTTCCTTGGCGAGGTCCGGATTCTGTTCGAGGAACTCGCGTGCGGCCTCGCGGCCCTGGCCGAGGCGCACCTCGCCGTAGGAAAACCACGCGCCGCTCTTCTCGACGATGCCGATCTCGACGCCGAGGTCCAGCAGGTCGCCCTCGGCGCTGATGCCGCGGTCGAAGAGGATGTCGAACTCGGCCCGCTGGAACGGCGGGGCCACCTTGTTCTTGACGACCTTGGCCCGCGTCCGGCTGCCGACCGACTGGTCGCCGGCCTTCAGGGTGGTGATGCGCCGCAGGTCGAGGCGGACGCTGGCGTAGAACTTGAGGGCCCGCCCCCCGGGCGTCGTCTCCGGGTTGCCGAACATCACCCCGATCTTCTCGCGAATCTGGTTGAGGAAGACGACGGCGGTGCGGCTCTTGGCGATGGAACCGGAGAGTTTCCTGAGGGCCTGGCTCATCAGCCGGGCCTGGAGGCCGACGTGGGTGTCGCCCATCTCGCCGTCGATCTCGGCCTTGGGCACAAGGGCGGCCACGCTGTCGATGACCACGATGTCGACGGCGGAGGAGCGGACGAGGAGGTCGCAGATTTCCATCGCCTGCTCGCCCGTGTCGGGCTGGCTGATCAGGAGCGATTCCAGGTCCACGCCGATGCGTTTGGCCCAGGCGGGATCGAAGGCGTGCTCGGCGTCAATGAACGCCGCCACCCCGTCCACCCGCTGGACGTTCGCCACGACCGACAGGGCCAGCGTCGTCTTGCCGGACGCCTCCGGGCCGAAGAACTCGGCCACCCGGCCGCGGGGGATGCCCCGGCCGCCCAGGGCCAGGTCCAGGCTGATGCTCCCGGTCGGAATGCACGGGGCGTCCATGTGCAGGTCGCCGGTCAATTGCATGATCGCGCCCTTGCCGTACTGCTTCTCGATCTGCGACATCACGCGGTCGAGGTTGGCGCGGCGGACGTCGGTGTCGTCGGTGTACTCGACGGCCGTCTTCTCGGGCTGCTTGCTCTTCTTCGCCATTGTCGAGGCTCCTTGCTGTGGACCGCGCCGGCCGTGCCAGCCGGGCGGTCCAGGTTCGGCCCCGTGCCGCGCACCATGGTAGCGTGTCTGGCTGGAATCGCAAGGGGGCGTCGCGAATGCCAAATGATAAATGACAGATGCCAAAGGGGCCTTCGGCCTACAGCCGCCGCCGGCGGCTCATTTGGCATTTATCATTCCTCATTTATCATTTGCCGCCTGCCGCTAGCGGCAGGCGCGCCAGCGGCGTGTACGTCGGCCCTTCCCGGCCGAGGTCGCTCTGGAAGACCACGACCTCGTCGGCGTCGAAGACGGGGCCCATCTCCTCGGCCCCCTCGGCGACGGCCCGGCTGAGGCCGGCGAGGTCCCCGGCACCGCCTCCGCCCCCACGGCCGCGGCGGCCGCGCCGACCCTGGCGGACCCGCCCGAGCGTCAGGTGCGGATGGTACGCCCGGTGCTCCTGCTTCTCGGCAAACGGGGCGGCGGCCCGGGCGACCGCCTCCTGGAGGCCCGTGAGGTCGCCCTCGTCCGCCTGGACGCCGACCCACACCACCCGTGGCCGGCCGCCCGGCGGGAACTGGCCCGTCCCCGTGGCCCGAAGCGTCAGGGGACCGAACTCGGCGACGGCCTCGCGCTCGGCCTCCGCCAAGAGGTCCAACTCGTCGGCCGGCACGTTCCCCAGGAACGCCAGCGTCAAATGGATCTGCTCCAGGCGCGTCCACTTGACGTTCGCTCCGGCGGCCTTCAGCCGCGCCTGGCACCGACCGAGGTACTCGCGAACCTCCTCCGGCAACGCGATGGCGATGAACGTGCGGACGGTGGGCATGAGAGATCTCCCGACTCAAGGTGCCACAACAATGATGAACGAAGAATGATGAATGGTCAACGATCAATGTCAACAGCAAACGGCATCAAGGCGAGATTCTTCGGCCCCGCAAGCGGAGCCTCAGAATGACAGCCTGGCGCCATGCGGAGACCGTCGCCGACTATCCCGCAAGCGATTCGTCGTAGGCGGCCAGACGCTGGTTGAACTCGTCCATCGTCAGCTCCGCCAGGCGCGCGACGCCGAAGTCCTCGATCGTGAAACTCGCCGTCACGGTGCCGACCTTCAGGGCGGCGGGCAAGTCCCCGAGGGTGACGTCGCGGTCGAGGCCGGCCAGGTACCCCATCATGCCGCCGGCGAACGAGTCGCCCGCCCCCGTCGGGTCGCGGACATCGCCGTGGCGGAACGCCGGCAGCGCCATCTTGAGGATCTCCGGGCCGGTGGCGCCCGGCGCGCCCCGTGCGCGGCCGGCGATGCGGGCGCCCTCGGACCCGAGTTTGACGATGATGAAGTGCGGGCCCATCTCCAGGAGCCGGTCCTCGCACCTTTCCAGGTCCGTCTCGCCGGTCAGCATCTCGGCCTCCTCGTCGTTCAGGACGAGGCCGTCGATCCGCTGAAGGAGGGAGAGCAGGTCGTCCCGCGTCGTCTCGATCCACAGGTTCATCGTGTCGGCGACGGTCAGGGCGGGGCGCTCCACCTGCTCCAGGACGGACATCTGCGTGACGGGGCTGCCGTTGGCGAGAAAGACGAGGCGGGAGTCGCGCCACGCCTGGGGAATGACCGGCCGGAAGTCGCCGAAGACGTTCAACTGGACGTCCTCGGTGACCCGCTCGTTCATGTTCTCCTTGTAGTAGCCGCGCCAGGCGAACGTCTTGCCGCCCTCGATGACCGTGAGGCCGTCGGTCTCGACTTGCCGCTCGCGGAGCAGTTCGTGATGTTCGTCGGGGAAGTCCTCGCCCACCACGCCCACCAGGCGGACCGGGGTGAAGAGGGAGGCGGCGACCGAGAAGTAGACGGCCGAACCGCCCAGCAGGTTCTCCGCCTCGCCGTGCGGCGAGCGGATACTGTCGAATGCGATGGAGCCGACGACCAACAGCGATCGGGGCACGGCAGCCTCCTTCTTCTCGGGCGATGGATGCCACGGCTGGACGCGCACACCCTAGGGGGATTCGCGAAAAGGTGCAAGGGTTTTGGATTGCCGCGAGCCGCCGCGGGGCGTCAGGGCGTGCCGCTTTCTCTGGTCACCTCGCACAGGACCAGCGTCTGGCGGGCCAGGGGACCGACGGGCAGGAACTGCTGGACGCGCAAGCCCGCGGCGGCGGCGTCGCGGCGGATGGCGGCCCGCGTCTCGCCCGGATACCTGCCGCGGAGCCGGTCCCGCAGGCCCCGGGCCGACCGCCGATTGTAGAACGAGAAGAGGACCCACCGCCGGCTGACGCGGCCGAGTTCCGCCAGCACGGCCGACCGCTCGGCCGGGTCGCGGACCCGGTGCAGCAGCCGCATCGCGAACGCCAAGTCCACCGCGTTGTCGGGCAGCGGCAGCCGGCGGGCGTCGAGCGTGAGGCACCGGCAGGGGGCCCCGGTCATCGCCGCCGTCCGCCGGGCCAGGGCCAGCATCTCGGCCGAGACGTCGCCGGCCAGGACCTCGCATCCCCTGGCGGCAAAGACGGGGACGAACCGGCCCGTCCCGCACGGCACGTCGAGGACGGGCCCGCGGATGCCGAGGCGGCCGAGGAGGTCGTCCACGAGGTGCCGCTCGGCGGCGTCCACCTTCCGCCCGTGCCGCGATCGCCCGAACCGCCGGTCACGGTAGTTGACGGCGTCGCGCGGACCGCCGTACCGCTCGGCGAAATGGTCCAGGTCGTTGGGGGGCCGATGCCCTTTTCGGATTTCGCGCGCCAGGAGCAGCGCCGCCGACTCCTTCGCCTGCTCCAGGAGATCGTCGGTCCGGAAGGTGCCCCACGAGGCGCCACGGGCCTTCGCCTGGGCGGCGCCGGCTTCGACCAGGGCCTCGATGGCCGCGGGGGAGGCGCTGTCGCGATACAGAAACGCCGCGGACGAACCGAGCATGCCGGCCAGGGCCGTCGCCGGCTCCACCCCGAACTGCGTGTGCCGCATGTCGAGCAGGTGGATCTTCAACGGCCGGCCGTCGGCCTCCGGCACGACATGGAAGTTCGCCGTATTCGTGTCGCGGAACCAGACGCCTTTCTCCGCCAGGTCCACCAACAGCCGGGCCGCTGCGGTGATGAGCGTTTGCGCTCGGTCGGGCCCGTCGGCTGTCGCCAACGCCTCCGACAGCGTGGCGCCCGGTCCGAGATGCTCCATGAGGAAAAGGCACCGTCGGCCTCGCTCGCGGGCCGGTTCGCTTACCAGGGCCAACGGCCGGGGCACAGGCAAACCCAGACCGTGGAGGCGGACGGCGGCACCGAATTCACGACACGCGCCGCTCCGGTGGCACAGGTCGCGCAGCTGACCGAGCCGCGAGTTGTACAGGAACTGCTTGACGAACACGTCGAACGGGAGAGCCGGTCCCGTCGGCAGCAGGCCATACGCGCGGCCGGGCGTGTGGCGGTGGTGGGGCAGCGCGACGGGTTGGATGGCGGCGACGTCGAACGCGTCGGCGAGGTGGTGGCGCCACTGCAAGGTCAATCCCGGGGCCCATTGCCAGCGGCGGCCCATGTGGTGCGCCTCCCACCCTCGATTCGTTGCCACGCTTCACCGCGTGACTATAGCGCGTGCCCCGTCCCATGCAAGCAGATTGTGGTGTGACAAAGGGCTTGCCGCCGGGGCGCGGGAGCCCTAGGATAGGCGCGGCCGGAGACGCCTGGGTGAGACGTCGTCGGGCGGACCGTCCGGCTGCCCGCCGCGTGCGAAAGGTCCCGATGGCCGACGCCGAGAAGATCGAACGGTTCCTCGCCCGACCGGAGGTGCAGCGCGTCTTTCGCTGGATGACCGCCAAGCGGCCGGGGGGCACGTCGTGGCTGATGCGGTTCTTCGAGGCGTATGCCGCCGGGACGGTCCGGTGGTACGATCCGCGGTTCGCCCTCCCGTATCTCTTGACCGAGTACGTCCGCGCCCGAACCGGCGCCCGCCGCGAGACGATCGCCGGGCGCGTCCTCGGCAACCCGGCCACGCGGCACGGGCTGGTGGCCACGGTCCGCAGCGTGGGAGAGTTGGGCCTCACGTATCCGCAGAACTTCGTGGCCCCGCTTATGATCGTCTGGAACTTCACGCAGGCCTGCAACCTGCGGTGCAAGCACTGTTATCAGAACGCCGGCGCCCGGGCCGACGACGAACTCACCCTCCAGGAGCAGAAACGGATCGTCCGTCTCCTGGCGGACCGGAACGTGGCGATGATCGCGTTCTCGGGCGGCGAGCCGGTCATGAGCCCCACGTTTCTGCCCGTCGCCCGCTACGCCGCCGACCGCGGCATCCACCTGACGGTGGCGACGAACGGCACCTTGTGCACGCCCGAGAAGGTGCAGGCGATGGTCGACGCGGGTATCCGATATATCGAGATCAGCCTGGATTCGGTGGATCCCGCCCGGCACGACGACTTTCGCGGCCCGCGGGCCTGGGAGCGGGCCGTCGCCGGCATCCGAAACGTCGTCGCCAACCCGGACGTGAAGTGCGGCGTGGCGATGACCGTGACGCGGATGAACCTCGAGGAGATGGAGCCGATGCTCGAGTGGTGCATCGGCGAAGGCGTGGATACGTTCTACGCGTTCAACTTCATCCCCACGGGGCGCGGTCGGGACTTGGTGGCCCTCGACCTCTTGCCCGACGAGCGCGAACGGATGCTCGCCGTCTTACAGCGGTATCTGGTCCAGGGCCGGATCAGCATCATGTCGTCGGCGCCCCAATACGGACGGGCCTGCATCCAACTTGGTGACCCCGACGCGCCCATCAACACCGGCCATTACGGTCACGGCGGCGGGAAGATGACGCGCATCCTCGCCAAGTACGTCGGCGGGTGCGGGGCAGGGCGGTGCTACATGGCCATCCAGCCCAACGGCGACGCCACGCCGTGCGTCTTCATGCCGATCCACGTGGGGAGTTTCCGGACCGATGCCTTCGAAACGATCTGGAATCACCCCGTCATGCAACTGCTGCGAGACCGCGACGACCGGACCGGCCACTGCCTCACGTGCGACTATAAGTACTATTGCGGCGGGTGCCGGGCGCGGAGTTGGGGCTACTTCCGCGACCTGCGTGCCCCCGATCCCGGCTGCACGTTCAATCAGGCGGCGTGGGATCGGCTGGTGGGCGATATGCAAACCGC
>Ga0272441_10001964_pt1 | contig 42948 bp, 36 predicted proteins | sample SSMProp6N_FD_193582 | JGI IMG/M metagenome (GOLD analysis project Ga0272441, IMG submission 193582) | Marine sediment archaeal communities from Little Sippewissett salt marsh, Falmouth, MA, United States - SSM-Prop-6N | ecosystem: Environmental > Aquatic > Marine > Wetlands > Sediment ...
CGCGATCGGTTTTACACACCTCCACCCCGGCCTGTTCCAGAACCTCTTTCGGCGCTACAATGTTATTAAACGTGGCATCCCGGTTGGCGGTAAAGACCGGTTCATGTTCAAGGAGAATGAAGGTATCGATGACCTCGTCTTTCGAACGAGCCTCCACCAGCTTCTTCTGCAGCGCAAAGGCATCCGCGTAGCCGATCCGCTCAATGTCCAGGACCCAGGCATCTGTCTTTTCCATTAGCATCAACCTTGAAATAATTTTATTTAACTTATGATTTTACCATAACTGCGTTTGTGATAACAAGCCTGTTTCGCCAGACAGCTTTTTAGGGATTTAGACAAAATGAGGAAAGAAAGGTGAAAAAACGTAGAATGTCAATTACATGTCTATTGTCAAATGTCGACTGACTATTGACAAATACGATAAGATTGTCGAATGTCTATTGATAATTGCCGACTGTTTTTCATTTGTCATCATTCAATCGTCAATCATCATTCGCAAATTGTCATACCTTTTATTTTCCGCAGCACTTCTTGTACTTCTTTCCGCTGCCGCAGGGACAGGGGTCATTCCGGCCCACCTTCGGTTCCGGCCGGACAAACTGCTTCGGTTTTACCCCCTGTCCGTCAACAAAAAACCATTCCCCATCCTTTTTTTCAAATGTAGCCAGTTCATGGTGTCTTCTTTTATCTCCATCCTCTGAATAATGGGCCACGAACTCCACGGTCCCCTCTTCATCGTCCGGACCGCCGTTCCCAGTCTCCATGATTTCAAGCTCATGCCAGTCAGAATTCGCAGACCAGTCTGTAATGCTTTTGCGGTCAAAATCTTTCCTTTTGTCCGGATGGATCGTGTCATAAATATAATCTGTTTCCGAAATGGCATAGGCACAGTATCTCGAGCGGAGAAGTTCTTCCGCAGTTTCAGCCTTTCTCTCACCGCGGATCAGCGGTTCACAGCATTCATTATACGCTTTTCCGGAACAGCATTTACACTTACTCATTCTGCTCTCTCCTAAAAATATAAATCAGATTATTTACATTCCGCATTCCGAATTGAAGACATTCCACAATCCGCACTCGCCACTCCCCACTCCGCATTGAGAACATTCCGCATTCCGCACTCGCCATTCCGCATTATGGATGTTCCGCACTCCCCACTCCGCATTCCGCATTGAAGACATTCCGCACTCAGAACTCCTTTGTCCTTCCCTGCTCATAGGCTTCGTCAGCCGGAAGCCCGCTCTTAGCCGCAGCAGCCACCGCCAGGCGGTCACAGCGCTCATTCTCCGGCGTGCCGGCATGCCCCTTGACCCAGACAAATTCCACGGCAAACCGGTCGCAAAGGTCCAGCAGCCTTGACCAGAGGTCCACATTCTCCGCCTTTTCAGAACCGGTTCTAAACCAGCCATTTTTCTGCCACTTTTTCGCCCAGCCCTTTGTTATACCATTAACCACATAAGACGAATCGGAATAAAGCCTTACCGGGATATCACCTTTAAGACGTTCCAGGGCAAAGATACAGGCGAGAAGCTCCATCCGGTTATTGGTGGTCCGCCGAAAACCGCCCGAGAGTTCCTCTCGTTTTCCGTCTTTTAAAATCACCGCCCCGTATCCGCCCGGTCCCGGATTCCCGCTGCAGCCGCCGTCCGTATAAACAATGACTTTTCCGCTGTCATCCGCATCAGAAACAGCACGGGAATTGACCGTTTTCTTCTCCTTGGGAACAGCGGCATATCCCTCTTTATTTTGAGCGATCCATTCTTCGGCTTCAGCCCGCGTATGATGCCCCTTGTAAACAGCGCCGGGAAAAGATATGACCTGAGCCCGGGCCCCGTCCGGACCTTCCCAGTTTTCATAAATACCTGTTTTCCGGCCTTTGACCACGGCATAATATTTTTTCTTTTTTAGTGTCATAAAATTCCACCGAAACAACGCTTAGGGGGGCTCAGACTATTAAACAGGCTTACTCCGCATTCTGACTCGTCATTCCGCATTGAAGACGTTCCGCACTCCGCATTCCGCACTCATCACTCCGAACTCGGTTCCGGCACCGCCGGCCGCACCTTCAGGACCGTTTCTTTACGAATATGCACGGTTCCCGGTTTATCCCTGCCGGCTTTTGTCACATATTTCGCCCGAGTACAGGACACCGGCACCACACCGCCGGTTCGGGCCTTGCTGTGATACGCCGCCACGGCAGCGGCCTGTTTAATAATATCCCTTGAGGGTTCCTCAGCCGCAACCCTTAAAATAACATGGCTGCCCGGCATGCCCCGCACATGGAACCAGTAATCATTGGGTGCAGCCACCTTGATGCTCAGCCGGTCATTGTCCGCATCCGTTTTGCCGGCCAGGACCTGGAATCCGCCGGGAAGTTCATATTCATACACATCCGGCCGCGCAGCCGCCGCTGTCTTCGGGTTCATCATAATGCCCTAAACCACCTCGATAACATTTCCATCAGCCTCTACCCTCTGGCCCTTTCGGATCTTGCAGCGCTTGCGGCCTTCCGGCTCACCATCGACCTTCACACCTCCTTCCGCAACCGCAATTTTGGCTGCTCCGCCGGTTGCACACACCCCGGCAACCTTCAGCAGCTTGATCAATTCAATGTATTCTCCGTCAATCGCCACCTGAGACACCGGCAAACCTCTACTTTTTACTTTTCAGTTTTGCCTTCAGGATATCCCCCAGTGTACCGAAAGACGCGTTGGGTGGGTTTATTACTTCAGACATGTCAAACCCCTTTTTACCCGCTTCAGGAATGTTTCGTAATTCGGCATCAGGTTCTTCAGCATCCATGACAAGCGAAATCCGTTTCTTATCGATATCCAGCTTTTCAATTTTCACCGGAATCCCCTGGCCGGTTTTCAGCACATCCCCGGGATGGTTGATCCTTTTACCCCTGCCGATTTTTGAAATATGCATCAGCCCGTCAATTCCCGGTTCCAGCGTAACAAACGCACCGAACTTTGCCAGCCGGGAAACCGTCCCATGGTGGACCGTACCCTCGGCATATTTCACCAATGACTGCTGCCAGGGATCCGGCTGCCGGGCCTTGAGCGAGAAAGAAAGTCGGTTATTGCCCCAGTCCAATTTGATGACCTCGGCTTCCACTTTCTGTCCGGCATAAATATGATCGTGAATGTCCTCTATCCGGCCCCATCCGATTTCCGATATGGGAACCAGTCCTTCGGCACCGTCAATATCGATAAAGGCGCCGAATCCCCGGACTGCGGTAACCGTCCCGGAAACGGTGTCCCCCACTTTCAGAGAGTCTTTTAAAACTTCCTTTTTTTTCATCTGTTCCGCTTCCAGCACCGCCCGGTTTGACAAAACGATATTCCGGCCGTTTTCGCTGAACTCCGTTATCAGAAATGATAAAGCCTTGCCGGTATATGCTTCGCCATTTTCGACCCGCCGGATCCCCATCTGCGAATAAGGACAGAACGCCCGGGCCGACCCGGCAAGCTTGACGGAAAAACCGCCCTTAATTTCCTTGTCCACAGTCCCTTCAACCGGAATCCGGTTCCGGTAAGCCTCCGCGAGCAGGGACCTGTCCGCGGCCCCCTTCCCCACCTTTGTGGTAAACACCAGCTCACCGCCGGTTTCGGATAAAAGGTACACCTCCAGGCGGTCTCCTTCTTTAGCATCGGTTTCTCCATTTTCACCGACCAGTTCCGCTTTTGCCAGACACCCCTCGCTTTTCCCGCCGAGATCGAGAAATATCCATTGATCGGTTACCTTGAAAACCACGGCCGTTGTTTTATCTCCGGGCTTCAATTTAACCGGCGCCTGGTAACTGTCATTCAGCAGTTCGGCAAAACTTTTTTCCTCTGCTTGATCATTTCTTCCGTTTTCTTCAGACATCTTTCAACCTGTAATGGATATATTAATAACTTCAGACAAAAGGATTTAATCGCGGGGGATGAAGGGGCCTAGTTAATCCTTGAAAAAATGAGTACGCCGTTTTGACCGCCGAAACCGAAGGAATTGGATATGGCAGCCTCTATTTTTTTCTCTCTTGCTTCATTGGCCACAATATTCAAATCACAATCGGGATCCGGGTTTTCATAGTTTATCGTGGGCGGCAGGACGCCATGATAAACCGACAACACCGTTGCCGCCGCTTCAATAGCACCGGCCGCTCCCAGCGTATGGCCGATCATGGATTTGTTCGAGCTGACTGGCGGCAACCCGCCTTTCCTGTTTTTAAAAACGGTTTTAAGCGCAAGTGTTTCGACTTTATCGTTTATCCGGGTAGACGTGCCATGAGCATTGACATAGCCTATTGTGTCAAGGCTGATATCCGCATCCCTGGCCGCCTGTTCAATGGCAGCCGCCGGCCATCGGCCGTCCGGGCCGGGAATCGCGATACTGTACGCGTCGGCCGTCATGCCGAAACCGCTGATCGCCGCAAGGGGTTCAGCCCCGCGCTTTTTTGCATGGGCAAGCGTTTCCAGCACCAGAATCCCGGCACCTTCACCGATGACAAAACCATCCCGCCCGGCATCAAACGGGCGGCTGGCTTTTTCCGGATCATCATTCCTGAGAGAAAGCACATGCATGGAAGCATATCCGTCCACCACCACCGGCGTGATGGTTGCTTCAGCACCGCCGGCCAGAACAACATCCGCCTGGCCCTGTCTCAGGATTCCCAGTGCCATACCAATGGCATGGGCACCCGTGGCACAGGCCGTTGCCAGTCCCATGTTGGGGCCATGAATCCCCAGCACCAGGGCAGCGTTACAGGCCGGCATATTGGGGATGATTTTGGGAATGGAAAGCGGGTTCACACATCCGGGACCTTTTTCACGAAAATTCGCATGCTGGTCTTCTATGGTATGCCAGTCTCCGGCAGCCGATCCGATCACACAGCCGATTCTTTCAGGCACCTCCTTGTGCAGATCCAGACCGGCATCCTTCACCGCTTCAATAGATGCACAGGTCGCCAGCTGCGATACCCTCGCCATTCTTTTAGCATGCTTGACGGAAAGATAATCGGCAGGAATAAAGGAACGAACCTCGGAAGCGATCCTGCTTTTATGCTCCTTTGAATCAAAGGCATTGATGGTACGGACCCCTGACGTCCCGTTCACAAGAGAATCCCAGAAAGTTTTCCGGGTACAGCCGATCGAAGAAAAAACACCAATCCCGCTTACAACAACTGTTTCCCTGTCCTTCATTTGCCGTCATCCAGGTTGTTTACCGTCTCTTCGACCAGTTCGTCGATAAGTTCCTTCACCGAAACAATCCTGTCACACCGGTAGGCATTCGAACCGGCAAAAACAAAGGCTTCGTCGATCCGGCCTTCCGAGGCATTGGACAAAACCTTTGCAATACAGTATGGTGCTGTCCTGGGATCACATGTTTTCAGGCATCGAAACCGGCATTTAAACGGGATCGTTTCACCGTTTTTTATTCTCCGGACAAAATCACTGTTAATGACTCTTCCCGGAAGCCCCACCGGACTTTTGATGATGGTAATGTCCTCTTTACCGGCATTGATATAGGCCTGCTTGAACTTGTCATGCACATCGCACTCGTGCGTACACACAAAACGGGTGGCCATCTGAACGCCCGAAGCGCCCAGTTTAAGATAACGGGCAATATCTTCTCCGCTGTAAACGCCGCCGGCCGCAACCACCGGAATATCGAAACCGATCTCTTTCACCGTTTCAAGGACCTCAGCAACAATCCTTTCCAGCGGCGGAATCGTCTGGTTAATGACATCGTCCGGGTTGAACCCGAGATGCCCGCCGGCCATAGCGCCTTCAACAACAACCGCATCCGGTCTTCGTTGATAATTTTTCTCCCACTTTCGGCAGATCACTTTCAGTGCTCTGCCGGATGAAACAATGGGAACCAGTTTGACCTTGGAATTCCCTGCATATCTTGGAAGTTCCATCGGCAGGCCTGCGCCGGAGATAATCAAATCCACCTCTTCATCGGCCGAGGCCCGAACCAGATTCTCATAATTGGACAGGGCCACCATGGCATTGACACCGATCACACCACGGGTCAGTTCCCTGGCCTTTCTGATCTGGGCCCGCAACTCTTCCTCGTTGACCCGCACAAACTCCGAAAGCGGCGAATCCTCATACCTTCCCAGCCCGACACTTGCAATCACACCCGCCGCCCCCTGTTCCGCAACCGCGGCGGCAAGTCCGGCCCGCGACACCCTGACCCCCATGCCCCCCTGAATGATAGGCGGATTAATTTCAAGATCACCGATTCTCAGGGCAGGCAGTTTGTTCTTATTCATCTGGGCTTTCTATCTCAATTATCCTGAAATTTCAGAAAGATATGAGTAAAATATAACATAATTGATTCACAAAACAGCAAAATATATTGATTTCATTTTTTTAATGGCTGTTACACATTGGCCAACCATGTTAAAAAGGCGAGCTTTTTGTTGACCTTCAGGAAAGCCTTTTCCACCAAAAAAGGATTTTTTAAAGTTTATCACTTTATTATGTTCATTGTCATTAGTCAAGAAATAAGATTTTCGGCACCCATTAAAACTATGGCGCGGAAAGCCGCTTCTTTTCAACAGTTTCCGGAAAAAGATAATCGATAAAATGTTCGGCAACCTTCCCCCCCCCTCTGGGAGAAATCGCCAGGTCCGGGGCCAGTTCAATCACCCGGTATTGACCGGTCCGCCGGTTGACCAGAAAATCCACCCCGGTCACCGGTAGCTCCGCCAGTCTGACAATTTTTTCCGCCACCACAATCAGTTTTTTTTCAATTTGGTCCGTAACGACCTCAACCGTCCCCCCGGTATGATAGTTTGCATTCATGCGAACATAGATCTTTTTCCCTTTTCCGGGCACGCTGGCGTAATCAAGATGAATGGCTGAAAGGCTCCTTACGGTTTCCCGGTCCAAAGGAATACGGTTCACCGGGTCCCGTTTTTCGGCCAGAGCGTTCTTTTTTCGAATAAGCGACCGGATACTGTCTTGACCGTTGCCGACCACACACGCCGGAAAACGACGGATGGCCGCCACAAACCGGTAGTCGACAAAAATCAGCCGGTTGTCTTCTCCGCACACATATTCCTCCAGCAAAACAGTGCTTTCAAACTTGGCCGCAGACCTGACCGCCCGTTTCAAGTCATCCATCCGGTTGATCTTTACAGAGACGCCCCTGGCCCCCCATTGGGAACAGGGTTTGACGACAATGTTGCCATAGCGGTTCAAAAACTTACCGGCATTTTCATCGGTCGTGAACAGCACCTGGGCCGGAACCGGGACCCCGTTTTTTTTCAAAAAAGTATTTGCGGCATGTTTGTTCTGGGTCAAATGAAAGGTAACGGCACCGACCCGGTCGGTCAGAGAGCGCCAGCAACGGATCTTTTTACCTTTGTAAACAAGACTGTATATCGGCACATGCGGGTCGATAACGTCGACGACTATCCCGCGTTTTCTGGCTTCATCGGTAATGGTTGTCGTATAGGGGCTGTCCAAGAATTTGTCTCTCAAACGTTTTTAAAAAGTGCTTAGAGAATTTAAAGTACTTAGAGTAATTAAAATACTTGAAGTACTTAAAGTTAAAAACACAACCAAAACATCAACGTCCAGATCTTATAAATGGGTCAGCCACTTTAAGTGCTCTAGGCACTTCAAATACTTTAAATACTTAATTCTCAATCCCCTTGCGCGCCTGCACGCCCCGGGTATAGTAATGCTTGATCTCTTTCATTTCGGTAACCAGGTCCGCCCGCGCAACGATTTTCGCGTCCGCTTTCCGGCCGGTAATCACCATCTCAACATGGGCCGGCTTTTTATCGATGAGTTGCAGAAGTTCCTCCGCCATGAACAGGTTATAGTAAATCGCTATGTTGGCCTCATCAATAATCACCAGGTCATACTCACCGGACAGAACCGCCCGGGACAACTCGGTAAATCCTGCCTGGGCGGCATCAATGTCCGCCTGTTCCGGCTCACCATCAATAAAACAGGTCCGGCCGTACTGTTTAAGGGTAATCAGGTCATCAAACCGTTGCATCGACACCAGTTCACTGTATACCATTCCTTTCACAAACTGGGCAATAAAAACCTTTAAACCCGCACCCGCTGCCCGTAACGCCAAACCCAGCGCCGCTGTCGTCTTGCCCTTGCCGTCACCGGTATAAACCTGGACATATCCCTTCATAATAACCATTACCCGTTAATTAACAGAAAAATGCATTCTGCATTCTAAACTCCGAACTCCGCACTACTTAAAAACCATTCCCGCAATTCTGACCGCTTCCTGAGCATCTCTGGCATAATGATCGGCTTTAATCATATCCGCATATTCCTGAGTCAATACCGCTCCACCGACCATGACGATACAGGGAACGCCTTCGTTTTTCAGGGCCGCAATGGTATCTTCCATGCTCTTGACCGTGGTGGTCATCAGAGCGCTCAGCCCCACCAGCTTCACCTTCTCTTTTCTGGCAATCTCAACAACCGTTTCCGGGGCAACGTCTTTACCCAGATCGATGATCTGGTAACCATAGTTCTCGAGCAGCACCTTGACAATGTTTTTACCGATGTCATGGATATCGCCTTTGACTGTTGCGAGAATAATCTTCCCCTTCACCAGGCCATTTTCATCAACCGTGGAAATACGACTTTTGATCACATCAAATGCCTTCTTAACCGTCTCAGCCGCCTGCATCAGCTGGGGAAGGAAGATTTGTCCTTTCTCGTATTTTTCCCCCACCACGTCAAGCGCCGGCATCAGATCTTTCTCAATAATTTTCATGGGATCTTCGGTCTCAAGCCGTTTCTCGGTCATGGCCGCTGCTTCATTTCTGAGACCATCAATAACAATCTCGCGGAGCGACCTTTCTCCCGGCCCGGATCCAGTCTCTGCCGGCAACCCGGCAGCAGCAGTCTGGACAGCCGGTGCCCGGGTATCGGCATAAGCAGCGACAAAAGATTCCGAGTCCCTGTCCCTGTTCGCCAGAACCCTGAAAGCATGTACCGCCGCCATCATCGGAACAGACAGCGGGTTAATAATCGGCGCATCCAGTCCGCAGGCGAGGGCCATGGCCAGATAAGTGCTGTTCAGAATATCCCGCCGGGGAAGCCCGAAAGAGACATTACTGACACCGAGAATCGTTTTGGCGCCAAGTTTTTCCTTAACCATTCGAACCGCCCGCAGGGTTTCCATCACTGCCGGCTGCTGGGTGGATGCCGTCAGGACCAGACAATCGATCAGGACATCTTCCCGCCGGATCCCGTAAGTATCCGCCACCTGAATGATTTTCTCCGCAATGGCAAACCGTCCGGCCGCTGTTTCCGGGATACCCGATTCATCCAGGGTCAGCCCCAGCACACAGGCGCCGTACTTTTTGACCAGCGGAAAAATCGCTTTCATGGATTTTTCCTCACCGTTGACCGAATTGACCAGGGCCTTTCCATTATAGATCCGAAGCGCTGCCTCAATCACCTTCGGATCGGTGCTGTCTATCTGAAGCGGCAGGTCCACCACCGCCTGGATCTCCTGAATGATCTTCATCATGATCTCTTTTTCATCAATCTCCGGCAGACCGGCATTGACATCAAGAATTTTTGCCCCGGCATTGCGCTGGTTGACCGCTTCGTTGAGGATATAATCGAAATCACGCGTCCGTAATGCCGCCTTGAGTTTCTTCTTGCCGGTGGGGTTGATCCGTTCGCCGATCACCGCCACATCGTCGCCGAGCACGACGGTTTGGGAACCGGAAGATACGGCCGTGATCCGCTCCGGATGAACGGTCGCCGGTTTAAGAGCGCTCACCGCCCTTCGGGCCGAGCGAATAAACTCGGGATTGGTTCCACAGCAGCCGCCAAAAACCAAAACGCCCAGTTCGGCCATCTCACGGATACTGCTGCCGAAATCATCGGCCCGCATGTTGTAAAGGGTTTCTCCCTTGACCAGTTCGGGCATTCCCGCATTGGGCTGAGCAATCACCGGGACACTGGCAAACCGGACAAACTGCTTGATAATCGGAATCATCTCAACCGGGCCCAGTGAGCAGTTCACCCCGATGACATCCAGTCCCAGCCCTTCCAGCGTCAGAATGGCGGTCAACGGATCCGCGCCGGAAAGGGTTCTGCCGTCTTTTTGAAAACTCAGCGTACACACCACCGGTAGATCACAGATTTCTTTTGCGGCCAGTACCGCCGCCTTGGCCTCGTATAAATCGGTCATGGTCTCAACCAGGACCAGATCGGCCCCGGCCGCCGCGCCGGCTTCTATCTGAGCGGCAAACATGTCGTACGCCTCCGCAAAAGAGAGCGTCCCCATGGGGACCATCAACTGGCCGATCGGCCCGATATCAAGCGCCACCTTCTGCGTGGAAACCGCGCTTTTGGCGACCGCGACCCCTTTTTTGACGGAATCGACAAAGCTGTGGTCAAAATCCTGCATTTTGAATGCATTGGAGCTGAAGGTATTGGTCGTGATAATCTCGGCACCGGCATCGATGTACTGCTGATAAATGTCCCTGACAATTTCCGGGTTGTTGAAATTGTTCAGTTCAGGAAAATCACCGGTCGCCAGCCCGGCCTTCAGCAGCATGGTTCCCATGGCGCCATCAAAAAAAGTAAATTTCTCCCTGGTAAAAATATCATTCATTACAGTGTTTCCCTTCTCTTCGGAACGAACATTCTTTATACTTATTACAGTCCCGGCAGGTCTTCAAGTGTTTTTCAGGAACATGGCCGACAATCCCCGCAACCGCGGTAACGGACTTCTGCGGGACCAGCAGACAGCTGTCGGTCACGGAAAGGCCGATTTTTTCCCGGGCCGCGAGAATACGGATAATATCCGGCTGGACGGTTATGGGCAGATCACCATACCCCGGGCTGAACCTCTCGGTCAGGAAAAACCCCTCTGTTTTTGCCACTGTGCGAATTTCCGCTTCCACATGATCCGCCAGCGATTCAACGGCAGCCGTGGCACAGGCATCCAGCACCAGCGCCCGCGTCACATCCGTCCGGCTGTAAAGACGAATTTTCTCATCAATTTTCGGCCCAAGGGTCAGCGCCATTACCGCGCACCTGACAGCTCCTTTTAAATGCAGCCGTATGGCCGTTCCCGACAGGACCAGCCTTCCCCGGGCCAGCTGCACGCCGCTGTCTGCGCTTTCCAGCGCAAATATCCGGTAAACATAGTTTCGGGAAAGCGTCGCCAGCACCTCGGAAACCGATGTCTCGATCAGCTGACAGGTATTTTCATCAATTTTCTGGTCACGGTGCCCGAGATAGCGAAGTACTTCATTGCGGTCAACAACAATTTTCATGACCCCTTCGACCCACACTTTCAAATTACAGGTTTGCAATACCGGCTATTTTTACTATATTATATCAACACTCTCGGATGAGCAAACACATTTTAAAAGATTTATTTTTATACTATATTTTACTATAATTCAGTACAATCTGTTTTATCAGGGGGCCTGACACTTGGACAGGAATTCCCCGGACGCTTTTTCACTGCCCTTTTTCAACAAAAAGGCACTGTACAGACAGGAAAATTATGAAAATTAATATCGCAAAAACCGCCGGCTTCTGTTTCGGCGTCAAGCGCGCCATTGAAACGGCGCTTCAGACGGCAAAAGATAACAGAACCGTGGAAATGCTGGGAGATATCGTTCACAATGAAGATGTCATCAAACGGGTCAAAGCTTCCGGCATCAAAAAAGTCGCCAAACTGACCCGTGGAGAAAACAAAACCCTGCTCATTCGGGCCCACGGGACCGGCACAAAGACCTATCGGGAAGCAGAAGCGCTGGGATATCATATTGTGGACGCCACCTGTCCGATGGTAACGGAAATCCATAATATTGCAAAAAAAATGGAAAAAGAAGGCTATAAAATTATTATTATCGGTGATAAAAATCATTCCGAGGTCCAGGGTATTGCCGGACAGCTGACCACCGCCCCGGTGATCATCAGCAGTAAAAAGAACATTCCTTTACCGGAAATAAAAGGCCTGCAAAAAGCCGCTATCGTCATTCAGTCTACCCAGACCATTGAAAATGCAGACAGCATTCACCGGATCCTGAAACCGCATATCGCCGACCTGAAGCTTTTCAATACCATCTGTAAAACAACACGCTCCAAACAGGCGGAAATAAAAACCCTGCCCCGTGAAAATGATGTTGTCTTCATTATCGGTTCGAAAACAAGTGCCAACACCAAGAGACTTTATCAGATTTCAAAAACAATAAACCCGCGCACATACCGGATCATGTCAGCAAAGGAGATAGATCCCGTCTGGCTGAAAAATGCTGAGAAAATAGGTATTTCAGCCGGCGCATCAACCCCCGGTACAGCCATTGAAAGTGTTGTCAGCTATTTAAAAAGCGTTTAATCCGGAAAACGTTTATGGAAATACGGTTTCTGCTCGTTGATGCCTTAAACCTCATTCGACGGATATACGCGGCCCATCCGGGAGAAGAGGGACCGGCCCACACTGACAGCGCAATCGAATCCACGGTCCATTCTCTGCAGCGGGCCGTGCGTGAAACCGGTCCCACCCATGCGGCCTGTATCTTCGACAGTCATGAACCGGGATGGCGGCACGCGCTTTTACCGACATACAAAGAAGGCCGACCGCCCATGCCGGAACAGCTCCATAAAAATCTGGACCGTTATAAAACAGCTTTCCTGGAAATGGGTATTACGTCCCTTGTCTTTTCGCAAACAGAGGCGGATGACCTTATCGCCACCCTGGCAACAAAAACAGCGCGAAAAAACGGCCGGGCCATTATTCTTTCAACGGACAAAGCTTTTCTCCAGCTGCTGTCGGCAAACATCCGGATTCGCGATCATTTCAGCAAACGGGATCTGGACAGGAAATATGTTCAGGAAAAGTATTCGGTCAGACCTGAACAGCTGGTCGATCTGTTTGCCCTGGCCGGCGATACCACCAACCGCATACCGGGGGTCCCCAAGGTGGGGCTAAAAACAGCGGCAAAACTTCTATTAAAATACCAGAGCGTTACAGACCTTCTCTCTCAATCAGCTTTCATCGAGGGGAAAATGGGTGAAACAATCCGGAAACACATACCGGAGATCAAACTGTCACAGCAGCTTTTCCAGCTGAAAGCAGATATTTCCCTCGGCATCAATCTGAAAACCCTGCGCTACCGGTCGTAAATTTACGGCAGTAAATTTATGGTTGACGCAGGCAAAAACACGTATTAAAGTAACGTATATTTATAATATATGTGGAGGGGTAAACATGGCTTCCGATATCAACGATGTGACCGTCAACTATGAAGAGGACGGCGTCCTGAAAGTCAAGGAACTGGACAAGGAAATCCTTACCAAAGGGGCCTGGGCAACCATTGTGTTCAAATATAAAAATTACGACTGGAAAAAAGAGGACTATGGAAACACCAAATACATCATTCGCCGCTATCGGAAAGTGGAAGGAGAGTACCGGCCCCAGAGTAAATTCAATATCTCGAGCAACAAACAGGCCAGACAGATGGTCGATGTCCTGACCAGATGGCTGGCCGAAGAAGAAAAATCAGAATAAAAAGTAAACAACCGGGCTCAGAGAGCCCGTCTTGAACATTGAGGCCGGAGGCCAAAATGATCAAGCGCCTGACTTTCCCATTCTTCTACCAACCAATTCCGTCGTAGAACCAAAATTATGTATCGTGTCCGATCTTTGAGATCTCTTCCTGCGGCTGGTTATCACCTCTCAAACAGGTTTGACCGCCCGCGCCATCCCGGGAGCGATTTGCTTCATGGCCAGGAGAAAAAAACAGGTATCGGTCAGGTTGATTGCTCCGGTATCCTTAAAGGGGTGAACAAACTGGAAGTGCTTTTCCAGATACTCTCTGGTTTTCTGATAGGTAAAAAACTGTAAGCCTATTTTCTCAAAAATAATATCATAGGCCTCCTTTTTTTCCGTAAGATTGAAGTCTTCCAAAAGCAGCAATATGTCCGCGACAGATGCGATGCGATCGATTGTTTCATACCCCCCGTACGGAATACAGAACCGTTCATACATGATCACAGGCCGCTGAAGGCGTGTGATCAGTTCACGGGGGGGATCCTGGGTGATGTCCCAGACAAAATCGGCGATTAAAAGCCCGGGATACTCGTTTTGCAAGCGCCTGCCGACTGATTTAATGCCCGGCGCACTGTCAGATATAATTACCGGCACCGAAATACCGTTTTTTACCATTTCACGGCAAAGGACTTCTGTAACCTTGCCCGGACCCGTGCCGATTTCAACAACAGTCCCGATTTGCCCTGCTTTTGCGATCGCAACAACCATGTCAATCATGGCATCGGCAAAAATCTTATACATCCTGCTTTCTGCATAAGTTTTAAACAGCGCCTGCACATCGGGTCTGCTCCAGTCCCATTGCCCCTGCCGGGTGACATCCATGATCAGTTTTGACCAATCCACCAGAAACTGCATTTCAGGCTGCACGGCATCATTGCCGACGTCTTCTCCCTTCAATATTTTTTCTGTTGCTCTGAGAAACGGCTTCCAGTCGCCGATAATTTCTTGAAAGGACTTACAGAAATTTCGCATCGGTTGTTCAGCAGAAGCAATTATTTGATCCGGATTAAGCATAAAGCACCACCTCATATTCTGTTGTATTCAAACACAAACATCATTTCATGTGCTCACCATATCGAAATGGATCCTGCACCAGGGTATTTGATTTTGATAAAAAATTGCTTTGATCAGTAAAAGTATAGGCAGGCGGAGATGGTATGTCAAGCAAAGCGCAACCACAAGATATAGAGATGCTGTCGCCAGGTATAATTCAGGAACAGCCACTAATAAAAAAGAGTTTAATAATGGCTGTTCCTGAATTATAAAGAGTTTCAGCGATCCGCAAATTGTAAATCTAGCTCACTTGACATCTCAGGAAAACTAATGTTATCATATGTGTAAAATATGCACATACTACACAGGTTTTTGATATGCAGGAATTAAACATAAAAGAAAAACAGGTTAAATCATTTGACGGCATTGTCGGCCAAAGCAAAATCATGGAGGATGTCTACTGGAAAATAGGCCTTGCCGCACAAAACGATGTGACCGTCCTGATCACCGGCGAAAGCGGAACCGGCAAGGAACTTGTCGCACGGTCGATTCATGTCCGCAGCAAACAATCATCGGGGCCGTTTATCGCTGTCAATTCGGGAGCAATGGTAAAAGACCTTGCGCCCAGCGAGCTGTTCGGCCATGAAAAAGGGGCTTTCACCGGCGCCACGGAACTGAAAGACGGTGTGTTTGAAAATGCCAATGACGGTACGCTTTTTCTCGATGAGGTCAGCAGCATGGATTACAAGGCCCAGACCAGTATTTTGAGGATCCTGGAAAACAGGGAGTTCCGCCGGGTCGGGGGCAAAAAAACCTATAAGACAAATGCCCGGATTATTGCCGCGACCAATAAAGATCTTCGTAAAGCCATTGAAGAAGGAAAATTCCGTAAAGACCTTTTCTACCGTTTTGAGGTTTTTACCATTAACGTGCCACCGCTGCGAAAACGCTGGAAAGATATTCCGCCGCTGGTGAAAGCGTTTGTCAACACGTTTAACAGTGAACTGAACAAAAACATCAAAAAAGTTTCTAAAAATACCATGGACATCCTCATGAAGTATGACTGGCCCGGTAATGTCCGGGAACTGAAAAACGTCATTCAGCGTGCCGTCCTGTTGTCGCAGGGCACCGTCCTGCTGGTCGAACACCTCCCCGAACGCCTTCATGTTCAGGATCCCAAAAAAAAGTTTCTGGATGTCGAAATTGGCATGCCGCTGCATGAAATTGAAAAACAGTACATCGAGAGAACCCTGTGGTGGCTGGGCGGGAACAAGGCAAAAGCGGCCGAAACCCTGAAAATCAGCAGACGGGCATTGTATAACAAGATTGAAGAGTACAATCTTTAATCATTGTATTATTTGTAAAAATAATATACATCGCAAAATGTTATAAATGTATAGGAATATTACATTTATAAATATTCCGCTTTTCACACCCGCCTTTCTTACTTCTTTTTAGTCCACAACTCATTGTATTTATTTTGTTTTTCCGAACTTTACGTACCCACCTGCTGCTGGCACCAACCTTGCATTTGTTTAATATTAAAGTTGCAATGTCGAAAACACATTGCCGGTCAACAAAAGAAATGAATTGAACTGTCGTGTCCATACACCGAAACAGCATTGTCCTCTATTGAAACAGTCAAGAAAAACCAGCATAAATTTCACTCGGGAAAGCGGCTGGTGACTTATTCGCGGTCATCGAATTTCGCATGGTTCTTCGGTAATAACAAGGTCACGACCACTCCGAAACCGGAGGTTATCCTTTTAGCAAAGTCCTGAACCCTCCCTGAAAAAACAATCGACCGGAAAGGAGCTGAACTCTCATTATTTTTAGATATCAACGACAATGGATACTGGTTACAGTGCTGCTTTCTTTTTGTTTGGCGAAACCGGCAGTCGCGGATATTCCTGAAGAAAGCATCATCGTCGAAAAAAATCTTTTCAGCCCGGAAAGAAAAAAATGGCTGATGCCGGACGAAAATGAAAAAAAGAAGAAAAAACAACGAAAGAAAAATGAACATATCGATGATATCGTTCTTTCCGGAACCATTGTTACGGAGAATATGCGTTCAGCCATCCTTTCATTAAAACCGAAAACACGGCGCAGGCGGCGGCGCAGGAACTATCACAGAAATCCGGGAACATCACAAACCTACCGTAAAGGCGACTATATCGGCGGATATTTAATCCGTCAGATTCAGGAAAGTTTTGTGGTCCTGCAGGACGAAAGTGTTGCCCAGGATTACAAAATATTTTTATATGAAAGCGGTAAAGACCGAACCCCGGTTAAAACCGAGATCAAAGATACCAGAGCACGGGCGAAAAAAACCGCGCGCGAAAAAGCGCTTGAACGAAAGAAGAAACGGGGCATCATTACCACTCCGGCACAAACAACATCCATGCTGACCGAAAGGCTCGAGAAAAGCATCGGTCACCTTGAGCATAAATACAACCGGCTGGTCATGAAACAGGCGGACAGAGATTTTGAAAAAATCAAAAAAACCTATCCCGCCCTGAGCAGGGCGGAAAGAAAAAATATCCGGGAACTCAAGCAAAAACTCGAATCCTTGAAAAAAAAGTACAAGCAGCCATAACCGTCTCAGGGATTTTTTGGTTATAAAGCGACCGCGACAGCCCCCGGGAGCCCGGAGGTAACCACGCGGCCCCGAATGAAACACCATTAGCAGTAACAGAAAGAACAGCACCGTGAAACAAACCGAACCGGAGCCCGCCGCCGGCAAGAAACAAAATGTGTGCCCGGATAAACGCCTTGATTTTACCCGGGCCATTAATCCGCTGGGCTGTTCCGCGAAAATAAAATCTTTTTTCTCCGGCACGGTAAATCAATACGGCTGTCTTGCCGGTAACAAGGACACCCCCCTGGTAGAGATCCTGTCCGGCTATCATCACCTTCCTGCAACCTGTTTTCTTTACGGTCGAGGATCAACAGAATTTTTGTACCTTGTGCCGAAAACATTCCGTCCCAAGGCGGTTCTGGTGACAGAACCGGTTTTCAGAAACTACCAGGCCGGATATCCAAAACCCAAAGCCGTTGTTTTTCATAAAAGTATTTTTTCAGATAATGCCTTTGTTCTCAATAAACATAAATTGTTCAAGGAACTGAAACGGGGCTACCGGGCACTGTACCTTCCCAATCCGCTGTCCCCCGCTGGAAAACTTATTCCGCGCCAGGACCTGGAGGAAATTATCCACGTTGCGAAAAAAAGGAATGTTCGCGTCGTTCTCGATGAATCCGCAATTGACTATCATGAGAAACATTCAATGAAAAATAAGGCTCCCGGCAATGCTCACCTGATTATCCTTCGCTCGATGTCGGACTTTTTTTCCCTGCCGGGTCTTCGGGTCGGTTATATCATCTCCCATCCGGATACCATTGCGAAAATTCGGTCCCAGCAAAAACCGGCCCCCCAAAGTCTACTGCCGGAACGCCTGGCCGGAGAAGCGTTAAAAGACACCGGCCATATTCGCAGGAGTCGCCGGTATTTTCATGAAACCCGTCGCGCGTTTATGCAAAAATTAACAACATTGCCCTTTTTTGAGATTTATCGCGGTGATGCAAACTTTATCCTCGCGAAGCTCAGGCCCTCGGTGCGACTGACACCGGCTGAAATCTGTAAACGGTTGCGGGTAAAAGGCATCCGGATAAACCCCTGTCTGGATGTCTGTGGACTCGGAGACCGCTATTTCCGGATTGCGGTAAAAAATAAAGGGGCAAACAACAGGCTGATTTCCGAACTGATGAAACTGGGCATCACCCGTTAGCCAATAAAAGGTTCGCGGAAAAACGCTTCACCATAAAAAAGCACCCTTTTCAAAAGGAGAACAAAAAAGAATGACCGCCGTCACCGACACAGAAGACCACCTGGACAGGTATATCCTGTTAATTATCGGCCAGTCAAAACTGATTGACACAAAAACGATTTTGATCAAGGTCCGGCAGGAGTACGGCCGGCCCCTTCATTATGAAGAGCTGATGGTGAGACTCAAGGCATTGAAATCCAGGCAAAAGATCGAACCGGTCGTTATGGATACACGGAAAATAACCGGCTCATCATTATGGAAATTAAGACCGGCTTCTCCGGTACCCCGATTGTGAAATCAATCCGACTTAAGTAAATGTATAATTATTATACACTTTCCCCGAAAAACCCTTCAAAATTCCAGCAAAAAAAACGCGTTTTTTTGCTGAACGCATAATAATAAAAATTAAAATGGTATCAATCAGATATTTTTACGCCTTAAATCTTAACCACCGGTTCTAATAAATGTATAAATAGTTTACACTTTATTCCTTTTTTTCTTATTTTCGCCGAATATAATCCTTTCTTCCTTTCCACTATAACATAAGTAGCTGTTTTTACTGATATTTATAATATGGTACGGTTATTGTATTATTAATTTTCACACGGGAAGTAAACAACCGGGCTCAAAGAGCCGGCTTGCGCAAAACGCAAGGTTTCCGGCCACCCATAAAAACAGGACTGTAACGTCCAACCCTTTTAACAATTTTAAATCGGAAAGAAAAACGAAGACCCATGCCGACCATAATCGAACCGACAAAACCGGATATTGAAAGAAGCGTGTTGCTGAACCAGATTGGCTATGAAAACAGTAATCCCCTCTCCTGTTCCACGGATAAAAAAATCGAGAAATGGGAAAAGGGATTCACCAAACTGATCACTCCCTCTCTGATCTATAAAACACACAAAATAAAAAACCTGGGCCATTCCCTGCAGCTGGAAAACAATACGGTTTTAAACAGCCCTATCCTGGCCAAGGTGATGCAGGAATGTAATAAAATTGTCTGTTTTCTGGCAACCATCGGAAACCGCATCGACCATGAAATTATTCGGCTCACCGATCAGAAATGTTCATCCGAAGCCTATATTTTGGATACCATCGGTTCCATGGCTGTGGAAAAAATCGTCAATGATTTTCAGAACCGGATAAAAGCAAAGATGCGTGCTCAAAACGGCACCACGACCTTAAGAATGAGTCCGGGGTATTGTGACTGGCCGATTCAGGAACAGAAAAAGCTTTTCAGCCTTCTGGATGCCGGTAAAATCGGTGTCTGCTTAAGCGATGCCTGTCTGATGCAGCCGCGTAAAACCATCTCAGGAATATTCGGCATCCAGCCTCATACCGCAGATAAAAATATCTACAATCCCTGCGACACATGCCGGAAATCCCGCTGTCCAACCAGACGGACCGGAATGCGCAATTAGCCATTTAATCATACAATCAGACAACGGAGGATACTTTGGACGCACGAAGAGGATTGTCCGGCGGACAATACAAACCGCTGACAAACGAGGATATTCAGAATATACATGACACCAGCCTCAGGGTTTTTTCCGAGGTAGGTATCGAAATCAACTACCCCGAGGCATTGGAACTGTTTCAAAAAGCCGGCGCTACGGTGGATCAATCCACCCGGATCGTCAAGATCCCGCAAAACATGGTCGCGGAACTGGTGGACAAGGCCCCGGCCTCCATCAATCTCTGCGGCCGGGATCCGGACGGCAGCCTGGACTGCATCATCGGCGGGACGGACGTCCATCTCGGCACCGGCGGGACCGCTCTGAAAGTCCAGGACCCGGGCAGCCGGGACTCTCGTCCCTCACAGCTGAAAGATATCGCAAACATGGCCCGCATGGTAGAGGCCTTGAATAATATCCATTTCTACATGCTGAATGTGTTCCCGAATGAGCTCGAAATGAAAAATGTGGATGTCAACCGTTTCGGGGCAGCCCTCAACCGGACCCGCAAACATATCATGGGCGGCGTCTATACCGTCCCCGGAATTCGGCGGGTTATCAAAATGGCGGAAATGATCGCAGGTTCTCCCGAAGCACTTCGCGACCGTCCGTTTATTTCAATGGTGGCCTGTATCATCAGTCCGTTCAAACTGGATGAAAGCTACGGACGGCTGGCCATGGAAGTGGCCCGGCAGGGAATTCCGCTGGTAGTACCGTCCGAACCGCTGTGCGGCGCCACCGCACCGATCACGCTGGCCGGAAACCTGGTGGTTCAGAATGTGGATACCCTGACCGGGGTTATGCTGACCCAGCTGATCAATCCGGGAACACCGGTGCTCTACGGCTGCATCTCCTCAATTACGGACCTGCGGGACATGAAATATCTGGCCGGCGCCGTGGAAATGGGGTTAATGAATGCCGCATCTTCACAAATGGCCCAGTATTACGGCATTCCGATTTACGCCACCGCCGGCATGTCGGATGCAAAGACAAACGATGCTCAGGCCGGTTACGAATCCGCCCTGACCAGTTTAATGGTCGGGCTGGCCGGGGGGAATTTTATTCATGATGCGGCCGGGTTCCTGGAATTCTGCATGACCGCCTCCTATGACAAGCTGGTCATTGACAATGAAATTCTCGGCATGGTCATGCGGGCCGTTGAAGGCATTGAAGTCAACGACAAAACGCTGGCCTTTGAAGAGATCAAAAAGGCGGGGCCCGGCGGGCACTTTGTTTCGTCGCGGTTCACCCGCCGCAACATGCGCAAGGAACAGTATCAGCCCCAACTCAGCAACCGGGATAACCGGGAGATCTGGCAAAAGAACGGTTCCCGGGATACGCTTGGCCGGGCCACGGAAAAAGTGCATGCTCTCCTGGACCCGCCGGCGGAACCCCTTTTGCCCGAAACCATCCGCAACCGGATCATCAAGGACATTCCCGGGATCTGTCCCGAAATAATGGACCTATAAAAGGAGAACTTCATTTATGCTTATCATCGGAGAAAAAATAAATGCCAGTATCCCGTCTTCAAAAAAAATAATCCAGGCCCTGGATGAGAGCAGCCTGATCGAACTGGCCGTCAAACAGGTGGAAGCCGGCGCGGATTTTATCGATATCAACGTCGGCACCGGCTCCGGCTCCGTCGCGGATGAAATCAATACCATGAAGTGGGCGGTCGAGAAAGTGCAGGCCCATATCGATAAGCCGCTGTGCATCGACAGTGCGGACGCGGAGGTGTTGAGCGCGGGTCTCAGCACGGTTAAAAATGAAACATGCATGATCAATTCAACCAATGCGGAGAAGGCGCAAATGGATAAGGTTCTGCACCTGGCCAAGACCTATGATGCGGATCTGGTGGCCCTGCCCATTGATGAACAGGGCATTCCGGCAACCGTTGAGAAAAGAATCGATGTCTGCCGGCGGCTTCTGGACGCGAGCGAAAAATATCGCATTCCCGGCAACAAAATTCTGTTTGATCCCCTGGTGCTGCCGATATCGACCGACAACCGTCAGGGGAAAGTCACGCTGGACACCCTGGCCGCCATCAAGAAGACCTTCCCGGAATCGAGAACGGTCATGGGTCTTTCCAACATCTCTTATGGTCTGCCGCAGAGAAAAAAAATCAACAATTCCCTCATGCATATGGCCATCTATGCCGGTCTGGACGCGGCCATTGCCAATCCGAATGATGAACTGTTGATGGAAACCATCAAAACGGCGGAAGCCGTGGCCGGGAAGGACCGTCATTGCAGACGTTATATTCGTGTATTTCGTAATAAAAATTAATTGCATAAAAAGGAGAAACATCCGTGAGTTACCGAGAAGGCGCCCTGGTCAATCCCTATGAACGGCTAACCCCTGAGCAGATCGAACTGCTGGACCGCGCATCACTGGACATCCTGGCGGACCCGGGGTTTACCTGCGGCAACAAAAGAGTTATCGAACTTTTCCGCAGTCATGGAGCAACCATCATTGAAAAAAGCGGAACGGGATCCGCGACCTGGCAGATTCAGCTGCCGCGGGAACTGGTGAAAAAGTGTGTCGCCGGCGCACCTTCGGCAATCGTGCTGGGAGCCAGGGATCCGAACAAACAGCTGCTTCTGGACGCGGCTGTTCCCAGAGTATATTTCGGATCGGGGTCCGAAACCAATATCTGGATTGAAACCGAAATCGAAGAATTTGCCGGCACGAAAGACCCCAATCAAAAGATTCGTGTTCCGGTCTATAAAGAGCTGCGCGGTTCCGCCCGGCTGCTTTGCCGTGCCGCCCGAATCTGCGATCAGCTCGATCATCTCGACTTTTTTATCCGGCCGGTTAATGTTCAGGATCCGGGAGTGGATGAGTCCAATCATGACGTCAACAAGTTCTTTGCCAGTCTCAACAATATTACCAAACACGTCCAGGCCGGTTTAACACAACTCGAGAGTCTGAAAGATGTCCTGCGCATGGCGGAAATCATTGCCGGCGGCCCCGAAGCCCTGCAGCAAAACCCCCTGATCTCCTTTATTGCCTGTGTCTTCAAGAGTCCGCTGCAAATCGTTTCCGACACGGCGGACAAGGTCTTTTCCATCGTCGAAGCCGGCATGCCGATTGTAATATCTTCATCTCCCCAGGGCGGTTCAACCGCTCCGATCCAGGAAGCCGGCATGGTGGCCCAGATTAACGCCGAAATCCTGGCCGGCATCACCCTCACCCAGCTGATCCGGCCCGGCGCGCCGGTCTTATACGGCAGTGTGCCGGTTCGTGCCCGCATGGACGATCTTCATGATTTTTACGGCTGTCCCGAATTCAACCAGTACAACACAGACTGTGTCCAGCTGGCCCGGCACTATAAAGTTCCCTGTTATTCAACCGCGGGGGTGGCGGATGCCAAGGTGCCCGGCATGCAGGCCGCCTTTGAAAAGCTGCTGACGCATCAGCATATGGCCATGACCGGCGCGCAGTATGTCCATTATGCCTTTGGTCTGCTGGACCGGACCAGCGCGTTCTGCCCGGTCCAGGCCGTGATTGACAATGAGCATATCGGCAAAATCAAGCATGCCCTCAGGGAACCGAAAATCGACAAGACGGAAATCGAGGATATGATCAAAATCATCCGCAAGGTCACCGCTTCGGGATCCGGACTCTATACCCGTCATGTCCGCAAGGCACAGCGCCGGGGAGACGTTTCATCATCCTACCTGTTTGAAACCCACCAGAAAGCGGACACGGTCATTGAACGCGCCGTTGAAGAACTTAATAAAATTGAATCAAAGCCGGCCTGTCTTCTGGACCGGGATACCGTAGATACCATCTATGCGGAAATTCCCGGACTGCTGCCGGAGCTGAAACAGCATCTTTGATTCTCAGCTTGATCTTAATAGAAACTTGTATACAGGAGAAACTTATAATGAAAAATGAACTCATGGAAAAAATCTTCTTTAATGTTATCCAGGGCCGGATGGAGACTGAAGACGAGGGAATAGACGAAGGTCTGGAAGGCCAGCCGGCCGTGACCGAACTGCTCCAGAAAGCGGTCAAAGAAGGGCTGGATCCCAAGGCCATTGTGACCGATTGTCTCGTCCCGGCAATGGATGCAGTCGGGAAAAAATTTGAAGAAGGTCATTACCTGTTGCCGGACATGCTGGCATCCGCCGAATGCGTGGGGGCCGCCATGGACATCCTCAGTCCGCTGCTGATCGGCGCCGGAGTGGAAAACAAAGGAAAGTTTGTCCTGGCCACCGTTGCCGGCGACCTCCATGATATCGGAAAAAACATTGTGTCTATCATGCTCAAAGGGGCCGGTTATGAAGTGATTGACCTGGGAACCGATGTTTCCAAGGAACGGATTATTTCCGAGCTGAAAAACAGCGGGTCCCCGTTTCTCGGGCTGTCTGCGCTGTTGACCACCACCATGCGGCAGATGGAAACCATTATCAGAAAAATTGAAGAGGAAGGCATAAGGGACAAAGTGAAAGTGCTGATCGGCGGGGCTCCCACCTCAAAGGATTTTGCCGATCAGATCGGCGCCGACGCCTATTGCGAGGATGCTTTCGAAGCCATTCATTATCTGAAGACCGTTCAGGCATAGGGGATATTGATCATGAGTGAAAAAAAAGCGTACTCGGAAGCGGTTACCACCGGCATGTATGACAAGTCCACCGGTCTGCTCGGAAAATACGACAACATCCGGCGGTTCTGGGAGGATCAGATCACCGCCTCATTTTTAAGAAAAGCATTGAACCAGATGATGGACCGTAAAAAGCAGGCACTGGATCGCGTCAGGATCCTGGATATGGGCTGCGGCAGCGGTGATGCCTATGACCTGATTATGGGAATTGCCACAAAGGACCCCGGGATTTACGACTATATCACGTCTGCCATTACGCCGGAAAACCTTCAGCAGTATGTCGGCGTGGACATCAATGAAAACCTGCTGAAACAGGCGGAAACCTATTACGGAGACAATCCCAAGATGCGGTTTGTCCGGGGAAACCTGTGCGGGTCCCTGCCGGAAGAAATCAAGAAAACCCGTCCCTTTGACCTTTACTTTTCTTCATACGGCACCCTGTCCCATTTCCATGACAAAGAAAACACCGCGCTGATTGCCGACATCTGCCGCCACGCAGCGTCCGGCGCTCTTTTTGTCGGCGACTGGCTGGGCCGCTACTCCTATGAATGGCAGGACCTGTGGCATCATCCGGCAGCGGAAGAGTACTTCATGGACTACCGGATTTCCTATATCTATTCCAGGGAGGAACGGGATCAGGTGGATATCGCGGCTTTTCCCCTGCGGATCACCACCCGGGATGAAATTCTCAAGCTGGTTGAGGCGGCCGCCCGTGAAGCCGGTGTCGAGATCAAGCCGCTTCAGTTTTATGACCGGTCCATCCTGGTCGGACGGCATCTTGATACAGCGGACTATAATTCCCAGGGCCTGGACCTGCGTTATCAGATCAATTCACTTTTTGAGGCTTACGTCAGGACAGACCTTGAAAGCATTAAAGTCGATTACATTCCCAGAGCCGGCTTTGATCCTCTGAATAATTTTTTCGAGATGTTTTACATGTCCTGCAACGCATTGATCGACTATACCATAACCCTGTTAAGCGCCTATAACTTTGAAAAAAATACCCTGACGGCTGATCCTGAAATACAGCCTTACTATCCTGAACCGCTGAAACGCGCCATGCAGACCATGCGCCGGGTGATCGAAGGTGTCGGCTGGCTGAAATACGGAGATGTCAGAGCCAATGTTATCGAACCTCAGCTGGCCTACTGCCTGCGGGAACTGGAAATGCTGCTTCAGCCCGGAACCGGCATGGGGCACAGCCTGACCGGTATATTCCAAATAATCAAGTAGTACACTCGGATGACAAGGGAGATCCCCATGACCGCCGGATCACGCGTTAAAGAAATCGTCGACCGGGCCAAAAAGGCCAGTCGCCAAATCGCTGATGCAGAAACTGCAGCCAAGAACACGGCCCTTGAAAATATGGCCGCGCGACTTGAGCGGCACAGCAAGGATATTCTGCAGGAAAATGACCGGGACCTGAAGCTGGCACAAAAAAACGGAATTGAAAACGCCCTCTATGAAAGGCTTCGCTTTGATGAGGCCAAGGTTCGCAGCCGGATAAATTCCTTAAACAAGATCGCCGCCCTGCCCGACCCCGTCGGTCAGGTCTTTCAGCAGCAAAAGACGGCCAACGGGCTGCGGGTCGCTCGCATGCGGGTCCCGCTGGGTACACTGCTGATGATCTATGAAGCGCGCCCCCACGTCACGGTTAATGCCGGTGCTTTTGCCGTCAAATCCGGCAATGCCATCATCTGCAAGGGCGGATCGGAAGCACAAAACTGCAACCGATTACTGGGCCGGCTGTGGGCGGAATCCCTCGCTGCCGCCGGGCTCTCGGAAGACGTTGTCCAGGTCGTGGCCCTGAGCCACGAGGAGGTTGACGCCCTTTTGACCCGACCGGAAGACATCGATCTTGTCATTCCGCGCGGTGGTAAGAACCTGATCCGGACCGTTGCTGAAAAATCCAGAGTTCCGGTCATCAAGCATTTTGAAGGCGTCTGCCACATCTACATCGGCGATAAAGCGGATACGGAAAAAGCGCTGCCCATTGTCCTGGACTCAAAACTGCTGATGCCCGCGGTCTGCAATGCGGGCGAAACCCTGCTGATCGATGAAAGTCTGCGGCCCTGGCTGCCGTTTTTAATAAACGCTTTGTTGCAAAACGGCATTGAAATCCGGGGCTGTCCCGTGGCCTGCGCAGTATCTCCGGAAATTTTACCGGCCGATGAAGCAGACTGGTCAACCGAATACCTGGACAAAACATATGCCTTAAAAGTCGTCGGTGGCCTGAATGAAGCAATTGACCATATCAATGGATACGGCAGCGGTCATACCGACGTCATTGTCACGGAAAACTATTCCGATGCCGGCCAGTTCGTCAACCGGGTAGATTCCGCCGTGGTGCTGGTCAATGCGTCTACCATGTTCTGTGACGGCGAAACCCTCGGCATGGGGGCCGAAATCGGCATATCAACAGACAAGTTTCATGCCCGCGGCCCCATGGGTCTCAATGAACTGACCAGCTATAAGCATGTCATTTACGGTATGGGCCAGGTGATGGGAACCGCCTTTTCAAAAAACAGCTCTGGATGATCAAGTAAATTAATATACAAACAAACAGAATACACGGATGATGTCAACGCTTTATCAAACATTTGCAGGCAAATTCAATCAGGCGACGCAAACGGTCAACGGTGCCCAAAGGCGTATCGGGTCTGAATTAAAATTCCCCCTGGTCAACCCGGACGGTACCGCCGCCCCGTTTAAAAAAGTTCAGGCCCTTTGGCAATATCTGATCGACGCGGGCTGGCAGCCGGTGACCGATCGGCTGACCGGTAAGGTGGCCGGGGCAAAAACCCCGGGTGAATTCAACGACACGGTGGCCTCCTGTGAGACCGGTTTTTGCAAAACGGAATTTTCTCTGGCCCATGTCGGGGACCTTGCTGAACTCGAAAAAAGCATCAATGCTTTGAGAAAACTGCTGCGTCCTTTTTGTGAAAAAGAGAATGTGTTTTTCATGGGCTACGGCATTCAGCCGCTTACGCCCCCGGGCAAGTCATTGCTGATGAAAAAGGGCCGCTCAAGTGTCTGGGACAAGATATTTCCCTCAAACCGGCACATTTCACCCGAGAACGGAGATGATGTCCACCTGTTCACCGTCAATGCGGCCAGCCATGTCCACGTGAGTGTGACACCGGAAGAGGCCATTACCGCGGTCAATGTGCTGAACGGTTTTTCCGGCGCCCAGATCGCCCTGACGGCAAACTCCAACATCTGGAAAGGCGCCATCGACCCGTGCTACAAGTGTGTTTCCGAAAAGTTATGGGACTGGTGGATGGATGACAAAAACCGGATCGGTGTTCCTGAAAAACCGTTTCAAAACCTCGAGGACTACATCGAAACGGTGGCCTCTTTCAAACCGGTATTTATCATGCGGGAAGGGAAACCGCTATTACTGAGCCGATACCGGACATTCAAAGAATATTATCATGATAAACAGGCATCTGCTGTTGATCTTGATGACAACATTGTTTCGATCACCCCGACCTTCACGGACTTTGACCTGCACTGTACCTGTTACTGGTATAATGCCCGCATTTCGCACTACTATACCGTGGAAAACCGGGTCAATGACCAGCAGCCGCCCGACGACCTGATGACCATTCCGGCACTGACCCTGGGACTCACATCCCTGCTGAAGGAATGTCAGGAAGAAATCTCCGCAAACGACTGGCTCCTGCTGCGCCTGGCCCGGAAAGCTGCCTGTAAAAACGGGATGGACGGCATTGCCGGAAATATCGGTTTGCGGGAACAGGCCACAAAAATGCTGGATCTGGCCCACGCGGGCCTGGTCAAACGGAACTGCGGGGAAGAAAAATATCTGGAACCGCTTTACCGGCGGGTCAGACAAAAATTTTGCCCGGCAGACACGGCAGCACGCTTTTTTAAAAACGGCGGCATACCAAATCTTGTCGAAAACACAATTTTATAGGTATTTTGCTTTATGAAGACCTTGTCTGATTCCCCCCATTCAACCGCTTCGGTCCGTCTTCAGGTGCCTGCGGAATTAACCCGAAAACAGGACCCCGAGCCGGTCTATTTTGTCGATACCTCTGCGCTTGATCTTGAAAATCCGGTATTTGTCGAAAAAGTCAATGATGTTCTCTTCGAAACATTTTGTCAGCTTCATGATGATGTGATCAGGGGACAGACCTTATTGAAAATCCATATCGGCGAACCGAAATGCACCACCCGGCTGAATCCGGTATTTATGCGCAGCAGCTGCCGCTTTCTCGAATATCGCGATGCCGGTTCCGTGGTCGCCGGAGATACGACGGTCGCCTATTCCGGACAGCGGGGGCATCGTCAGAATCCCCGCAATGATGTGTCCGTTTATCTGGCACTGGCCGCCGACCACGGCTGGGCGCAGGACGGCATTGCCGGCGTTCCTTTTGTGGTCCTCGATCGCCCCGCTACGGCCATTCCCGATACATTCGAATTCTCAGCGCCATCCCATAAAATCCGGCTTGACGGTGTTCAGCGCTTCAGTGACTTCTTTCCGGCCGGCGGATTTGTTGCCGCTGATTTCATGATTAATCATGCCCATCTGACCCTGCATGGTCTGGCCGGGTTTGCCGGTTGCATCAAAAACATCGCCATGGGCTGTTCCGCGCTTGAGGGCAAACTTCGCATGCACAAATCGCTCCTGCCTTTTTTCAACGCTTCCGAATGCGTCAACTGCGGCAGATGCGCCGAAAACTGCCCGGAAAACGCCATCATTTTACATGAGAACGATGTCCCGGAGGTCATCCAGGAAAAATGTATCGGCTGCGGAGAATGCGTTTCCATCTGCAAGAAAAAGGCGGTTACGCTGAAAGGCAATGAAATTTCCGACTGGAAGCTGGGCGAAGAAACCCTCCCGGAACGAATGACCGACTATGCCGTCGGAATTATGAACGGTAAATGGGACCGGACGATTCATGTCCTTCACATGTACCGTATCACGGAACTCTGCGATTGCGTGGATCAAAAACAGGTTCCGATGGTCAAAGACATCGGCTTCGTCATGGGTAAAAATCCGTTCGCGGTTGACAGAATCGGCGCTGAAATTCTATATGGTGTGCTCAGTCCCAAACAGCGGACCGGCTATGCCCGCGCGCTTTCAGTGGCCGAGAAAACGGCTGTCTATGCCGAGCAAAACTACGGGATAGTCTCCAAGGCCCCGCTGCAACCCTTGCTGCTCACCCCTTAAGGGTTTAACCGGATAAGGGTATTTAATGCTTTCCGCAAGCTTCATTTTTTTTCTGGTCCTGTTCCTGGCCATCGGTCTTCTCTCCACACTGAAAAGCCGGGGCAGCAACAAAGATTATCTTCTGGCCGATACCGATATTAAGCCGTGGCTGGCCGGTCTGTCCGCCATTGCCACCAGCAACAGCGGGTTCATGTTTGTCGGCATGATCGGCTATACCTATTTTTACGGGCTGAGCTCGATCTGGCTGATGTTCGGCTATATTTTCGGAGATTATATTGTTTCGACCGTAACCCATAAAAAGCTGCGGGTCATGACCGAGAAAACAGGGGCCCTGAGTTTTGGCGGAATTATATCCAAATGGTTCGGCACCGATTACCGCCGGCTGCGGTTTTGGATCGGGCTGATCACGCTCCTTTTTCTGGGCGCCTATGCCGCCGCCCAGTTTCAGGCCGGCAGCAAGGCCCTGCACGTCCTGTTCGGCTGGGATTACAGCACCGGTGCCGTTATCGGTGCCGTCATGGTTTTTTCGTATTGTCTGGCCGGCGGCATTCGGGCTTCCATCTGGACGGATATTGCCCAGTCCTTTGTCATGCTCACGGCCATGCTGGTGCTCTGCGTCAAGGGCATAGCCGTCATCGGCGGATTCAAGGCCTTGTGGCTGGCCATGAAAACCGCCGGGCCGCAATATGTCAGCCTCTTCCCGCCGGACCTGAAAATTCCCGGACTTCCCGGATACACGATCTTCATCATCGGCTGGATCTTCGGCGGAATCGGAATTCTGGGACAGCCCCACATTCTGGTCCGGTTCATGATTGTAGATACGGTTGAAAACGTCCGCAAGGCCCGTCTGTACTATTACAGCTGGTACACGGTTTTTTTCGGCCTGACGATCTTCACCGGTTTCGTGGCCAAAATTCTGCTGCCCGATGTGGACCGGTTCGATCCCGAACTCGCCCTGCCCCTGCTTTCCACCCAGATGCTTCCGAGTATATTTGTCGGCCTGGTCCTGGCCGGGCTTTTTGCCGCCACCATGTCCACCGCCGACTCCCAGATCCTGAGCTGCACGGCGGCCATTACCCGCGACATTCTCCCGCAAAAAAAAGAAAGCCTTTTTTTAACAAAGCTGTCCACGCTGATCGTGACCCTGATCGCCCTGATCATCGCAATTTTCGGGGTAAAAAGCGTATTCGTCCTGGCCGTCATTTCCTGGTCCGCGCTGGGATCGGCCTTCGGTCCCCTGTTGTTTTTGCATGCCCTCAACAGAAAAATCGGCGAAAAAACGGCAGTTGTCATGATGGTCGGCGGTCTGGCCGTTTCCCTGACCTGGCGGTACCTGGGCCTGAGTCATCAGATGATGGAACTCGCACCGGGCGTGATGACGGGAATCGCCATATATTTTATGAGCCGATTCACCGGTTTCCGCAAATAACGTACTGCATAAAAACAGTGGCGGTTGCTGAATATTTCAATATAATCTTATCACAGAAATTCAAACAGCGAGGCTCCCCTGATGCTGAAGAACCCGCGGGCAGACATAAAAACAATTTATTCAGCCGCCATTTCCGCCGTTGATCCTGCAACCGCATTACAGTCCCGGTTAAAACGACACAAAAACGTCCTGTCCCTGCAGGATGATCATAACCGGACATTAGAACTCAACCTGAATAATTATGCGCATATCTTTATCGTCGGCACGGGCAAAGCAACAGCCGCCATGGCCGGGGCGACGGAAAAAATTCTCGGCAAACATCTCAGCACCGGCTGTATCACGGTAAAAAAGGGGTATACGGAAAAACTCACGAAGACGGAAATCATTGAAGCCGGTCATCCGCTCCCCGACAAGCACAGTCAGACCGGGGCAAAAAAAATAATCCGGCTCCTGTCAACTGCCGGAGACAAAGATCTTGTTATTTCACTGATATCCGGTGGCGGGTCTGCCCTGCTGACATTGCCGGCGCCCCCCTTAACCCTGAAACAAGTACAATCAGTATCCTCTCTGCTGATGGAATGCGGCGCAACCATACATGAAATCAACGGGGTCCGAAAACATCTTTCCCGGATCAAAGGCGGAAGACTGGCACAAATGGCCAGTCCGGCAACGGTTGTCAATATAATGATTTCCGATGTTGTGGGAGACAACCCGGATATTATCGCCTCAGGGCCTTTTATGCCGGATGAATCAACCTTTGCGGATGCCCTTGAAACAATCGAAAAATATCACTTGACCGATAAAGTCCCGGGACCGGTTTTAACCCGCCTGACTGCCGGAACCCGCGGCGATATTGCGGAAACCCCTAAAAAAAACGCCCCGGCCTTTCAAAAAACGGTAAATGTCACGATTGCCTCCAACCGGATCGCGCTAAAAGCGGCCAAACGGGCCGCCGAGCGGATCGGCTATCAGGCTATTATTTTATCATCCCTTTTTGAGGGCGACACAAAAGACCTGGCTTTTTTCCATTCCAGAATAGCCCTTGAAGTCCACCCCGCCGCCGATCCTGTACCACCGCCGGCCTGCATCATCAGCGGCGGAGAAACAACCGTCCAGGTCAAGGGCAACGGACTTGGCGGCCGCAACATGGAATTTGCGCTGCACAGTGCGGTTTTCATTGACGGATACGACAAAATAACAGTTGCCAGCATCGGTACCGATGGTACGGACGGCCCCACCGACGCGGCCGGTGCCGTGGCGGACGGGTTAACCCTGAAACGGGCGCGGGAAATGGCTTTATCTCCTGAAGCGTATATAAAAAAAAATGATTCATACCATTTTTTCAAAAAACTCAATGACCTGATTATCACCGGCCCCACTAACACAAATGTTATGGATATCAGAATCATGCTCATCCATTGATAATTTCCGTTTCCATCCTTTTTTCCCGTTTCATGACCGCCCCTTGTGCATTGATCGTTTCGGCACGGCGCCTCGAATGCTGCCGAAGCAAAACGTTCGTTATTCCCGGACCCCGCCGTCAACCGCCCCACAGGCCGATTTTCCGGAGCTGGGCGCAAAAAGATACCGGCACGGCGGAGTGAACCGTAATTGGCCGCAGCATCAAACCTGCGGTTATCATGTTTGGTAAAAGGCTAAAAATGAAGTTTCAGGGTTACGATCTCAAAAGGATCGACCGGAAATTTTACTTTGTTATCGTTAAAATCAACCGGCTGCGGATTCGATTCCAGCAAATCGACAGCCTGGACCTGTTTAATCTTTTCCGGCAGTTCGATAACGGCGGTACAGACCTCCCCCTCTGATTCAAAAAACCGCAAAATCAACGTATCGTCATGCTCCGATTTTTTCAAGGCAGACAAAATAAGATTTTCCGGCTCGATGCGTATGCTGGCAAACTGCGCATGCGGCGGCGCGGTTTCGACCTGAAAAGCTTCCAGGGACTGACTCATTTCCGCCCCTTTTCTCGGAATACCGGCATCCTGCCAGCTTCCGCTGTGGGGATAAACGGAATAAATGTAAGTATGCTTGCCAAGCTCCATCGCACCGGGCGTGGGAATGAGCGGACCGCTGACCCCATCGGCGGACAGCACGGATACGCTTCTCAGCAATGTATAGAAAATCTTGCCGTGAATAATCTCGTTCACCGGAACGCCTTTGGTCAAAAAAGCAAGACCCCGATGGTCGTCATTACAGTTCAGCCAGGCTAAAGAGGGCGTTTTAATCGTTTCATCTACCGCCCGGGCACTGGACAAGGGCAGTGCCCCGAACTGGGTCTGACGCGTATACTGGGGGGTCGGCATACAGGTATCAAATCCCAGACGAATGCGAATATGAGACTGCTTGACATCCAGGGTCGTGACAAAGTCGATTCTGGGGACAGCTTCATAAATTATAATTTTCTTGCAGATATCAATACTTTTGTGACGGTACAGGACCGGATCATACTTTTCTTTGAGATAATACGGCCAGCGCAAGGTATAAAAAGAAGACTTGTATTTCATAACGGTACGGATCGCCCCTTTTTCGATCGAAAGCCCCTCCGGCCGAAAAGCACCAAAGCGGTTGCCCTCACCGCTTTCCGACCCGATGATCTCATTCGCATTTCCCATGTGGAAATAAAGATCACCGATCTCTTCATCGATAATAACCTCATTTCCCTCGAGAATCTTTTCATTTGCCTTATCAAAAACATGAAGGATACCGGTCTTCGGCTCGATTCTCAGCTTAAAAAACCGGTTCTCCACCTCATTATCGAAAACTTTCGTTTTTGATCTGAACCGCCGTTTTTTTTCGGCCAGACGATAAAACCGATATCCCATGGGCGGAACCTTTGCCATGAAGCCGATTCTCGCTTTTTCAATGCTGCCGTCATCCCATTTTTCGACCCGAACCGATTCGCTGGCAATTTCTTTATTCGTGTTATCCATCAGACCGGGTTCCCTTTCCCAGCCGGCGCCCAGCGTGACGTCCGCCTCAACCCAGTCTGTAACCGCCCAGCTGTTCGTGTTGAACACCACAATCCCGGGGGCCGGTTTCCCGGACTTGATCATATGGCGGGCGGATTTCCTGATGACCTCCGGAAGCTCTTTTTTCATTTCATGAATATAGGCCCAGGCATCCTCATAAATCTCGTCGATGCCGCAACTGGGCATAATGTCATGCATGGCCAGAAAAAGCATTTTTTTCCATAAATCCGTGAGCACCTCATCAGGATATTCCCGGCCGAAAAGATATGCCAGCGCGGCGATCCGTTCCGTGAGCATCAGCAAATTCTCAATTTCCCGAAAGGCCAGCTTGAGACTGATCCGGCTCGAAACCACATCCGGAAAAATAGACTCCAGATCACCGCTGTACAGCTGCCATTTGTATACCGGCAGTTCATGCGCCAGGCTGCTTTCCAGCGCCTGAAAATAAGATATCGGCGTCTTGATGACCATTTCAACATCACGATGATCATGGTTCCAGGCATCCACCTTCTCGGTAATATCCTCCTGGGGAGGGATGCCGCCACTGCCGCACGGCATCATAATATTTTCTGTGGAAGCGAGTTTAAAAAGTTTTTCGGAATTTTCTTCCCACTTGTTAAATTCAAGCCCGGCGCGATATCCCAGAGGCATCCAGTGCGCCAGTATCCGGGACCCGTCCAGCCCTTCCCAGACGAACTCACTGGTCCGCTCCCCGATGGCCTTTGGCATTCCGCGTCTGAAAGCCATCCATTGGTAACCGGATTTTTTGTAAATCTGCGGCAACTGGGCATTCAAACCGAACCCGTCGGCCGCCCAGACAACCGGAACATCAACATTAAACTTTTCTTTCGCGTATAGCTTGCCGAAAAGTATTTCCCGCACCAGAACTTCACCGCCGGGAATCATCGGATCCGCCATGATATACTGACCATCGACGATCTCGAGTTTTCCCCTGCTGATGGCCTTTTCGATATCGGAAAAAAGATCCGGGTCCGTATGCTCAATTTGTTCCAGCAAATAAGTCTGCTCAATAAGAAAGCTGAAATCCTGTTCTTCGATCATCTTCAAGGTTTTTTTAAGAATCAACTCAGCAATATTGAGATAATCTTCTTTTGTAAAAGCCCAGGCAACATCATAATGAAAATGGGGAATTAAATAGATTTTTTTCATATACCCTCCTGTTGAAAAATATCCCGGTAGCGCAGGGAATTTCAGTTTGTCTGACCGTTTTTCGAATCAGCTTAAAGCCAAACGACCCTTGTATTCTTTTAAAAAAATAATCCGGCGCTTTTATCGGATTTGTGTTTTTCATAACTATTTTCGCTTTTTATCCCCGTATTGTAAATGACGAAAACCGGTCTTTGACCGGAATATTCATCCCCCATACGCTGCAGCATACTTAGAAAATGCGCTAAGCGGACAAGTGCCACATTTCCTCGATCCTTTCGACGGCTTCAACAACCCTGGCCACCTGCGCGGCAACAAGCTGCTGATCAAGCAAAACATCCTGAATGCTTCCGCGTGGACATTCAGAAACATCATGCAATATCGACCATTGAACTTCATTAAACACATCATTGAGCTGCTTTTTGTACGCCCATGGATTTTCACGGGCTTTTTGAAGAATCCGGTACATGCGCCGCCAGAGTGATTCCCGGCTGAAAGCATCCGCGGGGGCGGATTGCGGCTGTCGCGATTTCAGACCCGCCGTCCCGGCGCTGGATACAATTTCAGGAACGGGGGCCTCTATCCAAAAAGGCATATAAATCCCGGAACAGGGCGGACCATAACAAAGCCATAAGGTGGGGGCCGTTCCCTGCTGATGAAACGCGACAACCACCGATGTCGCCGTGTTCCCCCAGGTAAAACCGGCCGGGGAATCATGCATGCAGATGGACAGAAAATCCGGCAGATATTCATGGAATTGCGGCCCCTGAAGAAAGGTCCCCTCGTAATGATCCGAAAGATATTTCATCATGCCTGAAATGCTGATCTTTCCCGCATCTCTTTCAAGCAGTTCTTTTGATCTCATCTGCCGGATATGTGAAACCTGCCGGGCATAATTTTCATGATCGCTGTAGGTCAGGGCAAAGTCCGGATCTCCGGGATTCATCCATCCCTGATGTATTGCATCCTGATACAGATTTGAACTGGCCGTTGTCCACTGCCTGCGGAGACTCAGCTGATTGGAAATACTTCTCGTCCCGCGGGTAATTTTTTCGGCCACCCAGTTCCGGCCGGCCGTTTCCAGCTTCCACGCTCCAGCGGCATCGGCAAAAATAAAACTGTTGTCATAGCTGCCGGTCTGATGATCGGCCCCCAGAACCGCAGATCCCCATTGACCGTAGGTTTCCAGTAAATCCGCGGTAACCTCGACCGCTGCTTGTGCTGTTCTGCCGCGTTCCAGCGCCAGCCGCAAAAGCTCCATTCCCGTCAGGCCGGGCACTTGACCGGGGTTTTTCAAGGGCCGGGTAAAAACAGCAACATTTCCTCCGGCCACACCACACTCATTAAGACCGGTCTCATATCCCCAGCACCAGTAGGGACGGCACCCCAGCGTGCGTAACGGCACCCCCTTTTCAGGAATATCGGCATAAGCACACGCAATCATACCGTCGGAACATCTGTTTTCATCACAGGATGAATACAGAACTTGTGTCTCGCCCGCGGGACGATCACTGTTTTTTCCAAAAATCGTATGACCCGTTTCCGTAACATCCGGCATTGCCAGTAAAATATCACACATTATCATCCCCTTTGGTTAAACGTTGAAAAAGCCGCACCACCCATTTTTAAACTGCCGGCCAGTCCCTGAAACCGCTGGAGCCGCTCCGGTGAATGGCCTGTTGAATTGAATGATATTCCCTTGAATGCAATTAAAACAGTTTCCGGGGCAGCTGATTCCACCCCTCGGGACCTGCACCGTTTATTTTTTCAAGCCCGGGCACAGAAATCGTTTCCCAGTGGCCATTGGGCTTCTGAACCAGGAACGGCCGATCAACCGCCGAAAGCATGGGAAGATCATTGATGCTGTCGCCTACCCCGGCTGAACAAACAGGACTGTTTGCCTGCCGTCCCAGCAGGTCTATCAGAATTTTGATGGCCATCCCTTTATCGTTCGGCCCCATCACACTGTAAAATTTTCCACCGGGAACACACTGCAGGTTCTTTTCTGCCAGCCCGGCAAAAAAAGTTTCAATATTGTGCGCGTCTCCAAACAACCGGGTAACGGTTTCACTGTACCGGCGGCAGCGGGCTCTCTGTGCCGCTTTGCGGTCAAGTCCGGTCGCCTGTGAAATCGCTTCGAGATCCAGATTGCTGTAACTCCAAAACCTGATACCGGCTTCTTCGGCAGTTTTTTCCAAATCGCGGATAATCTTTTCAACAGCGTAACCGAGCTCAATAATATAGAAGCCGTCCCTGCACGCCGTATGCGTGTACTCGAAATCAAAATAATCTTTGCGGATATAAATCGCTCCCCCGTTTTCAACAATAAAGGGATCATCAATGCCGAGTTTTTCCTGATAATACAACTGTTCGTCCCTTGTCTTTGCCGAACAGAAGATGACCGGTATCTTTTTCGACTTAAAAAAGTTTAGCGCCGGCCTTGCTTTTTCAAAAGAATAAGTGTTCAAGTCCAGCAAAGAACCGTCAAGATCCGTGAAAAGAACTGTTTTTCTGTTGACCATGCCGATTGCATCCTTTAAATATGAAAAAGACTTAAAAAAAATTGAATACCGAGCGCCCCAACAGCCGCCCTGCCGTTATCCGACCGGGGGAACTCTTTGCCTGATTAAGCACCCGTCAAGATTTTTTCGATCACCAGACACACGAAAATCATGCATAACACATATGCGATCACCATACGGTGCGCTTGTGTCCCGTCAACGGCCCGCGCCAGGCCCGTATTTTTACATGAAAACAGGCCCTTACGGTTTTGTGCCGAGGAAATCCGTAATCCGCACCCGATAAAAGCCGTTATACAGGGAACCACAAATCCGGTGAAATTCCACCATAACCAGGAAATATCGGTGAACCGCCATAAACCGACATTGCAGATAACCCCGGCGGCAACCGACAGGATGACTGTTTTCGCTGTTACCCGCCGAACCAGGATGCCGAGAAGGAACGCCGCCAGCACCGGTCCATACAAAACACTGCCGACGGCATTAATCAGAACGAGCGTTGTCTGGCGGGAAGCACCTTCAATATTCAAAAACAGAATCGCTGTTGAAACACAAAAGCCCCCCCACAACAGGGTGCAGACCTTGGATACCACCAGATCATTTTTTCCGGCCGTTTTCAACCCGGTAAATTTTTGATAAAAATCACGAACCGTAACCGCGCTCAATGAATTCAAAGCGGAATCAAGGCTCGACATCAAGGCCGACATGATCGATACAAATATAAACCCGATAACCCCATGGGGTAAATACGAGAGGATGAACAACGGCAATAATCTATCCGGGTCCTTTGCCAGCAGATGCTGTGCCGTTTCATGATTAGTGTTCAGCACGCGGGACACGCGAATCATAAACTCGGGCTGTGCCGCGACAGCCCCGACCACAACCCCCAGGAAGCAATACAGCAGCACCAGCGGAAACCGACCGTAAGCATTGAATAAAATCGACTTTTTCGCATCCGTGCCATCGGCCAAGGACAACTGGCGTTGCATCTGACTCTGATCACAGCCATAATACGACGCATACAGAAAAATACCGCCCAGCAGCATCGGCCAGAAAGCATATTCACTTTCCCGGGAAAAGCCAAGACTGGCAAAATCAAAGATTCTGGCGCGTTCCGGACTCAGGGCCCGGGAAAGATCTCCATAGTCAACAATGGACAGCCCCACCCAGATGCAGACAGCAAACCCGGCGACAATCAACACCATTTGAAACACATCACTGAGAACTACGATCCGCATACCGCCCAGGGCATCGTATAATATAGTAATCACGCCGACCAGCAGTATCGCGGTCGTCGTGGAAACGCCCAGGCAGGTGGACAGGATCAGCCCGCCGGCAAGCACCGCCACTGACGTCGCCAGCCCGCGCCCAAGCAAAAACAGAGCGCTGATAAACAACCGGACCCGGCGATCAAATCGATGCTCGAGATACTCGTAGATGCTGATGACGCCGGCCCGGTGCAGCACGGGGATCAGAAAAACCACGACAATCAGCAACCCCAGGGGCAGACCGAATTCATAACACAGCCACTTGAGCCCGCCCCCCGGTTTCAATACAACGAAAGCCGGCACCGAAACGAAACTGATGGCGCCCAGCTGGGTGGCCATCACGGAAACACCGGACTGCCACCATTTAATCTTTTGATCCGCAAGAAAATATGCCCGAAGACTCGACTGGCGCCGATTCAGACGGAGCGCAATAACAATAATCACGCACAGATATATAACAATAACAGACCAGTCCAGCAGGTTCATGAAATCACTGCCCGTCTTTAAAAAGAAACGGATCTTCCGCTAAGTCCGGGAGCCGGCTCACAGATCGCCCTCTCTGATCAACTGAGCATAGGGCGTGGTTTTCAGGTCCTGCAGAAATTTTACAAGATCAATCGTTGACAAGGCGGGAAAATAATGGGGTTTTTGCGGCTCCTTCTCTTTTGCAATCATTTTACGTCTGACCATTTCAGAAGAAATGCTTTTCTTTATCTCATCAGAGCACACCGTAGAATGATAGATGACCTGAAGCGCTTTGCACAGCATCTGATCCACGTGTTCCTTGCTTCCGGCTTCATGAAAATGCGGATTTCGGGATTCGATCTGATAAATTTCAACATAATTATCGGCAAGATCTTTCGGCGGCGGGTCATGAACACACCCGAATTTCTCAATGATATTGATGATATGGTACGGTTCGATGGAATAACCGGCCGAATAATCAATACACATTGCCAAATCAAGGGTCAGGGCGTGCTCCCCGGCATTGCCGGTTTTAATGATCTCAGTTTCATATCCGGTATAAGAGCCGATCAGCGTATTCAAAAACCGGTTGGTGTTTTCGGAAGTCCGCCCCCACTTGCGGAAAAACAGTTTCGATTCCGAGATCTTCGGTTTGCTGTGCCAGGCGATTCTGACCATGGCCAGATTGGACGCTGCGCAGTAAAATCCCGAAGCATATTCCCGGACATACTCTTCAACCGCGCCCGGAAAATAATTGTCCGCATCCACAAACCCGATATATTTTTTCTTGGCCAGTTTCGCCAGCAGGGTCGCAATCAGCATTCCTTCCGCTTTTCCGTCACGGATCTGCCCTTTTTTGTCAAGAATGCTTTTATAGCCGGCGTTGGCAAAAGCCCGGGCAACCGCCGGGTCCTTCTGGTGAACAATCAGCGCATTCTTATTGGTAAAAATACAAAAGTCCCGCAACGCATCCTGTTCCATCTTAAACCGGTCGACCGGTTCTCTCGGGCTGTTGGAGACCACGATGATCATACACGGATGGGGAATGCCGCTCAAAACACCTTCCACAAGTTTCAGCCGTTCATTCTTCACCGGCACAACAATAGCCATTTCCTTCTGGATTTCATAAAGCGATTCATAGGGAATGTTTTGAATCGTAGATCCTTTGCTGACGCTTTCCTGCGACCCGTTTCTAAGTCCCGAATCCAGCTCAAAAACCTTCTGCAGGCCGCCGAATCTCACGGCGCCAAACCTTTCGACCTCTCTCGGCAGTTCTATTCTCATGACTGGCATCCTCCGTTTTCTACGCTGATTTCATCAAGCCGATTTTTAACCTGATGAAAATATTTTTTGATGTCCGGTGTCAAACAATCAAGTTCATCGGCAATACTGGTCAGGTAATACTGCACCTCGGGCAGGGGTTTCCACAAATGGCGGTCTCCGTAACGGTAGCCATAACGGGAGGAACTCCCCAGTTTCTCGGGAATACTTTTGTCTTCGCTGAAGCCGGCACAGGACAGCAACGCCCGGGTAATGTCCGTTTTTGACGCAAGCTCCTCAAACGTGTTGTGTACGTTTGCGCCATGCTGGGCGGCTTCTTTTTTGCGATAGGCAATTTCCTTGGGAATCGACTGAATCAGGCAGTATTCCCGGTGTATAATTTTGAGAAAATCATCATCCCCGTCGATGATCTTCAACTGGGGCGCAATTTTAAACGCGGTCTCAATAACCTTCGGATCGAGAAAGGGCACCCGCAGCTCAATACTGTGGGCCATGGCAATCTTGTCTTCACGTTCCAGACATTCCTTGTACAGCAGAAACGTATCTTCCCAGGAATAGTTTTCAAAGCTGTCATACCCTTCCCGGTCGACAATCCGTGAATACCAGGGATATCCGCCAAAAAGCTCGTCCGCGCCCTGCCCCGTTAAAAGAACCCGCTCCCCGGCTTCCTGGGCCATTCGCACAGAAGCATAAATGGGCACGGCCACTTCCACCTGGTTTAAACTGTAATCCTCGATATCCCGGATAATCTCCGGAACCAGAGACTCAATATCGTCAGATGACAGCATTTTGACCTGCAGGATAAATCCATATTCCGCAGCGATTTTTTTCGCCCACTGAATATCTTCTGCGCCCTCGCGCCCGGCGGTATAACAGGTAAAGGGAACCCCCATTTTCTGAACAAGATAGGCAATTAAAAAACTGTCAATACCGCCGGAAAAAATAATGCCGACGCGATCTCTGCCCCGGACTCTTTTTAAGACCGCTTCCTGAAGGGCTTCATCATACGCCTGGATGGCCTCATCTTCATCGGAAATCTTTTCTGTTGCCTGAATCTGGGCCGGTTCCCAGAACGGCACACTGTTAATGTCCTTGCCGTCACATACCGCGATATGCCCCGGTAAAAGACGTTGTATTTGAACATCTTTTTCCATAATCGCTTTCAGCGGTTTTTTTTCCGACGCAAAAGCAACATGCTTGCCGTCACTGCAGTAATAGATCTGACGCACACCGATTTTATCTCTGGCAATCACCGTCTGATGATTATCGGTAATGGCCAGAGCGTAAACACCATCCAGCAGCGGTAATATTTTTTTAACGGCTTCAACAAGATTGCCCTGATAATGTTTTTCAACCAGTTTCAGAATGACCTCGCTGTCCGTATCGGTTTTAAAGGTGGTCTGCGCGCTCAATGCCGAACGCAGATCCATATAATTATAGATTTCGCCGTTATGCAGCAGAATCAGTTTCTTGTTCTCGGACTGAAAAGGCTGTACACCGGTGATACCGCCGGTAATGGCCAGCCTGACATGCCCCAGCGCGATATTACCCTTTTCCCGGTCCAGTTTCAGATCTTCCAGTTTCAGGCTTGTTTTCACCGAATGATTGACCGCATAGCCGGCCCCGTCAGGTCCGCGGTGTTGCATTGTCTTGAGCATTTTATTAAGCAATAGGCCGATATTATCATTACTGATACTGCTGACCACGCCTGCGATACCACACATGTTTATTTCCTTCCTGTAAAATTAATAATTTTTCGTTGTTAATAAATGGATTGCAATATGAGTACCAACCGGCCAAAAATTTGCTTAAATAAATATATAAGAAAAACAGATAGTTATGAAAAAATAAAACGGAAAACTGGCACCAGAATATTTTTTTATCTTTCCGCCTCTAAAAATGTATATTTATTTTACACTTTTTTAAAAAAACTGTGCCATATCTATCCAGTTTTAAAATTACGCAAAAAGGCTCTCCGGAAACGGTTTTGGTATGACTAAAAATTTTAACCAGGAAAAACAAAATCAAATGATGTGACAAAATTAACAGCAATATAGCAGGAAAAGCAACCGGACTTTAGCGGGTGGGGGCTTTGCCGGGCGTGATAACGGGAATCATCATATATTTTATGAGCCGCTTACCAAGCGTCAAAAAAAGATGAGTATTAAAAAGAAAAAAAGAACTGC
>Ga0272441_10001965_pt1 | contig 42944 bp, 60 predicted proteins | sample SSMProp6N_FD_193582 | JGI IMG/M metagenome (GOLD analysis project Ga0272441, IMG submission 193582) | Marine sediment archaeal communities from Little Sippewissett salt marsh, Falmouth, MA, United States - SSM-Prop-6N | ecosystem: Environmental > Aquatic > Marine > Wetlands > Sediment ...
GGAAGTTGCCGCAGTTTGCTTGCTGCTCGCGGATCGCTTGCCACTGGTGGGCGTTATCGTCGCGGACGTCCTTGACCTCGGCGCGCACGCCCTTGATCTCCGCGAGGATCGTTCGCAACGCTGCCGCAATGGATCCGCCGAAAATCTCTTCGCCCATCTACCACTCCAGTCCCGTCACCGTAATCTCGCGCGCGTCGTCATCCCTGGTAAACGCGATCACGCGGAATCGTTTCGCCGTCCAGTTCTCCTTCGAGTACGTCAAGCCGAAGTCCGAAGTGAGGTCCACAAACGCGCGGTACTCCGTGCGAATCTTCAGTTGCACTTGTATCCGCGGCTGCGTCAGCACGTTGTCAGAATGCGTGCGGCGGATCCAGTTCTCGCCGATCGTCTGGCCTGTCGCCACGTCTTGCACGACCCAGAGCGGATCAGCATCAGCCGCGATGTCCTTTAGCATCATGGGTCCGTTCATCGCGCGCGAAGCTGCGCCGATATTGCCCTGCCCGGCATCGGTCAGAGTGGACGGCGTGGCCGCCTCATAGATGGCGTAGTCGTTGACAAGGCCCTGCGTGCTTCGCAGTCGCTTCGGCTCGTCGAGCAGGTCGTCCTCGTCCAGTATGATCGCAGGCGTTCCAGCTACGGGCGCTTGCCACGCGCGGTAGTAGATTTTGCCGAGGTGTTCGTACGCATCCGCGCATCCGTAGATACAGAGTTTGTTGATCGCCTGCGCGAACGTCGTTGCGTCGCTGTCCAGTAGCGCAACCTGGATGCTCATTCCGGTTTGCAGCGCCTTCGATGCGTTGAGCGCGGCAACATCGTAGTCGGTGAACCCTATCGCCGCGCAGATGTTCTCGAAAGCAGCGGCCGGCGTCTCGGCTCCCGCACTCGTGTAGACCACGCGCGCGTTCTTCCACCTTGACAGCCTCGACCGCGAGACGAGAGTCGTGATCCGTTTCTCGTCGTCTACCTCCGGCCGCGACAGCAGCCCGTCCCAAACTTTCACGCCCCACCTGTCGTAGATGATAACCGGCGTGTCCTGCCAGTTCGTCCCGGCGAGGATGCTGCGCGGGTTCTCGAGCGAGAAGAGTCCGCCCACGTTGCGACAGCGGACCTTGCAGTCGTCGGGGAAGACCGAGTCCGTCGCGAGGCTGCGCGCCTCGATGATCTCCGGCGTCTCGCGGACGTGATCGGTTACGTCGATGCCGCCAACCCAGATTTCCGGCAGTCGCCGCACCGCACATTCCGGCGCGCGGATGGTCGGGGTGGGCGCGGGGGTGTAGCCCTCGGCCGCGATGCTGTCGGCGAAGTCGGTCTTGGCGTAGTTCCACCACTTGGCGTTGTCGATGCGTGCAATTGCGGGTCGGGTCAGGGCGATGGAGAGGTGGCTGTTACCGAGGTATCCAAGATTCCCATCCGCGAAGATCGGCAAGGTAATTGCGATGTTCTGGCTCGCGACCATCACATTGTCCCAGTAAAGCCGCTGGGTATTCGCGCCGCCGCCGATCCCCGTTGAATCCCAGACGGCCGCGAAATGGTGCCAGGTGTTTACAAGTGCGTCCATCAGCGGAGGGTTCGTGACCCAGTCGTTCCACGCACCGCCGCCGCTCCGCATTCGCCACTTGAACGCGCCGGCATTGAACCGGAAGTCGAACCAGTTGTTGCTCGCCGCGTCCTTTTCGTTGAAGACATAGTGCGTCAGTCCGTCACTCGCGGCCCCGTTTGTGATCGACCATCCGTTCGGGTAGAAGAAGAACTCGACGGCGCCGGCGTTGCCGTACCGCTCGTTGTAGATGCTCGGGTAGCTGACCGCCTCGCCGTTGGCGTCGAACAGCGCAGAGTTGCCGAAGTTTGGGTAGTCGTAGCCCTGCGGAAAGGTTGTGCCGCCGACGACGGCCCCGTTCGGCCCGGCCGCCGGTTGTTCCACCTGCGCGGGGGAGCCGAGGAGCCACCACTCGCTCAACGTATTGGGGTGGTACTGCGGACCCCAACCGAGTGACATCAGATTTCCTCGAGCCTCAGGTTATCCGGAATCCTGTCGTGCGTGTAGTCGCTGCGGTATGGTAGCTGGCGCCGCACCCCGATCCCGCTCTTGGCCAGCCGCGTGCGGATGCGATCTACGTAGCAGGTGTAGTCCCCGTCCCGCAGCAGCTCGCCCTCCTCGAGGCACATGTACTGCGCATCGTTGCTCGCGATCTTATGCCAGCTTACGATTTGGAATCGGAAGTTGGCCGCGACCCCGGTGGACAGGTCGTACGGGTCCGAATAGGTGATCGTGTTGACCGTATTGCTCAAGATCCGAAACCAGCGGTAGGCGAGCGTGCCGCAAGCATCCTCGATCGCCTGCGGGAACCAGTAGCCCGCCCACTCGTCCACGACCCACGCCGCCCCGGCAACCGCCAGCGTCTTCGCGACAGCGTTGAGCACGCCGATCGCGCTCTCGTACCACTCGATCGTCACGTCATAGCCCCGGTAGGCGTTGCGGATCCACGCGGCCGTCGGGTCATAGACCGTCAGGGCGTCCGCGTCCACCGTGCCGGTGAACTCGCCAAGGATCAACTCTGTCGGCCGCTTGTGCAGCGCGAAGATACACTGCTCCGCAGTCCACCCCTGGTGATCGTCCTCGATCATGGTGGAAAACAGCTCCATCATCTCGCGGAACTCGTCGTCGGGCGCTGCCGTTCCAGTCCCCCATGACAACTCGAAACGCCGCTTGTGCGTCTTCGCCGACCGCGACGAACTCCCCGCGACTGTCTCGAATCCGCTCTCGCTCTTGCCGACGATCTCTTCCTCGAGGTTTGTGACGACGGTCGGGAAGACGTAGGTCTCCAGCGACTCGTCCGTAACGCCCCGGTCGATGAGGTAGCAGCCCATGTCGTAGCCGTCGGAAGCGGCGTTGAGGCAGGGCGACTGAGCCGGGTATCCGTTTTCGAGTGACCAGAGGTGCAGATCCTTGTCATCGCTCGCCGTGTCCAGGAATAGCGGAGTGGTGGTCAGGTTGGAGGGGTCGGAAATGTTCACCAGCGCGGAAACCGCACCGTCGATGCAGCAGAACGTCGGGAAGATCCAGGCATCCGAATAGATCGCGTAGGACGATTGCCCGGAGAAGATGCTGTCAATCAACGCCGCCGACGCTGCGGCGGACAGGTTCAGCCCATACGCCCCGCCGTAGATGGACAGGTGCATCAACGCCTGCCCGGTGTTCGTGACGTAGATCCCCGCCCAGTCGCAATCCTCGAAGGCGCACTCTTCTACGGTGTTGTCCTGATGCGCGAGCATCGCACCTGTACCGCACTCGTCAAAGAGGCAGTTCGCGATAGTCCACGTCGTAGCAGCGGCTCCGTAGTTGTCGATTCCCATCGACTGGTGCCGCTTGATCGTGCACCACTTCACAACGCAATTGGTTCTAGCCGCCGTCGATGGGCTGATCCCGTCGTGGTTCTTTCCGATACCATCGATGATGATCCCATCGATGACCGCCGTATTCCCGTTGAAGTAGACGCAATAGCGTTGCGCGCCTACGTTCTCAGCGACCGATCCGGCGTGATAGCAAGGAGAGTCAGGCCGGATTCCCAGTAGCCCATTCGCTGGATCGACAAGCAGCGGATCGGGATCTCCTGCCAGGGGAACCTGGTTATTGTTCGTAAGAAAAGCAACACCGGGGCCGCCGAACTGCGTGTCGTTGTTCCCAGTATTGCAGAAGTTGATCGTAAGCGTCGTGGCGGCGTTGCCCATCCAGATCCCATTCGTGCAGTCCGTGATGATGCAATCCGTCGGCACGATGTTGACTGCGCCAGCGAAAGAGAAGTTCATTCCGTTCGCGCAGTTGTAGATCGTATTGAGCACCATGGCCCCGACCGCGACGGTAGAGCTGAAGGCCATTCCGTCAGTCGAGCACTCGTAGATTTCATTACCCGCGATATTCGTCGCGGCTCCTAGCGCAGCGGTGGCGGAGATCCCCTGGACGCAATCATGGATCGCGCAATCGATGACCTTTAGGGACCCGATGCCAGCTATCGCATTGACTCCGACGACCGCGGAGGCGATCTCGGTCTCGCGTACTGTTGCCGTTCCGTTGTTGCACCGGACGCCGGCACCCTGGCATCGGCATTGCCTGACGGTCCCGGCGGCTCCATTCATGTTGACCGCGAGAGACGACCCAAGGACGTCGAAACCATACAGGTTTGCTGCCGCCGTCATTGTGACATTGACAGCGAAACCAACCGGCCTCAGTTCCGCGCGGAGATGGTGATCTACCTCCAGCGTCTGCGCAGCATTCAGCGTGATGTTTTCCGTGAAAATCATCCCCGCTATCGCTCCGTAGCCACCGACTACGACGGAAACAGCACCAGCGGCACCCGCCCACGCTGCTGCGATCGTAGCGTACGGCAACGCCCAGGTCCCCGGGTTGGCGTCGTTGCCATTCGGATTGACGTAGACCGCCGTCGAGTTGTTCCATTCCGTGAGCGCGTCGCGCTCGTCATACGGTCCGATGACGCGCACAATCCTGGGGGTTTGCCCCAGCGCTGCCTGTATGGTAAGCGCGCCATAGGTCACGGTCCCGCCATACGTTTCCGAATCCATGACCTCGACGCACGCATTCGCAACAGCAACGCCAGCAATAATCGAAAAGTACGGGTACTTCGCAGAGCCGATCTGTGGCGCGTGCCTTCCACCCCCGTACATGTACTCAGCGTCATAGTACGTCGAGCCGCTCGAGGAGACATACCAGGTGATCGTCTCGCCGCCGGCAGCCGTGACGGTCTCCGGCGAGAGGATCACGCGGAGCCCGGCCCCGCCGTCGATGTCGGTCACAAGATCGAAGTTCGTGTTCGCGATCGTGTAGGCGCCGAGCGTGCAGTCGAGAACAATGTACACATCCGTATTCGCGGCAACGGCGGCACCGTCCGCATAGACACTCGCACCATTGTCCGTGACCGTACCCAATAGCGTCCCGTCCATAGCGTAGATCCGAAATCGCCCGATGTTTCCAGCGGCCCCGTCCGGCACCGTTTTCGCGGTCCCCGCCAGCACATTGATAACCGGATACGGCGTGCCGAACCGCTTGACGTAGGCATCGAGAGCGCCCGGAACGAGGAGACCGGTCCGCAGCGTCAGCGAGTCAGTCGCGCCGACAGCGTTGAGCGCGGTCTCATAGTAGACCGTCGTGTTGCGGTAGTCGATTGCGATCCTGTCAGCCACCGCCGGGCACCTCCCGGAACCCTTCGTAGAGATCGAGGTCCGCTTCGATCTGCGCGGCGCCTGGGCCGTTGTCGATCACGATGCGTCGGCGCCCGTTGACGTCGAAGTACCGCGCGTGGAACCAGCCCCGTCGGATCACTCGGAAAAACAGCCGCTCGCCCTGCGCCCCCGGCAGCTCGATCGTCTCGCCTTCCTTCACGCGGACCCGCTTGTGCAGCGTCTTCGCGCGCCGGTTGACATCGCGCCATTCGTGGCGCATCGCCTTGCGGCTGGACTGGTGGATCGTGTATCGCTTCATTCCGGATCGCCGCAGATAGGACGGCAGTTCCTGCTGCACGACGAACTGGCGCTCGCCCGTTTCCTCATCCTTCACGACGACGACATTCGTGCGGTCCACGAACCGCGGCAGCTTCATCGCCGCAATCTTCTTCGCCTCGGCCGTCGTCGGCTTCAGCGTCTTCGATGCAATCTCACTCACGGAAGAAGCTCCCCCTTCCAACATCGTCGGCAATACCACGCATCGCCATCTCGACCTCGCGGCGCACGGCCCCCGGCGACCCGCCATCGACGTTGATCACGATCGCGCCTGACCCCACGCTGATGCTGTTCGTGTCGCCGCCTTGCATCATCTCTCGCGTCGGCCCCGCAGGAATGACCAGCTCCGGGCCGGCCTCACCGACCATCGCGAGCTCTGGACCATGTAGGCCGGCGATGCCGCCTCGCTGGTAAGTCGGGAAGTCAGGTTTTGGCGTCTGGTCAATCATCTGTTCTTGCGCTGCCCATGCAGCCGTCAGGGCTACGGTCGCTATTGCACCGCCAATCGGACCCAGTTGGCGGAACGCTTTCATGATCGAAACGGCGTAATCCATTCGGGCCTGGGCACGGGCCGCCTTCTTCTCCGCATTCCACTGGTCTATTTTAATCTGGGCGATCGCGTTAGCCTTTTCCTTTTCGCTCATGTCAGACTGACGGATACTTGCGATCTGCGCGCTGGTTTCCGCGTCCAGCTTCATCTGATTCAGGTCGAGCCACATCTGTCCGAGCGTTTCAGTCAGTTTGATCGCCTCCCCGCGGATCGTTTTGTTTGTAGCCTCGACGGCCTTCGTCCTTGCCTTCTGTGCGTCCTCGAGGGCCTTCGTCCGTTTCTTGTACTCGCCCTCAATCCATGCGGTGAATTCTTGCTCGTTGTACTTTACCTGTTCGATCGTCCCAGCGTTCTCTTCGATAAGCGCCTCGGCGTTTTCGGCTCCGGCCTCACGGATCTTGTCGTAGTCACCGAGGATCGAATCGCGCAGCGACTGAAACTTCTCCTTCATCGCCGCGACCATGTCTTCCCACGTATCGCCGATGGCTTTTCCTGCGATGTCTGCCGCCTTCTTGAAGTCGCCCTCCATCAGCGCCTTCCATGCGTCTGCCAGTTCCTTGATCATCTCAATGACGCGGCGGATCGGGACGATGATGAAAGAAAGTTTCTCCGTCAGGATGCGCAGGCCGTTCTTCGCCGCCTGTCGCATGTTGCCGTCGGCGGCCTGGATGGCGGTCGCCAATTCGGAGGAACTGTCCGCGGCCTTTTTCGTTATAGCCGCTACCGGGAACAGGACGGATGTTACCTTTTCCACAAACAGCTTGATGGACCGGAACGCGACGCCGAAAGCGTTGGCGACCTTCCGCACGGTCATTGCCGCCCCTCCGAGTTCTTCGATCAAGCTCTTGAGCCCGCGCATCGCAGGGAGAAGCGCCTTCATGAGCTCCTGGCCGATCGCGACCTTCATGTCGTCGAACTCCGCGCGCAGCTTCTTCATCGTGTTCTTGTAGCCATCCGCGGTGCGCGCCATGTCGCCGATCGCATCGCCGGAATCCTTCGCGATGATCGCCATGGTGGCCTGCGCCTTGGCAGCCGTCGTCAGGGCCTCCCCCTGCTTGACGAGGCCCATGTTGAGCGCCTCGACCGCGATTCGATCCTGCGTGAGGAAGACGCCGTATTTCCGCATGGGCTCGATCTGCCCGGCAAGCGCAGACTGGATGTCTCGCATCACCTCGTCCATGGACTGCGCGCGCGGGTTGAATGAGAACAGGTCTGCGGACAGCTTCACGATCTCGCCGCCCAACGCTGCCGCAGCCCCGCGGCCCATTCCCATCGGCACCAGCATGTCCTGAATCGCCGACAGGAAGTTCGTCGCCTCCGTCGTGCTCATCGCGTAGTCTTTGACGAGCTCCTTGCGCATCGTGTTCGCTTCCCTGCGAACTCCACGGAAGACGACGTTAAACTTGTTGTTGGCCTCCTCGAAATTCGACGCGGCCTTTACGGCCTCCTTGCCGAACCGCACCAGCGCAACAACCGTACCGCCGATCGCAGCGGCAACGGCGAGCCAACCCGCCTTTAACTTTTTGAACCACTGCGCGCTTTTTTTCGTGGTCTTCTCGCCCTCTTTGGCGACTTCGTACTCGGCGCGAGCGATGGCCCCGATCTGTGCGCGGACTTTCTCGTCGCCCTTAAGCAGCGCCTCGAGGAACACCTTGGCGGTCGTGTCAGCCATTAGCGTCGCCTCCTCCGATGACTTCGGTTCCGCCCTCGATTCGCGTTCCGTCGGGCCGCATCATGTATTTCTCGATTGCGATCACTTTCCCGTTCTCCGAATCGCGTCGCAAGAAGGGCGAGTTGGGAAACCGTGGCGCCCAGGGCTTCGTCGAGGGAGAGCCCGAGGTCTCGGACGGCGAAGAGGACGAGGCCTCCAATTCCACCTTGAGAAGCGCGGCCAGAGACCGGGCGTTTTTTTTTACGGCAGCGATGTTGTAGAGGTAGACGGCCATCCAGATGCGCATGAGCTGGTCGACCGTGACGTGCTTGCGGAAGTACCGGAAGGACATGCCCTGAGGTTTCGGGGGCTCCCACCCGTGCTTGATCGCGGCCCTGCGACGGTCGCGGCGCCACCAGGGGATCGGCTCGTTGACGGGGTCGCGGAACAGCGTCCGTTTCACCGCGTACATGATCATGCGGCGGCAGTCCTCGCGGGTCGCCATGCGCTGCATCATCAGCGACAGGCGCGCGAGCTTTTTGTCGGTCTCGTAGTCCTCCCACTCCGGCCAGTCGTACTCGGACAGCATCGCGTAGAACTGCGTGACGAACAGGGCGAAGAACCGCTGGAACTTCTGCCACTGGACGATCGGGAAGCACCGGACGGTCAGCACCTTCTCGTCCGGCCCGATCACGGTCTGGAACGGAGTCGCGCCGGCAATGCGCGAATCCTCGATCCCCTCGATGAGCCGGTCGAGGTAATCGGATGAAGACGTGCGGCCCCGAAGGGCCGCATTGTTTGCGGATCGCGCCATCAGTCGATCTCGCACGGGGTCACAGGTGCCGCGCACGGGTCGATGAACCCGCCGCTCGGCACTGCCAGCTTGCCGATGCAGACGTAGAGGAGGTCGCCTGTCTTGTCGCAGATGTCCTCCTCCGGCCATGCACTGACCGTGACCGGCATTCCCGTGTACTCCCCGGTTCCCGTGGTGAGTGTTCCTGGGTTCAGGATCACGCCACGCCGGAAGCACCACTGAATCGGGCGCCCGTCGCGCAGCTCGGAGATCCACCACCACGACATCTCTGCCGGGGCGTTGGGTTCCGAGCCAAGGGTGACGACATCCGTGTTCGGGTCCGTGCGGTCGATCTCGCCATTGAGCCAGAGGGCCACGTTGACGGGGTCGAACTGCTTGAACGTGAACTCGAAGGTCGGGGCGATCCCGGAGACGTCGGCGACGTAGGTCGCCGCCGGCACTCCGCGCTTCCACTCCACCATCTCCATGTTGAGTGTCAGCGTCTTCTCGGCGTCGGTGAGACCGAGAGTTACGATGTCGCCCGTCGGGTCGTCGGCACCGCGCGCGTAGACATCCGCTTCCTTGATGAGCATGTCGTCTCGGGTCGTACCGTGACGAAATGCCAGTTCGTTTATGTCCACGCTTGCTCCTTTCTGCCCGTCGCCGCACCAGCCAAGAGCGGCTCCAGACGTTCTAGCCTATCGAGTCGCGGTTTCCCGCGTTGCTCCGCGAAGACCTTGCGTCGGTGCTCTCGCGTCCATGCCTGGAGCACCGACTCCGGCCGGTTCCGGTTGTAGTGGTAGATCGTCGCGTCGATCGAGGCAACGCGATCGGGGCCGCAGAGATCGACGACCGGGTAGAAGAGCGAGCCGTCGAATCCGGTCGGATAGAGACCGCTGCCGTCGTCCCACTCGAAGAACGAGCGAGGAATGTGCGGCCACAATGCGGCCCGGAAGGACTGCGGCGCCGTGGTAAACCAGCCCAGCTCCCGGATGCGTTCGAACCGCTCCGGCGTCCACGGCTTGAACTCGGTCGAGACCATGCCCGTCTGGTTGCGCCAGTTTCCGTAGGTTGCCCAGGCACCGAGACGGTGGGCGTCGTGGATGATCTGGAGGGCGTTGCTGTCGAGGGCGTCGTCGAGGTCGAGCCCGACGAGGATCTCGCAGCCGTCTTCGATCAGCTTCTCGATCGCGGCCACCTTGAGGGCAACCGAATGCTGGCGGGACTCACACAGGAAAATGGTGCCGTCGATGTCCGATGTCTGCCCTATGGCGTTGAAGGTTTCGACGTCCGCGCCATCGACCCAGACGATCGCTTTCCAATCCTTGAACGTCTGGGCAGAAAGCGACCGCATGCACTCTTGCGCCATCTTCGGGCACTTCCACCCCGCGATGTAGACGCCGATCTTCACGGCGTCCTCCGGTATGCTGCCAGCTCCGCGCGTCTTGGCTGCGCGAGGATCCGCGCGCGGATGGCGTCTCGCGTCGACTGCGAGAATACATGGCTCACCTGCCGCGACGTGTCGATCTGTAGCCTGAAAAATCGGTTGCGGATCGCCAGGATGCGATCTCGGCCGGCCATCTCGGCCATCGGGCAGTATGTCGCGACGTCGTATTTGCACGGCGGCCAGTCACCGCCGAACCGGACGTCATTCTCCGAGAGCTCCCAGTAGAGCCCCGCGCGGAACGATCGCAGGCCGGTCATAAACAACGGCTCCCTCCGCGCGGTCGGCAGCCTGTCCTTGCTCTCCGGCCCGTGCGTCTTCCCGTTCTGGTCGATCACGCCGCCATAGGTCATCCAGAGATTCGGGTTCTCGCGGTAGCACCGCAGCAGGAACGATAGCGCGCCCGGCTCGAGGGAGTCGTCGAGGTCCACCTGGAGGATTACGTCATCTGCCTCGACTCCGTCGAATGCGTGCGCGGCCTCCCACGCCGAATAGGGTCCGTACATCCGGCGCTTATGGCGGATCACCTTGATGCGCTCGTCTCCATCGCGCGCAGACATCACCTGTTCGTATGTGCCATCCGTCGAGCCATCGTCAACGACGACCTGCCGGAAGTCCTCGCCCTGCTCGCGCAACCGCCGCACGTTGACGGCGGCGAGACCGCCGCAGTTGTAGCCGGCGGAGAAAACGAAAATCGGCCGAGCCGGATAGAGCGGAGCATAGGAATCGTATCGACGCCAGAGCTCCATCGGCCGGTCCTGCGTGTTGTCCCATCCTCCGCTGTTCGGGCTTGCCTGCGCTTTCGTCTGTCCGAACTTCGCGTTGTAGTGCCAGAACATCGGCGGACCGCCACCGTAGCCCCTGGGTGCCCACCGCACGATCCGCGTGTTGTCGTTCGGGATCGTGGCGATAGGGCCGATCTGGTTCCACAGGTTCTGGTCCGTCCCCCACCCGTCGTTGACGTCGCGACGATGGTCGAGGGAGAGCAGCTTCTCGTAAAGCCGCTCGCTCGGCGTCACGACGATCACGGCACCGCTCCACTGCGGCATCCGCGGCTCCCGCAGCATGCAGACTTCGCCAGCGCGATCCAGCAGGACGTCAATCGGTCCGTCACAGACCATGTCCGCGTCGAGGAAGCAGGCTCGCCTCGCTCGCATTGCGTCCGGGTTCGCGATCTCCAGCGAGTAGAACCCGGGATGTGTCCGTGGCGAGATCTCCTTGATGCCCAGCTCCTCATGCTTCGTCCCGCGAAATGTCCTGTAGCGCGACGGGTCCGCCTTCCAGAACTCGACCCCATGATACTCCGCTCGAATCTCGGCCTGCTGCGCCGGCGTCAGGTTGTCGTGGATGACGACGAACGCGCAGGACAGGCCACGGTTGCGGTGGAGGAGCGATCGCATCAGGACTTTCCAGTGTCGCAAGTACAGCTCGCCCTTGACGACGGACGCTAGAACCAGCGGTCTCACAGGAGCCTCCTGCATGCGGCGTCTCGCGTCGGGTAGTGGTCCGGATCGAAGCACAGCCCGGCCTCTTCCTCGCGGGTCTCGTGGACGCCGGCCACGATCGCCGGGTGAACGTACCCCTGGATATGCGCGGAGACCCAGATGTCGTCCGCGTATCGCATCTCCTGCTCGTCCTTCAGCGATCGCTCGCAATGGAGCGCGTTGAGCGGCAGGCGGTTAGCGACGAGGCTCGTAGGGAGGAACGAGTACCCCGTATTGCAGGCCGGCGCCGGACCTTGCTGCACGTTGTTCCCGCTCTTCGCGTAGCCTCGCGACTCGGTCAGCGTCTTGCCTCCGCGTGTGAGCCAGTAGATCGTCTCGCGGTTCGGCTCCTCACTGTACCAGTCCACAAGCTGCCCGAAGAGATCCGGGTCGCGGATCTCCCAGTCATCGTCCTGCGTCCAGATCCAGCGCGAGCGCACGAGGCCCATGATCGGGAACCGCACGGCAGATCCGAAGTTTCGCGAACACGCAATCACCACGTCGGCCTTCTCCTCGCACGACTTCGGCATGCCCTGGCCCTCGTTGCAGACGACCCAGACCTCGGCCTCGAGCGACTGCGCGCGGATGCCACGGATCGCCCTGTCGAGGTGCCCGGCCCGGCGGTGATAGACGATAAGCGCGGTTACTGCCGCCACTGGCACCAGTACCACCTCCTCGGGTCGCCAACAGGTAGCCGGATCACCGATGCGCCCGGCATCATTCGCTTTAGGTCGTCGCTATTCCAGAAGTGCTTGTGGCCGGGGTCCATCTGCCGCCGCATGATCGGAACCGTCACAAAGACGCACGACCGGCACACGCGCGCCAGCTCGCGGCAGACGGCCGCCGGGTTCTCGCAATGCTCGAGCATCTCGAAGCACCCGACGTAATCGAATGCAGAGTCCTCGAACGGCAGCACCGCGGCATCCGACAACGTGTAGTCCGTCCAGTAGACAGGCCGCTCGCGGTACTTTTCGACGGCAGCGACAGAGTCGAACTTGCCGGACTCGACGATAAGTTTCGTTAGATACCCATCGCCGATACCGACGTCCAGAAACGTGCCGCCGCGAGGCAGATGCCTCAACGTCTGCTCGTACCGTGCGAGCGTTAGCTTGTCGGCTGCTACTTCCACGCCGCGATCTGGCCTCCCTGTTTTTCCGTTCCCCTGACGGGCTCGCCATCAGTCACGACGGTATAGCCCTTCTTCTCGAAGTACCGGGGATTCAGCGGATTCCGGTGCTCCTCGTGCGGGTTGCCGTCGATCGGCCCCTGCGGGTAGTCGCCCCACGGACAGCCGATGAGGACGTGATCCGCGCAGGCCTCCAGCTTCTCCAGGCACGGGCGCACCTCGTTCGACTCGACGTGCTCCGGGCCGTGCCACCAGACGGCTAGGTCGTAGTGCTCGGTGATGTCCACCGTGCGGATGTCTGCCAGGTCGATCGCAGCATCGACGCCCATGATCGCCTTGAGGGCCTCGCAGTTCGGCTTCCAGATCTCGATGATCCGAACCACGCAGCCCTTCAGCTTCTCCCAGAACGCAAACGCCTTCGGGTTCGCGCCCACGTAGAGGACGCGCCCCTTGAAGTCGACGGCGCACTTCTTCGCGAGCTTGCGGAGAGCCCGCAGGTATCGCTTGTCAGTCGCCGCGATTACGGCCGACGACGATCTTGTACTGCGCGGCCTTCGACCTCGCGGTTTCGGGGGTGATGTCGCCCCATCCTGCTCGGGCGAGGAGCTCGGTGAGTTGTACTGCTCTTCGATGTTGGACATATTCGGGTCCGCCTTTCACGGTGTTATCGATCACCAGCACTTTCTGCGATCGTATTCTCGTCAGGACGCCGATTGCCTCGACGTCCGTCATGTGTTGCAGCGTCATGGAGAGGAAGAGCCAGTCCGTTACGATCCGCTCGTCGAGATCCTCTACGTGGAGGAACGTCGCCCCGTACCGCTCCGCGTTCGTGTCCATCATGGCCGGCACGATGTCCGCGCCGACGTACAGGTAGCCGAGCCGCGTCCAGACGTCGAAGAATCGCGCCTCGCCGCACCCGTAGTCGAGAACCGTTTTCGAGCCCTTTGCGCCTCCGGCGGCCCTCTCGATTTCGATCTCGAGGAACTCGCGCTCGGCCTTGCGCTGCTCGGGCGATAGGTCGCGGTCTTCGGAGAACGCCTTCCCCGTGTTCACCGACTCCTCCCATCGGCTGGCCCAGTCAAGCCGTCGCACTGGCCATCTCCCGCACCCCGGCCATCTCTTCGGCCGCGTCCGCGACCTCGTTAACGGGCCAGTCCATGCACTCGTGATCCCTGTAGCCATGCTCCGCGCACTGCGCGAAGATCCCGCGGTGCCAGCACCCCTTGCACTTCAGGTCTTTCTGCAAGACCCGCTTCGGCGAGTCCTCGTATCCCCAGTGGTAGACCCCCGGCGGCGTCGGCCCCTCGATTGCCACGACCGGCGTCTTCAGCGTCATGGCGATGTGCATCGGGCCGCTGTCCGGGGATACGACCGCAGCGCAACGCTTGATCACCCCGCACAACTGCCCGACCGTCAACACGCCCTGGAGGTCGATGACGTTCTCGTGTTCCACCTTGCAGACCTTCGCATGGTGAAGCAGGACAACCTTGTGGCCGCGGTTCGCTAGCTCCTCGACCAGTGCGTCCGTGTGCATGTAGTTCCGATGCTCGCTCGAGGTCTCGACGCAGACGCCGATCGTCCCTTCCGGGATGAGCCGCTCCGCCTTGCGTTCCCATGCCGGGTTAAGATTCAGCAGCGGGTGCTTGTCGCGGATGGTCACGCCGAGGAGTTGCGAGAACAGCAGCGATCGCGGGGTGCGCCACTGCGCGCCCTTCATGATCTCGACCTTCATGTTGAGGTCGACCTTCGCAGAAATGTCCACGCCCTCCGGCATCTTGTTTGGCGCGCAGGTCAGAACCCGCTCAAGGTCCGGATGGTAGCGCACGAGGTCGGTAAAATCCTGCTGCGCACTGACCCGCATGCAGGCGAAATGGACCGCCCAGCCTTCCGCGGCCAGGGCGCGCAGCGACGGCTCCAGCATGAGGATGTCGCCGATCCCCATCGACCGCCCGATGAGGATGGGCGGCTTGTAGCCGAACTTCGCCTTGAACTGGTCCGGAAGCATGTACCGGACCTGGCGGAACCGCTTGATCAGCGTGATTCCGACATGCCGCGGGACGCGCATCGGCGCGAACGGTCGCAGCTCGATCGCGACGTGGTTGTCGTACCGCCAGCGCGGCCACGCCTCCGGTCGCCCCTTCGTTATGTTCACCGCTACGGCGTAGTCCGGAGACTGGTTCATTCCCACGACCTTTGACAGAAGAGTTCGTCATACAGCGCAATGCAGCGACGGTATCGCCACGCCGGGTTGTCCGTGCCGAAGAGGTAGCCCGAGTCTACGTCGAAGAGCCGGATGATATCGGCCTGCCTCTCACCGTCCGCCGGCAGGTGCTGGTTCTCGGGGTCGAAGAGTAGATGCTCGAGCTCCCACCATGCGTCGAGCAGCCGCTGGAGGCTCTCTGCGCTGGTCGTCCACTTCACGCCGATTTCCACGACGATCATGTAGCGTTTGAACCGGGTCTGCCCGGTCTTGTTCGGTGCGTCGGTCTCGCCGCCGTCCTCGATCATCGCGTATGTGGTGTCGGATCGAAGCGTCTTCGAGGCCATGTCGCGATAGCCGTAGTAGACGCGATCGACGTGGCCAGCGTCTACCAGGCCCGTCTGTAAGAGGTCGCGGAACGTCGGCAGAAGGATTTTCATGCCGAGCTGATTCATGTAGTCCACTACGTCGGCCCTCCGACCATCGGCTCCGGTAACATGTGCTCGATCAGGAGGCGCTGGAAGTGCGACTTGTCACGGCTGCTCACGCGGATCACCGGCCGATCCCCTATGATCTCGGCGGCGTTCTTCATCGTGGACCCAACGATGCTGCGCTGCCTGGAGAGAAGGATGTTGCGGAAGCTGTTGCGGAAGCCGCCGGACGCCTGGAGCAGTTTCGAGCTCGGCGAATAGCGCCGGACGTTCGCGCCCCTTTTACGCCGCGGCGTCTTGCCCTTCATGTCGGTTCCGTACCGGATGTTCCATGTGTTGATCGCGATCTTCGGCGTCTCGTCGGCGAGGTAGTACACAGGATGCAAGGTGTACGTGGAGAACTCGCGCCACGGGCGCATGCCGTCCCGCGCGCCCTGCGTACGGAAGGTCTTGAAGATCTGCTGGAGGTTGAACGTCGCAACCGCAGCCATGAGCGGCCGCGACTGCATCACCTGCTGATACCAGTCGCCGAACCACTTCTTGAGCTGCTTCTCGTTTGCTACGCGAAACGTCAGGCCGTCCGGCATCAGGGCAGGCCCTCCCGCACCGGATAGTAGCCAGCCTGACTATCGGGCTTCGTCATGGACAAGATTCTCTCGGACCACTTGCCGTATCCGAAGACCGGGTATCGGTTGACGCGCGAGGCGTTCGTCTCGATCGTCTGGGCGGCCGGCCCGGCGGACGCGAGGATCTCGCCCTTGAGGAACTGGGCGAGGAGTTCGTCGCGCTCCTTCTCCCACATCACGCGGTCGTTGTTCTCCGCGCTTTCGCCCTCCTCGGAGTAGGCCGCCTGGAGGCACCCGGCAACACCGGCCGCTTCCGCGAGCGCCCTCACGAAATCCTCCGTATCCGGCAGCTCCTCCAGCATCGAGGGCCACTTCGATAGCTTCAGGCCCACCCACCGATCCGTCATGTCGAGGATTCGGGCAACCCACGCATCGGACTTCATCTCCTGGCTGATGCTCTCCAGCCACCGGCGGACACGCACGAGGCTCGCGTAGCTGGCGGTCGTAAGGCACACGCGCCCGAGGACGGGCGTCGAGATTCCGTCGTCACTGTGCAGGAAGACCACGAGGCGGAAGGCCTCGTGTGTCAGGGTGTGGCCGGGTAAGCCGGCGATCACCTGGGCTGCGGTGCTGGTCTGCGCGTAGGTGCCGTCGGAGTGAATCCATTCGGTCCCGGTGTAGTACTCGTCATGGGTGCCGGAGTCCTCGAGGCGCAGGAGATAGCGTACGTCGCCGTCGTCTTCCTCCATGTGCTCCTCGAAGGAGCGGAACTCCACCTCGGCCATCTGTTCCGTCACGATCGTCGGGTTCGCGACGGAAAAGATCACGGCTTCCAGTGCCGGTGGCACAAAGTTCGCGTTGTGGATCAGGCCGGGGAAAATCTGGAAGTCATCGAAGGCCGCATCCGGGGTCTGAACCAGCAACCGATCGTTGCCGATAAACAGGTAGGTGCTGGTCGTCGTCCGGCCGGCTACGCCACCGGGGTTGACGCCGAGAGACACGCCGTTGACGAAGAGATACGTTCCCGCGGCGTCCCAGTCGAGCTCAATGTCGTACCAGGCGCCCGCAATGGGCACCCACGCACCGGCTGACCAGTTGATGACAACGGCGCCAGCGGCATTCAGAATCCGGACCTCGATATTTCCGGTGAAGTCATGGTACAGCGTGATGCGATTGTTGTTTGTTGCCGGATCGTTGCCGCACGAAAACATGTGGCGCGCGGCTATCGGCGCGCCGGCGTAGTTGGGCCGGTAGCCGAAGCGAACGCACCCGGCGTTGCCGAGGTTCGCGACGTTCGGGCCGATGTATCCGACGTACTCACCCGCTACGCCGCCCTGAAGCTGGAGGCACCCGGCGCCGAACTGTGGGTTGACGTTGTCGATGGCGGGAGCGCCAGCCATCCCCGCCGTGACAGTCCCGAGCGAATAGTCCGCGTTGAACCCGGCATTCCACCGCGCTAGAAACGCGCAGTCATCCACCGGCCGCAGCTGGGCGACCCCGCTCCCGATAGCGATAAGGTCGCTGTCGTAGGTCAGGCCGGTGTCGCTATCGAAGTTCCAGCAGTGCTCCATTCGTCTTCCCTCACCGCACCGGCCGGGGAGGGCGAGATCCGCTCGCCCTCCCCGGCTGGCGTCGGCTGCCTAGCAGTTCGTGATCAAGAACCCGGCATTGGCGTTGACGACCAGCTCGTCGATCGTGGACCGGATGGTCCAGCGCTCGGCGATGTCGGCCTCGTCGTCCCTGCCGCTCTTGATGGGCTTGAGCTGGTGCAGGCGAGTGTTCGGCTGGAAGCCGAAGCAGTTCGTGTTCTTCGTGGGTGCCGCCACCCGGTGGAACACGCACACCGTCCGCCCCCAGATCCCGGACACCACGTTCGGGTCCGAGGGGGTGTTCTCGTCTGTCTCCAGCCCACACACGCCTGCGATCCTCGGCTCGAGCCCCATGGCCCGGAGCCCCTGGATCGCCTCGAAGATCCGCTCGCGAATCCCGACCTCGGTGAAGCGGTAGGTGTCCCGCCACTGCGTGGTCTTGATCATGTCGAGCATGACCTCCATGGGCATGGTGATCGCGTTCGCGGCGAGCTGCGGCGCGTTGCGCCAGACCCGTCGCTTGGCCTCGATGATGTCGTTGATCGGCGTGGCGTTGACGTTCGTCCACGCGAAGCCCGACCCGTCGATGGCCGCGGCGGTGGCGTTCGGCACGATCGCCGTGTTACCGGCAATCGCTGCGACGCGGTACTCGCGCGCGAGCATGTGGTCCTTCCCGAGGAACCGCACGTTGTCCTTCCGGAGGTCCGCGAGATCGGACTCCTCGAGGTCAGCGCGGCAGATCGCCGCCCCCAGGCCGTACTCTTCGCAGCGGTACGTGTCCTGGACGGCTTCGATCTCGATTTCCTTGGGACGTTCGCATTTCCCGATCTTGTCGTTGAGGACGCGGTGAGTCGTGGCGTTGGTGTACCGGAGGTACAGGCCCGTCCGTTTCTTCACCGTGAACGGGGGGAAGATGAAGTCCCCCACGAACATGTCCTGCGGCGACTCGATCGAGAGCCTGGTGAGCGGATGCTGGACGCTCAGGGCACCGGGAGTGAGTAGCATGCTACACCTCCTAGTTCAACTGGTAGAGCCGCACTTCGACGGCTACCCTGTGCGTTGCCTGCGACGCCGCGGCGCGAGAGACGGCGACGACATAGTCGCCCTGCCCCGCTGCCACGAGCCGCCCGTTGGCATCGCTCGCCAGTTCGTCGCCGCGGTTGAAGGCCGCTCCGGCCTCCCCGCCGACCTGACCCTCGACCCGCAGCATGACGAGGTCGCCATTGGCGCCCCCCGTCCCGCTGTTGATCGCGATCATGCCCCTCTGCCCCGCTCCGCAGAGCGTGACGTGAGGCTTCGACCCGGCGGTCGCGTTCTCAACGAACCTGTAGACCCTGCCCAGGTAGAAGGCGGCGTCGTCGCAGACGAATCCCTCGTCCTCGTCGTCGTACTTCCACTTGGGCACTTCGACCTTGATGGCTTCGTTGGGGATAGCCATCTAGATCATGTCCTTCGCCTGAGTCAGCGCCTCGTCGGCGGAGAGCTCCGGATGCTTCTTCATCAGGTCCGTCGCGATCTTCTCGATCTTGTCGGCCTTCTTGGTTTCGTCATCCGTCGCGCCGTCTTCCGGCGGCGTGGCCTCCGTCGTGGGCACCGTGGCGTCTGTGTGCGCGGCCGGGAGCTTGGTGAGCAGGTCCGTGTACTTGGCCCGATCGTCTCGGGACAGGGTCAGGATGTGCTCGACCGTCGCTTCCTTGGCCGACGGCTCGATCTGCTTCGCGTCGATCCTCTCGATGACGAACTTCTCGATGTCGGCTCGGTCGCGCTCGTTGGCTGCCTTGCGCAGCTTCTCCGCTTCGGCCTTGGCCTCGTCGCGCTCGGTCTCTGCCTTCTGGAGAGCCCGCGCGTGCTCGGCTTTCAGCGATTCCAGATCGTTGCGCGCCTTCATCTTTTCGACTTCCGCCTCGCGCTCGAACTGGACCCGGAGCTTTTCGAGCTCGGTCATGCTGTACTCCTTGTCGGTGTTCTGGTTGCCGGTCTTACCCTCCGGCTGCGGGTGGCTGGTATCGTCTTCATCGTCGTCGGTCGCGCCCGCTCTGGCGCCGTCTGCGTCGATGTCGATCGTCTCTTTCGCTTCCTTCGCGCTGCGGTCAACGGTGTAATACACCGCTACCGCGTCATCGAGGTCGTGGACCGCGGGGAGCCCGCGGCCGAACATGAGGATGGCCTCCAAAGCAGCTCCCCGCTTCTGGCCGTCGGTCGTCGTGAAGTCGGGCCAGACCTCGATGCTCTTCTGCTTGCACGCCCCCGACTCAATCAGCTCGGCGAGCCTGGCCGGCACCTGTTTGATCCTCGCCTTCAGGCGGTCGCCGATACGCCAGAGCTTCTCGACCCAACCGTGCGCAAGGGCGGACAGCATCGGCCGCGAGCCATGGCTGGTAGCGTCGTGCTCGCCGGAGGGCGAGATGTACATGTAGGGCCGGATAACCCCGGCCTCGAAGTTCTGGATCATCGTATCCAGATCCTTCGTGGTGTACTTGTGGCCCTTCCACTCGCCGGCGCGGAAGATTTCCATGTCGTCGATCACGGCGGTATCGAGGGCGAAGCGCACCATGCTCGTCCCGCAGACAGAGCACTCGTACTCGCTGGGGTCGCCCTCGGTGGCGTCCACCTCGGCGCCGCACTGCGGACAGAGTGCGCGCTGCGATTCCTTGGCCGGCTCTATGCCGGTCTTGTAATCGTGCTCCTTGAGCCATGCCTTCGCCTTGGCGACAGTCCACGAGCTCGGGCTGAACCGGACAGAGATGACAACGGACTCGCCGTCTTTCGTGCCAACGATCATGGACACGCCATCCGGCATGTTCTCGGTGAGCGTCTTGACGTCCGTGCAGCCCTCGGCGGAGTTCTGCGGTGCTGAGTGGTCTTTGTAGGGCATTACGGCATCCTCCGTTCGCTGCGTTCGATCAGGCTGACGACAACGACCGCGATGGCGATGCAACCCATGGCGATGAGCCAGCCTACGGTCTCGGTGCTCAATTCATTCTCATTCCCGGTCGGGGAACGACGATCCGCCCCTTCCGCTTGCCGTTCTCGTCGTCGGGGTCTTTGAGCCGCGAGGCGAGGGCGTCGATCGCCGCAGCTAGGTGGCAGATGGCTTCCTTGACCGTCACGCCGCCCTCGAACTTGAGGCCGCTCTTCCCGTCTTCCTCCCACGCCAAATGGATCTGCTTCATCGCTTGCCTCCGAACCGCTTCGACGGGACCGTACCCTGTAGCCATTTCTTCTCCGGTGGCGTCTCACCCTTGAGAACGGGCGAGAGCACCGACCGGCACTTGTCGTGATTGGGCGGGACGATCCGCGAGAACATCGGGTTCCGCGCCTCGATGTAGCGGCCGTCCTGCTCGTGGCAGAACGGCGTTTCGCGGCCGTCGAGGATCGCGTCGTACATGTAGCCCTGGACGATGTCGCCGGCATCGCGGAACGTTTGCATCCGGCCGTTGTTGAACATCTCGCTGGAGTTGTTGCGCACGATCGTCTGGGCGGTCGCCTTGGCCTTGCCCGCGATGTCGGCCTCGATGAGGTCTACAATCTCGCGGGTCGTCATCGTTTTGGCGTTGTTGAAGATGAGGGTGCCGACCTTCGCAACCGTCTCCTGCGATTTCACACCGGACATGTAGAACGAGTACTTGCGGCAGTAGAGGATCGCCTCGCGGTCGGCCGCGGTGAACTCCAGCCCATGCTCCTTGAGCCACGACTCGACCCACGATCGGTCGAGGAACTGCTCGGTCTCTTCCCACTCGGGCCAGCCGATTTGCTCGACGTCACGCATGCGGCGGGCTCCGCCTAGCTCCTGCGATGCGGCGAGGCGCCCGTGGAAGTACATGCGGGAGCCAGAGACCTCGTAGACCCGGCGGAGCTGGCGCACCCACTTGCCGGGCGCCTTGAGGTCGTCGATCTTCGCCCAGTCGCCCGCCAGCGCACCGTTCTTCTGCGCCTGCTCGCTCGCTGCGCGGGCAGTCTCGGCGAGGGCCTGCTCGGCGATCGGATCGGCAGCACTCTCGATGTCATCGTACCATCGCCGCGCTTGCTTGGCGTCGAACCGCGAGGAGCGCGCCATCTTCTGCGTCCCTGGCTTCTCGTCGCCGTCGGCCTGCGGTTTCGGTTCGTCCGGGGTCGGTTGCGGCACCGGCTCGCCTTCGGGCAGCTCCTCGGCATCGGGAATCCCGGCCCAGGGGCGCACCCACTTCTCGCTCGTCGAGACCAGACCGCACTCCTTGCCCACCTTGATGGCCTCGGCCTTGGCCTGCGTGTAGCCCTCCCCATCCCCGGCGGCTACCAGCTTCGGGCAGGCTGCATCGGGGCCGAAATTCCACCGCACCAGCGGCCAGATGATTTGCGCGTTGACGACGTTGCAGAGCTGGTTGCGCGTGTAGCGGGTGTCAAGAGTCACCACGTTCGCGAACTGGGACTCACCGAGGGCGCGCGAGCCATACTTCGCGTCGGCAAAGCCAGCCATATCGGGCACAAGCAACTTGCGGCGCATGGAGTTGTCGAGCGCCTTGATCGTGTCGGTGTACTGCGCTTGCCCGTTCTGCTTTTGCTCGAGGAATGAGACCTTGGCCTGCGGGACGTACTCCTCCTTTTCCTGGTGCCAGTCCGCCGGGATGTAGATCACCAGATCGTCCTGCCAGTTGTCGAGGCTGGTCTTCAGCGCCGAGATCTGATCCTCGCTCATGTCGCTGCGGAACTCGGCAACGACGGTCGGCGAACCGAACTTCTGGCCGTGGATGTTGCGGAATTTGAAGTGGTGGGCCTTGGCGAAGAACTCGCGATAGATGGCGGAAAGGTCGGAGCGGCCGTACCAGTTCGCGTCTCGCACGTAGGGCCAGACAAACAGGATCACGGAGGACGGGTCGATCCGCTTGTCCTTGTCGAGCGAGGCTCCTTGCTCGGGCTCGCCGACGTAGATGTAGAGCAACTCGTCCGACTCCTGGTCGACGTAGAACTGGATCTCATAGGACGGCTTGCAGATGATGCTGCGGTATATCCATCGGCCGGCGTCGCCGACGACATGCGGCACGGCGAGCTTGAAACCGTAGCTGCGCGCGTCGAGCAGGTTGTCCAGCATGGACGCGAACGAGGGCCGCGCGGGCTCGCGCTTCTCGCCCATGGGATACTCGAACGACTCCAGATTCTCAGCGACGAAGTCGCGGATCTCCAGGTCTTTCGCGTCCTGCGAGGCCTCCTGGATTTGCCAGTTCGCCGAGAGCGCGAGGCGCTTCTTGAGATCCATCGTCCCCGCGATCACGTCGTCCATGAGCATGCGGTCGAAGAGCTCCAGCCCCTTGCCCTTCTCGTAGAGCAGCGGGTCGGGGTTGTAGTCGTACTCGCGGTATTCGTGGACCGAGCGCGACGGGATGGTCGGGGCCTTCGTCGTAGGCGTGGCCGCAAAGAATTCGCGCCCCGCAGCGCGGAATCGCTCGCGGAATGCCTTACGCCGCTGTCGGACCTTCATCGCTTCCTCTTCGTGGAGAAGGCGACCGCCTTGGAGGGCGGTGGCCGTTTCGGTGCTGCGCAGCACATGACAGCGGAGTCCAGCTCGTCCGGCGACCGGGCAAACTCTGGACCACGCTCCTCGGACATGCGGCTCTTGTAAGCCGCCTTGCTCTCGAGCTCGTACTGGCCTCGCGGGTTCCGCGAGATGCGGATGCTGTTGGCCTGGGCGGCGAACCGAATCCACCAGCTCTCGGGTAGCTCGTGGCAATCCGCTTGCCCCTCCACGAACCGCATGCGAAGCCCGTAGGCGTCCTCGGCGCGCCGCATGTTAAAGCGTTCCGGATCGCGGGCGCGGCCGCCGGCGAAGTACTTCTCGACGTACAGCCCCTTTTCCTTGGCGAGGAGATCGGAGACGCCTTTCCCCACGCCAGCAGCGTCGACGGTGATGCGATCCAGCTTGTGATCGCGGTGCACGTCCAGAGCTGCACCGTAGGTCTCGGTCGTGTCTTCTCGCTTGAGAGTCGAGGCGTGGAAGAAGTGCGGGCCGTGACGAGCGCACAGAGAAGACAGGTCACCGCCAGCGCCGACATCGACGCCCATCGCCTTTTCCCCACCAGGCGTGAGATCATCCCCGCCGCCCTTCCGAGCGAGGTCGAGGGCGTGGGCCGGAACAAGAGTGCGCTCGTCCTCTTCGTAGAACTCGGCCTTGACCTGTGCGCGGTAGTACGGCGAGTCCTCCCCGAGTTCCTGCTTCATCATGGCGATCCACTCGGGCGAGCAGTCCGGCGACTCCTCGCCGTCCGAATGGACGCCGTTCCAGCCCTCCGTATGAAATCGATCGTGGAAGAAGCCGATGTTGCGGCCGGCCGCCGACGCGCAGAACATCCGTACTGTCTCGGCGCTCTGCTCGTAGCCGAACGTCGCGCGGAAAACCGAGTCCGGCACCACCTTTGCTTCGTCCACGATGACGAGGACGTGTCTCGCGTGGAAGCCCTCGATGTTGCCGGGGTCCTTGCAGGAGACGCCGATGGCGAAGGCGTCGGGCCGGTGGTTCCACTGGGTTGTCAGCGGCTCCTCGCCGAATATCTTCTTGGCTGCGGGTGGCGCCCGGCGATACCACTTTCCGATCTCGCGCCACTGCATCTCCTTGACCTGGCGCCACGTCCCGGAAGTCGTGACGACGACGCTGTCGTGGTAGACCGTCGGGTGCCATAGCGCGAGGATGGCCTCTGTCGCCGTCTTGCTGCATCCGCGAAATCCGCGCCACGCGGTCTTCCAGGTCTCGCGGTTGCCCTCCCCGAATGCGTCGAGGACTTCCCGCTGCTTGTCCCGGAACGTAATGCCCCAGATGTCCTGCGCAAAGAGCGCCGGGGATCTCCGCCATCTCCGGAGGACGATCCGCTGGTTGTCGGCGTCGCTGCGTTTGCTCACGCACCGTCGGCCTCGGCGACGCGGGCGAAGAACCCTGCGACGGTTTCGTCCGCGCTGATCTTGTGCTCGTGGCGGTCCTTCCACTCATGCGAGCGGCGGTTCTTGAGCCAGAATATCTGTGCGGTCGGGTGCGCCGGCATGTGCCTTTTCAGCGTGCAGGGACCGTCCTTCGTGGTGCCCTCCTCAAAGTAGTCGTAGCCGAGCGCGCGCTCGTAGAGGGAACGCTCGACGCGCTCGTCGGCGATACCCTTGGCAGCCTTTACGGAGTCAAATAACTTCGGGTCTTCGGCATAGGCCTTGTAGAGCGTGGGGAGGCTAGTTCGGACGGCTTCGGCCATCTCACGGTCGGTCGCACCGGCTTCTGCGAGCTTCAGGAGCTTGGCGCGGTCTCCGTTGGTGAAAACACGCTTCGGGCGTCCCGGCTTGCGGGTGCGTTTCTTGCCGTTGCCGTTTTTGCGGATGCTCCCAGCCAATTTGATTCTCTACTAGCACGAAACGGACCGCTTGTCTAGCAAAAACGGTCCGTTTTGTACCACCGGCGGTCAGGAATGGACCGCAAAGAAAAGCCCCCGGCGGAGGGACCGGGGGCCGTAAGGGGGAGAAGCTACGATGATGTCAGCGAATCCTCTTTCCGCAGCAGCGCCGGCGGCTATGCCGCGAGCGGCCGCGCATCGTCTCAACGTACATGCAGGACGGCGGACAGTCCGCTGCGCCGGAACAGCGCCAGACCGCACGACGCCCCATGCGCGAGATCGCCATCTCACGACCGCACTTCGGGCAGTGCTTCACCCGCGGGACTTGCACTTCTCCATCTCCTCGCGGTCCTTCACCAGCGCCCTCCGGTAGAGCGGGCACGACTCGTTGGCGTAGACGCATGCGGAAAACCAGCAGGTGCACGGGTCCATGTTCTGCGCGTTCGCGGCCATCATCTGTCTGAGCAGCTCGCGGCGGTCGTCACGCAGTTTCACCAGTAGCTCTGTCTGGCCATCGTGATGGTTGGCCGCGCCAGGCTTGCGCTCGAGCGGGACGATGAACGCCCGGCAGGCGAGCATCCTGCCGGTGCGCCCGAAGACGTGGTGGAGCTCCATGCCCATGTGCCGCGTCTTGAGCTCGGCCGCGATCTCGTGCCACTGCAACTTGCGCATGTTCATCGCGCCTTCCTCCAGTTAAATGCGTCGTACTTCCTGCGATAGTGGTAGTAGCGATCCTTGACCGCCGTCACGTTCTTCAACGAACCCTTGCCGCTCTCGCCTGCGTTGTGGAATTTGTAAGCGTCGAAGATGTCGTGGACGCTCTTGTGCGTGTCGAGAAGATCGCGATGGTTCGCCGCCGTCAGATCCAGGTTGAGATCCGGTTGGTAAAGAATTTGCGGGCGCGAGCGGATCAAGTCCGCGAGTTCTTTGTCGTGCCAGATGTTCTCAGCGATCTCGGCTGCCCGGACGGACCACATGCCGCCCATGCCACGATCAGACTCGCCGGCGCCCATGGCACCCTTCGGTCGGATACCGGATGCGTTAGCCTTGAACTTTGACTCCTGCCAGATGATCGCGGCGAAGGCAAGTGGCGGGATGTCGTAGTCCTTGGCGTGGCGCAATAGCAACTTCGCCGTCCTCGTTGACCCCGTCTCCGTCCGCAGGAACAGGAGCATCCTGAAATCCTGAAGCGAGGAAATCCAGCGGGTACTCTGGGTGGCAATTCCTCCGATGAGAACCCCAACGAGCAGCGCGACGCATGGCCATGCCCACGTCCGATTCACGTGCCGCTCCATTCCGTCGGCTCCTCCCGCGTGAAGTTCTTCGTCAGTCTCATCACCCCAGCCTCTCTACCCGGCTCAGTATCGCCATCCCTATTGTCTCCGCACACTGCGGGACTACTCCGTTGCCGAGCGCCATGAGCCGCTGTCGGCGTAGATCCTTGCGCTTCGTCAGGCGCGGGAGTCCGTCCTCCCACGTCCCATCCTGCCAGCGCGTCCGGTAGTCGCGGGCCTCCGGTTTCGCGCACTCGACATCGGACCAGCCCACGGGGAAGCCCATGAGCGCGTCAACCCAGTCCGGGTTTAGCTGACCCTCTTTCCCGCCATACTCGCATGCGTGGGCGTCGAGGTAGCCCTTTCGGAGTCGGTGCTGCTGGACCTTGCTCCCCGGGGGGCCGCATCCTTTGATGTCGCTCGCCCGCGGCGTCGGCCATGTCTCACCCGGGTCCCGTTTCACCTGATTCCGTAGGCGCATGTCTGCCGTTTTCTCCCACGCCGTCGATCCCTTCCTCCCCGCATCCTCACCCGTTGGGGTAAGCCACGATGAAGACGCGGTCCCGGCGGTGCGGAGCCCCTTGGGACGCAGCTGAAAGCACCGTCCATTCCGCATCATACCCGAGCTCGGCCAGGTCTCCGAGAACTCGTCCGATCCCCAGGGAAAGCAACCCTCGGACGTTTTCCACGATGACGAGTCGGGGTCGTACCTCGCGAATGATTCGCCGCATCTCTTCCCAAAGACCGGAGCGTTCACCTTCAAGCCCGACTCGCTTGCCGGCGACAGAGACGTCCTGGCAGGGGAACCCACCGCAAATAACGTCCGCACATCGCCCCACCGCTTCACATTCGGCCAGCGAGTCCGTAAGACCTTCAGCGGGTACTCCTCGATCTCTACCTGTAGGCACGTCTCGAATCCTCCTGTCTGTTCGAGTCCGAGGCTCAAGCCCCCGATACCAGCGAATAGATCTATCGTCTTGAGCTTCCTCACCCCAGCCTCTCTATCTGACCGCCATCACGGCCTTCGTCAGGGCCGGACGGCAGAACTTCCTCTGAAGCTCCCGCCACCCCCGGCTGTAGTCTATCCACTTGTCCGGTGGCTGGTAGAGCATCGCAAACGGCATGAACCCCATATGCCAGCACTCCCTCAACCGTGCCTCGTCGTCTTCAAAGCTACCCCGGCCAATCAGGACGTAGCAAGCGAGTTGATCCCGCCGGAAGTCACAAAGTAGACCCATCGCCTTCTGAAGCGATTTCTTGGCTGAGTGCCTATCGTATGCAAAGTACATCCTCGTCAGGGAGAGCCCGCGCAAGTCCTCGACGTGGTGCCGCCGTAGCCTCGCGGCCTCAAAGCCACCTACGAACCTTACGTCTCTCTGCGTCTTGAGCATCAAAATCACCTCGTCCCAATGCTCTCGCGGTGCTGCAAGGATATTGTTGTCGTGGACCAGATGCCCCTCCTTGACCTCAAGACAACGTAGCTTGCCCTCCCGCTTCGGGACGAGACAGAAGTCGCAGTTGTTTGGGCACCCCCTCGTAGTGATGACGTTCCCCGGGGCCATGTACCTTCCCGGCACGAACTCGCCACCAGGATCGTTGAGCGCAGGACCGCCCATCTCGACCTCGAAACCGAATGCCTCCCACTCATCACGCAGCATCCGCGCTCGATCCAAGTCCCATGTGAACGTTACAGAGATGTGGACCTTCTCGCGCCGATCAAACAGACCCGGCCATTCCTTGCCATCTGGCGGCGTAGCCTTGTTACGCCGGGGAAACACTCGGATCACTGTAGCCTCTCTATCTGACGGTCGATCTCGGCAAACGTCACAACGGCCTTCGCCTCTCCGTCGATGGTAGCGGAGACACCATTCGCCTTCGCTTCCTTGAGCACGTCGATGGCAACCGACCGCTCGCGGGTGAGCCATGCCTCGGCGGGGGCAATCGCAGCGTCAACGCGATGGGGAACTCCGATGCTAGCCAGTTCTGCCCATGCATCCCTCGCCGCCTCGATCAGCGTCTCGACTGGGTGCTTCTCGTCAGCCATGCTTGCGCCTCGCTCTCTCTTTCGCACTCCACCGATGACCCCACCCGTCCTTGTGCGGCTTCATCGCGCCGCTGCTCTTCCCCTTGTGGACCTTCTTCGCGTTCACACGATTGGGATGCGAGGTCTTCTCGTCAACCACGTTTCTCCTCCAGCTTCTTCGCTCGACGGCGGGCTTCGACCATGACCTTGCGGAATGCCCCCGCAGCAGGGTAGCGCACCCGAACGGAGTTGTCGTACGCCCACCTCGCCAGCTTCCTCAACTCCTTCGCTGCGTCACTCACCCTTGGACTCCAGCGCGTCGATGTCGGCTTTCGCCTTTTCGATCCCCCGCAGAACACGGTCCGCTTCCCGTCCGCCATCGTCCAGCCTCTCGGCTTTCGGCAACTGACGCCGCAGTTCGTACAGGCGCTTGACGGGTTCCGGCGTCCGCTTCCACCACTCGCTCGCTTCCTTGCGGCGCTGCGCGGAGACAAGCCGCGCCTCGTCGCGAGAGATCACCTCGACCTCTCGGCCATACTCGTTGTAGGCGATCCGCTGGACAGGCGGTCGCCTCGGCGGGGAACTTGTCCATGTCCTACCCATCGGCTCCCTCCCTCAGCTTCTTCGCCCGACGATTGGCCTCCTGCGCGGCCACTTGCAAGCCGTACCCGAATCCGGGCGACCCAGCATCCTTCGCAGCCTCGCGATAGAGCCACCTCGCCAGCAGACGTAGCTCCTTCGCCGCTCCCTCACGACACCCCAGCCGGTACGCTGTCTCGTAGGCTCTCTTGATGTCGGCCTCGCTGGGGTCGTAGTCAACCATCTCTGTCTACCTTTCCCTCCCCGTACTCTCTCAGGAGATCCTTGATCTGCGCATCGATTCTGCCCCGCGCCATCTCGCAACACACGCCCTCGTCGTAGCCGTAGTGCTGCACGATCTCCCTCGCTAGCTTCAACGCCTCGACTGCTCCCCGGCGGTAGGCTCGCTTCCTCGCGTTAACGTGAGCGCGTGGCTCACACATCGGTGTCTCGCCCATCTTCTATCTCCTTGATACGCATCGCCTTGAACGTCTCGTAGAATGCCCCCGCCAGTCCGGGAGTCGTGAAGCTGGAAATGCAGTACTCTGGCGGAAACATTGGGTCCGCGTTGTTGCGCCGGGTAAACCGCAGGTCGCACCCGGCGAACTCCCAGCCTTCCTCAAGTAGCTTCTCAACCGCTGCCTTCGTCCTACCTCCCCTCATCTGCTCCCTCCTTCTCGGGTCGCTTCGCTCAAAAACCGGCCACACGCTTCTCCGCCCACCGCAACATCATCTTCGTGTAGAAGCGAAGGTCCATCTCGTGCTGATACCAATATGGGTCATATCGCGGGGTGTCCTGCGAAGCAGTTTGTTTCATGCTCCCTCCTTGGCGGGGCGCTCGATCTCGGCCGTCTTCATCAGGATGACGCCAGCGGCATCCTTCGCTCCGGGATCTCCGTTCTCTGCGAGGTTTGCCGCCCACTCCTTCAGCGTAGCCCACATACGCTCGGCCTTGTCCTTGGCATCAATAGCATCGTCAGCTTCTTTCTCTGCATCCCCCGCCCGCTTGTACCAGAAGTCAGCCCTCTTCTCGGCCTTCTCGGCGCGGGACTTCCACTCGTCCAGCTTCTCGTTCGCCTCGCAGTATTCCGCGGAGGAGATGGTGATGGAGTCCTCCCCGCCGTGTTGCTCCCCCTCTTGGCGCTGGATGGCGGCGACCGCATCCTCTACGCTCTTCGCGCTCTTCTCGTCACCGTACCCGCGCAGCATTCGTGCGGCATAATCAGCCGCCTCGACTAGTCTCTTCACCGCTGGAGTCATCGCCTGCTCTCCTTCACGATCAGTTTGCTCTCCCGCGCCGCCTTCTCCGCTTCGTCCAGCATACGCAGGAACCTCGGCACGTCGTCGCAATCCCTCCACCGTACCGGCGTCGTGATGATCTTCAAGTGGGGGCACTCCCTACGTATCGCATCCAGCAGTTTCTGGCCCGTCATTCCCTGCTCTCCTTCACGGCGGCGAGGGCGGCCTTCAGTCGCAGTACCTCGCGGGTATCCCCCGAAGGGGTTGAGCTACTCATCTCACCCTCTCGTAAAGTTCCGGTGCCGACCGGTACAGCCGCGAACCCTCCCACGGGCCAAAGCCGTCCTTGTAGCACCGATTTTCCCGGCCCCACTGCGTCAGGTGCTCCGAGTACTCGCCGTAGAGATAGCGCGACGCCCACCAGAGGATCTCCGTGCAGACTCCACGCGCCGTCATCCGCATCTTATGCCAGGCGTTCGCGCGCAGCCATGCGTAGCGCGAGAGCATCCCGAGAACCTGCGAAGCCCGGTACAGCTTGCCGTCCCAGTCGTGCTTGACCAGCGCGAACATCGCCTCGACCTCGGAGTCGGACGCCTTGCGGAAGCGCCACTCCTCCACGTAGATGTTCGGGTTGTCGTACCGCGACCACGGATGCGACCCGGCACGCAGGAGATGCTCGAAGGACTCGTCCGAGTAGTCCGTCTTGCGGTGGAGGCCCCCGTGGCTCGGGATCATCTCGTCCGCCGGGATGTCCGGGTGGGCCGCGCGCACGATCTTCTCATGCGTGTCGCCGAACCAGTACTCCCTGTCGCGAGAGAGGAAGGCCGTGATCACCGCTTCAGCCTCCCGACCGCTTCCTCGATGTAGTCCTCGAGGATCTCGCTACTCACGTCCACGCCCTCGATCCCCAGCGTGAGCAGGTGCTTGCGCGCCGCGGTGATCGCCTTGGCGAACGCTTCCTTGCGCTCGGCTTCGGTCAGCTTACCGTCCGATGCGGCGTCCTTGAGCGGCGACACGTAGCCCTGCGCGATCGAGTTGACCGCCGTGACGCACGCGTCTTCGATCCGGCTTTGTCTCTCCGCGCGCTTCTCCTGCTCGACCTCGTTCGTGGCCACGTCACGTTTCGCCGCGAGCAACCGCACCAGTCGAGGGACCAGGATGGGCGTCGCCAGCGTCACCGCCAGCAGGACCGCGTTCAGCAGGACCATCAGGATTTGCAGCAGGATCTCGTTCATCTCATGCCTCCAGTTCGGCGAGCGTTTCCCGCGCCGCCGTGCAAACGTATTCAACTTCCTCGTCCGTCATGGACGAGTAGAGCGGGAGCGACGCAACTTCGCTCGCCGCCTTCTTCGCGTTGGGACAGTCTCGCGTGTCAAGGTGCTTCCACGCAGTCAGGTCCGAGATCAGCGGGTAGTGGACTTTGCATGACACTCCACGCTCGGCCATCTTCGCGATGAACTCGTCACGCTTCGGCACCCGCAGGACGTGCAGGCCGTGGGCCTCGTCGCACGCGAAGTACCCACAGCGTCCGATCATCTCGTGATACCGCACCCGGATGTTATTCCGCCGCGTGTGGCGCTCCTCGAATGTCTCCATCTGCGCCACCGCGACCGCAGCGAGGATGTCCGACAGCAGGAACGCGCCGCCAGGCTGCACGATGTCGTAGCCGTGGCGCTTGCGCGTGTGCGAGTCCGCGTCCATGCCGTGACACCGCGCGCGCTTGAGCCACGCCGCGAGCTCGTCGATGTCCGTCGTGATGATCCCGCCCTCGCCGCAGGTGATCTGCTTCGTGGCCTGCAACGAGAAGACGTGCGCGTCCGCCTGCGTGCCTATCGGCTTGCCGTCGCGGCCGATGCCGCCGAGAGAGTAGGCGGAGTCGCAGAGGGTAAAACACCCACTCTTGCCATGTCGCGCTCTGCACGCACGGCCACCGAAATCCATGCTGCTGCCAGTTGTTAGATCGTCCCCGCAATCTAGAAGCAGTGCGACGGAACCCCCGGAAAACTTCACCGCGTTTGCGTAGAAGTGACCGCCGAAAGCTGGCACGTACCAGAAATCGGCTCCGACAAACCTCATGCAGAGCATCATCCCCGTCGTCGCCGAGTTCACCGCCACCGCGTGCCGCGCCCCGGTCAACTCGCGCACCATCGACTCCAACCGCTCGGTCATCGGACCCGACGTGATCCACCCGGAATTCAGAACGTCCGCGATCAACTGCGTCGCGTGGCCGCCAACAGACGGCCGGTGGAACGGCACTCTCATATCGCATCCTCCCACTCGCGGCGCACGTAGCCCCTGTCGCTCCGCAGCCCCGGCGCGAAGCCCGGCAGGTCATTATTGTGCCGCCCACGCCCGCGCCGGTTCACCCGCATGCCCTCGGCCTCGCACCGGCGATGGTACTCCTCGAGGCGCTGGCGCACCACGTCCTGGTACTCGTCGTCCGGCAGATGCACGATATCCCACGCCGCCATCAGTTCGGCCTCACCGTCATCGCGTCCCGGCAGATGAGAGTCCACCAGTCTCCAGAGACAGGGACGGCGGCCCCGTACCACCGTCGTCCTCCGTCAATGGCGCCATCGAACATCCACTTGCACAGTCTCTCCCAGTCGAACGGACTGGCGGTATCACGCTCGCCATGTGCTCGATACATGCGTCTATCTCCTCCTCCGTCCAGTCGTCGCGGATCACCGGCTTGCCGTCCGTCTGCCGACGAAACCGACGCCGCTTCACGGGCTCGCGCTCCCGCTCCTGCTCGGCCTGCCACTCGCTGAAGCTACGAGGCATCGATGGCGCCCTTTTCGTCGACGAACCGCATGGCCGTAGCCGCAAGGTGGAGAGCCTCTTCAACCTGTCGTTCATGGCTCTCCCAAAACACGGCCTTCTTGAATTCCTCGTATTCCTCCGTGATGATGCCGAACGCATCGAACCGCGACAGATACGGGCCGAACTTTTCGCGGCCCTTCGCCATCTCGCGCCTCACGCTTTCGGCCGTCTCTATGGTGCTCACTTCTTCCCCCGCTTCTGGCCGGTCCGCCGGAAGAACTCCTCGACGGCCTTGCGGGCGACCTCGACGCTCGCAACTTCCACCTCGGGTGGAACGTAGGTGGAGTGTGCCCCCAGCCTTCTGGACCCCTCAAGCAGCACGGCCGAAAGGTCGGCTGGCGTGGGCATCTGCTGAGACTTGCACAGTAGCCACTCGCAAGCCTTCCCGACCTGTTTCGGCGAGTACTGTCTCGCTATCCGCATGTAGACCAGGGATGCGTGCTTACCGAGCTCCCTGCCCCAGATGCTTCCGATCGTTTCGAGGAAGTGCGCTACGATCTCGTTCGTGTTGCTCATCTCCATTCGCCTCCTTCAGTGCTGCGAGTATCCCCATCCGTCTGGAAAGGGCCTTGCCAGTCAATGGTTGCCGCGGCTTGAGCGGCATCTCTCGATACTGTTCAACGTGCTTCGCGTCACGGACGCAAAGTTCCAGCGAGAGGTACGCCTTCCCGTGCTCGTTCATCCCAAGGTTCCATGGGCTGCGGTGCATGCCCTCGATCGCCTCGATCAGATCCGCCGCATCGTAGCCGTCCCCAAGACGGGCGAGGATGATCTTCCACTCCTTGAGCTTCGAGTGGACGCGCGGGAAGGAGTGAGGATGCAGGAGCTTCCAGTGCTGAAATACTGCCCGGACCGCGTCAGCGTGTCCGGGGTCAATCTCTTTCTCCTCTCCTCTCCTCTCCTCTCTTCTCCTCTCCTCTCCTCTCGCCGGGACTGTCCCGGGACAGTCCCGGGACGGACTCTCGTTTCTAGCCCTCTCGCGCTGCCTACGCTTCTTTTCTGCTTCCTTGTACGATCCCTGATATTCAGGCCAATCGTGAATCATTCCAGAATCATCTAAGAGTCGACTCCGAATCATTCCGGTTTTAATCCCGACTCCTCTCCGTTTCCATCCGACTTGATTCGCAAGTGATTCGTCATCGTACCCTGATAGATCCCCGTCGGGCTCAAAGTCCACGGCGTAGTTGTGGACCGCAACGACGAGTCCGCAGGCCTCAAAACGGTTGACGCCAAGGATCTTCGCCAAGTCCTGGACCTTCCGGTGCCTGCTCAATGTGGAGTAGTTCTTACTCCAGCCCACGGTCCCTCCCAGTCAGTTCGCCCGGCTATCGCCGGTATGATGCCGCCGGGGCGGTGTCGCCCCGAATTGCCTATCCGCGTAGGTAGGCAAGAATGTCCGATCCGAGAAACACCGGGGCTTTCGAGCGCGACATCTTCTTGCCACGGATCTTTCCCGCGCGCTCCCAGTTGATGACCGTAGCTCGAGTGACACCGAACATCGCGGCCACATCATCGCAACTGTAAACCGCGTCGGGTAATATTTCCCTAGCGTTAACCTGTGCCTTGGGTCCGTTGGGGGGGAGGTTCACTTCCTGAAACGGGCCCCCGTTTTTGCTTTCCGCTTCGCTTAGCGCCGCCTGCCCGATCATGAACAGGTGTTCTTGCGCATGAAGCCCAAGCGAATTGGACCAGGCTCGAAATCTTCGAACGACGTCCCTCCTTTCGCTTCTCGTCTTTCCGCTTGATCCGCGAAACCAGTTGTCAAAGTTGCGAGGAATGGTATCTTTCGCTGCTTCCATTTTCTCTCCTTTCAGGTTTTCGGCCCTTCGCGATCTACACGACGGGGCCACGCCGCACCTCAGCACGCATCGTAGCTTAAACGTCCCTTCTTCCGATTCTTCGTTGGGCATGGGCCTAGACTTGTCCGTGTCGCATGCCGCTCGCTTTATTGCGTGCACGATCGCTTTGTTCTCTGTGAGATATCGACCACCGGCCCGACGGGGACGTACGTGTGACGGTAGCGGTCGCGCCGCCGGGCCGGGTGATCTTCGTGTTGCAGTACATGCTACCGTCACATCGTCCTCTTACAACGGCCCGCGCCGTGTGTCAAACAAATCTTGCGGGCGGCCGGAGTTGGCGTCTGCGTCCAACCCAGAGGAGGTCACTTCTGGCCCGACCGCCCGCGAGCGGCTGCCATTTCAGCGGCGGCAGCCAGACCGCATCGGCGCTATCGCGCCTTGAGAGCGCCCGGACTGCTGGGGTTGTTCCCGCGCTAGGACCCGTAGGGTTCAGCAGCAGCGGCGCGGGTTCCCTCCGAACGCTCTCAAGCCCCTCCGGCTGTTTCCCGGTGGAGGGGCGCCCGGGGGTGTCCGGCAGGTCGGCCTTCCGCTTAGTCAACCGACCCGGCCCTACAGCCTTCGGGGAGACGGGACTTGAACCCGCAACCTCTTGGCCCCAAACCAAGCGAGCAACCAATCGCTCTCCTCCCCGTCTGCCCCCGGCAGGACTCGAACCTGCGTTGGTCGCTGCCGCGACTGCCTTACCAGAGATGCCTCTCTCGCGCATTGCGTCTTGGCTACGGGGGCGTTGCGGCGCTGTTCCCCAGCACCGCGTGAAAGCCGTTCTACTTCTTCCTTCCACCTCCCTTCCCGCGTCCGCCGCCCTTCCCTCCTCCGGGGCCGCCCTTGCTGCACCCGCCGGGGTTCGCGTTGCGGCGTCCGCCGCCAGGGCGACCTTTGCCCCGACCGCTTCCGTCTCGCTTACCGTAGGCCATCATGGCCTCCTTTCTCGCGCTCCTGCGCTCTCCCAGTCGTAGCGTAGGAACGGAAATACGGACAGACGTCATCGCCGTCCACGTTCTCGCGAAGCACGGGGCAAAAGCCCCGCACGAATGCGGCAGCGTAGTAGTTTCGGCAGACGGCGCAGCACTTCGCCGGGTCCGTCGTCTTCTGGCGGCCGGTGAAGAGTAGCCCCTGCGCATGCCGGTCATACGCCACGCCGCTTGCTCCTGATGTACGCCCTCGCGCAGCGCCAGCAGATCGGCCGGCCGTTCCAGCGGAGCTCGGTCATCGATCGCTGCCTCCCGCAGATTGGGCAAAGAGGGGTAGCGTCGGCTCCGGAACATGCTCCGGGCAGTAGTGCTTGCCCCTGCCGAGCCGCCACGCCAGCGGGCCCAGCAGGTTCTCCGTTCCGGGTACCTCCGGCACGAACGTCCAGCCTTTCGGTAGCTCGTCGCCCCTTCCGTGGTAGAGCGCCACCGTGTTCCAGCAGTCCGCATAATCGCACCGCAGGTGTCCCACATGCTGCCCCTTCCTCAGTGGCTCGGGGTAAATGCCGATCACGGTCATTTCGCAACGACCTTCCCTCCCTCGACATGCAGCCGCGCGTCCGCGAGCTCCCAGAGATCGGGAACGTGCGAGACGTAGTAGACCCGGTGGAACCCGCCGAGGTCCAGCGCCTTGCGGAGCATCGCCACGTACTGGCGAGCATTGTCGCCGTCCAGCGCCCCGGCGCACTCGTCGCGGAACAGGTCGGCCATAGGGATCGCGGAGCGCCGGGCGTTGTAGATCGCGATGGCCAGAGACAGCGCCTCGCCGATGATGACGCGCTCACCGCCACTCTTCAGCGCCGCGCTGCCGTCGGTGCCCCGTTCGTTGTCGAGGACGGTGAGGTCGCAGACCTCGAGCGTCTGCCCTTTCTTCGCCGCTGCTGCCTGCGTGGTCAGGCGCACCGTGTAGCGCGATCCGTAGCAGGCATGGAGCAGCTCGTTGCAGAGCCCGCTGATGCCGGGGGCCGCCGCGTCGATCTCGTAAGCCTGCACGCCCTTCGGCCCCGCGGCCTTCTGGAGCGTCGTCCAGTCGTCCAGGTCCGCGGTCAGGATCTCGATCTCGCCCTGCGTGGCGACGAGCCCGGCCTCGGCCTTCTCTGCCTGTGCTTTTCGCTCTTCGAGGCGGGCGAGCGTTGCCTTTGCGGCGTCGAGTGCGGCCCGTGCGCGTTCCTTCGGCCCGTTCTTCGGCGGGGACGGCTTGAGGACAGCGTGCGTGGCGCGCTCTTCCTCGGCCGCTTCGACGGCCTTCGCCGCAGCCCCGCTCCTTACCTCGGCTTTCTGGAGCCGCTCTTCCTCGACCATGATCTCGTTTGCGACGGCGTCGAGCCGCGCCCCGGCCTCCTCCAGACCGGCGAGCGCGGTCTTCGCCTCGGCGATGGCCTTCTGCGACGCGACGGCGACCTCGAGCGCCTTCTCCAGTCCGGCGAGCTCGTCGAGGCCCGGCTTCGTCGGCTCCGGCGGCACGCTGATAGCGCGAGCCTCCTCCAACTTGGCAAGGAGTCCGCCAATTTCCTGTGAGGCTTGGGACGCGTCGGCGATGAGCGGGCACCCACCAGGGCAATCTTCGGGGATGCTCGCCAGTAGAGCCGAGCGACTCTCGCGGTCGCCGATCTCTGCCTGCAACCGCACGATCTCGCGGTCCCTGTCCCGGATGGCCGCGGTGCGCTCCTGGCATGCGAGGCGGTAGTCCGCCCCGGCCTTGTTGAGCGCGTCGATCTTGCCGCGCAACTCATCGGGGTCGCCGGTCTCCTGCCCCGTGAGCTCCTTGAGTTTCGCCCGCTTCGCGAGCCTCGCCTCCAGCGTCTCGTGCTCGGCTCGCAGCTTCGTCAGGCGGTCGGCAATCTCCTTCGCGGCCTTCTCGGCGTTGTCCTTCTCGCCCCTGGCTGCGGCGATCTTCATCTCGATTTCGTTAAGCGTGTGCGTGTACTCGTCCGCGACCTTGCGCTGCTCCTCGTAGGTTTCCTCGGCTATCTCCAGCCGGTCTTTCGCGTCCTTCACCGCATCGCGAGCCGTCTGCATCTCCTCGGTACTGACGTACTCCGTCGCCTGCAACGCCGCGAGCTTGCCCTTCAGCGTGTCGAGTTCCGACTTCGCCTCGCGGGCCTTCACCCCCGCGGCGTCCGCGATCTCCTGCCACCGCTCGATGCCGATCAGCTTCGCGAGCAGCGTCCGGCGCTCGGCCGGGTCCAAGTCGAGGAAACGCCCGGCGCCGGATTGGGCACCGAAGGCAGAGGCGAGGTAGACGTCCTGCGGCGGGAAGTAGCGGGCGACGGCCTCGACAAAGTGCTTGATCTTCCCGTCGGGCGGGGAGATTGGCTCGCGCGTCCGCAACCCGTTCACGGGGTCCGTATGATCGCCATAGAGGAATGCCTGCGCCTTGCCCTTTACGGCGTCGATCTGGACGTCGGCCGTGATCGTCATCCCGTTCACTGCGAGATCCACCTCAACGCGGCTCTTCGCGTCGTTGCACACGGCAGACAGCAGCCCGCGCGAGGGCATCGTGCGGTACAAGGCCCCGGGCACGCACTCCAGCATCGTGGACTTGCCCGCACCGTTCGGCCCCGTCACCGCAACGAGCGCCGCGTCGCCGAGTTCGTCGATCGGTACCTCGACGTCGCGGAACGGAATGGTGCCGCGGATGGTCAGCTTACGGAGTTTCATCGTCGGCCTCCCTGCTTACGCTTCTCCAGACAAGCAGCACCACGACGATCGGAGCCGCCACCATCCCGATAACGGCCATCGGCATCTCGCCTTCTGAAATTCGCGCGTTGATTTCTCTCGCGTGCGCTTTCCACGCTGCGCGGAAATGGTCACGGAGTTTCATCGTCGGCCTCCTTCTCGATTCGCCTTGCTGCGAACCCGCTCGGCGCGATGATGAGATCGCACCACGGCTCCCACTGGTCGCAGACGCCATCGGATAGAACTCCGTTTCCGTACATGGCCGAGCCGTCCTCGCACTTCCATCGCTCGCAAAAGACACGCGTCGGATGGATGTCCTGCGTCGAACGGGTCGGCAGCTTCGCCCACTTGCAGTCTCGGCATGCGCGGGTCAACGGTCACGATCCCCATTGTGTAGCAAGCCCCAGAAGCAACCTAAAAGCGTAATGCCGGTGAGGAACAAGCCAACAAACAAGATCACTCGCAGGACGATCTCTTGATTCATCTGACCGCCTCCATCTTCCGCAGTATCTCGTCCGCCTCGCAAACGCGGCATTCGATTCTCTCGGGTGGGAATTGCTGATCGGCCAACGCAAGCCTTGGTTCGTTGCATTCGATCCAGCATACAGCTTCTTGCCACGTTTCGAGTACGCGGCAATGCGCCTGCCCATCGAAATCCTCGTAACGAACGCAGAAGCCGCCCGTATCGAACGGCGTCACGCTCACGTTTTCGCGGGCGATGATCCCGAGATCACGCCGACCCCGCATCCAGTCCCACCATCGCTTACCCACTGACCGCCTCCATCTTCCGCTTGATCCACCGCCACGCTCTCCGCAAATCGACGAGCAACAGGAGGCAGAACCGACGCTTCGCCTTCGCAAGTTGCTCGCACTGGTACGCGAAGGAATCCTCGATACGCTTCATCGGAACAGGTTCCTTGCCTCAAGGTCTTGGCCGATAGCGTGCAGTGTTAGGGCGACTTCCCGGCGCAGCTTGTCGGCCATCTTCTCGCGTGGCGGCATCCACGGCCACCACTTCCGCAACCATGTCCGCATGCGACTCTCGGGAACGTACTCCGGCAAGCGAATCGTGATTCCGTGATCGGTCATCCTAGCCCCTCCATCTTCCGCAGGATCTCGTCCGCCCGCGCCGGGCGCTCGTCGCCCCAGTACGCCTCCAGCTTCTCCCGCTCGCCCTTCGCCTCCGCGACCTCCGCGCCCCGTGTCCTCGTATCGGCTATCACCTTCGGCTCGATCACGTAGTCCGTCCACCCCGCTTCTTTGGCAACCACTTCGGCCGCCCCTCGGGCCACTCCGCGTGCTGGCTCATCCACGCGATAGCGAAATCGCACAAACGAGCGTCCCGTCGGGCTGCTTTGATCGCATCCCTCAACACCGACAGGAAGGCTTTCAAGCAAACGTAGGCGATTCGTAGTCGCATCCCACTCTCCTTCAACACAAACGAGTTGCCGCCCATACGGCCCGAACCACTCCCACTCCTTCGCGTCCGTGTCGTAGATGCCGAAGCCCTTCGCCGCGTCGTCGCCGAAGCGCATCTGCCGAATGCCGCCGACGTACCAGGCGCACTCCCCCACCTGCTGCCGGCGATGGTAGTGCCCGAGGAACGTCGGCACCGTGAAGTCTGCCGCCGTGAGAACTGAGGAGACCTTGCCCGTCGTCTCCTGACCCCCGTCGAGTTGCGCGCCAACGAGGTCGCAGTGGGCCAGCAGCACGTCCGGCTTCTCCGCGAGCAGTCCGCGCACAACGTCAGCGTAGAGCGCCGCGCCGTTCTCGACCTTGACCGTCGGCCACGGGGCGCAGGCTATGTCGAGATCGCAAACATTCGCGACGCCTGGAATCGTGAATGCGTGAACGTGGACAAGGTGGAGCATGGCCTCGATGTCCAGCGGGTCGTCGTGATTGCCACGGATCGCAACGACCGGTGGCTCCAGAGACTTGAGGAAGGACCATACCGCCCGCCGCTCCGCGCTCGTTGACTTCCCATCGTAGAGGTCGCCCGCGATCAAGACGGCGTCCGCGTCTTGGTCGTGGATCTCGCGCGCGATCTCTCGCAGAATCCGCGCCTGCTCCTCCAGCGGCACGTCCGACCGGCACGGGCGCTCGGTGATGTGAAGGTCAGCGACTACGGCTAGACGCATGAGAATGATCCTGGAATCGTCGCCAATAGCCTGCTACGAATCGCGCTCGTCCCACCCGTGCAAAGAAGCCGGATCTCCAAGTGCGCCGTTCCTACGAGGTAGCCACGGGTATAGGCTTCCGCCGTAGCCAAGTGGTGATACTTCCGGCCAAAGAGGCCGGCGTCGTAGCCTTCCTGCCATGTCTTCGGTATGTATTCGTTCTCGTCGCTCATCGTTTCGTGGCCTCCTTCAGCCTTCGCAGGTCGCGCTGCTCACGCGGCTTGACGCGCTCGTACTGGCAGACCGGGCAGAGGATCCGCAGCGGCTCGCCGTCGTGCTGCTCCCACTTCGCCCCGCACTGGTAGCAGAGACGCGCGATCATCGGTTCCTCCCGTAGCGCCACCGCTCAATCACCATACCGAGCGACTCCCCTCCGATCACGCACGTACACCACGCGATGAAGACCAGGAACAGCTTCGGCCCCATCAGAACGGCACCTCGTCGGGCTGGTCGCCCTCCGCGAGCTCCTTCACACGCAGCGAGACCTTGTCCGCCAACGCCGTCGCGTCCTTCACCGTGAACTCCGCGCGCTCCTTGCCAGTCTCACGGACCAGGCGCCGGAACTCTTCCGTCGGAAACTTCTGCTCCTTCGCGTATGTCCACAGGTCTTCCAGCATCGCCTGCGCCTTCTCGCTCGGCTCGTCGTCCGTGGGCTCTTCCTTCGCCTCCTGCACGATGTCCGGCCCGACGCTCCCACGGTCAGCGGGCGGGTAGAGCTGCGCCTGCGCGTTGCTCATGTTCGACAGCAGCGTCCGCTTCGCGTCGGCATCCTCGCTGTCGAGGATCAGCTTCGCGATCGCAAACGGCTTCGCCAGTTCCTCGGCCGTGTAGCCCGACCGGATCGCCAGACACGATCGCATCGCTCGGAGCAGCGCCTTCGACGCGCACTCCTCCGCAGCGTACTTCCGTTTCTGCTGCAACGCCCGGTCCGTCGAACCGCTGGCGTCCTTCGCACCGTCGCGGTAGTCGAGCTCCTTCGTCCCGCTCGCCTCGCGTGAGAGCCCGTCGGGGTCCACGACGCGGATGCGCGCGCGGAACCCGTAGACGTGCGGGATCGTGCGGTCGTCTGTCCGCGTGACCTCGAGGACCGACACGCCAGCCGCCGCGGCCATGCGCTCGATCGCCACCTTCGTCAAGCACACCTTGTCCGCCACGCGGTAGGTGTCGCCGCTCTTTGGTGACGGGTCGACCTTCACCACGCGGATGCTCATGCGCGCGCCCTGCGGGATGTCCTGCTGCGCAACGACGGGCGTCAGCACGTTGAACTCGTCGGGCGAGTACTGCGCGAGCTCGCCCCCGCCTCGGACTGCGATCTCCTTCGTCATTTCGCTCTCCTCGCTTTCTTCGGTGCATATTTTTCCAATTGTCGCAGTAGAAATCCAGGCTCAGATAGTAAGTGCTCGCGAGAACCGAGAAGGCTTGTAATCCGATGCGCCAACCGGTGGCATGTTGGGCACAGAACAATCAGATTCGCCCGCGTGTTAAGTCCGCACCACTGTCGAGGCACTATATGGTGGATTTGTAACACGCTGTAAATGCGCCCAAGCGCCATGGCTTGACCTTGAAGCCCTTTCGGGGTGGTGTATCCGCAAGCGCTGCACATGGGCTGTTCTCGTAGCAAGGCATCGCGCATATCTATTGGAAGTCCACGCACGTCCCGGCCCCGCGCACTTACTGGAACGCGAAAGAACGCATGGTGTTCACGATTTTTCCGCGCACCAGAAACACAATCCGGACAGTATCTTTTCTTTCCAACAATAGCGCGGCCACATCTTTTGCATTCGCCCAATTTCCTTGAGAGGAATCGCCATCCTGCCCCTTGCCCCCGAATACAATCAGGGCATAGTGACGCCCGGTGCCAATCCGCCTCATCCACTTTTCGATCGACAATGACAAAAAACTTGCTGGCAGGAAAGGACGCGCCGCAACACTTGCACCTTATCTCTTCGTATTCTTCAGCAAGGCATCGACTCGGCATTGTTATGTAAACTGCCTCGGCTGTCCTGCTCATGACTCTCTAGTTCCTCGGCCACGTTCGATCTTCTCTTCGATCGCGTCCTCGAGCCAACTTGTCAGCGTCACTCCACGCAACGCTGCCTGCGCCTTCGCGAGCCGATACAATCGCTCGTCAAGAATGCGCAATGTCCTGTACTTGAGCCGTGTCGGGATCCGTTTCCTTGCCATGCGCTATATGTAGCATATAGTGCGCTATTTGTCCAGCGTTTTTTTTCGCGCGGGGCGAACGCCGTTTAGGCGGGAGAACGCCCCAAATCACCCGGGAAATATGGCCAATCCTGACGATTCTAAGGGGTCTGCGAAGCCGCTAGAGGACGCCCCGGGCCTTGAGCACGAAATACCCCACGCCGGCGATCGTGCCGCCGATCACGAGGCCAGCGCCGAGGAGGGACAGGGCAATGACCTTCACGCTGATGCCGGTCCCGTTGCTGGCCTTCGTCTTGCCGTTGGAGATCCGCCGCTCGATGTCCACGCGGAAGTTGCCGCAGTTTGCTTGCTGCTCGCGGATCGCTTGCCACTGGTGGGCGTTATCGTCGCGGACGTCCTTGACCTCGGCGCGCACGCCCTTGATCTCCGCGAGGATCGTTCGCAACGCTGCCGAAATGGATCCGCCGAAAATCTC
>Ga0272441_10001966_pt1 | contig 42936 bp, 38 predicted proteins | sample SSMProp6N_FD_193582 | JGI IMG/M metagenome (GOLD analysis project Ga0272441, IMG submission 193582) | Marine sediment archaeal communities from Little Sippewissett salt marsh, Falmouth, MA, United States - SSM-Prop-6N | ecosystem: Environmental > Aquatic > Marine > Wetlands > Sediment ...
CAAACCAGTTACCTTCAACGAAGTCGTTAATCTCAGTCAGATTCGGCATGAACGCACCAAGACTCGGCCCGCCTCCGCCGACGGCGTAACTGAAGTCTTGGGCAAGTCCTACAACAGCAAGACCAATGAGTGGCAACAATATCAGGATCCATCGAGAGCGTTGTTGATACATGGGTCCCTCCTCATCTCAATCTCCAACTTGATCCAGACAAGATGATCAACCTTATTGGCTACACACATCGCAAACCAACTCGCAGCCAGGGAACCAGCGAGTGCGATCCATCTTGCGCCCTCTGACACCCTCGACGGCACACCAAAGATGCTTGACTGAATTTCGCATCTCCGCAGCGCAAGCGCTGACGGGGCCTTTGTCACAGTGAAGCAGGAAGGAGCCAGCCTTGCCGGCGCAATTTCATCTGCATGCCTCGGCTAATCAGCCATATCCTCGTAGGAGAACAGTTTGCCAGGATTGAGAATGCCGTTGGGATCGAGCGCGTCCTTGATCGCCTTCATGACTCGCAGCTCGTCGCGCTTCGATTGCGCGAGCAGATCGTTCTTCAGGAAGCCGATGCCATGCTCGCCACTCACGGCTCCCCCCAACTCCACTGCCTTCAGTGCAATCTCGCCAAGCAGCTCTTGTCGTTGAATCGCCCACTCTTCAATCGACCGATCTTCTGGCTTGAGAGGATGTGGATGGATGTTCCCATCAGCCACGTGGCCAGAGCACGGGATTTCGGCCCGATAATTGAGGGAGAGTTCGCGGATGAACGCCATCATGGCCGACATCTCGGTGGACGGGACCACAAAGTCTCCTCCTTCCATGGTCGGATCAATGGCACGAAGCGCTTCCAGGCAATTTCTCCGTATCGCCCAAATCTTCTCCGATGCCCATCGGTTGTCGGCCACCAAGACTTCCAACGCACCTCGATCCATACACGCTTCGCCCACCGGTCGATACGCATCAAGCAGCGTGTTCCTCGTGGATGCTTCAATTTGGATGATCAGGTAGGCCTCCGCTTCGCCGATTGGAACCACGCTGCTCCCCACGTAGTCCATCGCGTACCGCATGGTAGGCTTGTCGATGAACTCCACGGCCGCCGGCATTCCCACGGAGGCCAGGATGGCGCCGGGAACCGCAGAGATTGCATCCTCGATACTTCGAAACGAAACAAGCAGATCAGCCGACGGCCCGGGTTGGGGGATGAGTCTGAGGTAGATCTTAGTAAACAGGCCAAGCGTGCCTTCCGATCCAACCATCATGCGTAGCAGGCTGTAGCCACTGGAATCCTTCCTACGCTTTCCCCCGAGATGGAGAATCTCTCCAGAAGCCAATACGACGTCAAGACCGAGCACATGAGCAGCTGTGGAACCGTATTTGATCACCTTCGCGCCACCTGCATTGCAGGCTACGTTGCCCCCAATGAAGCTACTCTCTACGCTCATCGGGTAGCCAGCATAGAACAGGCCCTCCTCAGCTACCCTGCGACAAAGGTCGTTGGTAACCACGCCCGGTTCGGCCACCGCCACCATGTTCTCAGCGTCAATCTCAAGAATCTTCGACATTCTCTCAAATGACAACACCACGCCGCCGAACAGCGGGACAGCTCCGCCGGACAAGCCGCTGCCAGCTCCGCGGGCGGTAACGGGAATCCTGCGCTTGTTGCAATACGCCACGACTCGGCTGATATCATCAGTTGTTTGCGGTTTGACGACCGCTTCTGGATCGCGAGCGTGATGCTCACCCGATTCGTCCGATCGATACGGGGCCAGACGATCGAAATCGTCAAAGACAACGTGGCTCTCGCCCAGAATCTCACGAAATGCCCAGACATCCTGTTTCGTGACCGCACTGTATCGCTCCCCCATGCTACGTACCTCTTCCTTCATCTTTGCTGCGAAGTCTTTCCAGCCACGCCGGCAGGAATTCCGCGAGATCGGCCACAATACCTACATTGGCGACTTGGAAGATGGGGGCATCGGGATCGTTGTTCACGGCAATGATACGATCCGCCGACGACATGCCCGCCAAGTGATTGGGCGAGCCAGAGATGCCCAGCGCAATATAGAGTGTCGGAGAGACCGACTTTCCGCTCAGCCCGACTTGATGCGCATACGGGACCCACCCTTGATCCACCGCACAACGTGACGCTCCCACCACAGCGTCAAGGCGTTCAGCAATGGTGAACAGCTCACCGAAGCGCTTCGGTGTACGGAGTCCGCGGCCTCCGGCAATGACGATCTCTGCGTCTTGAATGGAGGACCCCTTCGTGAGATCTTCTGTAAAGCCAAGCCTTGATACGCGTGAATCGAGCAGGCGTTCATCGACAAACTCAGTCACAATATCACCTGTGCGTGACTCGTCGGAGGGCATCGGGCGGCGCGACTTCGGACGCACCGTCGCCATCTGCGGACGATGCTGCGGCGTCTTGATAGTCGCCAATACGTTGCCGCCAATGGCCGGTCTCGTCTGCAACAACAACCGTTCGGCAGGATCAATGGTCAGCTCAGTGCAATCGGCAGTGAGGCCTGTGCGAAGGTTTGCGGCGAGCACAGGCATCAGAGTTCGGCCCATGGTGGTGGCCGCTGCCAACAGGATTTCCGGCGTGTGCTTGCGAATGAGGTACTCGATTGGTTGAGCATAGGAATCAACTCGGAAGGTTCCCAGCCTCCGATGATCAAGACAGCGCACACGATCCGCGCCATGGGCGATCAGCTGGTTCGCACCTTGGACAACTCCGTGCCCGCCAATCAGGCATTCGAGAGGCACACCAAGATCGTCGGCAAGCGCCCGCCCCCAAGCCAGCAGCTCGAACGACACGGGGTGGATCTGGCCATCTCGTTGTTCGCCCAGAACCCAGACACCTCTAGCCTCGTTCATGCCCGCTCCTGGGGCTTCAAAGCAGGGGCCGCAAGTGCCAGCTCCAGAGTATCCAAGGCGGCATCCAACCCTTGCTCGCTAACGCGAACCAGCTCGACGGTTCGTTGAAACGACGGGTAGATCACGCGGGCAACACGCGTGGGAGAACCGCGAAGTCCAAGCAGGTTGATGTCGGCGCCAATGGCTTCTCCGTTCAGCACCGTGAGGGCGCTCTCGTGTGCAGTCACCTTGCCGTGCAAGGTTGGCAGCCTTGGTTCGTTCAGATCGCGCAATACGCACACCACGGCTGGAAGAGGACAATCAACTTCCTCCATTCCGCCCTCAACCGCCCGCTCGGCCGCTACGCCTCGGTCACCGCACGTCAATCGGCTAACGTAAGTGAGTAAAGGCACGCCCCACATGGCTGCTACCATGGGGCCAACTTGCCCTGTCTCGCCGTCCGTGGCACGCTCACCGCAGAGGACGAGATCAATCGGATCCAGACCTCGCATGCATTGCACCAGTGCATAGGCGGTGGCCCATGTGTCGGCTCCCGCAAATTCCTGCCCACAGAGCAAGACACCTTCGTCGCATCCCATCGCCAATGCATCTCGAATCGCCGATTCAGCCTGAGGCGGCCCCATCGAGAGAATCGTGACTCTCACCTTGGTAGCTGCGAATTCCTTGATGCAAACAGCTTCCTCGACCGCGTGAAGGTCCAGCGGATTGATGGCCGCCTCCGATCCAGTGCGAATCATGGTTCCCGTCTCTTCGTTCAGGCGGACAGATTCGGTGGTCGGCACCTGCTTCACCAGCACCAGGATGTGCTTCAAACCCTCTCACCTCGTTTAAGTAGCTGCAGCTAGGCGGCTCTGAATTCCTCCCAGGCCTGGGCAACAAGATCGGCATCTTCCAATAGATCCACCGCTGTCATCGCCAGTGCTTTGGCAGCCGCCAACATGGCAACTTGCCCTCGCTCAGAACCCGATGCAACCGCAAATTCGCGCGAATGCGCGGCCACATCGTCTTCGGCAATCTGCACATAGGCATGGATACCTGGAACCACCTGAGTGACGTCACCCATGTCAGTCGAACCCATGGAATTATCTTTCGGCGGATTGTGCGGAATGCCGTTGGCCACAACATGCTTCAGGAACAACTCGCCAACGACTTTGTTCGGCTTCATCGCTTTGTAAGTATGTCCCACTTCGGTGAACTCCAGCCGTGCGCCAGTAGCCAATGCTGCACCTTCCGCGCAGTTGCGAAGCTTCTGGAGCAGTTCATCCCGGTAGTCATTCTGTTGTGAACGCACGTAGAATTCAGCGGCCGCATATTCGGGAACGATGTTGGGCTTCAGACCCCCATGACTGATGATGCCGTGAATGCGCGCGCCGTCTTTGATGTGCTGACGCAAGGCATTGATCCCATTGAATGTCTGAATGACAGCATCGAGCGCATTGATTCCCTTCTCCGGCGATCCAGAGGCATGCGATGGCTTGCCGTGAAACTCGATCTTGACCTCCGTGATCGCCAAGCTGCCTCGCCCCACCATCGTGTTGCAGGCAGGATGGAACATCATGGCCACGTCCACGCCTTCAAACAGGCCAGCATCGATCATGACGACCTTGCCACCACCGCCCTCTTCAGCCGGTGTTCCGAAGAAGATCAGCTTGCCAGGAAGCTCCGACTTGATCGATCCCACGGCCAGAGCAGCGCCCAGTCCGCCGGCGGCAATCAGGTTGTGGCCGCAGGCATGTCCGATCCCAGGCAACGCATCGTATTCACCCAGGATGGCGACAGTTGGACCTTCTGACACATCCGGATGGACGGCGCGAATGGCGGTATCCAAGCCAGCGATCCCCAACTCCACGTCAAACCCCGCCTTCTCCAGCTGTGCGGCCAGTAGCTGGGAAGCGAAGATCTCTTCATTCTTGACTTCGGGACGTTCGAAGATCTCCCGACTGACGGTTCGAAGCTGATTTTCCATCCGATTGACGGCTTCACACACTTGGGCTTCTCGATCACTCATTCTCTCTCCTCACTCTCAAATCCGTTCTCGCCATCCAGTGCCATCCGCATTGACGCCTCAACCAGGCAATCAAGAGCATCGATCCATTCGATTGGCATGTTCTCCCCGGAGATCAACGAGATCTCGGTACAGCCAGCGATCACCGCGTTGGCACCTCGATCGGCCAATCGAGCCACGATGGCAGCGGCGGGCTCACGTACGGACGTCTCTGAGCCGCCTGCCTTGACGCGACGAATGATATCCATCACCAAGCGCTGATCCTCGTCGCTTGGTGTAACCAACTCGATGTCCCTTTGATCACAGGCCATCCGGTAAAGCTCGCTCTGCAGAGTTCCAGTGGTGGCCAGCAATCCGACCGTCTTCACGGAAACTACGTCCGCAGTTTCCTCAATCATGTCAATCAACGGGATGCTGACAGCTTCGCAAATGGCCGAACGGAAGGCGTGAGCTGTGTTGCACGGCATGGTAAGGAAGTCGGCACCTGATGCTGCCAGCCCTCGCGCCATGTCTCCCAGCACCTCTCCGGGGTCGGGGCCACGACCGAAGATAGCGTTCACTCGATCCGGCACATGCGGGTTATTGTCAACGAGAATGCGCAGGTGAGCTTGATCGAATGCCGCCGGTGTGGCCGCCACCAAGCGCCGGAAGAATTCGATGGTGGCCGCCGGCCCCATTCCCCCAAGGATTCCGATTGTCTTTCGTGCCATCTGTCTTCCGGATGGATTCATTCGCCCTCTTTTCCATTCACCGATCCAGTTCGTTAAACGCGCGACGTTCCCGTTTTATACGCAATCAGCGCCGACGCAACCAGGCATGGTGTAACTGTATCGAGGATGGCCGCATAGTCCGACAGCTCAAATGTCAGCAGTTCTGCGCGCGCATCTTCGCCAAGCAATCGCACAATCAACGGAAGGATCTCGCGGTGATCGGACTTCAGCTCCTGCACCGACATCTGATAGGCCGTTTCCAGATCGCGCTCGACAAATGCCGTCGCATGTAGATCATCAAGACGCTGGCGAAAGTGAGCTCCCAGGTGATTGAAAGCAGGTCCCTCGGCGTTTGATCCATAAACGTCTCCGTAGTGAACGACATCCCCCGTTGTCACGATCGCCGTGCTGTCATCCCATTGGTTCCGCAGCCAACTGGCCAAGGTCGCTGCCGCCTCAAACGAACCGCTGATCGGGTGTCGAAGCATCCCCACATAGACGGGGAACACGGAGAGAGGGCTGACTTGAAACACATCGGTTGCCAGTCGCAGGATGGCGTGGAAGGTGTCGAGAGAGAACTCGTTGTTGAGCAAGCCCGAGATATCTGGTCTGACTCCCCAGGGCGCTGCGGCGGACAGTCTCCCAACAGCAAGCGATCCAAACGGCGTTTCCAAAGATTCGGCCGTTGGCGTGAATGCTCCCGTCACCTGCACAATGCTCGCCAACCGTCGCGCGTACGGTAGGGCATCATCGGCAGCCATTCGATAGACTGGGTTCAGTGAACCGTGCACCACACCGAGTGTGATCACCCTTCGAAATCCATTCTGTACAAGCCAGGCAGCAACACGAGCCTGCAATTGCCCCGAGTAATCAACTGCAGTATGAGGGAAGGACAGCACCGTCCGTTTCCCGATCATCGCCAACCGTTTGTCGTTCTCTCCAGCTGCTTGAAGCCAGTTTACGATTCTCTCGCGACAACCTGCTCGGCACAGCTCAGCAGCGTAATACGGCTTCCACTCCATGAGAGCTTAACCATACGCGCAATGGGATGTCTATGCGAGATTGAGTGCGTTGCGACCGCATACGGGATAGACTGACAACGAAAGGAGTTCTCATGAAACGTGTCCGAATCGAAGACCTGTATGAGTACCGTTTCCTCTCCGCCATCGAGCTCTCTCCCACCGGTGAGTGGGCTGGATTCGTGGCCAAACAAGCCGATCTGGAGGAGAACGGATACTCCTCCAACATCTACTTGGCGAGCCTAGCGACGTCCGAGGTTCGACGACTCACCACTTCAGGTAAGGACGGTCCCTACGTCTGGGACCCGTCGGGAGACTCCATCTTGTTTGCGTCCAAGCGGAAGAGTGATTCCGACGGCACAGCACTGTATCGCATTCAGGTAACCGGCGGCGAAGCTGAGTTCGTGGTTCATCTACCTCACGAGGCCACAGCATTCAGACTGCTGCCCGATGGTCGCATCCTGTTTTCGGCTCGCGTCCCTCTTGACGGAGAACCGGGCGAGGATGCCGCTGAGTATGAGGTCCTTGAAGAAATCCCGTTCTGGCAGAATGCCAAAGGCTTCACAAGCCGGAAGCGCGTTCGCCTGTTTCTTTTCGACCCGTCATCTGGAGAGATTGTCACTCTTTCGGAACCTGAACTGGAGATTCAATCGTTTGACTGGATCGGCCATTCCGTTGCAGCCGTTGTTCGACGATTTCCTGGTAAGGCAGAGCTAACCGACGAGCTGTGGATCTACGATCTACGGTCCGGAGAAAGCCAGTGCTTGTCCAAGAATGAGTTCTCACTTGGGGAAGCTCGCTTCCTCGATGAGAATTCTATCGTCACGCTCGCTTCGGACATGACGCGATACGGCCGCGGTCAAAATCGCGAGCTGCTTCTGTATGACATCGTCCATCGAACCAGCCGCAGCCTGACACCAAACTGGGATCACTCCGTCGGTAACTCGATTGTCGCCGATTGCCGCCACGGTGGCGGCCCCATGCTTCGTGTCGATCATGGGCTCGCCTATCTGACGATCACCGAACGATCAACGTCCAAGGTCGTTCGCATCTCTCGAGACGGACAGGTCTCTGTTGTTGCCGAACCCGATGGTTCGGTCGACGCATTTGCCGTCAAGGATGGCATCATCTTGTGCGCAGCTCTCCAGCCCGACGCCCTGCACGAACTCCATGCCTACGAACCGGGCGGCGCTCGTCGGCTGACGTCGTTGAACAAGACTGCTCTGACCGAAAGATACGTATCCGTGCCAGAAGCGTTCTCCGTGCTTTCAGGGGACACGCAGCTGGATGCTTGGATCGTTCGGCCAGTTGATTTCGATGCCACCCAGAAGTACCCCGCCATTCTCACCGTGCACGGCGGCCCAAGAGCCGCCTTCGGCAGCGTGTTTGTACACGAGATGCAGGTGCTGGCAGCACAAGGATATGTGCTAATCTACACCAACCCACGTGGATCATCGGGGCGTGGCAACGAGTTTGCCGATCTCCGAGAGAAGTACGGCACGATCGACTACGACGATTTGATGGCCGTCGTGGATGCCGCCATCGAAGCGTATCCCTTCATTAACGCAGACCGCCTCGGCATCATGGGCGGATCGTATGGCGGATTCATGACCAATTGGGCCATCGGGCAAACCGATCGCTTCAGAGCAGGCGTGTCGCAGCGCTCCATCTCTAACTGGACGAGCAAATTCAACACAACCGACATCGGCTACTACTTCAATCAAGACGCCATGGGGACCACGCCGTGGGAACAAGGCGGCGCCGACAAGCTGTGGTGGCACTCCCCCCTTAAATATGCCGACAAGGTGGTGACCCCCACATTGTTCATCCATTCAGAACAAGATTACCGCTGTTGGCTTGCCGAGGGGTTACAAATGTTCACGGCGTTACGTTATCACGGCGTCGATAGCCGATTGGTGTTGTTCCGTGAAGAAAATCACGAACTATCACGATCCGGAAAACCAAAGCATCGAGCACGAAGGCTTCAGGAAATGCTGGACTGGTTCGACCGATACTTAAAGAAATAAACGAGGTACTTGCATGCAGCTAACTAACATTCCGCGACTTCATCTTGGGGAGTTCCCAACGCCGCTTCAGGAGCTCAAGAATCTCGCACGCGAGCTTGGCGGCCCGCGTATCTTCGTCAAGCGTGACGATCAAACCGGGCTCGGGCTCGGCGGCAATAAGCTGCGCAAGCTGGAATATGCGCTTGCTGAGGCGACGGCACAAAGTGCGACGGTCGTGATCACCGTGGGCGGACCACAGTCCAATCACCTGCGATTGACCACAGCCGCCTGCAATAAGTTGGGACTCAAGACCGTTCTCGTGATCCGCGGCGAATCGGCAGGAAGACCGTCAGGCAACCTGCTCATCGATCACATCCTCGGGCCAACAGAGATTCACTATGTGGGTGCCGACGGATTCCCTTCCAAGGGGGAGTTGGATCAGGTCGCTGATGACAAGGCCGACGAAATTGCAGCTCGGCTCCGCGCGGAAGGCGAGGTGCCTTATTTCATTCCCAATGGCTGCCAAGCCATTCACGGCTCCATGGGCTATGCCAGTTGCGTCCTAGAGCTGATCGGCCAGTTCCGCGACCTGCAACTGGCACCGACCGCCGTGTTCTCGGCTATCGGAACATCCAGTACGTACACCGGCCTTGTGTTGGGAGCGCACCTGTTCGCGCAGGATCAGCTTGCCTGCGTCGGCATCAGTGTGGCTAATGCCTCAGATGCTGTCAGTGAACGGGTCCTGCGGCAATTGGACGAGGCCGCCAGCTTCTTCGGCCTCACGACGAAGGTTCCGCGCGAAGCCGTCGTCGTGCTCGACCAATACGTCGGAGATGGCTACGGCATTCCCACCGCGGCCATGAGGGAAGCCGTGTTGATGACAGCGCGATCCGAAGGTGTGTTGCTCGATCCCGTCTATACGGGCAAGGCAATGTCTGGGCTGATCGATCGCGTCCGCGCCGGCGACTACTCCACAGATGATGTCGTGGTTCTACTGCACACGGGGGGCACACCAGGGTTGTTTGTCGATGCGCAGATCGAGATGCTTCTCGATGGAACAAGCTAGCTTGAGGAGACCGGCATGGGTGCTGCAATCGAGGTTCGGCGGTTGGCATCGTCTGACACTGACCTCGCCAGACAGACAATCTGCACGTTGAAGAACGGCGGACCCCCGGGAAACCGTTGTTTGGGTCCCGCTGATATACGCGCATGGCTTCGCCGACCAGCCAACCTCTTGGTCGCAGCCACAGAAGGTGGCATACCGGTCGGTTACGCCATCGGATATCTGCTGGATCGCGTCAATGAGGCTTGCACGATGTTGTTCTTCTATGAAGTCGAAGTGGCCACGTCCCATCGCAGGCGTGGCATCGGCAAACGCTTGGTCGAACAGATGAAGACGGTCGCCCGCGAGGAGCGTGTTGTCAGAATGTGGGTTCAAACCGAGCCCGGCAACACGCCGGCCCGTTCATTGTATCGAGATGCGGGCGGCGTAGAATGCCCAATCCCAGACCTATTGTATGTTTGGACACATCAGACCCTCAACAATCGGCCCTCGGGCAGTTGAGTCAGATTCCGGCAATGATAAGAGGAGAAGCCTAGGCTCCCCCTCTCACCGTGCACCGGGCGGTGCTAGCTGTCTGTTTGATAATAGTGACGCACGACCCGTATAGACTACACGTCATTCGGCGTGTACAAGGAGGACGGTTGTCCGTAATCACGATTACACCATCGAAAAGGACCTAGCTTCCTGCGCCGCCTGCAAGGTACTTGCCAATGGCTGTGGCCGCTCGTTTGCCCGCGCCCATCGCTTCAATCACGGTGGCTGCGCCAGTGACGATATCCCCACCAGCATAGACACCCGCTTTGCTGGTTTGCCCCATCTCATCCGCCATGATGTTCCCCCAGCGATTCAACCGAATGTCTGGCGTAGTCTGTGGAATCAGCGGATGTGCCTCATTGCCAACGGCAACAATCGCGGTATCCGTTTCGATCATGAACTCGGTGCCTTCAATGGGAATGGGCCGCCGTCGGCCCGACTCGTCAGGCTCACCCAACTCCATCTCCACGCATTCAAGCGCTGTCAATCTTCCATCCTCTCCATGGAAGCGGATCGGATTGGCCAGCAATTGGAAGAAGATGCCCTCTTCTGATGCATGCTCGACCTCTTCTGCTCGCGCAGGAAGCTCCTCGACACCCCGGCGATAGACGACGATGGATTCTTTTGCGCCAAGACGAAGGGCCGTACGTGCCGCGTCCATCGCGACGTTGCCACCTCCAATCGTCACCACACGTTCGCCAGCATGGACCGGCGTATCGACATCAGGGAACTGGTAGGCCCGCATTAGGTTGGTGCGCGTCAGGAACTCGTTGGCCGAGAACACGCCGCCCAGATTCTCGCCAGGCAGTCCCAGGAATCGAGGTAGCCCCGCTCCTGTTCCAACAAACACCGCATCAAAGCCGTCGTTCAAAAGGTCGTCCACCGTGAAGACCCTTCCAACGATCTGATTCAGCTCAATCTTCACGCCGAGTTTGCGTAGACCGTCAACCTCGCTTTGAACAATAGCTTTGGGCAATCGAAACTCAGGAATCCCGTACATCAAGACTCCCCCGGCCACATGCAGCAACTCGAAGATAGTCACTTCGTACCCAACTTTACGCAGATCCGCGGCCGCTGTGAGCCCCGCCGGGCCAGAGCCGATGATGGCCACTGCTTGTCCATTGGAGGGCGGCGAGGCGTGATGCTCGATTGCCTGTGCCATTTCCCAGTCGGCACAGAAACGCTCCAACCTTCCAATGGCCACGGCTTCAAATTTCTTGCCCATTGCACAAACGCCCTGGCATTGAGATTCTTGCGGGCACACTCGACCGCAGACCGCTGGCAGATTATTGGTCTCGTGAATGGTGGCAATCGCCTCGGCGAAACGCCGGTTGGCAATGTGTCCAACAAACCGAGGGATATCAACGTTGACCGGGCACCCATCAATACACGTCGGATACTGACACTGAAGGCATCGCTCTGCTTCAGCGACCGCTTGGCCCTCGCTGTATCCAAGTGGTACTTCACTGAAATTGTGAATACGCAGGTAGGGTTTCTGCTGGCGCATGCGGATTCGTCTGGGTTTAATCACTGTTGCGCCCCTTGTTCCCTAGCACAGGTATGTTCCTCATAGAGCTTGAGTGAAGTGGCCTCGGCTTCGGCGTAGTACCGCAGTCGAGACATCATCTGATCGAAATCGACAAGATGCGCATCAAACTCGGGTCCGTGCACACAGGCAAACCGGGTTGCGCCACCAACTTCTACGCGGCAGCCACCGCACATTCCCGTGCCGTCAACCATCACAGGATTGAGGCTGACAACAGTCGGAACAGATACGGGCCTCGTGACCTCTGCACACACCTTCATCATGATAGCGGGTCCGATGACCCACGCACGATCAATCCGTTCACCAGATCCCACGATCTCACTCAACTTGTCACTGGTAAATCCGCGCTCTCCCCGAGATCCGTCGTCTGTCATGACATACAACTCATCGCAGACCCCCGACATCTTCTCTTCGTAGATGAGATGGTCACTGCTTCGAGCGCCGAGAACACCAATGACGTGGTTTCCCGCTGCTTTCAGATCCCGGGCGATCGGGAACAGCGGGGCAATGCCCACCCCCCCCCCCACGCAGACGACGGTGCCAAATTTCTGTATCTCGCTGGGTTCTCCAAGAGGACCAACAACGTCGAGAATCGTCGCTCCCTCATGGAATTTCTCATGCATTTCACGCGTCGTCTTGCCAAGTTCTTGAACTACCAGCGTGATGGCCTCTAGCTCCGGCACCGACTCCACAATCGTCAGAGGGATTCGCTCTCCATGCTCGTGTAAGCGAAGAACGATGAACTGCCCCGCGCGCGCTGCGCGAGCAATGGCAGGTGCCTCGATGACATACTCGTGGATGTTCACGCCCAGCATCTTCTTGGCAAGAATTCGATACATTGTGCCTCCTCACGATTGAATGCAGATGATGCTTCTCCTTTCCAGCATAGCGTGAGACGAAGACGCGGACAACGGGTGATGGTTTAGGCTGCCTGCCAGTCAGCCCATTTCATCCTGGACGAAGAGGACCACGCCGTGGAGAGGGATCACCACTCCACGGCGCTTCATCGCATCGATCCAATCGGCTGCTCTTGAGAAGCCTAGATTCCTAACGAGTGAAGCCGGGCATCGATATTGACTGTGATGCTCGCCGGCGTAGCTCCAGCAGACGTGAGGCCACCGAGTCCGCTACGATCCTCACACTTGGCGGCTTCAGACAGCGCGTCGAAATGCCAAGGCAGTGGCTCGATCTTGAGCTCTCCAGCCAGCCTCAGAAGGACTTCCCACGTTTCCTCTTCCAGCAGCCCACGTGCGCCTGGCGTGAGCATCTTGGGGCCACGTGCCCCGATGACGTGTCCTCTGGTTTCATAAGGGAGAGCCATCGGGAAAACAACGTCAGCCCTCTGCGTCGTCGCACTTCGAACCGGACTGAGAGCAACCAGCGTGTCGATGTTAAGAAGATGCTGTCGACCAGCAACCATCGCAGCGGGGTCGGCGCCAACTGCCAACCAAGCCTTAGCGCTGGTTCGGAGCTGTTCGGAGAAACCAAGTCGTCTCAGGCCGATGGCGTTGGCGGTTGCCGGCACAAACACCAAACTCCACGTGGGGTTCTGAGCGACCGTTTCGGCGATTTCCTCAAGAACATTTCGAGAGACTTCCGATTCCTCAAGCAAGAACACAGGGCGCTTTGCCGCTGTCAAGTCTTGCCCGAGGAGGGTCTGACCTTGGTGCGCGGTCGAGAGAAATTCGCCGAACTCAGAGATCCCGCGCTCTGCCGTTGCTCTGGGAATGTCTGCTCCGTAGCTAATCACGTGAGCACCGCGAGCAATCTCTTGCAGCAACAGGCTGTCCAACACAACTTTGCTATGGCTGCTACGCGGACCGATCATTACAATCAGATCGGCTTCAGACAGTCCCTCGATCGGCAGAATCCGCTCTTCCGCAATCTCTGTCTGCGCTCTCCAAGCGTTGACATCAAAGACGGGGGCCCCCGCACCAAGGCCCTTGGCAATCCGTGCGACCAGCCATCCCTCTTCGCATGTCAGCAGACCCGTTCCGAATGCGGCCACACTCCCCTTGGCATCACGCAGACGTTTCCCTGCTTCGTGAAGAGCCTCTCTCCACGATGCTTCTCGCAGGGCGCTTCCGCTTCGGATTAGAGGCGTGGTGATTCGCTTCTCACTACCTAATGTATGCCAGCCATAGCGCCCCCGAGCACACAACACGCTCGACCCGTCGGCCGGCGTCGTCCTCATGTAGGCACCGTCTAGGCTCTGTACTTCGATCTCGCACCCAAGACCACACAGAACACATGTCGTCGAGATCCCCTCCAACTCAAGAGGAACCTGCTTCTCAAGCACGGTGCGATCATACAATGCACCTGTCGGGCAAGCATCAACGCATGCGCCGCAAGAAACGCAGGTTGAGTCCTGCCACGCGCGGTTGAACGGGACCTGTACTTCTGTCTCAATACCCCTTCCTGAGAAATCGATGGCGGACACCCCGCAGACGTCGGCGCAGACGCGCACGCAGCGGCCGCAGGCAATACACTTGCCCACTTTTCGAATGATAAATGGGTGGCGCTCGTCCCTCTTCCTGCGAGGAACGTCGCCTTCGTAGGTCGTTTGCTCAGCCTTGATAGCAGTCGAGTAATCGCGCAGCGCGCAAGAATCGAAGGCCATGCATCCGCACTCCAGACAACGTTGGGCGGCGGCCACAGCCTCTTCGTCATCCAATCCAGACTCGTATTCCGCGAAGTCATTGATCCTGTCTGTCGCATTGCGCGCCGCCGTACGAATACGCGGAGATGTTGCTGGATTGCCAATATCGTCTCGCGTCACGCCATACTTCTCGTGAGAGTAGACGAACGGCACCTCAATGGTCTCGCCGCGGAGAAACCGATTGATAGCATCTGCTGCGCGATGCCCTGCACCAACCGCATCAACTGCAATCGCTGGGCCCGTCACAACGTCCCCACCCGCGAACACCTTGTCACGAGCTGTTCGTCCGGTTGCCTCATCGGCAAGAATGGCTCCATTGCGAGCCAGCTCAAGCTGCTCACCCTTCAAACACGAGGTATCAATGGTCTGCCCAACAGCCAGCAGCGCAGCCTGGGCCTCAATAACGAACTCACTACCCTCAACGGGAACCGGCCGGCGACGACCTGAGGCGTCCGGTTCACCAAGTTCCATTTTCACACAACGGATCCCTTGGAGGGCTTCGCCGTCAGCAAGGAACTCGACCGGCTGGGTCAGATACTGGAAGACAACGCCTTCATCCTCAGCTTCGACGACCTCATGCTCAAGAGCCGGCATCTGGTCAACTGTACGTCGATAAGCAACGGTCACGTCCGAACCAAGGCGACGTGCACATCGCGCGGCATCCATCGCCGTGTTCCCACCACCGATAATCACGACGTGTTCGGGAAGCGTCGGGCGTTCTCCCTCATTGACTCGGCGCAAGAAGTCGGTTCCCTGAATGACTGCACTATGGTCTTCTCCAGGCAATCCCATTCCTCGAACTCCCCATGCCCCGAGCCCCAAGAAGACGGCATCGAACTCGCCCTCAAGCTGGGAACACGAGACGTCTTCCCCTAGGCGAACACCGTTGCGGAACGTAATCCCCATGCGGCGCAACACATCCAGCTCTCGATCGATCACAGATTGGGGTAGCCGATACTCGGGAATGCCGTAGCGAAGCATACCGCCCATCGCGGGCATCGCATCGAAGATCGTCGCGTCATGTCCATGCTGCCGAAGGTAGAAGGCGGCGCTCAGCCCGGCAGGGCCACCGCCGACAATGGCGACGTGTTTGCCTGTTGGTGCCCCAACAGGCGGGAGGTAATCGAGGCCCTGGTCAGCCAGAAACCGCTTCATATGACGAATCTGTACAGGCTCTTCGGCGATCTCACGTCGGCAGGCATCTTCGCAAGGGGCCGGGCAGATGCGGCCAAACGACGCAGGAAGCGGAATGTTCTGATAGACAATCTTCAATCCATCTAGGAATCGCCCGTTGGCCGCCAGGCTGACATAGGCTTGACAGTCTGTCGAAGCAGGGCAGGCCATCCGGCACGGAGCGACACAGTCCCCCCAGTGATTGGAGAGAAGCAGCTCCAGAGCCGCTTTGCGCACCTCCTCAGCCGCTGGCGACTTCGTGAGGATCACCATGTTGTCCTCGACGGGTGTGGAACAGGACTTGACAACGCCCTTGCCTTCCACTTCGACGACACAAACCCCGCACGAGTCAAACGGATCAAGTCGTTCTTCAGCGCAGAGCGCGGGGATATCGATGTTCTCCCTGCGCGCCAAGTCGAGGATCATCTCACCATCGCGGGCTTGCACTTCGTTTCCGTTGATTCGGACCCTCATGTTACGTTCACCTTCCCCGTTTCAATCGCAATCGCACCGAACGGACAGACTTGATAGCACCGGCCGCACTGAACGCATGTCTCAGGATCGATCGATTGATACTTACCATCGCCTTGGGTAATCGCGCCTGTCGGACAATCCTTCACGCAGAGCTTGCAGTCCTTGCACGTTGCCGGGTCAATCTCAAAGCGCAACAGAGATTTGCAGACCTTGGCCGGGCAAGCCTTGTCGACAAGATGAGCGTTGTACTCATCCCGGAAGTAGCGAGCCGTCGTCAAGACAGGATTCGGTGCCGTCTGCCCCAACCCACAGAGCGAATTCGCCTTCACCTTCTCCCCAAGATCAACCAATGCATCGAGGTCTTCTGGACTGCCTTCGCCATCACAGATCTTGGTCAACGTCTCCAACATGCGCTTGGTTCCAATCCGGCAGAACGTGCACTTGCCACACGACTCCTTCTGCGTGAAATCGAGGAAGAACCTCGCGATATCCACCATGCACGTGGAGTCATCCAAGACGATCATTCCGCCTGATCCGACGATAGCACCGGTCTTCTTAAGTTCTTCATAGTCGACTGGAGTGTCAGCCAGCTCGGCCGGAATGCATCCGCCTGAAGGTCCACCCATCTGCACGGCCTTGAGCGGCCGGTCATCGAGTATTCCTCCGCCGATGTCAAAGACAATCTCGCCAATGCTCATTCCCATCGGAACTTCAATCAATCCGCTGTGTTTGATCTTCCCCGCCAGGGCAAACACTTTGGTGCCTCGGCTCTTACCCACTCCGTAGGCAGCAAACGCCTCAGCGCTGTGGCGGATGATCCATGGGACATTGGCCAGTGTCTCCACGTTGTTGATACACGTTGGCTTCTCCCACAATCCTGATTGAGACGGATAGGGAGGGCGCCGCCGCGGCGTCCCTCGGCGCCCTTCGATGGACGCAATCAGGGCTGTCTCTTCCCCGCAGACAAACGCTCCAGCACCAGCCTTGATCTTGATGTCAAACGAAAAATTTGATCCGAGGATGTCTTCTCCCAGGAATCCGGCAGCTCGCGCGTCCAAGATGGCGCGTTCCAGCCGAGCAATCGCAAGCGGGTACTCGGCACGTACGTAGACAATTCCGTGCGCCGCGCCGATGGCATAGGCCGCAATCGCCATTCCCTCAAGCACGCGGTGTGGATCCCCTTCAAGTACGCTTCGATCCATGAAGGCGCCAGGATCTCCTTCGTCGGCATTGCAGATCATGTACTTCTCGGCACCCGGTTCGCGTTCGGTGAGCGACCACTTCAAGCCAGTGGGGAAGCCGCCGCCGCCACGACCACGAAGGCCGGATGATGTCATCATTTCGATGACGTCTTGAGGTGACATTTGCGCGAGCATGTTCTCCAGTCCCGCATAGCCACCCTGTTCTCGATAGGCGTCAATCGATTCGGGATCAATGCGGCCGCAGTTTTCCAGGACAATGCGAACTTGGCGCGACAAGAACGATTCAGTCGACACACACAGACCCTCAACGATCTGCCCGCCGATCACGTGCTCGGTCACGACTCGTGGGACATCCTCGGGGGTTACGTTCCCATACGTTGTCACGGCATCGTTGGCCATGACCACGTCAACCAGCGGTTCGCTGTAACACATGCCCACACAGCCGACACGGCGAATCGGTATGTCGAGCCCGCTCTCCTTCAGTGACGATGCCAGCGCCTCGTACACACGTTGTGCTCCTGCAGCAATTCCACACGTCGCAAGGCCTACACGGATTTCACGGATATCGCTCATCAGACGGCTTCCTTCCGGTACGTATCAAGGATCTTGCCAATCCCGTCCGGCGTGACACGGCCGTAGGTTTCGTTGTCAATCATCACCGCTGGCGCCAGGCTGCAGCATCCAAGACAGCGGACGCTTTCCAGCGAGAACAACCCATCGCTCGTTGTCTCATCCACATCAATACCAAGATTCATCTTGAGTGCCTGGAGCACATCTTTGGCCCCAAGCACGTGGCATGCCGTGCCTTCACAAACCCGAACCATGTGTTGGCCTGGCGGTTGTAGGCGAAACTGAGAGTAGAACGTCGCCACACCATAGACAGCGCTCGCTGATACTCCGGTTGCAGCAGCAACCTCATCGATCTGCTCCTCGGAGACATAGCCGGAGTCCTCCTGAATGCGCTGAAGAAGGGGAATGATCTCGCCTTGCGAGAGAACGGCGCCCCCCTCCCGTTTGCCGGCATTCATCCGTTGTGCCGATGACGAAAGCTCGTTCACATCCACTCTCCTTTTGACACCCTCATCTCGCTCCATTGCATTCTATGTTGTGTGTATCTCAACAATCTCTGTGCCGAAGACGCCGCATTATCCTCCACCAGGTTGGGGCTCACAACTTCTTGGCCGCGGTCTGTTCGCGTACAATGACATCTCATGACAAAACGCTACTACATCGAAACCGACGGCAGGGTATTCCTGGTCGAACGCGACGGAACACTCGATCTGCCCGTCAAGGATGAGATCCCGTTCGAGATCGAGACGATTGCTCCATTGTCCGCGTCATGCGAGGTCATCTTCTGCGCGCCGCACATCGAGAAGCACCCGCAAGACTGGATGAGCAAAGACGACGTCCCAACGAGCCCTCATGTGACAACGCTCGTTCGCGAAGCCGTCCATGCCACCATGCCGCGCGTCGTCACAGAGGGTGTCTTCATGCAGAACGGTCTTGTCTTACTGCTCATGGGAAGCCGCGGTTTGACGAAGGATCGTTGGACACTGCCTGGTGGATTTGTTCGATTCGGAGAAGGACCGGTTGACGGACTTGTCCGCGAAATTCGAGAGGAACTCGGCGTGTGCGCCGAAATCGGCTCTCTGTTAGCCGTTCGCTCCAAACTGGGCGAACACACACTGCTGCACTGGACGCAGTTTTTCTACAACGTCACGCTGTTCGGAGAGATCACCCCCAATCCGGATGAGATTTCCGAAGCCCGATTTTTCGAACCCAAGCAAGGAGCTCGGCTACTGGCTGACCCGCTCATGCAAGAGGTTATCGAGTCGCTGATTCGGTAGATTGGCTACAGTAAGTCCATTTGGATCGACAGCTGAACGTCGACGTTCCATTCGTCAAAGAAGGACCTGTGCTCGAGAGATATGCCCACGACCACGTTGGCTGTCTGCACCGGAGAGAGCGTGAATTCCAGCGACATATAGTGAGTGTCCGTCGTCTCGCCCACCCAGGTCTCGCGAGAGAAATTGTAGGTTGCTCTCGCAGCCAGGAAGCTGGAAATGAGGTAATCGTACGATCCGATCATGTCGATGCGATGCGTCAGCAGAATCTCTGGAGGTCCAGAGAACGATCCTTGCACCAGAAGCTGAGCCTTGGGCGTGGTAGCCAGTGCGTAGTTGAGCGCCCCTGAGAACAGCAAGTCGTTGTCGCCACCGGACGGATCGAGCAACTCGTACCCCAACCCAATCTTAAGATCCCACCCGCAGTAGCGGGAGAACCCTTCCTCTTGAATGAAGCGCGTGATGTCAGCCATGTCTAATGCGTCCAACCCGCCCAACCGGACGAATCCCGAGCTTTCAATGACTTCCTGAATCACAGCGAGCAAGGCGGCCTGTGATTCGTAGGCCGAACTTCCAATCTCAACCGCCAGAACCTGCAGGTCGATCGCGTGAAGGTCACTGGTGAGTGATCCTCGATCCACCAAGAAGTCGTTGATGCGGGTTGCCGTCGCCAATGGAGTGACATCGGTAAAGCGCCCGGTCCCAACACCCAGATCAAAAGACAGACCTAGCCTTTGGTACGACGATGAGCTGCGTAGTCTTGCGCCAGCATAAGCGAAAATGTCTTGTTCGATCGAGAAGTAGCGCTTGTAGTTTCCATCGGCCGTGATCATGTAGCTGGACCTGTCATCGGCGGAGACGATCATGGTGTTCGCAAACGAGATGTCGAATCCGTACTCCGGGATGTCAAACAGCCGCACGTAGTCAACACCGAATTGTCCCTGGCTGATGTCGCGCGATTCAACCCCGAACGGATCGTTGTGGTATTGATACGAGAAGTCCAGCGTAAGATCGGAAAGGTTCGTCCGCGGTGATTGATAGTCACAAAGAGGAGTCGCCGTTCCTGTCCAAGCCAACGCACAAGCAACGAGCAGCGCAATGACGTAACACCGTCGCATCAAGATCACCTCGCATCAACCATAACACAGGTCGCATTGCCTACAATTGAATCGTTCCCTTGTTTGGGTGAGGCTTGTCCAAATTCCGTAAGACGCAGTCCACGGCGGGAACGGTTGTGCCTAGAGCCAATCGGGAGACAACGGAAGCTGGCGCGCCAATGACTCCACAATCCCCCCCAAGCCAACGCCCAGCAAGCGAATGCCGTTTTCGTCCATCGGAACTCGCGTTCGCAACAACTCCAAGGCAAGCGATTCGATCACTTGAGGAGAGTCCGTGCTTACTCCCAACTGCGTCTGCCGAGTGATGGTCTTGAAGCTCGGGTAGCGCACCTTGACTCGAACAACTCGACAAACAAGACTCTCTGCCTGTAACGAGCTCGCGACGTGTCCGGCCAATCGACACACCTCGGCTTCCATCTCCTCGAAGTCCGTGACGTCAAACGAGTAGGTAGTCTCTCGTGTAATCGATTTAGAATCGGCCTCACCCGATAGAGGAGTGTCATCGATGCCCGTCGCCAGCTGTTGCAGTCGCCGCCCCGTCGATCCTAGCTCCCGAATCAGCAAATCAAGTGGCGCGGTCCGAAGATCCTTGACTCGAAGAAACCCGAGTCCGATCAATCGTTTGGCCATCACTTTGCCTACGCCCCAGATGTCACCAACAGGAAGCGGATCGAGGATCTCATGAATCCGATCGGGATCGATCACCGTGAACCCATCCGGCTTGTCAAGCTCGGAGCCCAGTTTGGCCAGAAAGCGATTGGGTGCCAGCCCGACAGAGCAGGAGAGCTTCGTTTCCGCTTGAACGTCTCGCTTGATGGTTCTGGCAATCTGATGGACGACTTCGAAACGGGGCCCATGGTCCGTGAGATCGAAGAACGCCTCGTCGAGTGAGACCGTCTCAATGGAGGGAGAGAACCGTCGCAAGATCGTACGAACGTGATCCGAGATCTCACGATACCGAAAGAACCGAGGTGTGACGTAGATCCCATCCGGACACAGCCTCCTGGCGACAGCCATCGGCAAAGCGCTTCGGACACCGTACGGTCGTGCCTCATACGACGCCGTGGACACCACGCCGCGAGGTCCGAGTCCACCGACAATCACAGGCCGACCCCGGTACTCCGGATGATCGAGCTGCTCGACGGCAGCAAAGAATGCGTCCATATCCAGGTGGCCAATCCACCGATCATAGGGGGAAACTATTGGAGGATTCCGAGATGGCATAAGCGCTCCAAGGTTGGGCCGTGCCCCATGTCATTGATCATCCGATAGGCAGCCGGCCCATAGCCGGGGCTGTGATGAGTCATCTCGTCCGCCAGGCGAATCTGCGCCAATTGGTCGTACGAGAACGGAATCTCCCCGAATCGAGCACTTTGCAGGACCATCGCCCACGCCCACTCGCAGGTTTCTTGACGTCCCGATTTGAGCGGCTGGGAAAGAAGCAGCTTCAGCAAAGCATCCCGTGACAGTCCCATCGCTTTGCAAGCTCCCAGATGAATTCGCGCTACCCCGCTTGACGGGTGGATGGGCTGGAGCGCATCCTCGTATGGCGTGTCGATCGGCAAACCATCCCATTCAGATGCGAAGCCGTCTCTAAATGCATCCGGGTTTCGCAGCAAGTGATCTCCTCCAAAACAAGCTTGAATGACCAACTTGTGCAGATCGCCGACCGCCATGTGGGGATGGCGACGGCGTTCGTCGGCAATGATATGAACCCAACTGAGATGCACGCGACCTTTGTGACTCATAAGCATGAGGATAGAATCGAGCGAAATGCAGATCAAGAAGCGCGTCGCAATTACCGGTCGCCCCGGAGTAGGAAAGACCGTGCTGATCGAGCGAGTCATCGAGTCGTTGCCGTTGTCTGTCGGCGGCTTCATCAGCAAGGAACTGCTCGTTTGTGGGCACCGGGTCGGGTTCAGCCTCATCGATGTCGCCAATGGGAGAGAGGGAGTACTGGCCCACATCCACCAGCGCGTCGGCCCCAAAATTGGGCGTTACACCGTCAATCTAGATACGCTCCATGACATCGGTATCGCGGCCATTCGCACAGCCATTCATTCCAAGGATCTGGTTGTTATCGATGAATTCGCTCCCATGGAGCTGACATCCCCCGAATTCATCCCGGCTATCGAGTCGGCACTGGCATCGGACAGGTCGTTACTGATCGCCACCCATGCTACCTTGGATCATCCACTCGTCCACCGCATTCGCCAGGAGCTCGAGTTGTTCCGAGTTAAACTCAGCAATCGAGATCGTCTGGTTGACGAAGTCATGGCCTACTTCAACGAGAGCGCGGGCGGGCGGAGCCTCGACTAGGTTAGATCCCGCAGCCATTTCCTCAGCACTTGCCGCACCAAGGCGAGGAAGCAAACGGCTCCCAATGTGAATCCAATATGTCCCCACCCTACAGATGTAATGGCGAACGCCAGCGCGTTCCCCGCCGCCGGCGGGTGTTCAGTATTGAACACCGCCATGCCAAAGATGGAAAGGCTGACTGCGGCCGCGCCGAGCAACCCTTGCCCCAACCCGGGGTCCAGCCACCCCAGCCGAAGAGGGATCGAGCAGATCAGACCAATCGCCATACACAACGCGTGTCCTCCGATGAGGCTCCGAGGGCGCGCCGTGTCGTGCTTGGGCATAGCAAAAACGATGAACGCACTAGCACCCAAAGCGGCAACAATCGTTCCGTTGGTGAGAGTCCCCAGCACGGCAACCAGAACGACAACGGCTGCGAACGCCATCAAGGATTGCGATACGTAGGGCCAAGGATGTTGGCGAAACCCTTCATCGATCCATCGCATGATTGGAGGCTCTGGCAATCTCCTTCGTGCTGACTACCCCGAGGTCTTGCTTAGCGCGTGTTTGACAGCCGCCACCAAACCATCGACATCCAAGCCGTAGTGAGAGAGCAAGGCGTCGGCGTCTCCAGACTGCCCAAATCGGTCGTCAACGCCAACACGAACAACAGGGGTGGGGTGTTCTTCAGACAGAATTTCACAAACCGCGCTTCCCAATCCGTTCGTGATTTGATGCTCTTCTACCGTCACCACCACGCCCGTCTTCCGGGCTGACGCCAGAATCGTCTCTCGATCGATCGGTTTGATCGTGGACACGTTGATCACTTCTGCATCAATGCCGTCCGTCAACAGCGCTTCTCGTGCCTGGAGTGCCGCTGACACCATCAGTCCACAGGCGGCGATGGTTACGTCGACTCCTTGCGCGAGGACCTCTGCTTTTCCGAATTCGAACGTGTGCCCTTCAGCGTGAATCACGGGGAACGCCGCTCGTGCCAACCTCACGTAGAGCGGACCCTCATCGTATTCGGCGGCAAAGCGAATCACGCTGTCTGCTTCGATGGCATCGCTTGGGACAATCACACTCATGTTTGGGAGCACGCGCATGTTTCCAATGTCTTCGAGCATCTGGTGACTGGCGCCGTCTTCGCCGACAGTCAGACCAGCATGTGTAGCCACAATGCGAACCGGCGTCTTGGGGTAGGCCACGACTTGCCGAATCTGCTCCCACACCCTCCCAGTGGCGAATACCGCGAACGTTGACACAAACGGGCGGAAACCCGATAGCGCGAATCCAGCTGCCGTCCCAATCATGTTCGCCTCAGCCACACCCATGTTGTAGAAGCGGTCCGGGTGTTCAGCAGCAAACAAGGCCGTCTTGGTCGAACCGGCCAAGTCGGCAGTGAGCACGACGATGCGCGGATCCGAGTGCCCCAATTCAGCCAGGGTTGTGCCATAGACATCGCGAGTTCCGCGCTTCGTATCAAACATCATCGGGAGACTCCTTCCCAATCCTTGAGGAATCGTTCGATTCCGGAATCCGTCAACGGGTGATGGAACACCTTCTTGAGTACGCTATAGGGCACGGTCGCCACGTCAGCACCAAGGAGAGCCGCATCAAGCAGGTGGCGAGGATGCCGAATGCTGGCAACAAGAACCTCTGTTCCGTAGACGTAGTGGTTGTATATTTCGAGAATTTCCGCGATCAATCCCATCCCGTCGCCGCCGATATCGTCGATGCGACCGACAAAAGGAGACACGAAAGTGGCTCCACACTTGGCAGCCATCAAAGCTTGATTGGCAGAGAACACGAGCGTGACGTTGGTGCGAATTCCATCCTCTGTTAGAACCTTGACCACCTTCATCCCGGCCTCGGTCATCGGGATCTTGATGACAACGTTCTCGTGGATGGCCGCAAGCTCTCGAGCTTCTGAAATCATGGCGCCAGTTTCCAAGCCGATAACTTCGGCACTGATGGGGCCATCAACCAACTCGCAGATCTCCGCGATCATGTCTCGGAAAGAACGCTGCTCTTTCGCCACCAGCGATGGATTGGTTGTCACGCCATCTACCAGCCAGGCCATCTCCCGAATTTCCGATATGTTTGCGGTATCGATGAAGAGCTTCACGGTTCCTCCTTCGCTCAACGCAAGCTTGCCGCACTAGTGTATCCGTCAGCTGGATAGAGCACCATTCCACGCGTGAGCCTGGTTGCATAACGCCACATCCCCGGCTACCGTTAGCTCGATCATTATGAATACAGATATCGGCATTATCGGCGGAGGACCAGGAGGGTATGTTTGCGCGATCCGCGCAGCGCAATTGGGATTAGAGGTTACAGTCATTGAAGAAGCTGCGTTGGGCGGAACGTGCCTAAACTGGGGATGTATTCCCACCAAGGCGCTCTTCTCGGCAACCAAATTGCTCTCGCAAACAGCGGAGGCTCAAGAGATAGGACTCTCTTTCTCCCAGCCGCAGATCGACCTTCAGAGATTGACAGAGTGGAAAGGCAGCGTCGTAACCACCCTGGTGGGTGGTATCAAAACGCTCCTGGAGAAGAATGGAGTGAACGTCATCCGCGCTCGCGGGCAGATCGCCGGTGACGGCCGCATCTCACTATCAACCGGAGATGAGGTAACCGCCAAGAACATCGTGATCGCCACAGGATCCGATACAGTTCAGATCCCTCCGTTTCCGTTCGACCATCCGGCGATTTGGTCATCTGACGACGCGCTCGATCTCCCCGACATTCCAAACCGACTGGCCATCATCGGCGGCGGCGTCATCGGTCTGGAACTAGCCACCATCTATAACCGATTGGGATCCGAAGTCGTGGTCATCGAACTTCTTCCCGAAATCTTGTCTACGGTCGATCTAGATCGTCGTGTTGTCTCCACGCTAAAGCGCTCTCTCACCAGCAAGGGCGTTACCATCTTGACCAACACAGCAGCCGATTCGTTCGAGCAAGCCGAGGACGGCGTCATTCTACGGACAAAGAACGGCGAGGAGCATGCCGTTGACCGCATTCTTGTGGCTGTCGGTCGTCGACCGAACACGCGCAACCTCGGCTTGGAGACCTGCAACGTCGAGACCGACAACCGCGGATTCATCTGCGTAGACGATGCCTTCCAGACATCAGCTCCCCATGTCTATGCCATTGGCGATGCCGTGCTCGGCCCCATGCTGGCACATAAGGCCTCTTCAGATGGCGTTCGCGTTGCAGAAGGCATCGCACTCGGCCAGACACACGCCGTCAACTATGACCTGATCCCTCAAGCCATCTTCACCGACCCGGAAATCGCATCTGTCGGACTTTCTGAAGCCAAGGTCAAGGCTTCAGGACGAAACATTCTCGTGGGGCGCTTCCCATTCGCCGCGCTCGGCAAGGCTCTAGGCATGCGCGAGCCCGACGGTTTCTTCCAAGTAGTGGCCGATGCAGAGGATCATCGAATCTTGGGTGTGCAGATCATCGGCGCAGACGCATCGGACCTGATCTCAGAGGCTGCGATTGCCGTTCATGGCAACCTAACGCTGGAAGCGATTGCCGATGCCATCCACCCGCATCCAACCCTTCCCGAAGGTCTGAAAGAAGCAGCAGAGAATGCCTTGGGAAGGGCTATTCACACCGTCAATCGCTAACGGCCACGCGTTCTGTGTTACCGCCCAGCAACAACTCAGATTCCGTTGTCTCTGATTTTTCATTGAACTTGTGCTGTTCAATGTTTCGGAATGAGGGAAAGAAGAGGCTCAGCACAGCGACGGCCATACAGATCGCCCCTGCCAAACGGAAGAGGAAGGGGACGCTTACGCTGTCCCCCAACAAGGCGACAATGCCCAGGCCAATCGGCGTAGTCAATGAGAACAAGCTACCCAGCAGGCCAAACACCCGTCCCTGCATCTCGGGAGGCACTGTCGTTTGCATGACTGCAGAGATTGGCGCATCAGTTAGAGAAACCATGAACCCAATCGCAAACACACTGACCATTCCAAGCCAGAGCATGCTGCCTGGTGTAAATCCCAGAAGCAGCGAAGCCGCTCCTAGCCCAAACATCCCGGTGAGAATCGTATAGATCTTCTTCTTGAACCCACCCCACAAGCTCAGGGATAGACCTCCGAGCAACATGCCAATGCCGACACAAACACTAAGAATGCTGTATTCGGCAGCTTCTCCACCAAAGTGATTGTGAACCATCAATGAGACCAACGAAAATGCAGGCATTAGGGTGATCTTCAAGATCGAAGCTCCAGCTAGTAGAACCAGCATCCCTGGCCAATGCAGGACGAATCGCAAACCTTCTCGTGCATTACTAAGGAACGAGCTTGTTTTGATCTTGGCAATGTGTTCAGCTTTCGGCTGAGGGACAATGACAAACAGCAGAGGGATCACGGCAAAAGCAGCTGTAGCGACATCGAATAGCATGACGCCGTGCAGCGGCATCAACGAATACAACAAGCCACCCAGCGCAGGACCAAGAAGGTTCATCAAGCCGTGGATCGTTTGATTGAGTCCGCTAATACGCGTGTAATGTTTCTCTGGAACCATGAGGCTCGTCGACGCACCCATCGCGGGATTATGGAATATCTCACCAAATGCGCGGGCAAGCATGACAACATACACGTGCCATACCTCCATCGTTCCTGACCAAAACAGGTAGGCTAGCCACAACCCAACGAGAGCGATAAACGAATCGGACATGATCATGACCACACGTCGGTTCCAGCGATCCACCAATGCACCCGCAAAGGGTCCCAACAGGATCTGAGGAGCTAGCGCCACCAGTGAAGCGGTGGCCAGAACAGTTGCCGAGCCCGTTTCAAGAGTCAGCCACCATACCAACGCAAATTGCGCTGCTCGGCTTCCGATAATCGATAACTGCTGGCCTGTCCAGATCGTGAAGAATGGAACCATCCACTTCCTGTTACTCAACTCCACGGTATCTCCCTGTTGTCTGACTTCGCGCTGTTGCCAGACGGGCCGACCTCAGAGCGCCGGCCCTCTGGCATGCGCTACTTGGCGGCTACGTTTACGTGATTCACAGCAATGGCGGGACAGGAAAGCTTGCCAAAGACCCACTCCGCGGTATTTCCAATTCCAATCAGGTGATCACGAAGCAACTCATAGCTATTACCAGCCAGCATGACGTTTTTCACGCGCCCTGCAATCTTTCCATCTTCGATCAGGAACGCAGCGCCGACGTTGTTGGAGAAATCACCAGCATTCAGATTCCCTTGCCCCAACCCAAGAACGCCATCGACCAGCAATCCACTCTTGATACCACGGATGAGTTCCTCTTCGCTGGCATCTCCTGTACTGACCATAAGATTGCTCAATGATGCGCTTGGCGCCATACGGAAGTTGCTTCCGCCAATCATGCCGCACTTGTATCCATTTCCCGTCGATTCGACATCGGCTTGCTTGGCCGTACGCAGGTCATAGTAGAAGCTCCGCAACTGACCGCTTTCAATGAGCATCGTTCGCTGAGCGGCGACACCTTCATCATCGAACGATGAAGCGGCAGCCCCTGTGATCACGCGGCTGTCGTCTACCAAGCCGAAACGCGAATCGAACATGGCTTCCCCGAGTTTCCCGCCGAGAGGGGACAGCCCGAGGAAGACCGATTTCCCGCTGAGTCCCATGATCAATGGCAGCAGCAGGGCAATGGAACCCGATGGCGTGAATACAACAGGCAAAGATCCCGATGGAGATGCCACAACTTCCCGCCCAAGTGTGAGCAATCTGCGAACGCGCTTTGTCAGGTCGTCGACACAGAAGTCGTTGATAGAGCGAGCCTCGCGGCTATCCCACACGCTGAAGATATCTCCCGACTTGGCCCGCGTCGCCTCGATGCTGACGTCAATTGAGGAGCGCGTCTCCTCAGCATCCAAGCCGTTTGTGTTCACAACACGCACGTGATCCACGGTTGTCTGAACCGATACCTCGACCTCAATATCGTCAGCTTCTGCGAGAGTGCGTTCTCGGATGGCCCCGCCCAGTTCAACCAGGCGCTCGGCAGACAGAGCCCCTGTTTCAGGATCATGGATTCCCACGACCGACTCGATGGCCTGTCCTGGAAATGCAAGATCCGTCGGATCACCATAAGCCGCTGTCGCAACTGCAGATTCGACAATGGCCTCTGGATGCGCTAGATCAGTCGATGTGGAGTATCCCAACCGCCCCTCGTGGATCACTCGTAAGGCAGCGCCCTCGGTTTGCTTGACCTTGATTACGCTCAGCCCCTCCGCATCGAACTTGACGGGAAGCACCCTGCGTTGCAGATGGTAAACCTCAGCTTGATCAACCTTGTTCCGAGCCTTGTCAAGAATGGCGTGCATTACTTCCCTCCTATTGTGACATTGCGGATACGAACGTGCGGAGCTCCCGCCGTAACAGCAAGTGGAGCTTGCCCGCCCTTGCCACAGCCGCCGGGGCCGCCCTCAATCTTGAGATCGCTGCCGATGGCGTCAATTGATTTCATCGTCTCAAACAGGTTCCCGCTCAGCACCACGTTGCGCACCATCTCCCCAACTTCGCCATTGACAATCTCGTATCCATAGGCCGCGGAGAATGAGAACTGCTCGAACTCGGTTTGGCCTCCGTACGCATCGACCGCATAGACGCCATGCTCCACGTCGCGAATCATCTCCTCAAACGAGGAGGAGCCATTCTCGATGTAGGTGTTGGTCATACGAACAATCGGCTCGTATTCGTAGCTGACGGCCCGTGCGTTCCCGGTTGGGTTGGCCCCCATCTTGGCTGCCGTTTCCCGCGAATGAATCAACGAATGCAACCGCCCATCCTTGATCAGATACGTCTTTTCCCGACGCACGCCCTCATCATCGTACGGTACGTTTCCACGCCCGCCAGCAATGAATCCTTCGTCAACGACTTGAAGATCTTCTCCGCCGAACTCAGCACCAAGCGTCATGATCTTTGCCAGCCGTGGGTTCTTGAACAGGAAGTCGGCCTCACAAAAATGGCCAAATGCTTCGTGAATGAACACGCCAGCAAGCCTAGGATCCAGAATGACTGTGTGTTGCCCCCCCTCAACAGGCTTCGCATCCAACATGGCCACGGCCCGTCTGGCGGCGACTTGAGCTTGTTCTTCCATACCCTCAACACACTCGAATCCGCCGGCCTCGCCTGTTAATTCCATGCCTTGCTGGATGTCGCCTTTCCCGTCGCTGGCCGCCGCTCCGAGCAGCAAGGTGATGTCGGGAAGTTCTTGCACGAGGTAGCTGCCTTCGGAGTTAGCAAACGTGACTTCAACGAACCGGTCAACATACTGCACCTGGGAAGCAACGATCTTGTCCGACTCTCCCAGAATGATGCCGTTGTACGACTGCATCAGTTTGACTTTCTGCTGTAAGGGCACGGCGCGGAAATCGTGCTCTAGCGTCACGCGCACCTCTTCTTCAACTGGAGACACATCCGCCAGGTTGACAGGCTCAGTCCCGGATGCAGCAACGATCGCTGCCATCTGCGTTGCCTCGCGCACATGATTCGAGAGCAAGGCAACGTCATTGAATACAGCAATTCCCCAACCGCCGTTCTTCAAACATCGTACGACACCGCCCAACTCTGTCGCTGATTCGAGTGTTTCCAGCTTCTCTCGCTGGAAAAGCACGCGATTGAGCCAACGTCGCTCAATGCGAATCTCTGTATAGTCCGCAGAGCTGTCCGCGATCGCTTGCTTGATCGTCTGTTTCACTGTCGCCTCCTAAAAATTTCAGTTGCCGTTCATGTCTACATGGAATCTGGAAATCGCAGCTGAAGTGAGCAGGAGACAGCGCCTCCACACACTCAATCGGCCAACCACTTGTTGGTATGGCTTGGATTCATTCGGGTTCAAATCTTGCTTTGCTTCCCGACCTCCGAATCATCGTGAACTGTGAGGGATTCGGAATACTCAATCAGCCCAATTTCGCAGTTGGGGCCAATATGAATTTGCTTTCCGCGAACCACATCAGCTTTCGTGTTCTCAAGGTAGATTTCGTCGCCCTCGATCAATTCCGCCTCGACCTCTCCTCCCCATGCACTACTCAGCGCTCGCATGAGGGAATTGAGCAATCCTGCATGTTCTCGGGATGAGTAACGGCGAACGTCAATCTTGGCGCCGCCAATTTCCCGGGCGCGGCATCGGCCGCCAGGGTGAATCTCGATGCGATCTGCCGTCAGCAATCCACGAACATCGAATCCACCACTTGCCCGAAAGATCTCGGACTCTAGATCGCCGCCCACGTGCAGCTGGCCACTTACTTTGACATATTCGGAAGAGATGCCCTCAGACGCACGGAAGGTGCCCGAGCACTTCAGCTCCTTGACCTTGACAGGGCCCTCGACTTTCGCAACACCGCTCACCTTCATCTCATCCGCGATAACCGCCTTCTCGAATTTGCCCGTCCCAGAGACGATTAGATGAACGACTTCGCAATGGCCGTTAACTCTTCCTGCACCAGACATTCTCAGTTCTTCTGCATACAGGTCGCCACTGATCTTGCCAGCACCGGAAATAGACACGCGAGAGTAGGAGCCACCAGCAATGACGCCGGCACCGGACACACTCACAGATTTCTTTTCTTCACTCATGCTCTTCCCTCCCGTTTGTTTTGTCCTCAGTGCCAAGTAGTTCGGCACCGGCCTCTTCAGGGCCACAGAGTTTGGCAAGATCCAGTTTGACCTGCTGGAGCATCGCCGCCAAATCTACGGATTCGATCCGGCGCATCTCAGGATCCACAACCAGCCCGTCCACTGCAATCACAATGACACTAATTTCGGCCGAGATCCCTCCGCCGGAGAGCTGCTTGCGGAAAAGGTGTAACGCCTTGCCTTCAACCGCTATCAGATCCATTCCCGTCTTTGCGATAACATGATCTAATGTACGACTGGCGAGTTCGATCTCTTCGTCTCGAGACGATCGGCGCAGTTTCTTCAACACAGCCAACCGCAAGGCATCGCGAAGAGAGAGCGTACCCCTCTCGTTCTCGCTGATTCCTGAAAAACGAATGAGCTCTTCATCGAACCATCCGACTTGTTTCAACTTCCCGAAAGCAATTTGGAGCTTAGCGTTCACATGCTCCGAAATGACCTCGGCCAGGTCGTCCAAGGCGTGCTCACCCTTCATATCCTTGATTCGGCCGATACGTTCGACAATCTTGTCCTTGGGGAAGAACGTCTCTTGTCCCGTGAACGTTGACCGACGAATGAACCACGTCTCAGGGATTAGCCCCTTTCGCTTCCATCGATAGAGCTGTCCGTAGGAAATCCCCATCTGCTCAAGTACTTCTTTCTTCGAAATCAGGTGCTCATCTCCCATGGGAGCCTCCTTTTAGAACAGCACATTGTTTCTTCAGCACTTGCACGGTTTCGTATGCTTGATCACGGGGTCGCGGCGTTCCATTCTCGCCTCACGAGCTCGTTTCTTCACGTTCAAGATGAGTTTACTCACCTGTGATCTTGCCATTATACCTTCCTGATTGAGTCTTGCCAATTCCTTAAGCTCGAAATAGAATACCATGCTCTCTTCACCTCCTTTACGTGCAGGATTGCAGTATAACATCACACTGTTACGTTGTCAATCGGCATTCGTATGCCCCGCTCGGCGACGATGCGAACAAGAACCTCAAGCAAGCATTGCTACTCGATTCCCTGGCGCTGCATCAGCAGCCCATCCATGTGCCAATGCCAACGCATTTACACCACTGAGCGGGTTGATGTGGCGAGGGCTTGAGCAAGATACGATCACTCGCGATGCTTCAAGCTGGATGGAGGGAATGTCCAAATCCACCAGGCGGCGGATGATGTGCTGTTGGTTCACGCGCTTAGGCACTCGCCTAGCCACTGGAACGCCCAAGCGCGAGCGAGCACGACAGCTCAATCGAAACGATGGGAAAACGCAATGTCCATCTTGCCTTCAGCCAGCAGATCTGCTCGAATCGATCCTGTGCACTCCCCTCGATAGAGATGGCCCCTCGCTTGGCAGCTTCTTTGCGCTTGGAGCTCTCCACCGCGTTCCAGGCTGAATGAGGCAACTTCGGAAGACCAAGAGAAACTAGAGCAATTGACGTCCCGAAGCTGTTCCTGATCCCAGTGAATCGAAGCGTGATAGCCATGAAACCAGAACAGGACAAGCAGCTCGCCGAGTATGACTCCAACAAAGCATCAGGTCGCGACACTTCTCTAAGCTGGGAGTGAATCTGCGATGGTGCTTCCGTATTGAGATCACCCGTCGTTCTTGCCTCGATGCCAGAACAGCCTGGATCAACATCAGATGGTCGCACCATGACTACTCCTTACTTTCTTATTAGGTGTATTTGGTGAACCATATTAGCATTCCCGCGCTACGATAACAACCCTTACCAGCCAACATGAGAGTCTAATTCTACGTTCTTGTCTTGACGAATCATCTTTGAGTGCTATACTGATGTTGCTTCTCAAAGGTATCTTAGGAGACTAATATGGTCATTAAGGCGCAACTCAAGCTAATCCTTACAGCGAACCATGTCGTCATTGCGGAATCCAACGATCCGATGATCTGGCAGGCGGCATTGCAGGCAATTCAGGGAGCGAATGTGGATCAGGTTCTGGGAACACCCGGATCTGTTGAAGACAAGGGAATCGATTGGGTTCCCGAAGAGGAGCGTGCCGCGATTCTTGCATTGGCCAATGACCTAGGGATCCAGCTTCAGGATCTGCTGTCGGCATGCCATCCACGCATGATCCCTCCGTATATCTTCCCCAACAAGCACTATTGGGAGGCATTCAAGCACCAAACTGCTGAACGCGGGCGGACCGCCATCAGCAACGCTGTTCTTGCCCTCACGCTGCTGCTGCTGTGGGGAGAGAAGATCCACTTGAAGCGCGTCTCGTTGCGCGATGGTGTGGCCGTACTTCGAACCATTGCTGCTCGGGATGATCACGCAAGCAGGGCGGTGGAGAATTGCCCGTGGCTGCAAAAGACGTCAGGCAGGATTCTGTTGAACCCCGAGAAGATCTCTAGCGCCATCGCTGTTGCCCGCGCGTTTTGCACTCGGACTGCCCCTGAGTGGGGAAAGGAGCAAGAACCGCTTCCCCCGCTGCCAGAAGAGACATCTGATTGAATTGAGGTCGTGGCTGGCTCCGTCACTCGTTGAGTTTGCACAGCCCAATTGTGTTTAAGAGAGAACTCAGGGAACGAAGATCTCCGCTCCCTGAATCCGCAACTTGGCTCTCTCGTCCAATACTTACTTGCCGGGGCACTGAGCCGCAACCGCCTGATCAATTCCCTTGTCTCCGTAAGCCTTGTCAAAGTGAGCAGCGAACTCGGCCGCCAGCCTGGCAGCTCTCGCATCGTAGGCCACAGTGTCACTCCACGAAGCACGCGGATCTAGGAGCTCTGCGGGCACACCAGGACACACTCTGGGAATGGAGACATGGAACAGCTCGTTGGCCTCGTATTCAACATCACGCAACTCTCCGGACAGAGCCGCGTGCACCATGGCTCGAGTCAGATCGATATCGACTCGATCAGCTTCACCATAGGGCCCTCCGACCCAGCCTGTGTTGACAAGATAAACGTCCGTGCCGTGAGCATCGAGTCTCTCTCCCAACATGCGTGCATAGACATCCGGGTTTCGCGGCATAAACGGCTCGCCGAAGAACCTCGAGAACGTCGTCTTCGGCTCAACGATTCCCGTCTCGGTTCCAGCAAGCTTGCTTGTATAGCCCATTAGGAACCAGAGCATGGCTTGCTCCTTGGTCAGCCGAGAAATCGGCGGCAGTACGCCGTTTGCATCAGCCGTTAGGAACAGAATCGTAGTGGGATGACCGCCTATAGAAGAGGGTTTGATATTGGACAGATAGGTCAGCGGATACGAGCCACGCGAATTGGGAGTCAGGCGATCGTCCGTCAGATCGAAGGTCCCATTCGGATAGACCATTGCGTTTTCGACAATCGCGCCGTGCTTCTCAGCGTCATCCTTGTGCATGATGGCATTGAAAATTTCGGGTTCTTTTTTCGCGTCGAGGTCGATCAACTTGGCGTAGCATCCGTTTTCGAAGTTGGCGATCCCGTTGTCCCACCATCCATGCTCATCGTCTCCGAGCAGGGCGCGTCGCGGGTCAGCAGATAGCGTTGTCTTGCCGGTGCCGGACAGTCCCAGCAACAGCGCGGTGTCTCCATCGGGGCCCTCGTTGGCCGAGCAATGCAGTGGCAGGATGCCTTCTCCCGGCAGCAAATAATTCATCACAGAGAACATCAACTTCTTGACGGAACCGCCATAGGCGGAACCATAGACAACACCAATGCGACGATCCATGTCCATGGCAATAACCATCGTCGAAGTCCCGCCAATGCGAGAGTCAATACGTAAGCGGCCGTCATACCGTGCCGGATCCAACTTATCGTATGGCAATGCCAGCAAGGTGAACGGTCGGTGCGCGAAGACACTTGTCTCAATGCTTGTCGGCACTGGCCGAAACATGTTGTCCGCAAACAACGCTGTGAGAGCACAGTCGGATACGAGCTTCACAGGAAGCGCATAGGAAGGATCCGCACCAATCACCCGGTCAATTTCGTAAACGCGGCTCTTGTTCGCCAGTGTCGAGAATGCATCCTCTATCACCATGTCAAACGTTTCCTCATCGATTGGGATGTTGTTTGGCGAATCCCAGTCAATCGTGTCCGAGCTTACAGAACGTTGGACCGTGAGTGTATCCTTGGGACTGCGACCTGTGGACTCAGGAGGAGTCCAAGTCGCAAGAGCGCCGTTGGCACTCACCATGGCTCCGCGCTGTTCAACGGAATCGCGAATCAGCTGTTTGCGCACCGCATTCTTAACGACCAAAGGTTGCTCAAGAAACTCTGCCAGCATGCTTTCAAAGTCCATCATCATCTCCCAGTCCGGCAAGCAATCCTCAAGGATCACCAGGGTGGTCGAATCATATCAAACAAGCAATGAATCTGAAAGGGGGTGAAGCGGATGACGCTAACCAACACGACGTGTGTCGCTTTCAGGAACCATCTTATGCGTGATGCAGTAGGCAATGCCACTGCTTGTCGATAAGCAGCATCGTGTGTGCCAAAGAGGAGGAGACCTCCAACTTAACATGAATCACTTCATGCCAACGCAATCGTCCCAGAGGTCTCCCGTATCGATCTACCTCTCTCTTCTCTCGGAGGGCTTCTTGGTGTTGACCAACTTGGTGTATTCTACCACGGTAGTCCGCCAAATCCAACTTGTGCGAGAATGCCCAATCGTAGACCTTTGAGCGGTTCCCAATTATACTGAAGGAACCAACTGCCAATACGGAGAAACCCATGTCAAGCTTCGGAACAAGAATCAGGGATATGCGCCGGGAACTCGGCTTGACTCAACTGCAGGTCGCTGATCGTACTGGAGTATCCAATACATACATCTCGGCTCTGGAGAGCGGGCGCAAGCCAGCTCCCCCTCATGCCATCGTTACAGCGCTTGCTGCCTGCTTTCAGACAACGGAAGAAGCCTTGTGGAAACTCGCTCGAGCCGAACGAGAGGAACATCTGAGACAGCGAATTGACGGCATCCCAACGTCTCAGAGAACAGCGCGAGCGCGCATATCTGCAATCGACAACCTGAGTAGCGGCTCTTCGACCCAAGAACTCGATCACGCCATTCAGGTACTCAAGGATCACGCAAGCGACCCGAAGCAGCGCCGCTCCTTGGCGAATACTCTCGAGAAGCTGGCCAAGAGCCTACGAGGGAATGGCTGAGGAGCCGAATGTCGCGAACATCCGAATCTAGCGCTTCCCTTTGTATCGCGCAAGTCACAATTCAAGCAAACGATCTCCAAGATTCGGGCATCGGGATTGTTGTCGCTCGGCGTCCGCTCACACTACTCGTTCCTGGCCACTTACTTGAGCTCATCGAGCAGGGTCAGGCAAGCAGGCTCCTTGTTAATGGCATCCCGTACGAGAGCACAAGTGTTTTGCCCACGCCAGCGCTTCAGCGCGATTTTCTTTCCGTCATTCAATTCCGTAAGAAGCGGCAGCGCGGTCTTACGCCAGCAAACCTTCCCAGACGATGTCCTCAGCTTGGTCCAGGTCAACGCGTCCTGATGCAGAAGCTGGCTTCGGAATCAAGTGTGGCCGGGAAGATCGTTGACATCCGGGAGCAAGGAGGCGGAACCTCACTAATCACCGACATCGGAGTGTCCATCGGCGACAGTGGCAGCCCGTTGATGGTCTCCAGAAAACTGGCGGCCGTCTGCCAAGGCATGGCCCAAGACGAACATGCGGTTGCCGTACCACTTTCCCCGGGAGGTCTAACAGAACTACGGAAGCTTCGCCGCCGCTATCGGATCGGCCTGTTGAGCAGTCTGACCGCTGCGCTTCTCGCCGTGTCGATCGTGTTCGGCGGGTTCGCTGTGTACTCATCAAACACCTTCTCACTGGCCTCGATTGAGGTCTCCGAAGACGGGAGAGCACTTGTAGCCAGGAACGCGCACGCTCTGACCCTTAAGCCGACTTGGAGCCGGTCGTTTGACACACCGGTCCACCAAGCAACCGTGTTCTCGTCACAATCGGAGGGCAAGCTCGACCGAATCGCCGTTGGGACAAGCTACGAAGACGGGACGGATGGCGCCATCTACCTGATCAATTCAAACGGCGATATTCTGTGGTCCTACTCCGTTCCCGATGGCGATTGCGTCTATTCGGACAGCGATATGACCTTCGATGGATACCTCGTCGACGTCATTCATGTCGCCGACGTAAACGAGGACGGATCCAATGAGCTTCTCGTCGCGTTCGCACACAATCACTATTATCCCTGCAAGTTACTCGTATTCGATCTAGCAGGCGAGATCTGGGCCGAATACTGGCATCCAGGCTACATCCGTACAATCGCCACTGGGCGGGTCGGAACAGCGGAAGAACTGCTGATTGTCGTAAGTGCCAGTAACAACGCAATCAAGACGGACTGGTGGAATCCTCAGACTCTCTATGCGTTCCGCGGGGTTGACATTGCAGGCCAAGCCCCACCCTATGATGGACCAGACAAAGAGGGAAGAGAGGATCACCTGAAGCTTGGAACCGAGATTTGGTATCAAGTCTTCGTCAACGTGGACCCGGAGATTGCGCGCGCGAAGTGCCATGAGATCGATATCGTTGATTTCAATGCCGACGGAGTCAACGAGATTCAGGCCGCTCTGTCAGATGGACGGTTCTACTACTTGGATGAAAGCGGACGAGAACTGCACGTCGAACTCGGCGATCGATTCCAGCAGCTGTTCCCAGACACTGCCGCACCTGCACTGGTCGCCATCAGGAACTATCCCACACCAGCTGCCGCTGGCGAATAGATTTGGCTGATGCCCATGAGTTCGCATGGGCAGGCAGGGACGCCACTCAATCACTCAGTCCGAATAGACGGGTGGCATTTTCGGTCGAGTGTCGCGCCACTTCCTCTACTGAGATGTCCTTGAGACACGCAATCTCTTCTGCAACAACCTGCACATATAGAGGCTCATTGCGCCGCCCCCGGTAGGGGACCGGTGTCAGATAGGGGCAATCGGTCTCCAACAGAATACGATCCATCGGCACTCTCTTGACTGCCTGACGCAGGATGGCGTTCTTTGGGTACGTAAGTGGCCCGCCAATGCCCACGTAAAGGCCCAACGCCAGGAACTCCTCAGCCAGCGTTTCATCGCCGAGGAACGAATGAACAACGCCTCGATGGTGCTTCGACGCCGCCTTCAGGATACCGAGCAAATCGTCCGTCGACTCCCGATTGTGCAAGCAAATAGGAAGCTCAAGTTTGTCCGCCAGTGCCAGCTGCTGCTGAAACGCGGACCGTTGTCGATCACGCGGCGATAGGTCGCGGTAGTAATCCAGGCCGATTTCGCCCACTCCCACCACTAGCTTGTTGTGAGCCAGTACCCTCAGCTCAGCCAGGGCAGCTTCATCAACCGTCTTTGCGTTGTGAGGATGAATGCCCACAGTGGCCCACATGTTGCGATATCGATTGGCTAGCCGGACGGCCGCTTGGCTAGACCGAAGCGACGATCCAATCGTCAGAATCCCCATGTCGGCTTCGGAACAACGGGCAATCACAGCAGCACGATCCTTGTCAAAAGCGCGGTCATCGAGATGGGCGTGACTGTCAATCCACTTCATGGTTCCAACTCCTTGAGGATTCTTGGGAGTGCTTCAAGAACGTCCGACGGCGTCAGCGAACGTTCCGAGAACTCGTCTGCCCAGCGATCGGCGGCCAATCCGTGAATGAACGGTGCCGTCACAGCGGCATCCGCTGTTGAACTTCCGTTGGCCACAAGACCGGCCATCACTCCCGTGAGCACGTCACCTGAACCGCCGGTGGCCAATCCCGTGTTCCCAGTCGGATTGACAATCACGGACTGATCCGGTAGTCCGACCACTGTCGGGCGTCCCTTGAGTACAAGCTGAACCGGACACCGTTTCACGAAGTTCTGCACGGCTTCTAGTCGGCTGGCATCCACATATTTGCTAGTGGAATGGGCCAAGACGGCGAACTCACCCGGGTGTGGCGTCAACACGGCGCGTTCACCCAAGTTGCTCAGCAGATCGCTGTGATCCGCGAACGCGCGGACGGCGTCTGCATCTATGATAAGGGTTCCCCGGAACGTTCCAACGATCTGGCGCACAAGCTCCAGTGTGCCGGGATCCCGTGACAACCCCGGGCCAACCGCCAGTACGTCAGCCCGTTCCATCGCAGGCTGCAGGCGTTCGAGGATGCCGGGGTCAACCAGTCGCCCGTCATCGTCTGGAAGAGGGATCGTGATCGCTTCGGGAATGGCCAGCTGAATCACCGACAAGATCGTTTCCGGCACCGCCAGCGTCACCAGCCCAGCTCCGGCACGCAGCGCGCCACGCGCACAGAGAATGGCAGCTCCCGTCATGCCTTGCGATCCACAAATCGCCAACACGTGACCAAATGTTCCCTTGTGTCCTGTCGGCACACGCTGTGGCAGCAACCTTCCGATCGTCTCAACGTTGTGCACTCGTGCCAGTGGGGAGACCTGTGACAACTCCGCCCGGGGATAATCCACACCTACAACGTGAGTGTCGCCGCAGTACTCGGCCGCAGGATAGAGCCAATGGCTCGGCTTGTAGAACGCCATGGCCAGTGTGACGTTAGCTCGTATTGCCAATCCAGGTACGTCCCCCGAATCAGACGCCAATCCCGAGGGCAGATCGAGGCTGACAATGGGAATTGCACTTTCATTCAAGACGCTTACAGTGTCTGCGACTTCGCCACTCAGAGGGCGCGACAACCCACTGCCAAGCAGCCCATCAATGACACAATTGGCGCCTTCCAATGCACCGATTAGATCAGATCGGTTTGTCCCCAATATGTGAATGTTCACACCAAGGCGCGTCAGGTGAGCAGCCATCATTTGTGTCAACGGAGTACAGCATCCGATGTCGCGACAACAGAAAACGTGAACGGCAGTACCTGCCTGCAAAAGATACCGCGCGACCACGAAGGCGTCACCACCGTTGCCTCCTGGGCCGGCCATCACAACCGCGGATTCGGGTGGGCGATGGGTGAGAGTCCATTCCGCTGCATGCCTGCCCGCGGATTCCATCAGCGTCTCGCCTGACGTGCCTGCATCAACAGATGCTTCATCCAGCGACCGTTGCTGCAGAGCTGTCAGAACCCAGTCGGCAGCGCGTGTCACGGCTTCACTCCAGTCACTCTTGGCTTGATGTCCTGCCACTTGGAAAGGATCTGCTGAGCCACGTCCGTCACAGTGCGCCCGGTGACATCAATCCAATCCACATCCTGATCGCGGCGGAACCAGCTCATCTGCCGCCGCACGAGTTGCCACGTCCGGTTAGACACAATGTGTACGAACTCCTCTGTTGTCATGTTCCCATCCAGCACCTCAACCGCTTCGGGGACGCCAATGGTGCGATACGCCTGAACATCTTGAGTCAGCCCCTGGGCCCGCAATCGAGCGATCTCCTCAATGACCCCGCAATCCAGCATGCGGCGAACGCGCTCTTCAATCAAGATTCGATGTTGCCCGCGTTCGCGGCACAGGCCTACCACGCGGAAGGTCTCAGGCAGTGGCTTGGCTTCTGACTGCCACTGGCTCATTGTCACGCCGGTTGTGTGATAGACCTCCAATGCACGTGTGATCCGCAATCTGTCGTTGGGGTGGATTCTCTTCGAGGCCGCGGGATCGATCGATGCTAACTCGTGCACCAGGTCATCGATCTCTCTCTCTTTCATCGCAGAGCGGAACACTTCGTCCTTGACCGGCCCTTCGAAGATACCGCGGAGAATCGCCGCCAGGTAGAGTGTCCCTCCACCGGCAATGATCGGCTGGCCACCTCGGTCGCGAATCTCAGGCAGCAGTCGCTCAACATCCGATCGAAACGCCATCGCATCATAGGAGCCAGCAATGGGCACGCAGTCAATCAAGTGATGCGGGATTGTTCTCTGCTCATCGCGCGTCGGCTTGGCGGTCACAATGTCCAAGCCTGTGAAGAAGGCGCGGGAATCCGCAGACACGACCTCGCCGTTTGTACGATGTGCCAGCTCGATGGCGGCGGACGTCTTCCCGGATGCAGTGGGACCGAGAACGACAAGCACCGGACTTCGGGCTTGCTGTCGTCCCATCACATCACTCCTCAGCCAGCAACAGCTCGCGGAATCGCTTCAATTCGGCACGGCGTGACGGGTGCTTCAATTTCTCGATCGCCTTGATTTCAATCTGTCGAACACGCTCGCGCGTGATGTTGAACTTGAGCGACACATCCTTTAGCGTTCGCGGATGACCATCTTCAAGTCCGTAGCGAAGCTTGAGGATTTCACGCTCCCTATCGTCCAGTTGGTCGAGCGCTCGTGACAGCTGTTCCTTGAGAAACATGCGGAACGTCTCTTTGGTCGGAGACGGAGCAGACGGATCCTCGATGAAGTCACCAAGCGTGTCCTCGTCCTCATCTCCAAACGGGCGCTCCAGAGATGCTGTGTACTGCGACACAGACTCTACTTTCTTGATCTTGTCGATTGACATCCCCGTCAATTTCGACAGATCTTCCAACGTTGGGGCGGAACCGTGCGATTGGATGTACTCGCGTTTCACGCGGTTCAGCTCGCGGACAGTCTCAATCATGTGAACAGGCACACGGATGGTGCGGGATTGATCGGCAATTGCTCGGGTAATCGCCTGTCGAATCCACCAGGTCGCATAGGTCGAGAACTTGTAGCCTCGGGTGTAGTCGAACTTCTCCACCGCCTTCATCAACCCCATGTTTCCTTCCTGAATAAGGTCGAGGAACGACAGCCCGCGGTTCATGTACCGCTTGGCAATAGAAACAACGAGGCGAAGATTAGAAATGGTCAGCTTCTCTCGGGCCTCGGCTCCCTCTACCACAAGCCTCTCCAACTCATCGCGACTGGATGTTTTCGGAAGCTCACCGCCAAGCTTCTCCTCAAACGCCGATGAGATCATCAGTTCGGCCGCCGCGCCGCCTTTGTCACGGAGGTCTTCGCATTGCTCCCGCTCGACGTCCGAGAGACCTTTCGACTTCTTGAGTTTAGCTGCCGCTTCTTTGCCAATGGCAACAGCAATCGACAGCTCAGCATAAGACCCAATTTCCATCGCCGTCGCGAGCGTGACCTCGCCTTCTTTCTTCAGCAAGGGCACTTTCCCGATTTCTCGAAGGTACGTCTTGACAGGATCTTCCCGTCGAGAACTCGCTTTCCCGTCAATCCAGTCTTGCCTCGCTCGCTTTGCCCCGCGCGACTCGGGTTTCGGGGTCTCGGCCTGTTCCTCCTCGGGCTCGTCGTCCTCCATGAGATCTTCTGGATCCGTAAGATCGTCGTCATTCGCTGCTTCAAGCGTTTCTGAGCCAGCAGCGGATGCCTTACTGCCCCCGTCTGTCACGGCGTCTACTTTTGCCACTTCAGCGAGTTTCTCCTCTGGAATCTCAGGGGTATCTACGTTGTCACGGAGCTTCGCTTTCGGGTCTTTCTTCGCTGTCCTGCTGCTCATGGATCCCCCTCCGCGCATGTTTCCATGCCACGCGCAGCTCTTGCTTCTCTCTCTGCAGCTCTTCCCAACGTTCCCAATCCTCGGCCTCTCCGCTGGCTACAATCTCGCGATCAATGACAGCAAGGCGCTTTTCAATGGCGGGCAACCGCCCCATCCAGCGCTTCGCATCCTCAATCGTTTGCTCAACGTTGATTTCGAGGGGAGCCAATGCATAAAAGCTTGCACGACAAGCCCCCTCTTCGTCCAGGTCGCTCATCAATTCAGACAAATCATTTACTCCAGCAGCAAGGCGCTCAGCAATCGGCTGATTGATTTCCGAGAAGTCTTCAGGCGCCAAGTGAAAGGCAACCGTGTCCCACGCAACCTCCCCCCGCAGCACCAGAGCGAGAAGGTGTTCCTCTGCGCCCCA
>Ga0272441_10001967_pt1 | contig 42931 bp, 38 predicted proteins | sample SSMProp6N_FD_193582 | JGI IMG/M metagenome (GOLD analysis project Ga0272441, IMG submission 193582) | Marine sediment archaeal communities from Little Sippewissett salt marsh, Falmouth, MA, United States - SSM-Prop-6N | ecosystem: Environmental > Aquatic > Marine > Wetlands > Sediment ...
TTCAAGTTCTTCCTTGTTACCGGCAAAAACGCTCGAAGTTTTACCAATTTTCATTAGTATTTCAGTATCAATTTCAGATCCTAAGCCAATTGCAAAAAAAGAAATATTACTATTAGATTCATCTACTTTTTTTAAGGCTTCTTCTTCACTATATCGCGAAGCCTGGTCAGTGCCATCAGTAAAAACTACTACTGAAGTAGCGCCAATAATACTATTATTTGCGCTTTCGTTAAGTAATTCGGAAGCAATATTAGTAGATTTAATTACCGCTCCGTATAAATCAGTTGATGGATCATTGCTAATTGTAGTTGTTATACCTGCTATTGCAGCTATCAATTCGTCCCTGGAGGCAGTTAAGGGATTCAATAAATGCAGTTCATCTTCCCCGTCAAACCAATAAATAGCCATTTTAAACGAGTCTTCCTCTATCGTGGGCATTACATTATTTATAAAACTAGTGGTTGCAGATTTTAACTCATCCAAACTACTGCTAAGTACACTATTACTAAGGTCGAGTACCAATAAAGTACTGTTATTAAAAATTTGTGAATTAGGCGAAATACGGGCAAAAGACTCAGAGGCAGATATGGTATTAAAACATTCGTCGTTTCTTCCTTGCTCATAAATGGTAAATTGTTCTGCAGTTAATCCCGGTACTGGATTACCGATCTGGTCAGAGACTTTAAAAAAAATAGATACTTTACCAGGTAAGGTGGTAAATTGATCCTGAATAGATAATACAAGATCGCTTTCACCGAGGTCAAGACAGTCATCAACAGGATTACCTAAACCAAGCGAACCAGCCTGGTTGATGTCAAAATTTACATCATCATCTGCATTTCCACAAGAAACGAATAGGATTAAAGCACATTGTAGACCTAGAAGCTTAATATAAGTTTTCATTTTCATAAATTTTGTTGTTCAAACAGCACAACGGCTAATTCTATTTAAAATTATGGGAGTATTTAAAAACTTTGTTAAATCTTGTTAAAACGGAATACAAAATTTTTTGTAGCTTAATATGTTTCTATGTTCTTACCATTAGGGAATGTTCTTATTTCAGCCGGTAAGAAATTCTTGCAAGGGTTAGCTGAAGAAGATTAAGAGATAAATTGCCAGGTTTGAAAATTATTTTGCTTTTTAACATTTAACAATTTGTTAAATGGGCAAGAGTTATTTAAAATTTTGATAACTTTAAGAAGTATTCTAATTACTCACTAAAAAACATACATATGCCAACGTATCAATTAAATATTAATGGTGAATCGAGGTCAGTTGAAGTTAGCGAAGATACCCCGTTACTCTGGGTTTTACGCGATCATTTAGACCTTGTAGGAACAAAGTATGGTTGCGGCATTGCACTTTGTGGTTCATGTACAATTCATCTTGATGGAATTGCTGTCAGAAGTTGCGCTTTAACTTTGGCTCAGGTAGAGGGAAAATCTATAACCACCATAGAAGGTCTCTCTGAAGATGGTACTCATCCTGTTCAGGAAGCCTGGAAAGAGGTAGATGTTCCCCAATGCGGTTATTGCCAGTCCGGCCAGATAATGACTGCTTCAGCATTTCTTAAAAACAACCCGAATCCAACTGAAGATGAGATTAAAGATGCTATGCAGGGTAATATTTGCAGATGTGCGTCTTACACCAGAATTTATAAAGCAGTTGAAATAGCCGCCAGTAAAATGGCATAGTGAACCAGCAAAAAAAAATCAAAATGTCTACACAAAAAACATCAATAACATTTAGCAGAAGATCCTTTATGAAAACCAGCTCCCTGGCAGGAGGTGGATTAATAATTGGTTTTAACTTATTTAATGCCTGTAAGCCAAATGCCAAACCTTCCATTGATTTGGCAAAATTAAACTACAATGATTTTAACGCTTTTATTAAAATAGCAGATAATGGCGCAGTGACTATATTTTCACCCAACCCTGAAGTTGGACAAGGAGTTAAAACCTCAATGCCTATGATAATTGCTGAGGAATTAGACGTGGCGTGGAAAGACGTTTATGTGAAGCAGGGTGTATTGGACACTAATAATTACACCAGGCAGGTGGCCGGAGGAAGCCAGTCTATTAGATTTGGCTGGGATGCCTTAAGGGAGACCGGGGCAACAGCAAGACAAATGCTCATTAATGCAGCGGCGGCGAGATGGGGGGTTGATCCATCTGAATGCACCACCAGTGAAGGTGTTATTAGTAATGCTGCAGGAGAAACATTGAGTTATGGCGAAGTTGTTAATGAAGCTGCAAACCTTGAGATACCTGAAGATGTTACTCTAAAAGAGGTAAAAGACTATAAGATAATTGGAAGCGATGTCACCAATGTTGATATCGATAAAATAGTTAAAGGTGAAAATCTTTATGGGTTCGATTTTAAAACTGAAGGTATGCTCATTGCCTGTGTAATGCGCCCTCCGGCGTTTGGACAAAAACTGGAATCCTTTGATGATGCAGACGCGAAAGCTGTCGATGGAGTTACCGAGGTACTTAGTTTCGGAGATAAAATTGCCGTTTTGGCAAAAGATACCTGGTCGGCCATGAAAGGAAAAAATGCATTAAAGGCAGAATGGAAGACAGATACCAAATTAGAAAGTACTGAAGATCACGATAAATTATTACTGGGATTGTTAGACGGTAATAAATTTGAAACCCTTCGGGAAGACGGTGATATTAAGAAAGCTTTTGCACAGGCAGATGAAGTATTGGAAAGAACGTATGAATCTCCATTCCTGCCTCACAATTGTTTGGAACCTATGAACTTTTATGCGAACGTTACTCCGGATAAGATACATTTGGTAGGCCCTATTCAAACACCGGAAGGAACAGCCAAACATATCGCTGAAGTATTGGAGCGTGATTTTGAGGATGTCCATTTAGAGATGACCAGGATTGGTGGTGGTTTTGGCAGGAGGTTATATGGTGATTTTGCCGTGGAAGCAGCGGAAATTTCTAACAAGGCCAAAAAACCGGTAAAAGTTATATTTACAAGAGAGGATGACATGGCGGATGGCATTTACAGACCGGCAATAAAATATAGAATAAAGGCAGCGGTTAAAGATGGGAAAATTACCGGATATCATTTAAAAGAAGCCGCCATTAATTCTAATATGTATGGCCTGATACCTAACTTTTTTCCTGCAGGCGCAATTGAAAATTATCAGGTAGATGTAGCCAATTATAAAAGCAATATCACAACCGGGGCCTGGAGAGCTCCATATACCAATTTTCTTGCCTTTGCAGAACAAAGCTTCTTTGATGAATTAGCCGAAATGATGGAAGTTGATAAGATACAACTCAGATTAGACCTGCTTCAGAAAGTGAAGGGCACAACCGACGAGCGAATTCAGTATTCACCGGAAAGAATGGAAAAAGTAATCAAAACAGCTGTAGAGAAATCAGGTTGGGGCACAAAACCTGAAGGTGTTTATCAGGGATTTGTAAATTATTATTGTCATAACAGTCATGTTGCGGAAGTGGCAGATGTAGTTTTGGAGAATGGCCAACCGGTGGTCAAAAAAATAACCTGCGTCGTTGATTGCGGAATTGTAATAAACCCCTTAGGAGCCTTAAATCAGATCGAAGGTGGTATAATTGATGGTATTGGCCATTCTATGTACGGAGATTTTACTTTTCAGGATGGAGTGCCACAATCAGTTAATTTTGACAAATATCGACTCATTAGGATGAAAGAGGCACCCATAGTGGAAACTCATATGATTAAAAACGAGTTCTCTCCAACCGGACTTGGGGAACCAACGCTGCCACCTGCCGGTGCTGCAATTGCAAATGCTTTTAAGGCGGCAACGGGAAAAAGACTATATAATCAACCCTTTAGTAAATATCCCGAATTATTAACAGGGCCGGAAAAAGAAATCATTGGTTAATATGACGATTTTATTGTTTGGTATAACCAAGGATATAGTTGGTAGTTCATCTCTGTCGATGCCTGTTGCGAAATCTTTAAAGCTGAAGACTGTCGGGGAATTAAAATCATATCTTGGCAGCACTTATCCTGAATTAAATAGGCTAAGTTCTTTGGCTGTGGCCGTAAATAGCAGTTATGCAGCTGATGATGTTGCCATAAATAATTTTGATGAAATTGCATTGATTCCACCGGTAAGCGGAGGTTAGTGCCTTTAAAATAAGTAAAATCTTATTCGGTGTATTAAATGCTATTAGACAACCACAATAGAAAAATTAATTACCTGCGCCTGGCCGTCACAGACCGATGTAATCTGAGATGTAATTACTGTATGCCTTCTGAAGGCATAGACTTTGCTAAAAAAGACAAGTTGTTGACCATGGAAGAGCTTTCAAAAATTGGTGAATTACTTGTTCAAATGGGGATTGATAAAATCAGGATAACAGGAGGAGAGCCATTTGTGAGAAAAGATTTGATGGCCCTGCTGAGTAACCTCAGGAATAACCCTGGGCTTAAGGATATTTCTATTACTACGAATGCGACTTTAATTGGCCCACACATTGATCAACTTAAAGAACTAGGCATTAAAAATGTTAATGTAAGTATGGACGCAATAAACCGGGCAACATTTGAACGGATAACGCGGCGGAATCATTACGAAACTGTTCATAATAATCTAATACGTCTTATATCAGAAGGGTTTAATGTCCGAATTAATTTTATCGTTCTTGACAATCAGAATACTCAGGATATAATTCCAATTCTGGATTTACAAAAACATTACCCGGTTAGCGTTCGGTTCCTGGAAGAAATGCCATTTAATGGGGGATCTAAAAAATTCAATACCATAAAATGGGACTATAAAGCCATCTTATCCCATATTAGTAGTACATATCCTTCCTTTGAATTAATACAATCCCCAAAAACTTCTACTTCAATTAATTATAAAATAGCAGGTCATAAAGGGAATTTTGGAATTATTCCTTCGTTTAGCAGAACTTTTTGTGGTAGCTGTAACAGACTAAGAATAACTGCCCTGGGAGATGTTATTACCTGTTTGTATGGTCCTCCCAAAATTAATCTCAGAGAAATAATAAGAGGTAATTCTCCCGAATATAATATTAAACGAGCAATAGAAAGAGTCATTGGCAACAGGGCAATTACGGGCTTTGAGGCTCAGAAAGAACACAAAGGAGTATTTGATAATTCCATGACCTCCATAGGAGGATAATGATAACAGGCCAAACGGACTAGGTTAATTACCAGTAAATCTATAGAACGATGAAAATCCAGGATGGAAACTCACAAGTAAAACTTTATGGCCTGGTGCTTTCTGGAGGAAAAAGCACAAGAATGGGTCAGGATAAAGGAGTAATAGAATATCACGGGCTGCCACAGCGCATGCATGTTTATAATTTGCTATCTAAGGTTTGCGATAAAACATTTTTAAGTATTCGAAAAGAACAGGAATCAGAAATTTCAGAAGGCATATCCACTGTAATTGACAGGGATGAATATAAAGGCCCTTTTAATGGATTGTTGAGCGCAAACTATGCCTATCCTAAAGTTGCCTGGCTTGTATTAGCCTGTGACCTTCCGTTAATAGATCTAAAGGCAATAAATCAATTGATAGCTGCCAGAGATAAGGAAAATAATGCAACTGCATTTGCTACCAGGAAAAGTGGTTTACCAGAGCCTTTAGCCGCGATATGGGAACCCCACGGATTAGCCCATGCTATAGATTATTTAGAACATGCCACTAGCAGTTGTCCACGGAAATTTTTGATTAATTCTGCGGTTAAATTAGTCTTTCCCAAGGATGATACTGTTTTAATGAATGCAAACTCAGAGGAAGACTATAGAGAAGTATTATCCAAATTAGAATCCATTTGAATTCAAATCGCTACATACGGCAAACTTCGCTTAAAGGATTTGGTCATAAATCTCAGGATTTATTGTTAAAATCACGTGTTTTAGTTGTAGGAGCAGGTGGCCTTGGTATTCCTGTGCTACAGTACTTAAATGCTATGGGCATAGGAACTTTGGGAATAGTGGAAGGGGATAAGGTAGAAATTACCAACTTACAAAGGCAGGTGATCTATTCCGAAAAAGATATTGGAAAGTCTAAACTTGAGGTGATAATTGATAAATTAAAAGCCCAGAATTCAAATACCACACTAATAGCTCATGATACTTTTCTAACCCGTAATAACGCTTTGAGTATTATTAATGATTATGATATTGTAGTTGATGCAACTGACAATTTCCCATCACGTTATCTTGTTAATGATTCCTGTGTTATTTTAAAAAAGCCATTTATCTATGGTGCATTACACGGTTTTGAAGGACATATCAGCGTGTTTAATTACAAGGGAGGCCCTACGTATAGGTGCTTGTTTCCCGTACCGCCTGAGGAGTCATCTATCCCTAATTGTAATGATAATGGAGTGTTAGGAGTTATTCCGGGAATAGTTGGCACTTTACAGGCTTTAGAAGTGGTTAAATGCATTACATACTTAGGGGACGTGTTATCGGGTAAGCTATTAATATACAATGGGTTAAATCAATCCTTTTATAAATTAGGTTTTCAATTAGAGCCTCAAAATTTAGTACGCTCCAGCCTCGAGAGTACCTATGAAATTCCCAATTGCGATTTCGTTAGTGAAGTATCTATAGAGGCATTTCAAAAGATAAAGAGCGAGAGCAATTCATGGCAACTAATAGATGTCCGAACAAAAGAGGAATTTACCTTAGATCCGCTAAAGGAAGCCGTAAATATTCCTTTGTCGGATTTGGAAATACAAATTCATAAACTTAAGCCCCAACAGTCACTTTATTTTATTTGTCAATCGGGAATCCGCAGTCTTAAGGCAGTAAGCATTGCAAGAAATCAATACCCTGATTGTGAATCTCATTCAATAATGGGAGGCGTAAACCTATGGAATACCTTAATAAAATCAACGTAATTGGCAAGTAACTCTTTTGAGTGAGACGACGCAGTTTAGGAACAACAAGCACAGACGCATAATTAGACAGTTTAATTCACCCATAGTTTAAAGCTAATCAACAGTTTATGATTTCATTTGAGGAAGCCTATAAAATTGTTCTCAATCAATCTCGGGATTATGGCTCAGAGTCTGTTCCTTTGATAAATGCCATGGGAAGGGTCTTAGCTGAAGATATTTATGCTGACAGGGATTTTCCTCCCTTTAATAGGGCCACCAAAAATGGCATTGCCATAAATTTTGATGCTATTGAGCATGGCCGAAGATCATTTGAGATCAAAGGCATCTTAGCTGCCGGAAAACCTACCGTTCCTTTCCTTGAATCTGAAGAATGTATTGAAATTATGTCTGGTGCTGTGGTTCCTTTCGAAGCGGATACAGTTGTTATGTATGAAGATCTGAGTATTGAAAAGGATATTGTAACAGTCAATAGTTTACCTGTAAGGGGTCAAAATATATGTCTGCGTGGAAGTAATCAACTCAAAGGGGCAGGTTTATTAAAAAAAAACACCATACTTACGGCCTCTGAAATGGGAATACTGGCTAGTGTTGGTAAGAAAAATGTTTGGTTAAAAAAGACACCCCGGGTTGCTGTCATTGCAACGGGAAACGAATTGGTAAAGGTAGATGAACAACCGTTACAACATCAGATAAGGAGGTCCAATAATTATTCCCTTTTTGGCGCCCTGGAAGTATTAGGTATTAAGCCGATGTTATTGCATTTAGAGGATGATAAGGATTTGATACGTCAAAAGTTGGCTTATGCCATAGAAGCTATGGACGTCGTGCTAATAAGTGGCGGAATCTCAATGGGAAAATTTGATTTTATCCCCAAGGTATTAGAGGAATTAGGTGTAGTGAAGCTGTTCGATAGGGTTAATCAATATCCGGCCAAAACATTTTGGTTTGGAACCCATAATAATGCGGATACAATTGTTTTTTCTTTTCCCGGAAATCCAGTTTCCATTTTTTTAAATTTTCATATTTACTTCAGGGATTGGCTTTATAAATCAATCGAGCTGCCTTTAAATGAAATAAGTGTTCTATTAGAAGATTCTATGGTCGTTGCAGGGGAATTCACTCAATTTGTAGGGGTTCAGATCAAATGGGAAAATGGATGCGTTTTGGCCAAAACCGTGGCCACTACCGGCCTTGGTGATCTGATCAGTTTGTCAAAAATACACGGATTTGTTCGCCTCTCTTCTGACAAAAAATTATTTCAGAAAGGAGAGGCTGTACCTTTTATCCCAACAAAAAATATATATTAAATAAAAAAAATGGAGAACCCTTTCAAGATGCAGATAGTTCTTTTAAAGCTTAAAATATCGATTATTGTTTTCTAAAACCTAGATAACGAAAGAAATATTCAAAGTTACCATTATACCAGATTGCAAAAACAAAACTTGCATACAAGACCCACTCAGGAATAATTTGAATATAAAGGTATGCGCTCAAAATTAATAGGACTAAAGCAATTCCGGAAATAACTGTGGCAATAAATGTTTTCCGACCTCTATTGTTTAGAAGAATCATTAAAACAACAATTGTTCCCAAAATTGGTTTTGCATGCAACAGAAAAGGTGCTAATTGGGAATTATCTATATCAAAGAACATAAGAATTGCCCCGGTATATGCAATTACACAAAAAGGGCATTTGGGTAGCAGAATTAACAGTAATGTAGAGATAAAAGAAATAAAACCCTTTGATCCACCAGCCATTTTACTTGGAGTGTGGACTTTTTTACAACAGGTAGATTTTATGTTTTCCATCTTTCTTTAAAGATTATTTCTATAGGGTACGAAAGGATATACTTCCCCCTTCGTGAAAATTGTTTTATTTTGAGGCAAAATCAAAAAACCATCTGCTTTCACTAAATTAGCAAAATCTCCTGAACCATTGCCCTTTACGGGAGTTGCAATTAAGGAACCATTGACATTACTTTCTAATGTTGCTTCTAAAAAATAAATCAAGTTTGGTTCAAACTGCACGTCTTGGTTTAAAATAACATAAAGCATTGATTCTTCTATTCCAAGTGATTTAATCAACCAAAACTTTAAATAGATATAAACGCAAACAAAGGAGGATACCGGGTTACCCGGAAGAGCAAAAACCCCTTTATTATTTTTACTAGTTCCGAACCAAAATGGTTTCCCAGGGCGCTGCTGTATTTTATGAAAATGTTTTACCACATCCAGCGAAGTCAATACTTCAGGTAAATAATCGAACTTTCCTTTAGAGACACCTCCGGTAATTACAAGTAAATCGTAGTCCTGCAGCAAAGTGGCCAATATGGTTTTCATTTCTTCCTTGTTGTCCGGTAAATGCCTAAGTTCTACAGGAATTCCCCACTCTTTTAATGTGTTCTGAATACCATAAACATTAGACCTGCGGATTTGATGGGTAAGTGGTGTTTCGTGTACGTCTACCAGCTCATCTCCACTAGAAATTATAACTGCTTTTGGCATTTGTTTTATAGCCACAGTGAATTTTCCTGTAGCAGCGGCTACATTAATTTCTGCACTTGAAATAAGATTACCTGCTTTACTTATCACAGAGTCTTTTACAACATCGCTTCCCTTGAAATGGATATTCTGGCGGTGTTTAATTTCGGTTATGTCAATACAGGCTTTTCCATCGGCTATGGTAATGTCTTCATATCTAATTACGGTATCTGATTTATTGGGTAAAATAGCACCGGTCATTACCTCTATGCAAGCGTGTTCATCCGAAAGTGTTTGCTGTGGTGATCCTGCTGGAGCAATACTCATAATAGGAAACTCACGTTGCCCATTTCTAAATGAGGAATAGTCAATAGCAATCCCATCCATAGTTACACGATCATATGGAGGCAAATCACGGTCCGCTGTCAAATCCTCTGCAAGAACAAAACCGCCACAATCCTTGATCGGTACTCTTATCGTCGGAAAAGTAGTTTTATTTTTTTCTAAAATACTTAGTGCTTCCTCATATGTTATAAATGTCTTCTCCACTGCGCTTATCCTCCTATTGAACTCATACTTTCTTCTCTACCCAATACATTTTTCTTGTGTTTTTCAGCTTCAAAGCCGTTCTTAGGTTTCAGTTTTACAAGTTCGATAAACTTGGCTGTCAATTGCTCATCAGAAACCCCGCTGCGCATAAAGTCCCTTATACTGAATACCCCACTATCATAGAGACAAGTTTTGATTTCACCTTTCGCAGTTATTCGTAATCTGTTACAAGTATTACAGAAAGTACGTGAGAAAGCAGGGATTATTCCAATGTCTCCCTTAAAGCCATTTATAATGTAATTGGTTGCAGTTTCACCATGCTTGCTTGTTTGAGCAGATAGACTGGGATACTCATTTTTAATAATTCGGTAGATATCAGTGGCCTTAAATATTTGGTTATTTTCTTTGTAGCCTCCATTAAAGGGCATCTCTTCAATAAAACGAATATTTACAGGATGGTTTTGAGAAAATTGCACCAAAGGCAGAATATCCTGGGTATTTATCCCAAACATCACTACGGCATTAACTTTAAGTTCGAAACCCTCATCCATTAACCTGTGTAAGACATTAATTACTTTGGCAAAATCATTTCTTCTTGTTATTTTTTTAAAACGCTCTGCATCTAAGGAGTCCAGGCTTAGATTTATTTTTTTTATGCCAAGTTCTTTCAGTTTTGGAATATACTTTTCTAATAATGTCCCATTGCTGGTTATGTGTATAGAGTCATACTTATTTAGGCTATGGGTGCTTTCGAGAAGTTTGATAAAGTCTTTTCTCAAAAAAGGTTCTCCACCAGTAAACCGTACTTTTCTGAACCCAATATTACCCAGGACAGACAAGAGTCTTGTTATTTCTTCATAAGTAAGCAGATGAGCTTTGGGTTCATACTGTATGCCTTCCAAAGGCATACAATAAAAGCATCGTAAGTTGCAGCGGTCAGTAACGGCAATTCTTACATAGTCTATAGTTCTATCGTAACTGTCTTTAAGCTGCATGTTTATAAACGATTTAAAAGGTAATTAAATGGACTTGAATATTTAACCTAAATTTTAGAACTAAAAACCAAAAAAAAAATTAATATTGTTCAAGGTTAGATGCTAAAAATACAACAAAAAATAATTCAAAGTATGCAAATTATTTGTTAATAGAAATGGCATCTTTAGAATGAATTTAATAAAACAATAAAAGATGAAGGAAATTAAATCCATTTTATCGCTATATAATAAATTAAGCTCTTCCAACGAAAAAGCGGCTATTGCTCAAGTAGTTCGGGTGGAAGAATCATCTTACCGCAGAGAAGGCGCAAGGATGCTCGTATTTGAATCTGGAGTTTTTGAGGGGGGTATAAGCGGAGGTTGCCTGGAAGGGGATGCCCTAAAAAGATCCCAGATGGCAATTTTAAAAGAGAAGCCATCCATTGTGACTTATGACACTTCAAAAGATGATGAAAACCAAATAGGGGTAGGCCTTGGCTGCAACGGGATAATTGATGTATTAATTTCTCCCATAACAGATACTTTATCTACCATACCCTTGCTGGAAAAATGTATTGCTTCCAGACAGTCACATGTCTTGATTACGCTGACGGCCTGTCCGGCTGATCCGGACTTATTGGGAACTACCTACTATTTTGACACGAAAGCGAACACTTTAGAAGGTGGAAGTTTAGATCCTGAACTCAAAGAACACCTCCTTAAGGATATTACCACAGTGGTAAATAATAAAAAATCAGGTATTTACAATTATCAGTTATCGGAAAAGCCGGTAAGCGTATTTATAGAATTGATTCCGCCTCAGTTTCATCTTGTCCTCTTCGGTGATAATTATGACGTATATCCCATGATTGAATTAGCCAAAGTCATGGATTGGGAAGTCAGTTTGGTAGGTAATATACAGAAGTTAAAAAAGGAGAAACTGACCTCGGTTAAACATATTTACAGCAAAGAGGATAAAGCACAACTATTTATTGATGACAGGACTGCCATTATATTAATGGCTCATGATTTTAAGACAGATATTGGCAATCTGAAATTGGCATTGGAAAGTGAAGCTGCTTATATTGCTTCACTAGGACCGAAAAAACGCTTTATTAAAATTGAAAACGAGTTTAAGGAGAAAGGTCAGCCGCTTTCTGAGGCTTTTCTGGACAGAATATATGCACCCTGCGGTTTGGAATTAGGAGCAAATACTCCTGAAGAAATCGCAACTAGTATTTTCGCAGAAATATTGGCGGTATTTGCCGGGAAAAAAGGAGGGATGTTACGTGATAAGTCGGGTCCAATACACGAGAGGAGTACATAAACTAACGCCTGTCCCAAAGTAAATTACTCGCACGCTGCTTTGCCACTTCTTTTGTAATGATGAGGATTGCCTGTTGTATATCTTCTTCGGTTGTATATTTTCCTAAACTGATGCGCAAGGTTGAAAGGGCTAGGTTTCTGCCAATCCCCATGGCAGTTAGTACATGAGAGGGATTTATCGCGGCAGAGTTACAGGCAGAGCCATTGGAAACAGCTATATTTCGGCTGAGGGCAGCCAGCAATTGCTGACCATCAACATACTCAAAAGATATATTCAGAGTGTTACATAGTCGATCTGATTTTTTGCCATTTATGGTAGCCTCTTCTATTAAAGAAAGTCCTTTTTCCAATTGATTTCTGAGGTTGGACAATCTGTCCCTTTCAGCCTCCAGGTTATAAATTCCAAGATTAATGGCTTTAGCCATTCCAACTATGGCAGGAGTATTGTAAGTTCCTCCACGCAATTTTCGTTGTTGTCCACCCCCTTGAATAAAACTTTGCAGGCTTGCCTGGCTTTCCAATTTCGCAAAAGTAAACCCAATCCCTTTTGGGCCATAAATTTTATGTGCTGAAAAACAAGCAAAATCCACCCAGGAAAAGAAATTATTTAATGGAATTTTACCTAAAGCCTGTGTCGCATCAGAGAAAAGGAGGGTGTTCTTTTGTTTACAGATCTTTGCAATAGCTTCCAGGGGTTGAATAACTCCAGTTTCATTGTTGGCATACATAACCGATACGATAAGGGTATTATCTGAAATTGCAAGTGCAAGTGCATTAAGATCAATAAGCCCATTTCCATCAACATCTAAATAAGTAACATCAGCACCCTCTTCCTGAAGATATTCACACACATCCAAAGTAGCTTTATGTTCCGTTTTGACAGTCAAAATTTGATTCCCTTTATGTTTTAATTTGCGGTATACACCTTTTAATACTGCATTTATACTCTCTGTAGACCCGGAAGTATAAATGATTTCCTTTTCATCTATTTTCAAAAGAGAAGAAATATGCAGAGTGGCGTCCTCAATTGCTTCTTTGGCCACCCAACCATACGGGTGATGTTCACTGGATGCATTGCCAAAATCGACAGTAAAATAGGGGAGCATACTATCAACCACATCCTGATCGCATGGAGTTGTTGCATTATAATCTAAATACAATGGGTAATTCATGACTCTTATTTAACGTATAAAATCTTTATAAAAATATGAAAATTTGTAATCTGTTATTTGCTCACTATAAGGTATAAATATATAAGAATAAATATTCCTTATTATATATGTGAACTTTTTCGTTAAAGTCCACTTAAATTGCTATATTAAAAATATATTTCTTAATATATTCGTTACTTGTTAATTTAACTTACAAATAATTATGATTCCAGCTAATTTCAACTATCACAAGGCATCTTCTTTGCAAGAAGCATTTGCTTTGTCTGCGGAACTTGGTGAAGAAGCAAAATACATGTCGGGCGGGCATAGTCTGTTGCCGATGATGAAACTTCGCTTTGCCACACCCGAGCACATTATCGATATCAGTAAAATCGAAGGGCTGTCTTATATAAAGGAAGATGGAGATTTTTTGAAAATTGGGGCCTTAACAACCCAGACTGAATTAGAACATAATGCAATTTTAAAATCAAAATATCCAATTTTTGGTGATGCGGTATGGTTAACTGCCGACCCTTCCGTAAGAAATTTTGGAACTATTGGGGGTAACATTGCGCACGGAGATGCTGCAAATGATCAACCGGCTTTGATGCTTGCACTTCGTGCAACTATTATTGCAGAAGGCGCTGATGGTAAAAAAACCATACCGATAGATGAATTTTTCCATGGTTTTTATATGACTGCTTTGGAACCAGGTGATATTTTGACTGAAATTCAAATCCCGAAATCGAAAAAGAATAGTGGCGGTGCATATCATAAAGTAGAACGTAAGGTTGGTGATTATGCTACGGCTGGAGTTGCTGTTCATATCGAACTAGATGATGATGGTGTTTGTCAAGAAATTGGCATTGGTCTCACCAATGTCAGCGCAGTGCCTATGCGTTTGGAACGAGGCGAAGAAGTATTAAGAGGGAAAAAGGTTACTGATGAATTGATAGAACAAGTAGGTGTTATTGCTGGTGAAGATGCTGAACCTGAATCTGATTTAAGAGGTTCTGAAGCCTATAAAAGATCAATATTGAATACAATTACGAAACGAATGTTGAATAAGGCTTTAGAACGAGCAAGACAATAAAAATCACTATGGGAAAACACAATGTAACAATGACAATTAATGGCGAAAGCGTTTCTGCGGAAGTTGATTCTCGCCTGCTCTTAGTTCATTTTATTAGAGAAAATTTAGATATGACAGGTACCCATATTGGATGTGATACATCTAGTTGTGGTGCTTGTACCATTTTAATTGATGGTAAATCAGTAAAATCTTGTACGTATTTAACCGTTCGTGCCGATGGTGCTAATATAACTACAATAGAAGGTATTGCTGCTGATGGCACCAATCATCCTTTGCAAAAAGCATTTCACGATCAACATGGTCTGCACTGTGGTTTCTGTACTCCAGGTATGATAATGAGGTGTATAGATATGTTAGAGACAAACCCAAATCCCACGGAGAAAGAAATTCGTTGGGGTATTTCAGGAAATTTATGTCGCTGTACAGGATATAACAATATTGTTAAATCCGTTCAACAGGCCGCAGAAGAAATGTCCAAAGAAAAAGAAGCTTCAGTTTAACCTCTAAACAAAGAAATTATGTTCTCATGTAAAACAACACCAGAGGTAGGCGGAATGGGTCACTCTGTAAAACGAAAAGAAGATGCTCGATTTTTGCACGGCAAAGGTAATTATACCGATGATGTCAAATTACCGGGTATGTTACATATGGTTATTGTGCGCAGTCCTTACGCCTATGCCAAAATATTAAGTATCAATAAAGAAAAAGCATTGGCTATTGAAGGCGTTTTAGCAGTCATTACTGGTGAAGATTTGGCACAATACAACCTACATTGGATGCCCACTTTACTTTCGGATTCGCAAATGGTTTTACCAACGGATACCGTGATGCACCAGTCGCAAGAAGTTTGTGCTGTTATTGCAACGGACAGATATATCGCTGTAGATGGAGCGGAAGCTGTAGATGTGCAATATGAGCCAATGAAAGCATTAGTCGATCCTTTTAAAGCTCTCGATGAAGATGCTCCTTTATTACGACCAGACAAAGAAGGTCAAAAAGATAATCATATTTACCATTGGGAACGCGGTGAGCGTGAAAAAACGGATGCGGCAATTGCTGCTGCTGACGTGGTGGTAAAAGAACGTATTCACCTACCTAGAATTCATGTTGCTTCAATTGAAACATGTGGCGTGGTTGCGTCTTATGACAAGGATACAGAGAAAATGTTGATTTATTTGACATCTCAAGCGCCTCATGCGATTCGAACGATTCTAGCTTTGGTTGCAGGTCACGTTGGCTTATCCGAAGAAAAAATTCGAATTATCGCTCCGGATATTGGAGGTGGTTTTGGAGGAAAAGTTCCTGTTTATCCAGGATACGTAATTGCAATTGCCGCTTCTTTCTTAATTGGTAAACCAGTAAAATGGATTGAAGACCGTTCTGAGAATTTGGTGAACGGATTTGCGCGTGATTATCATATGGATTGTGAATTGGCGGCAACTAAAGACGGAAAAATTCAAGCCTTTAAAGTTTCGACATTAGCAGATCATGGGTATACCGATTCTTCAGCGAACCCTTCTAAATATCCTACGGGAATGTTCTCTATCTGTACAGGTTCGTATGATTACGAACATGCTTTTGCAGAATTAGATGCGGTGTATACGAATAAAGCTCCAGGTGGGGTCGCGTATCGTTGTTCTTTTCGTGTTACGGAAGCTGTGCATGCTATCGAACGTATGGTAGATAAATTGGCTGCGGAAATAGGGAAGGATCCTGCGCAATTACGTTTCGAAAACTTTATAAAGAAAGAGGATTTTCCATATGCTTCGCCTTTAGGATGGAGCTATGATAGTGGCGATTATAAAGCTACGCTGGAGAAAGCCATGGAAATGGTGGGCTATGCCGATTATAAAAAGGAGCAAGCTGAAAAGCGAGCCCAAGGAAAATTGATGGGCATTGGAATTTGCACTTTTACCGAAGTAGTAGGTGCAGGGCCATCTAAGGATTTTGATATTTTAGGTATCAAGATGTTCGATAGTGCCGAGATTCGGGTACATCCAACAGGAAAGGTATTAGCTCGTTTTGGAACCAAGTCACAAGGTCAAGGTCATGAAACTACCTATGCTCAGATTCTAGCAGAAGAATTGGGAATTCCCTATTCTGATATTGAAATCGATGAAGGGGATACAGATACCGCTCCCTATGGTTTAGGTACTTATGCTAGTAGAAGTACACCTACCGCTGGAGCAGCAGCAGCAATCGCAGCACGTAAATTACGTGACAAAGGAAAGAAAATCGCCGCCCATTTATTGGAGGTGAGTGAAGAGGATATTGAATGGGAAATAGGAAAGTACTTTGTGAAAGGAGCTCCGGAAAAGTCTAAAACGATACAAGACGTTGCCTTTGCGGCATACACGAATTTCCCACAAGGAATGGAACCCGGTTTTGAGGAAACACATTACTATGATCCACCAAATTTAACCTTTCCTAATGGCGCATACATCTGTGTGGTTGAAGTAGAGGAAGAAACGGGTGCTATTGATGTGAAACGCTTCGTGGCTATCGATGATTGCGGTAATATAATTAACCCAATGATTGTAGAAGGTCAGGTTCATGGCGGATTAACACAAGGAATTGCGCCGGCCATGTACGAGGGTATTGTTTATGATGATGAGGGAAATGTACTGAACGGAACCTTAATGGATTATCTAGTGCCAACCGCAGTAGAATCGCCACATTGGGAAACAGGTCATACGATTACGCCATCACCACACCACCCATTAGGTGCAAAGGGTGTTGCTGAATCTCCTACCGTTGGAGCACCTCCGGCAATTGCAAATGCGATTATAGATGCCTTATATCCTTTAGGAATTAAGCATTTGGATATTCCTATTACGCCAGACAAAGTTTGGGATGCAATTCAAGTAGCAAAAGCGAACGCTTAGTTGGGGAATTTGTACTAAGTAGTATGTAATAATAACTTAGTTGAAATCAAATAGATTGGTAAGGCTCCTCCCTCTGGAAAATGGGAGGATGCTAATACCATAGACTTGAGACGGAGGATTTGAAAGCCTAAGTTTTGGGTTTAGAAACCTTGAAATCCATTGTTTTAAAACAGTTTAATAAAGTACAGAACACAAGTAAACACTTTCCCTCTTTAGAGAGGCTAAAAAAATTTCTATGAAAACACAATTAGATAAATCATTTGAAGTTCCACAAAGCACAGATTTAGTTTGGGAACATTTAATCGACCCAGAAAAAATAATGGATTGCGTACCTGGAGTCACCATAGATGAAAAGGTGGGTGATAATCACTACAAGGGAAAAGTTGGTATGAAATTCGGTCCTATGGGGGTAAAATACGATGCAGACATCCATTATAATGAAATTGATAAAGCGAATCGAAAAATTATTATTACAGGAGAAGGTGTTGATTCCAAAGGTAATGGAAATGCAGAAATGATGATGACCATTGACCTTATTGAACGTGCAGAAGGTGGGGTAAAGTTAGATGCCATTATGGATGTTACCGTAAATGGAAAAATAGCCCAATTCGGTTCTCGTTTAATTACTACGGTTTCCAATCAATTGTTCAAACAGTTCGTTTCCAATTTTTCAAAGAAACTTGCTGCAGCAGAAGCAGCGACATCGGCTTAGATATTCCCGGAATCTATAATCAGAAGCTATGCTCCCCAAGCATGGCTTTTTAAAATTTTAGCTATTGAATAAAGAAATCGATGCGCTGATAAAAGACTTTTATGAGCACGACTACATTCTCAACGAAGCATTGGCGACTTCCATTTTCCTTTTAAAGAATTTGGAAAAACCGTTATTATTGGAGGGTAATCCCGGAGTTGGTAAAACTATGCTAGCCAAAACCTTAGCGGAACACTTAGGAACGAATTTAATTCGTTTGCAATGTTACGAAGGTTTGGATGTAAGCACTACCATTTACGAATGGAATTACCAAAAGCAGCTGCTCCATATCAAACTTTTTGAACAAGACGAGGATAAGCTGGCTCTCCAAAATCAGATTTTTGGAATGGATTATGTCCTTCAACGCCCTTTGTTACAATCAATAAGCGCTGATAAACCTGTGGTGCTCTTGATTGATGAAATTGATAGGGCTGATGAAGAATTTGAAGCATATCTATTAGAACTACTTTCTGATTTTCAAATCAGTATTCCTGAATTGGGAACGATAAAAGCAAAATCAAAACCTTTGGTGATTTTGACTTCCAATCGAACTAGAGAGCTCAGTGATGCTTTACGACGACGATGTTTGTATCATTGGGTTGACTTTCCATCAAAGATGGGTGAGATTAATATCATTGCAAAAAAACTTCCGAATATTGATGAAGCATTGGCTACGCAGGTGGTTACTTTTATTCACAATTTGAGAAAGTCAAGTTTACACAAACCACCGGGTATTGCAGAATCTCTAGATTGGGCAAAAACCTTGTTGTTGATGAATCAAAAGAATATCACCGATGAGATTGTAAAAACTACCATAGGTAGTGTTCTGAAACATAAAGATGATGTAGAGTTTGTGCGGAACAAGTCCGTTCAAGAATTTTTATATCCTATTGACTAGAATATTATCCTAAGCGGAATGAACCGTAGGACGGCAACGATATAAAAAAACACCAATTTCAAGTTCATTTTTAAAAGCAAAATTTCTATAATCCGTGCAAGCTGTAGAAAATACTTTCAAAGAACGCCTCATCGACTTTACCATGTATTGTCGGGAGCGGCAGTTTGTTTTGGGCCCACAAGAAACAAGTGATGCTTTTGAAGTTGCAAAGCGTGGTTGGGTATTAGATCGTAAACTATTTCAGTATAGCTTAAAGGCTATTTATTGTAAACGCAAAGAGCATTTTGACCGTTTTGATGAAATGTTCGATCGTTTTTGGAGTCGTTATTACGAAGAGAAATTAGAACAACGCAAAAAGCAAGTCAAGCTACTTAAAAAGGAAAAAGAAACTGCTACGGTTATATTTTTGGGAACGGAATTCAAAGTCCCAAAAAAGGAAGTTAAAGAACAAGAGGCTAAAGAAACTGTTGGGGCAAATGAAAGTATACGCCTAAGACGGACTGATTTTTCTAAGGTAAATGTTAATGATAAGAAAAAACTGGAAGAACTGGCCGAAGAGCTATTTCATCAAATGAGTATGCGTTTTAAACGTAGACTTGAGAATGCGAACAAGGGAAGCATCGATATTCGAAATACGATTCGTCACGGAGTGTCTAAAGGGGGAATAATGTTAGACTTGTCCCATAAAAGAAAACGCAAAGAAAAGCGCAAAGTGGTTTTTATTCTCGATGTGAGTGGTTCAATGGATACGTATAGCTATTATCTTTTGCGATACGTAATGGTGTTAAAGAAGTATTTTAAGAGTCTGGAATTTTTTACCTTTAGTACAACCCTGACTCATGTTACGCCAATGCTTCGACAAAACAATGAACAGGAAGTTTTAAAACAGATTGGCAAGAATGTACATTCTTGGTCGAGTGGTACCAAGATAGGGGAGTCGCTCACGGAATTTCTCTCTGAGTATGGAAGTAAATTTTTGAGCCAAAAACATATTGTAGTGATACTCAGTGACGGACTCGAAACCGGTAGTGTAACAGTGCTTAGGGAGTCCGTAAGAACCATACGCAGAAAATGCAAGACCTTAGTTTGGCTGAATCCGTTGAAAGGAATGGATGGCTATCAGCCCATTCAAAAAGGAATGGTGAATGTGATGCCGCATTTAGATGCATTTGAATCGGCGCACAACTTGGATAGTTTATTAAAATTAGAAAAATTATTGATGGATGTTTAACGAACTAGCTTTACAAATAGAAAAGCATTTGGCCAAAGGCTCAAACTTTGCCATTGCTCAAGTAGTGGACCGTATTGCCCCGAGCTCCGGTAAAGTAGGGGATAAGGCGCTGATTTTGGAAACGGGTGAATTGATTGGCTGGATAGGAGGTGGCTGCGTTCGTGGTATCGTAATAAAAGAAGCCATTGATGTCATCAGAACGAAACGCTATCGACGTGTACGTATTTCACCTGAAGGTGGTTCTAGGGAAACCGCTACCTATAAAGAGTATGTAATGTCTTGTCAAAGTAAAGGAACATTAGAAGTTATGATAGAACCTGTAATACCACAGCCGGAATTAATTGTAATTGGCAAATCGAATATCGCAAGAAAGTTGGTGCAAATGGCTGCGGCAGCAGATTTTAGGGTATCGGTGATGGCTACTGAAGCAGATGTGCAGATGTTTCCAGATGCCCATAGTATTTCTGATATAGTAGATTTCAGTGCTTTTAAAGGGCTAACAAATACTTATATTATAGTTACCACACAAGGCGAAAATGACGAACGTTCCGTCAAAGAGGCCTTAGAAACCTCCGTTGGTTATGTAGGCTTTGTAGCTAGCGCTAAAAAGGCAGAGGATATAAAAATATATTTAAAGAAAGAAGGTATTTCGGAAGCTCGTGTAGCGGAATTGAGAAGTCCCGTTGGTTTGGATATTAATGCGAAGTTGCCAAGTGAGGTGGCTATAAGTATCTTAGCGGAAGTTATTGATCATTTTAGGAATGAAAATAAATCTGAGGCCTCGTGCTGTGGTTCCAAAACATCGGAACAAACATCGGCTTTAGAAGAACAAGATAAGTTTTCAGAAGAATATTATATTAATCCTGTTTGTCAGGTTCCTGTTTCAAAAAAAAATCCTAAACACGTTGTGGAATATCAGGGAGAAAAGGTATATTTCTGCTGTGATGGATGCAAGGTAAGTTTTGATAAAAACCCGTCACAATACATAGGAAAGACAGTGTAGAACTTTTTACTCTTAATTTCTTTAAGGTTTCCTTTATTGATGACCCATTCAGAAACAAAAATAGCTATCCTGATATTGAGTGCCGGGGCATCGAACCGCATGGGATCCACTACCAAACAATTATTACCCTGGAGGGATACCACATTGCTGGGCAATGCTATAAGGTCTGCAAAGCAGGCATCCTGTAATACGGTTGCCGTCGTGTTGGGTTCTCAGGCCAATACAATTCAAAAACAAGTCGAGGGTGAAAAAGTTCAAATAGTGTTTAATAAAAACTGGAAATCCGGTTTGGGGTCTTCTATATCCTGTGGTATTAAAGCTTTAGAAAAAAACAAAATGAAGTATGAAGCGGTACTTATAGTGCTGGTTGATCAACCTTTCATAGACACTGCCTATTTAAATTTGCTTATTACTAACTACCTTAACAGCAGTAATGGGATAATTGCCACAAACTATTTTGATAAGGCAGGGGTACCCGCTATTTTTGATAAGACTTATTTTCCAGAATTAGAAAAATTAAACACAGACCAGGGTGCCAGGGATTTACTTAAAAAGTATGGAAAAGAGGTGATCCTCCTTGATCCCGAAGGAAAAGCTCAGGATATGGACACATTGGATGATTATCATAAGGCATTAAAAAATCTAAAGTAATTATTAACATATAACTTGTAAAATAATGATATTCAATACTATGAAACTTTATTCTATCGTATTTCTACTAATAACAATTTCTGCTTGTGCCCAGGAAATGAGTTTTGAAGAGTACAATCCGAAATCCACACTCGTGGTTGCTGAAAATATAGTTGAGAAGGCGAAGTATCCTTTTATTGATATTCATAGTCATCAGTTTAAGATGGCCACTCAGGACTTATCCCAGTTGATTGCCTCGATGGATGATCTCAATATGGCCGTTATGGTTAACTTAAGCGGAGGGTCTGGTGAAGGTCTTAAAAATATGCTGGACAATGTTAAACAGAATTACCCAAATAGGTTCGTAGTCTTTGCAAATGTAAATTTTGATGGAGTAGGAAGTCCGGATTGGTCAGATAATGCAGTGAAGCAGCTGGAACAGGATGTGAAAAATGGTGCAAAAGGATTAAAAATATATAAAAGCCTTGGGCTTAGAAATAATGATATTAATGGGAATCGAATAGCAATTGATGACAGCCGTTTAGATCCTATTTGGTCCAAATGCGGGGAATTGGGTATTCCGGTTCTGATACATGCCGCAGATCCAAAGTCCTTCTGGGATCCAATGGATAGTAATAACGAACGTTGGTTGGAATTAAAAACCAGGCCTCGCAGGAAACGATCAGCAGATAATCCCGCTCCATGGGAACAAATAATTGGGGAACAACATAATATGATTAGGAAGCATCCGGAAACTAAATTCATTAATGCTCATATGGGATGGTATGCCAATGATTTACAAAAGCTGGCCGAACTTTTAGAGCAAATGCCAAATATGTATGTGGGTATTGGTGCAATTATAGCAGAGCTGGGAAGACAGCCTCGAGCTGCCCATAAGTTCTTTATTACCTATCAGGATCGAATCTTATTTGGCAAAGACAGCTATCAACCAAAGGAATTTCCAACCTATTTCAGGGTTTTGGAAACCGCCGATGAATACTTTCCTTATTATAAAAAGTATCACGCTTTCTGGGCTATGTATGGGTTAGATCTCCCGGACGAAGTATTGAGAAAAGTATATTACAAAAACGCTTTAAAATTACTACCAGGACTGGATCAAACTTTGTTTGCCAAGTAAACTATAAGGTTTTCTGGAGATGTTATTCCATTTAGGCCTAATTAGTTCTACAAATAAATCTTTACTGCTCTTTTATTGGAAATTCAATTTTGGACATGTCCATAAATTACCTATTTTCTTAGCCTCTAAAAATATTTTAAGGAAAGTGTGATTTTTTTTGGTGTTGATTTACTAATTAAGCAGAAGTTGTGAAAATATGGGTAAAGAAGAGTCATTTACCAGGATAATCAAGGAAAATGAAGGTTTGATTTTTAAAATCACCACAATCTACACAGAAAACGGACAGGACCAAAAAGATTTATACCAGGAGATTGTATATCAATTATGGAAGTCTTATGATTCTTTTCGAAATGAATCCAAAATCAGTACCTGGATGTATCGTATTGCATTAAATACGGCAATAGGTCAATTAAAGAAGAGTAAAAAGCATTCCAATAAAACTGGCATAGATCAGGTTGTTCTACGGCAAACTGAAAGTTACGACACTGAATTTGAAAACCGCTTAAAAATGGTATATGAACAAATTCATCAATTGAACATACTTGAAAAAGGTTTAATACTCCTTTTATTGGAAGGAAAAAAATATGGAGAGATTGCGGAAATCACCGGATTAAGTGAAACAAATGTCGGTACCCGTATTTCCAGAATTAAGCAAAAGTTGAAATCAAGGATATTGAAAAAGTAAATTATGGACTTAGAAGAAATCCAAACGGTTTGGTCAGAAATGACGGATCAGTTAGAAAAGCAAAAAAAACTAACCACAGAACTAATCATGAAAATGACACAGGAAAGATATAGGACTAAGTTTGATAAGATCACATTCTATGAAACAATAGGAGCCGTAGTATGTTTTGTAATGGCGCTATATTTATTAGTTAACATAAATAAGTTAGACACCTGGTATCTTATGGCCTGTGGGATATTTACAATAGCTTTATTACTAATTTTACCTGTGATAACTCTGAGGTTACTCGGAAAAATACAGCGGATGAATATTGTAAAAAATAGTTTTAAAGAAACTATTGTAAGTTACACAAAGACAAAGAATCAATTATTGCTTATGCAAAGAGTTGGAATATATTTGAGTTTTGTCTTAATGTTTACCTGCTTACCAGTATTTAGTAAAATCATGAATAACAAGGATCTTTTTCTCCAGGGCAAAATATGGCTAACCTATATTCCCGTCATGGTTATATTCCTGTTTTTATTTACCAGATGGGGCTATAAATGCTACAAGAACATAACTAATTCTGCTGAAAATATTCTAAAGGAATTAGAAACTTAAATTCTTAGAGTTGTACTCATTTTATCAGGCCCCGTATAACGGGGCTTTTTAGCGGGTTATTATTTCAGTGTTTAATTTCAGGATCTTTTTTAATTTTTACTGAACTTTATCATAGTTTTAGAATATACGAACTACGATCTTTAATTTCATTTAATAGTCATTTATTAAGCGTAAACATCAGTCATACAAGAGTTCAGACCGATTCATTAGAAAAGTAGCATGCAGAAGTTACCCATTACATTAGTGCTTTTAACATTGGTACTACAGCTTCACGCCCAAAAAAAGAATGAAGGCTTTCGCTTAAATATTCGAAAGACCAATTTACCTGTAAAAATTGATGGTATTGCCGATGATGAAGCCTGGGAAGGAACTGATGTTGCCAATGACTTTTATATGGTATTACCTATGGACATAGACAAGGCTACGGATAAGTCTGAAATACGGATGACCTATGATGATACCAATATTTATCTAATCGCTACTTTTTATAACAGTGTTCCCGGACGTTATTTTGTAGAGTCTCTAAGACGGGATTTTACATTTGGAAAGAATGATAATTTCTTATTATTCCTGGATCCCTTTAACAACCAAACTACCGGGTTCTCGTTTGGTTCGAATGCTGCAGGAGCTCAGTGGGATGGGACCATGTTTGCCGGGGGCAACGTTGATCTCAATTGGGATAGCAAATGGGTATCGGAAGTATATCGCGATGATGAAAAATGGGTTTTTGAAATGTCTCTGCCTTTTAAATCCATTAGGTATGAAGAAGGCGTAAAAGAATGGGGCATTAATTTTAGCAGACTTCACTTGGCCACCAGCGAAAAATCTAGCTGGACACCAATACCAAGACAGTTTCCTACCGCATCATTAGCATATACCGGAGTATTGGTTTGGGATGAACCTCCTCCTGCACCGCGTTTCAATTTTTCCTTAATTCCCTATGCATTAGGCCAAACGACTTATGATATAGATGGAAATACAGACTATGAGACCAAAGTTGGTGGGGACGTTAAAATAAGCCTGTCCTCCTCTCTAAACCTGGATCTGACAATAAATCCGGATTTCTCTCAGGTTGAAGTTGACCGGCAGGTTACAAATCTTGATAGATTTGAACTCTTTTTTCCGGAAAGAAGGCAATTCTTCCTTGAAAACGCTGATTTGTTTGCCAGCTTCGGTTATGAGACAATAAGGCCTTTCTTTTCCAGGCGAATTGGGCTCGGCATTCCAATTGATGCAGGATTAAGACTCAGCGGAAACCTTGGTGATAAATGGCGAATAGGAGTCATGGATATGCAAACAGCAAAAGACGAAGAAACAGGACTTCCAAGTCAAAATTTTGGGGTCATTAGCCTGCAGCGACAAGTGTTTAGCAGATCTACAATAGGGCTGCTTTTTGTAAATAAGCAGTCGACTAATTATCCCCAGGATAGTGACTCTCTGCGCACAATCTATCCAAAATTTAACCGGAATTTGGGATTGGAATATAATTTGGCGTCTCCTGATAACCTGTGGAATGGAAAGGCCTTTTTACTTAAATCATTTGCACCCGACAAACAGGGGAATGGGATTACTCAGGCTGCCAATATTGAATACAAGAGCAGAAAATGGAATTGGGGTATTAAAGAAGAATATGTGGATAGCTCATACACCGCAGAAGTGGGCTATGTACCCAGAAAGGGATATTTTAATTTCAACACATTTTTAGGCTATCTGTTTTTCCCTAAAGCTGGTCCGGTCGTAAGTCATGGGCCTGTTGGAAAATTAAATTATTATTTTGATGAAAAAATTAAGGAAACAGATCATCAGAATATACTACAATACCTCATAAATTTTCGTAATCGAAGTAGTATAAGCGTGGAAGGACTCAATGAGTATGTTGAATTATTGGCGCCTTTTGATCCTACGGGCACAGGAAAAGATTCCCTGGCTACAGGTACCAAACATAGATGGAATGCCTTTAGATTTGAATATAATTCCAGACCACAAAGCATGTTTACCTATTCTGCAGGCGGAAGAGTTGGGGGTTATTATGAAGACGGTACACTAGCAACCTTAACAAGCGAACTGGGTTATCGTTTTCAGCCATATGTAAGTCTAAGCTCAAATATTAGTTACAATAACATTAAATTACCTGAACCATGGAATACTACAGAATTTTGGTTAATAGGATCTGAAGTAGACATAACATTTACCAATAAACTATTTTTTGCCACCTTATTTCAATATAATGAACAATCCAAAAACTTTAATCTAAACTCAAGGCTTCAATGGCGTTATAAACCGGCTTCAGATTTGTTTCTTGTTTATACTAATAATGAATTATTGGCACCATTTGACGGGAGGATATGGTCAATTACTCTTAAACTTACTTACTGGTTTAATAAATAAACCAATAGTTTATGGAGGAATTAAAATATAATATTCAACACTGTAAAAATGCCTTTTTTGTATAAAATATTTAAATTTTTCACGTAATTTAATATGCTATTTCAGCTATCTAACTAACATTAATACTACCCATCATGAAAGGAAAAAAGTTAAGTTCTAAGGCAAAACAAGGAATTAATGAACTAAATCTTTCGCGCAGGAAATTTATTAGGAATACCGCCTTTACTGTAGGGGCCATTTCAATAATACCGCGCCATGTTTTAGGAAAAGGTTTTATAGCGCCCAGCGACAAGGTGAATCTTGGGTTTATTGGTCTTGGAAAACAGAGTAGGGGACTTGCTGCTCGATTTGTTCAGAACACGAATGCGCAAATTATAGCCAGTTGCGATGTCTGGACCACTAAAAATACCTGGTTTAAAGATCATGTTGAAAAGGTCTATGCAGAACATCGCAATCAATCAAATTATAACAGTGTAAATACATATCTTGAATATAGAGAACTGCTGGATCAAAAAGAAATAGATGCTGTTGTTGTGGCTACTCCGGACCATTGGCATGCCTTACAATCTATTGACGCCATGAAAGCCGGTAAAGATGTTTTTTGTGAAAAACCTCTGACTCATACGCTAAAGGAAGGTAAGGAGATGGTAAAATGGGCCAAAAAAACCGGCAAAATTGTACAGACGGGAAGTATGCAACGCTCGTGGGATAATTTTAGAAAAGCTTGTGAACTGGTAAGGAATGGTTATTTAGGAGATATTCAGAAAATTTTGGTAAATGTTGGTGACCCCGCTAGGCCTTATGATTTAAAGGCTGAGGCCATGCCAAACGAAGTTAATTGGAATAATTGGTGTGGCCCCGCACCTCTTTTAGGCTACAATCACAGGCTTGCACCTTCCAGTAATGATGTGGATTTCTGGCCGGATTGGCGTTTATATCAGGAGGTCGGAGGTGGTATTTTGTGCGACTGGGGAGCACATATGTTTGATATCGTTCAATGGGCTCTGGGTATGGACCGGACCGGACCTGTGAAATTTGTGCCTCCAGCTGATAAAAATGCGGTGCGAGGTTTAAAGATGTACTACGCAAACGGGATAGAAGTTATTCATGAAGATTTTGAACGCGGATGGGGTGTTCGTTTTATTGGTACGGAAGGTAAGATGGATGTGAGTCGTAGTTTTCTTGAAACTGATCCTGCAGGCATTCTGAACGTAGAGTTAAAAGATACAGACACACGTTTGTACAAAGTAAAAAAGGATCATTATCAGGACTGGATGGATGCTATAAAAAATAGAACCCAACCTATCTGTGATGTAGAAACAGGGCATCGATCGGCTAGTGTTTGCAATATTGCAAATATTGCCTATGATCTTGGTGAAACACTTCACTGGAATCCTGATACAGAAAAGTTTAAAGGTAACAGTGCGGCCAATAAGATGCGACATGTGAAATACCGAAAATTTTAATGTCCTCGCTTTGACCTGATTAATGGTCCATTAAGGGTTTTATTATTTCAATTTGAGACTGAAAGTTTTAGCAATTTTCTAAGACCAACCTCACATGTAGGGTCATATTTAATATTTCTACTATATTTAAAGGTGGATCATCAAGTTGTACCATATAAAACACAAATAAAAAAAACGATACCAAAGATACTATTGCTTGTAGTATTTTTTGGGTTCCTATCTCATGTCTCAGCACAAACACCGCCTGCTTGCACGATATTAACTACTCCTTCTAATGGTGAAACAGAAGTTTCTGTAAATACCCAACTGCAATGGCAGGCAGTAGCAAATGCCACACAATATTTCCTTTTTATGGGCACCAGTCCGGGTGGTACAGATATATTAAATGGAGTATCAGTGGGAAGCAATCTCAGTTATACACCCACCACAAGTCTTATGCCCAATGCAGTTTATTATGTAACAGTAATTCCCAATAATAATAACGGCAATGCCCAAAACTGTGTTGAGGAAAGTTTTACAACGGGACAGGCCAGTACTACTCCCGGATGCGTTACTTTATCCAGTCCGGCTGCAGGTTCTTATGGGGTCCCTCCGGATACTAATATTAGCTGGGATGGCCAGTCAGCAGCCATAGGATATATTCTGAATATTGGCACAAGCACAGGCGCAAGCGATATTTTAAGCAATGAGGATGTAGGAAATGTGACTACTTATAATCCCCCTGCTGATTTACCACTTTCCCAACGCGTTTATATCACTATAACACCTTATAACAGCGCTGGAGAATCTCCTTCCTGTTCCGAAGTTACTTTTAGGACCAGAGGAAATAACCCACCTATGTGTACGGAAATAATAAATCCGAATGACGGAGGAGAATTTGTTTCCGTTACAGCAAACATCACCTGGATAAGAGATTTTAATGCCTCGGGTTACCTTATGACAGTGGAGAAAGCGTCCATTGGTGGGATTAAAATTCTTGACAACTTTGACGTCGGTAACGGGACTAATTATAAACCCCCGGATTTTGAAGGTAATACATTGTATTTTGTGCGTATAACACCATACAATGACTTGGGAGTAGCTCCAAACTGTCAGCCAATTTCCTTTACAACTGGTGCGGGGCCCGTCCCTCCGGAATGCACGAATTTATTAAACCCAAAAAATGGTTCTGGTAATATAAGTGTAAACTCTAATTTGGAATGGGAATCTGTAAATAATATTTTGGGATATTTACTATCCGTAGGGACCTCTGCAGGTGGAACAGATTTGGTGAATACACTTGATTTAGGGAATACAACGACTTACAGCTTTGAACAGCCACTTCCTGAGGCGAGCACTATTTATGTATCGATTATTCCCTATAGCGCAAATTACCTGGCAGAAAATTGCCGGGAGGAATCATTTACCACAACTGGATTCCAACTTACACCTGAGAAATTACCCGTCCCGAGATTTTTTACTCCAAATAATGACGGTTTTAATGACCTGTGGATAGTTAGCTCAACTCCCGAATTCGAAGTAAGTACGGTGCATATCTTTAACAGGTATGGTCAATTGTTGAAACAATTATTTCCCGATCAGGGTTGGGATGGTAATTTTAATGGAAAACCCCTGGCCTCTGACTCCTATTGGTACAGAATAGAAACTACCCAGGGTAATTCACAGGTTGGATATTTTATGTTAAAGCGATAACGTATTTTCCTATTTTTGATCTTCAATTGTTGTTTTAAAAACCAAGCTTATGAGAACATTTTTAATCACTTTTCAATTATTTGTAATTACTTTTTCTTTTGGTGTCTTTAATACCTGTGCGCAGGATGATATTTTTGAAAAACTCCAGGAAATTGCAATAATAGATCAGAAAGTAATGATGCCCATGCGAGATGGAATTCGATTGGCTACTGATATTTACAGACCCAAAACTGATAAAAAAGTACCTGTCATATTCTCGAGAACACCATATAATTTTAATTCCTGGGGTGATGGCGAGCAAAAAACCAGAACAGCGGAAAGAGCATACGAAGTTGTGCAACAGGGTTATGCTTATGTTGTGCAAAATGAGCGTGGAAGATATTATTCAGAAGGTGAATGGGATATATTAGGGATTCCGCTTACTGATGGCTATGATGCCTTTAGCTGGATGAAGGATCAGCCTTGGTCTAATGGTAAGATTGGAACGCTTGGATGCTCATCTACTGCAGAATGGCAGATGGCTGTTGCTGCCTTAGATCATCCTTCCCATGCGGCCATGGTGCCTCAAAGCTTTGGTGCAGGCGTGGGTAGAGTCGGCGACTATTATGAACAGGGTAATTGGTACAGAGGTGGTGCGGAGCAATTGCTGTTTTTTGCATGGTTGTATGGTGTAGAACATGATAAGTACAAACCCAGAATCCCTGAAGGAGCCAGTCAGGAAGACCTTATCCGTATTTCCAGATTCTATGATTTGGCACCGGAAAACCCTCCGGTAGATATGTCCGAAGCTTTAGCCCATTTACCTATTCAAGATATTTTACAGAATATTCAGGGGAAGCGAGAGGTTTTTGACAAAATGGTGAGGCGTAATCCTAATCATAAGGATTGGTATAAAGGTGGGCTCTACCACGAAGATATGGAAATAGGGGTGCCAAGCTTTTGGTTTGCTTCATGGTACGATGTATCTATAAGCCCTAACCTGGCATTATATAATCATGTCAGAAACAATAGTAAGGACCAATTTGTTAAAGATAACCAGTATTTGGTAATCGCGCCTACATTACACTGCAGGTATACCAGAGCTACTGAGAACACAATAGTAGGTGAACGAAATGTGGGGGATGCCAGGCTCAACTATAGCGAGCAAATATATTCCTGGTTTGATCTTTGGTTAAAAGGAGAAAACAACAATTTTAAAGACAATACGCCAAGAGTTCAGTACTACACTATGGGAAGTAATGTTTGGCAGTCTGCTGAATCCTGGCCTCCGGAAAATTCTGAATTGAAAACCTTTTATTTGACAAGTGGAGGTAAAGCTAATAGCCTATACGGGGATGGAAGGCTTAGTATGAAAGAGCCTGATAGTGAAAATGCACCTGATAGTTTTAAATATGATCCTATGAATCCTGTGACCTCTTACGGGGGGAATGTTTGTTGTACGGGGAATGCGGTAAAAGGAGGTGCCTACGATCAACAGGCCATGGAGACAAGACAGGATATTCTTGTTTACACCACAGAACCATTGGAAGAAGGTATGGAAGTTACTGGTTTCATAGAAAGTTCACTATACATTTCATCTGACGCTAAAGACACCGATTTTACAATAAAGCTAGTTGATGTATACCCAGATGGACGGGCATATAACCTTGATGAAACCATACAACGTGTTCGCTACAGAGAAGGTTATGATAAGGAAGTATTTATGGAGAAAGATAAGGTGTATAAAATTAACTTAACACCAATGGCGACAAGTAACTTCTTTGAAAAAGGGCATAGAATTCGGATCGAAGTCTCGAGCAGTAATTTTCCAAGATTCGCAAGAAATTTAAATACTGGCGGAAAAAATTACGATGAAAAACAAGGAGTAGTTGCACGCAATAGTGTTCATCATTCAAAACAATATCCTTCCCAAATCAGATTGCCCATAGTAAATCGGTAATGGATATAGATTTTAAGATAGTTTTAAGTGCTTTTTATCTTTGAAAATAGTATCTTTTAAAGATGTGTTCCAGAGCAATTAACATAGGCTTTCTTTTAATTTTATTGATCATCCCTGATATGCGTAGCCAATATTCCGAGAGTGATTGGAAGGCTCGTGATAAATGGATGAAAGTTGCGGAAATATTCCAAATAGCCAGCATACAGGTTGGTAATGAAGTTGCGGATATTGGCTGTCATCAGGGCTATATGAGCATTCGACTTGCAGATTTTATTGGTGAGACCGGAAAAGTATATTCCGTAGATGTTCGGGAGGATCGTTTAAACAAACTAAATGATATTGCCTCTAAAAGAGGTATCAGGAATATCCAAACTATTTTAGGAGACTATGACGATCCTAAATTAGAGGAGAATAGCATAGATGTTGTTTTAATTATAGATGCCTACCATGAAATGAATGACTACAAGCAAATCCTTTTTCATGTAAAAAAAGCATTAAAACCAGATGGACGTATCTTAATTCTGGAAAAACTTAAACGACAAAAGATTGGAAAATCCAGACAAGAGCAAACCGAGGGCCATACAATCGCACCAAAATATGTTGAAAATGAATTGAAAGAGGCCGGTTTTGAGGTGATCGCAATAGAAAAAGACCTTGGTTTTTGGGAAGAAGACCCGGATAAAATGATATGGGTAATGGTCGGGGTTCTTCCTGAATCATGAATGCTTTTACTACCTTGTATGAAGCAAAAATATATAGTCTTGCTAAACAATTACTATGAAAAACATTCTTATTAACTCAATAATTTTGATGCTGTTCTCAGTTAATTTAATAGCACAAACTAAAGAAGAAAAGAAACAAAAAAAAGAAGACTATAAAAATGTTGCATATGAAGCCACTAAAAGCCTTATAGATTCTGGTTCCTATTTATTTAATGCAAGCTTTGTTAATGGCGGAATGTCACTAGCAACAAATACAAATCGTTTCATAGTTAAAGAAGGAGAGGTTGATATAGATTTACCATTTTTTGGATCAGCGAGAGGAGATGGTGGATACAATAGTAATCCGCGTATAGCTTATAAAGGGGTTCCGGATAAATATGATGTGGAATATATTGATAAAAAAAGAAGATCAATCATTAAAATAGGTATACGCAGCAGCAACGAGCGTCACGATATTACACTTACTGTGGGATCCAGTGGGCAGACCACTGTAAAAGTAATAAGTAGCTCCAGGTCTTCTATAAATTATAGTGGGTATTTAAAACCATTTAAGGAGTAAATTATTACTTAAAATACCTTTTTATAATTCTGCTAATTCCTGTAGATGTTATCTTACATAATAGAACGCAATGACTATAATATTTAAAAATGGAACTCTATTTAAATCAATTGCTCTTGGTATAATTTATCTGTTTGCCATATTAGCCCACAGCCAAATAGATCATAAACAATTGAGGGAAAACATGATAAAGGAGCAGTTGTTGGCAAGAGATATAAGTGATCCGGCTACTATAAAAGCAATACGGAATGTTCCCAGGCATGAATTTGTACCACCGGATATGCAGCCATATGCTTATTCGGATAATCCGTTACCCATAGGAATGGACCAAACCATTTCACAGCCCTATATAGTTGCTTACATGACTCAGGTCTTAAAACTAAAAGATCACGACCGGGTTTTGGAAGTAGGCACCGGATCCGGATACCAGGCAGCTATATTAGGACAAATCGTAGATACTGTATACACCATAGAAATTGTTGAAGCATTAGCTTTTACAGCAAAAAACAGACTTTCAGGCTTAGGGTATGGCAATATTGAAGTAAAAACCGGCGATGGATACCTTGGCTGGCCGGAGAAAGGACCTTTTGACGCAATAATAGTTACGGCCGGTGCGGAGGAAGTGCCTGAACCACTTATAAAACAGTTAAAAGAAGGAGGGAGGATGATTATTCCTGTTGGACCACACAATGGAATAAGGCAATTGCTTCTAATCACAAAAAAATCTGGTAAGATTAAAACCAAGGAAGTTATGGCTGTAAGATTTGTTCCCCTGACAAGAACGAATAAATAAGCTAAAAAAGGTCATAAAAAAAGGAGGTTAATTTCTATTACCTCCTTGCTTAAATCTCTGCTGGCTTCATCGGGCCAGTTACTCGCTTACTCTTACCGTACATAATTTCTGCTTTCTGTCCAACGTACTCTTTTACTGTCCTTAAAATTAGAGAAGTATGAAAACCTCCTTGAATCTGTTGGTGAATGGTGCAATAAATTTCTCATTTCTTTGATATTTAATATTTTGATTACTTACTATTTTTCTATCTATAATTTTTATATAGTATAGTGTCTTACTTCTGACCAGCGCACTCTTTTACTGTTTTTAAAATTTGAAAAGAACGTATGTCTTCTGGATTCTGTCGGTGTTTGTTTGATAAAATGTCTCATGATTTGTTCGTTTTTGATATTAATATTAATTGATATAGTTCCTTGCTTCTGACCAGCGTACTCTTTTGCTGTTTTTAAAATTGGAAAAGAATGAATACCTTCTTGATCCTGTTGGTGTTTGATTGTTAAAATTTCTCATCGTTTAAGTTTTTAAATTGATATTGTTTGTTTTTACTTTTTATAAACTGTAAATCTTAAAGACCTACAACTAATAGACGACAATTAAATTCATTTGTTACAGTACTATGTATAAAACAGTACCATTTTATACATTTTTTAACAGATTATGTTTTTACAATTGTTATTAAAATAGAACTATATGCCTCATATACTGTTGTTTATATAAAAATGATGCTTATGATGTTATTTATCAATAAATTGTCATATTGGAGAGATTATTGGAAAAAAGACGAAAATCTTAAGGATAAAAAGCAATTAAAACTTATATTGTAGAAACCATTCGTACCAAAACCTAACAAAAGTCATATGCTATATTTTATATCCATATTAGATTTATGATTTTATTCCCAAAAACAAGGACATATGAAAATATATGATGACAAACACATTAAGAATGTAGTATTCGTAGGGGCTCATAATAGTGGCAAAACAACTCTTTCGGAAACCATGCTCTTCGAGGCCGGTCTTATTAATAGGAGAGGAACTGTAGAAACACAGAATACCGTCTCAGATTATCATGAAATTGAACATGAAAGAGGAACATCGGTTTATGCCACACCTTTGCATACCGAATGGCGTAATTACAAAATAAACATAATAGACACTCCCGGGCTCGATGATTTTGTGGGTGAAATTATTTCGTCAATTAGGGTAGCGGATACAATTGTTACAGTTTTAAATGCACAGCATGGAGTGGAAATTGGAACTGAAATCATTTGGAATTATGTCAGCAACTACTCGAAACCTACGCTTTTTGTGGTAAATCAAATAGACCATATTAATAGTAATTTCGAGAACTCTTTTAAGGGTATAAAGGCACTCGTTGGTAACAACGCGGTAATTATCCAATATCCCCTAATCATTGATGGCGCTCAGTGTATCATTGATGTTCTTAAGATGAAATGTTATAAATTTTCATCTGAAGGAGGTAAACCTGAAAAATTACCAATTCCTGAAGATCAAAAGGAAAGAGCAGATCAATTACACAATGAACTTGTTGAAAAAGCTGCGGAGAATGATGAAGAATTATTGGAGTTGTTTTTTGAGAAAGGAACTCTAAATGAAGATGAAATGCGGGTAGGTATTAAAGCAGGAATGCTTAATCATGAGCTGTTTCCGGTTTTCTGTGTTTCTGCATTAAATGATATGGGTACCGGCAGGCTCATGGGCTTTATAGATAATGTAGCGCCAGCTGCTGCAGATTTAAACCCGGAACAAACTGTTGAAGGAGATGTGTTGGTTCGAAAAAAAGAAGCACCAACAGTTTTGTTTGTTTTTAAAACTGTTTATCAACCCAGTTTGGGTCAGATCTCATTTTTTAAAGTGAAATCAGGTGTTGTTAAGGCAAATGATAAATTGGTTAATTCCAGGACTGGTGATACTGAAATACTGAACCATCTCTATATAATGGATGGTAAAAAGCGTGAATCAGTATCAAAATTGGAAGTAGGTGATATTGGAGCCACATTAAAACTTAAAAGTACAGAAACCAATGACACGCTTCATGCGGCAGGGAAGTCAATTACTATTAAACCCATACAATACCCGGAACCCAGAACACGTAAGTCGGTATCAGCGGTCAAGAAGAATGAGGAGGAGAAACTTAGCGATGCTTTAAAGAAGATTCACAATCAGGATCCAACCGTAGTAATTGAATTTTCCAAGGAACTAAAACAACTGATTTTGGGTTGTCAGGGAGAATTACATTTAGCAACGATTAAATGGATATTATCGAATGTTTATGGGGTTGAAGCAAACTTCGAACCCCCAAAAATTGCCTATAGAGAAACCATACAAAGATCATCAAATGCTAATTACAGGCATAAAAAACAATCAGGAGGTGCAGGTCAGTTTGCTCAGGTGAATTTAAAAATAGAACCATGGTACGAGGGTATGCCAGACCCGGAAGGTTTTAACATAAGAGGAAAGGAAGAAGTTGACCTTGACTGGGGCGGGAAATTGGTGTTCTATAACTGTATTGTGGGAGGAGTAATAGATATCCGCTATTTACCATCCATTAGAAAAGGAATTTTGGAGGTTATGGAATCGGGACCACTTACAGGCTCTTATATCCGGGATGTTCGCGTAATGGTATACGATGGTAAAATGCATTCCGTAGACTCCAACGATATTGCCTTTAAGATTGCCGGAGCCCATGCCTTTAGGGAAGCTTTTCTAAATGCCAAGCCAAAGCTCTTGGAACCAATACAGGAATTAACTGTTAAGGTTCCTGAAGAAATGGTAGGAAGTGTTATGACCGATTTACAATCAAGAAGATCAATCATACAAGGAATAGACAGTATTGATCACTATCAGATTCTGAAGTGTGCAGTGCCACAATCCGAACTTTACGGGTATTCAACCAACTTGAGGTCACTTACGCAAGGAAAGGCCACGTTCAATTCAGCCTTTTCCGCTTTTAAAGCAGTTCCTAATAATATTCAGGCAAACCTGGTTAAAAATTAAATAGCATAAGTTTTAAATAAAGCCATATCGCAATATTACAAGCGGTATGGTTTTTTTTTAGAATTTCAATTCTAATTTCAGGTTCATAAATGCCTAAATAAAAGGGATATAAAAGTATCTGCCGATCATACACGATATCTGGTAATTGATACATTATTCTTTTGCAACAGATTAAAATATAGTATTTTTTTGTAGGTAAATTTTATAGCACTATAATTATAGGCAGAAATGCATTTTAATGATGAGTATATTGATTTTCATTGTCATCCTTCCTTAAAACCATTTGGGAAAAGCTTCAATTATACTCCTACGGGAATTCATATTAGCCATAGGAATAGCAAACGAAGTATCTGGCATTATAACCCTCCATCAATTTTCGATAAATTATTAAACTACGCCACCGGGCTTACCAAATTTTCCCAGGCAAACTTTTCAAGCCTTGTCAAGGGCGGGGTAGGTATTGTATGTGTCTCGCTTTACCCATTAGAAAAATGGTTCGTGAGAAACAAAATGAACAATGAATTATTGCTGGATCTTACAGCCAATTTTGCCTTGGGAATAGGGGATAAGCGCATAGATTATATACAGGGTATAACCGATTATTTTAAGGATGTTGAAGCTCAATATGACTTTTACAAGCAATTGGATGGTAAGATAGTACAACTTCCCGAAGGCAAGTTTCGTTACAAATTAGTTGCAAATTACAAGGAAATTGAGGCTATTAAGAATCAAAATGCTTCCGGTGGAAAAGTGCATACCATTTGTGTAATATTAAGTATAGAAGGCTTGCATGTGCTCAACACTGGCTTAAAGCAGCCATTTAGCAGTGAAGAAGTATTAGAAAATCTGGAAAAGATTAAAAATTGGGAATTTCGCCCTTTTTTCGTGACCATCGCGCATCACTTCTGGAATCAATTATGCGGACATTCTGAAAGCTTATCGGGGATCATATTGAAATTTGCAGACCAGTCCGAAGGACTCAACAGTGGATTTACCTCCATGGGAAGGAAAGTATTGGAACGTCTTGTTGACGATACAAATGGCAAACGAATTATACCCGATATTAAACATATGAGTATTCAGGCTAGAAAAGAATACTACCAGTTGTTGGATTCTGGAAACCCAAAATTTACGAATATCCCGGTAATCGCCAGTCACACGGCCTGTAACGGTCTGAAATCTTTTGACGATCCTGTTATAGCCCATCCCAAAACTGCGAACAAACTAAATCCCGTTTCCATAAATATTTTCGACGAAGAGATTATACGCATTGCAAAAAGTAAAGGCATAATCGGGCTGCAACTGGATGAGCGCAGAATTGTTAATAAAAAAACTCTGAAGAAGACCAGGAATTCCTTAAAAAGAAATAAAATAATGCATTACCGCTCAGAATTATTGTGGAATCAGATACAACATATTGCAGAAGTATTAGATGCTGAAGGTCTCTTTGCCTGGGATAGTATGGTAATTGGTTCCGATTTTGACGGTATAATAGATTCACTAAACGGGTTCTGGACTGCTGAAGAATTGCCTTATCTGGCAGATTTCCTGGAGCGCCATGCATATAATTATATGGGGGCTCATAATCTGGAAAACATTAAGAATGTACTGGATGCGGATGAAATTATAGCAAGGCTAATGTCTAAAAATGGGCGAAGCTTCTTTAAAAACTATTTTTGACAGTTTTCCTGATATTTTATCAAATAATCCAAAGAATACATTAAAAACTTAAAAAAATATGTTTAAACATATGTTAAACATATTAGACAGTATAATAGAATTTATAAATTTATTTCTGAAAAATAGCTTCGCAGTAATAATATTATAATAACTTGCTATTATTGTTATCCTGTTTTGCTTTAAAGATTAATTAAAATACAAATAGCATAAAGGCTAATTATAGTGTAAGGAATTGCATTTTTTCCTTCTAATAAACAAGAATTTAATTACTATGGATATAATTGACAAAGCGCGTTTGTTTGAAGAACGTAAGTGGAATAAGCTTACGACAAATGACCGCATTGTTGCTTCAAGAGAAGTAAAAGCACTCATATTGGAAATAAATGAGCTCTACAAGCAGACTCAAGACTCATCTTTAATGGAGTTAATGAAGCGCTTAACAGTTCTTAAGAAAAAGCTGGAAAAACGACTTAAAGGCAGACCAGAGATTTAGTGTTTTTCATTTTTTAGATCTAACTATCTTTTTTTGATCCTAAAGTCAGATTGAAATTTCAATCCTTGTTAATTTCGTCTATTAACAGCTCATAGGTAATCAAATTAGTATATAGTTTGCCGGCGAGATTTACGATAGGAGTATTCATGGAATCTATTGATGCTTCTCTCCCAAATGCTTTTTGTAGTTGCTCCTGCAATTCTGGTTTTTCATCGAGTTTAATAAGGTTGAAAATGTACTTACTCTCACTCAAAGGAATTACCAGACTATCACATTGCTCACATATATCAGGGATATAAACGGTTATTTGTTTAGGTGGCTTAATCTTGATTTGTTCAAATTCCTTAAGTAATGATCTGGTTGAAAGACTATCGTTGACTTTTAAGTCATAACTGTAGGAAGGTTGCTTACCTCTTATCAGGACTATAGTCTTCATATGTACTTTTGAAGTAGCAGGAACCCTTATAAACCTTGGTCTTGCACTGCTTTGCCTAAAATTAGTTCCGGATAAGGTAAACATCACATCAAGGTCCTGTTCATTTTCATTAATGGCATAAAATGCGATCCGGTTAGGAATATCTTCGCTAATTATTTTTATTGTCTTGTCCTGAGCATACCCATATACCATTGTAAACAGCAAGCCCAGGAAGAGTACTTTTTTATACACAGCATTTTTTTTTGGATAAACAAGATAGACAAATATTCCCGTTCACTTGATAATGCATCTATAGATTTGGTTTTTTAGTACTGAGTTGTCCTAACCAATTCTTTAAAGCCTACATTATTTTTATTAGCCCTAGGCATCATCCTTTTGGAGTGAAGTGGGCAATTCAAATACTTCGAGATCAAAATAGGAAACTGCAGCCAACAAATGATCAAAAATATCCGACATTATATATTCATAGTTAGTCCATCGTTTATCACTGCTAAAGACATAGATCTCTATAGGAATACCTTGTGGAGTTGGCGCTAGTTGTCTGGTCATCATTGTCATTTTACTATTTATTGCGCTGTGATTACTAAGATAAGACTCAATATATTTACGAAAAACCCCAATATTGGTTAGATTCTGACCATTCAAAAGCAGCGTTTTATCAATATTATTTTTCTGGTTATAATTTGATATTTTTTCATTTCTCGTATTCAAATAATTAGCGATAAGCTGAATATTTTTAAGCTTTTCAATTTCTTTATCTGTTAAAAATTTTATATTCTTCTGCTTAATAATCAAAGCGCGTTTTATTCGTCGACCACCGGATTCTTGCATCCCTCTCCAATTTTTGAAAGAGTCTGTAATTAGGGCATAGGTAGGTATTGTTGTGATTGTATTATCAAAATTCTGAATTTTGACTGTAGCCAGACTAATTTCTATTAGGTCGCCATCGGCCCCGTATTTATCAAAAGTGATCCAATCTCCAATCCTAACCATATCGTTCATGCTTACCTGAATACTTGCAACCAGGCCAAGTATAGTGTCTTTGAATAATAATAATAAAACTGCTGAGGCGGCTCCTAAAGCCGTTACAAACTTCCAAATTGTAGTATCGGTAATAATAGCAAAAATGGTCAGTATGGCAAGTATCCAGCCAATAATCATAAAGACTTGTATATAACTATCAATAGGCTTGTCACTATAGCCAGGTCGTTTCTTGAGGTAATCCCGCAAGCTTCGTAAAATGCTTTCTGCAATGTTCAATATCAGAATAATACCTATAATCGCACCAAGTTTCAAAACCGTACTACCTAAATATTCAAAGTCGGTAAAAACAACGGGAATAAGCTCCAAGGTTAAAAGGAGAGGGAAGATATGTGCTAAACGACTTGGCAGTTTATTAGTTATGGCAATGTCGTCTAAATTGGTTTTGGTTTTGCGAGCAAAAAAAATAGAGGTTTTTCGGATAACCCTTTTTATAATGAAGTCAAGAATACCTACTAAAAATAGCATCGCCAGAAATAACCCAACGAGATTTAAATATCTTGCAAATGATTCTGAGATTCCCAGTTCAATTAAATAGTCATATAAGAGGTGAACGATATTGTTATTCATAACACTTGGACATTTGTGTAAAATTACAGCCAAAATTTCATTAAATGCCCCGAATAGTCATTCTTTGAACGACTAATCACAGAATAAACTAACTCATGGATGCTCAAAATAAGGATGACATCGCCATCTTTGCCAGGTTAAATGAAGAGATGTATATTTCTATAATGCTAAAGATTAGATAAGATGCAGGCAGCAAGGAAAAATTGGAATTCTTTCAGATTCTCAATACTTTCACCTTTAAATCATAAAAATTATAATGAATCTAAAAGGGCAAAATATTTTGGTCACCGGGGCTTCCAAAGGCATAGGGAAGTCAATTGCTATTCATTTACTTAAAGCGAATGCCCAGGTAGGAATCCATTATAATAAAAGCAGCGCCGAGGCAAATAAAATAAAGGTTAAATATCCTCTTTCGGAAACATTTCAAGCAGACCTCGGCCATATAGATCAGGTGCAACAGCTTTTTAAGAATACAATTAGTCAATTTGGAAATTTAGATACTATTATTCTGAATGCCGGCGTATTCTTACCACATCCTATAGATGATCCCACAGAGAAATGGCTTGATATCTGGCGAAAAACAATGGCTATTAATCTTGAAGCGGTTGGATTATTAACCAAATTAGGTATAGAACACTTTAAAGATCATGGAGGGGGAAGATTCGTCTACATTGGCAGCAGGGCTGCATTCCGCGGAGAAACGGAGGAATATCTGGCATATGCAGCCTCTAAAGGCGGACTCACATCCCTTGCGCGAACGGTTGCCCGATCTTTTGGCAAATACAATATCAAATCTTTTGTAATAGCCCCGGGATTCACCCGAACAGAAATGGCGGAAGATGCAATTGGTAAACACGGAGAAGAAAAGATACTTAAGGAACTGGCATTAAAAGAGCTAACCACTCCTGAAGATATAGCCCCACTGGTAGTGCTTATGTGCAGTGGACAGATGGATCACGCAACCGGGTCTACCATAGATGTTAATGCGGGTAGTTATATTAGATAACTTAAAGAATAGACTATGCTAATTCGTCTCTTATTCCCTGTGATGTAAATAGCTAAAAATAGTTCTGTACTCTATAAGATTAATCGGAAAACGACTGCAAACAGGGAGATATAGCGATGTTTCCCCAACTTAACGTAGAATATAAAACTTTAAATAATTAACAGGATTTACAAACAGTACACATCAATATGGTTTTTCAGATAACATACAGCTCGGTAGCTAAGCCGGGACTTTCCATTTCAGAAATTGAAGAAATCATTACACAGGCAACACTATATAATACTGCTCATGACATAACAGGTTGTCTGATATATAATAACGGGTACTTCCTGCAGATTCTTGAGGGAGAAAAGCAGCTTGTAATGACCTTACTTAATAAGATTGAGCTGGATGATCGCCATGATCATTTTACCATACTTTCAGAGGGTCAAACGAATTTACGGACGTTCAATGAATGGGCAATGGCCTTTTATCACGATCCCCTAAATGCCCACTTGAATAGCGAAGTCCAAGAAATTAAGAGCTCTCTTTTAGAAATTTCAACTAGTTCAGAAAAATCAAATTTCGCTTTGAAAGTTTTTTGGTATAATGTTAAGAATCTTCTGTCTGAAAAGGGCTATTTTAAATCCAACTCATAAAATAATTATTCATCACTAATGGATCAGGCGATGTAATTATTTTAAATTGCCATTTATGCTGGTTTGCACTAGTTTTCCCTATTATCATCTACAGAAAAAATTGATCTTCAAATTTTTTAAGAAATAGTGCTTTGGAATGATTCAAATCATTGCCAAAAAATACGCTTTGTATTTCCTTTGCATAAACATTAAACGATGCTCTG
>Ga0272441_10001968_pt1 | contig 42928 bp, 33 predicted proteins | sample SSMProp6N_FD_193582 | JGI IMG/M metagenome (GOLD analysis project Ga0272441, IMG submission 193582) | Marine sediment archaeal communities from Little Sippewissett salt marsh, Falmouth, MA, United States - SSM-Prop-6N | ecosystem: Environmental > Aquatic > Marine > Wetlands > Sediment ...
ACCACCATCTGGTTTATAATATTCTCAGTCAGATGCTACCTGAGGATATCAAGTTATGGCTGAAGGGAAAGACAGAGGCAATTTAGAAATATGAGAGGCGAAAGATGAATTACATCTCGCATTTCGTATCTCGCATCTCGCATCTCATAACTCATAACTATTCCTTCAGGTGTCGCATCAGGAACTCCACCGTGGCTTCGTTTACCGCCAGCTGGTTCCTATGGACCATAAAATGATGTGTATCATCCACCAGTGTCATTGTTTCGAAAGGAGCATTCAGTCTCCTCAGTCTTTGAATAAGGTCGGTTGACTGGTTATAGTCAACATTCCTGTCATCATCAGCATGTATTATCAAACCGGGCGATTTCCATCCTTCGACGTCAGCTACAGGTGATGATTTCCAGGCAAGCTCAAGCGCATACTCAGCGTCGGGAACCTTTTCATAGCCTCCACTGCCAGAGTTTGATGACCTTCCCCATGCAGTCCAGTCATGCACACCTGATATATCAACACCGGCAGCGAACAGATCGGAATTACGTCCCAGAGCCATGGCAGTGAGGTAACCACCATAAGATCCGCCATAAATACCTATCCTTTTTGCGTCAACGAAATCCTGTTCTGCAAGCCATTTATGAGCAGCCAGTACATCCTGGTACTCTGAGGCACCTCTTCTGCCGCCATCAACGGGGTTGTGAAATTCGTAACCATAACCAATGCCAAGCCTGAAATTAACAGATAATACAACAAATCCCTGTGATGCCAGAAACTGATTTACTGCGTATGCATTTGAATAATAAGATGAATAATGCCATCCCAGGAGCATCTGCCGTGGAGGTCCTCCGTGAACAAAAATTACAGCGGGCTTTTTTCCTTTTATATTATCATTATTGAATACCATGCCATGTATTTTTATCCCGTCAGACGCATGAAAGATAGCCTGACAGGGCTCTACAAGTTTGGATTCGGGATAATCGTCCGGGATGAGATAGCCTGCCAGCATCTGCTTATGCCCGGTGGCGATATCCATTATTTCGACCATTGGAGGCTTTTGTGCACCCGCCGATATATAGACCAGGTGCTCACTGTCGCCCGTTATGAAAGGAGTCCACTCATTACCTTCACCGGGAGTCATAATCTCCATATCCTGATTATCAACGGATACCATTACAATATGTCTGCGGTCAATGTCATATTTATCAGGACCGGTATTACCGCAGAAAAGAAGATTTTTTCCGTCAGGGCTCATAGAAATATATTCAGCCATGAACTCTCCCGGAGTTAATAACAATAGGTTTTCTCCTTCAGGATCAACAGAATACAGATGTGGCCAGCCATCATGATAAGAGAGAAATACAATCCTGTTATCTCCCCAGTGAAGGTTTGTTCCTCCCTGTGTTGAAGGAACGGAGCCGCGCATTGTATAAGGTGATTCCCAGACTGCATGTCTTTTTTTTCCATTTATATCAGCAACCATAATCTTCCATGATCTGGGTATGGAGGCAAGTGCTGAATCAGGTGCTCCGCCACTGCCAGGCTGGCGTATAAATGCTATATGAGTGCCATCTGGTGACCATACGGGTGAACTGTCATGGTCGTATCCCGGATCAATCCATGTTATAGGTTTATCCGGGCCATTATAAATACCTATAAATGAATGATCACCCCTTGATGATCGGAAAGCCATCTTATCGCCACCGGGTGAAAATTCAGGTGAGCTGTTATTTCCTCTTGAAGTAAACAGTCTTGATGCTTTATCCGAGCCATTAATGGGAACTGTCCAAATCTGGCCACCGCTGGTGAATGCAACTTTATCACCGGAAGGTGAGATTACCGGGTTAACACCTTCAGCCAGCATTAAAGGTTCACCTCCACTGAAAGGAATACTCCAGATATGTACAGCAGGGGGCTCGGGTAAAGATAATGCGTTTACCGGTTCGTTGTCACGCCAGTTTGAGCCGAAATCACCTCCCCTGATAAAGACACACCACTCACCATCGGGCGATAGGGAAAGGGCTGATATAGCCTGGCCATCGTCATCAGGATAATCAGTAAGCTGGCGAGCTTCAAATGCAGGTCCTTCAGCAACAAAAATATTGCGAATGCCTTCCTGGTTTATTGTCCAGGCAATTCTTGATCCTTCTGATGATACAGTAAGGCCGGCCGGGAAAGGGTAGGAGATAACCTGCTGCATAGAGAAATCTTTATTCTGTGAATATCCTACCGATTCAGTAAATGGTGTGAGAAGAAAAAAGCAAAACAGGAATGGTAATATCCTGCTTATTCTTTGTGAAATAAAAGAGATATAATTCATAACTATGGATATGGTATTAATTTTTTCTCCAATTTAGTAAAATCGTTACAATTCAGGAACAGACAAACTAAATAATACTTGTATTTTAGTATACTGAAACTATTAACTCAAATTCATGAAGAAGATAATCATATTAATTTTTGCAGGCTTACTGGTTTCATCGTGCACTAAAAGGTACATGAGCCTTGATGAAAGACTGTCCAGCCTTGATGCTGAAAGCATTGATACTATCAGCGTGGATACATCGGTGTTTAAACAGGCCTTTAAGATCCACCTGATGCAACCGGTTGATCACAATAATCCGGATGGTGAAAAATTCAGCCAGAGATTATATCTTTCCTATGCAGGCCCTGATAAACCGGTTGTGCTGGTTACTGAAGGATATGGTGCAGTGAGGAATTATACAACCGAGCTGGCAGATTATCTTGACTGCAACCAGATAATAGCCGAGCACCGGTATTTTGGTGAGTCGGTGCCTGATAGCCTTGACTGGGAATATTTGAATACATTCCAGGCTGCTTCCGATCACCACAGGATAATTGAACTGTTCAGCGAAATGTTCAGTGGTAAATGGATTACCACGGGAATAAGCAAAGGAGGACAGACAGTATTGTATCACAGTTACTACTATCCAGATGATGCCGATATCAGGGTACCATATGTGGCACCATTGAACTTCGGGCCGGAAGACCCGCGTATATATACTTTTCTTGATACCGTTGATTCAGAATACTGCCGTGAACGGGTACTGGCTGCACAGAAAAATATACTGGAAAACAGGAATATTTACTATCCTATGATGCTGGAATTGGCAGACAATGCGGGAATGACATTTGACAGGTTAGGAGGACCTGAGAAAGCTTTTGAATATGGTGTACTTGAGTATGATTTTGCTTTCTGGCAGATGGGAAATACACCATGTGATAAGATAATTATTGACTCTGTCCCTGATGCAGTGTTTAACCAGTTTTTCCGTATAAGCAATATTGGGTATTTCTCTGATCAAGGGATTAAAGGACTGGAACCATTTTTCTACCAGGCACTTACAGAGATAGGGTATTACGGGTACCGTTTTGATTTGTTTGGTGATCAGTTGCTTTATGTTTCGGATTCTGATATGCCTGATTTTACCTTTTCTGCTCCCCAGGGTGTTGACCTTGTATATGATTATGACCTGATGAAAAAGGTTGATGAATATGTCCGTGATGCTGATAATTTTATTTTTATATATGGGATGCAGGATACCTGGTCAGCAACAAGTGTTCAACTCAGTGGTAACTCCAATTCATTGAAAATTATGAAAAAAGGCGGCGACCATCGCACGAGGATCAGAAACCTCCCGGAGGAGCAACGGGAAATGGTGCTGACGACACTGCATGAATGGCTGAAGGAATATTAGTTATTAGTTATGAGTTATGAGTTATGAGTTATGAGTTATGAGTTAATTTGGTTATCTTTATAATTATTCTCGCTGTATCGATAACTAAATTATGGATTTAGAAAGGTCAAAAGAATTTTGTATTAAAGTACTAAATCTTGCAAAGAAATTACCAGATACTTACCTGGGAAAATATATAGGAGGACAGATAACAAGAGCTGGCTGTTCTGTTGCTTCAAATCACAGGGCATCAAGGTTGGCACAGAGTAAAGCCTCATTTGTAGCCAAGATTAGTATTATTATTGAGGAGGCAGATGAATGTACATTCTGGTGCGATCTTATTGAGTATGAGCAGATGTTAAATGACCCTCTTCTGGATTCTGTAAAACAAGAAGCCAATGAAATTACTTCAATTTTTGTAGCATCAAGAAAAACGATTCAGAAATCAAGTTAATAGTTCCATATTATAACTCATAATTCACATCTCATAACTCATAATTCGCATCTCATAACTCATAATTAGCATCTCATAACTCATAATTCGCATCTCATAACTCATAATTCGCATCTCATCTCTTGATTACCGGGAATTCAGTAATCCTTAATTTTGCGCTGCCATAAGGAACAAGCTCTAATTCCACTGCTTCCTCATCACTTATCACCGGACTAACAGGGGGAGGTGCAGCCGAGTTATCTTCCAGTACCCAACCTGGTATTTTAATCCCACTGACCCTGAGCACAACAGGTGCATCATCAATCCATTCCATATACTGCTCATTTTCATCTGACCACAGCATATCCCCCTTATCTGCAAACGGGTAAGTCCCTATGGTATTTTTTTCTACCATTATGCTTTCAGCTGGTTTTTCCGGATTAATTAACAATCCGTAGTTCCAGTCTGATGTTGGTGTGATCTCCCAGTCTGTTGAGCCCATATAGTCGTATTTCTTATAGCTCATTTCACTTTCTTTATAATATTTGGATATCCTTAGGGAGTAGTACAATGGTCCCTGTAAAACGGATATTGAATTATTATACCTTCTTTCCGTCCTTATTTTAAATGGGATATTTAGAGTTAATATGTCGCCATTCTCCCATTTCTCAAGCAGCTTTACTGTCTCACCGGAACCGGCACTTATTTCTCTCCCTTTGTACTCAATGCTGGCTTGATCACACCACCCGGGTATTCTCAGGTATATTGGGAATTCTACCTTTTTATCAGTTTTTATACTCAGTATTATTTTACCACTGAAAGGATAATCTGTTGATTCGGTTATTTTTACATTCTCTCCATTGCCTACCATTGCTGTAACAGAGGATGGCCCGTAAACTGCTGCAATAAGTCCGTTATCATGGGTTGCCATCCACATATGCTCCACAAATTTTGGCCAACCCTGGTGCATATTGGCCAGGCAGCAGGGGTAGTTTGGCATAAGACCGTAAATATTTGATTCCTCCCTGTTAGTGCTCCAGTTTCTTTCTGCCACGCTCACCAATACCTGGTTTGACTGCTGGTCGTATTGATGCGCCCAGCCGTCAGCCGTCATAGTGCCTGGCAGTGCGTTATATGCAAGGTATTCGAGCCTGTCGGCCAGTGAAATGTCACCAAATATACCAAACAGGTTCTCAAGCGAATACATATATTCAACAACGGCGCACAATTCGGTCCCCTGCGACGGGCTTTTGCCCGATAGGTGCTCATCCCCTGAGAACCTTCCTGCTGCCTGGTCGTGATAAGTAATATAGTTATTTACACCTGTGAATACTGCGTCTTTGTGTTTCAGGTCATTTGACTGCTGGTACCATAAACCTGGATATTTAATCGCCATTGCATTGTTTACCACATGGGCTGTAAGCCCTTCAGCCTGCCAGTTATGCGGTATCAGTGCATTTGTAATTGCATTTGAATCCCAGGGAAATGTATAATAATAGTCAGTCCAGTCAAAACTGTTTTTCTGTATTGATTCGATTGTCTCAAGAATCCATGGTTCCTTAAGTCTTTTATAAAGCCAGTATCCGACAACTGCATGTTCCATTGCCCTCACTCCCCTCCATTCATTGTCCGGCCAGTCTGGTTCATTTTCGTACAGGAACCTGAAGTAAGCTGTGAGAGTGTTAAGTGCCAGCTGATTGCCAGTTGCTTCGTAGTATTCCATCAATACTTTAGAGGCCACAGCCAGGGGCCACCTGTCTGTCGTTGTTTCCGGACCGAACCATCCGTCGTTTCTGGAGCTGTTTAATATAAAGTCCATCCACTCCTCAACTTTAAGTTTCAGCCTGTTATCATCAAGAATGTATGCCAGCGGTACCAGCCCATCGAGGTAGTATGGTCCCCGTTCCCATGATTCGCCTCCCTTACCTTTCCATCCTGAATAAACAAGGTCTTCCCAGAATTCATCGAGGTGACCTGTAAGACCTTCTGCCTGGATATTAAGCTGATCCTTTAGCCAGCCCTCTGGCTTCACACTACCCAGGGGAAGCTTAATATATGCTTCCTGTACCAGCGGCCTGGGATTAATGGGGTAAAGAGACCTTTCAGGAGCTTTCCTGCATCCTGCCAATACAAAAAATATTATAATCGTGCTGGAGACTAGTAAGTATTTCATTTTATAAAAAAAATAGTAGTGGGAGTGTAAATTTAATTAAAAGTTGATAGAGTTTATAAAGTTGATAGAGTTTATAAAGTTTAATGTTGTCAGGAGTGAAGCAGGAGGGAATATTATTGTCTATTTAAGACAGGGTATTTTGTTTATTAGAAATTTATTATATTGATAATGGTTATCGGTTGTTTTTTCAATAATTTAGCAAATGTATAAACTACACTTAACATCCTTATATATTAAAATTTCAAGGGGTTTTTGATGCCGCGTGTATGTTAAAATATTCTGATATATGCATAAATCGTGTTAATGGGCTTTTTTTTGTAAAAATAATCTCTTACATTTGACTTTGATTTATGAACCTAAAACTTAAATTTATGAAGAAACTAACACTGGTTTTCTCATTGTTTGTGCTTACTGGATTTTCACTCCTTATGGCACAGGCAGTGGTAATTAATGGTACGGTCACTTCCTCTGTAGAGGGTGAAGGGCCAGTTCCCGGTGTACAGGTTGTTGCTCAGGGTACCACTATTGGTACCACAACCGACGTTGACGGGAAATACACCCTGGCCGTACCGGAAAGTTCCAGGACTTTGATTTTTACGTTTGTAGGTATGAAAACCGTAGAACAGACTATCGGTGGACGTACTACTATCGACGTTGTCATGGAACCTGATATTCTGGGTATAGATGAAGTGATTGTGACATCACTTGGTATTACCCGTGATAAGAAAGCGCTTGGTTACTCTGTTCAGGATGTAAGCGGCGATGAGATCATGAAGGCGAGGGAATCAAATATTGTGAACTCCCTTCAGGGCAAGGTCGCCGGTGTACAGATTACCATGGGTGATGGTGGTGTGTCATCCGGATCAAGGATTATTCTGAGAGGACTCAGCTCCCTGACTGTTGGTGACAATAACCAGCCACTTTTTGTTGTTGATGGAGTGCCTATCAGTAACTCATATTCACAACCCGGTGCTTATGGTGGTGTTGACTATGGTAATGCTGCCATGGATATAAACCCGAGTGACATCGAATCAATGTCAGTTCTGAAAGGTGCCAACGCTGCCGCGCTCTATGGTACCAGGGCATTGAACGGTGTTGTGCTGATTACAACCAAAAGCGGTAAATCAAGGGCCGGTAAGGGCCTTGGCATTAGCCTGAACATAACCAATATGTGGGATAATGTACTGGTTATGCCTGATTACCAGGATAAGTATGGCCAGGGTTCCGACGGGGAATTTGAATATGTTGATGGTGCCGGTGCAGGTATATATGATAACGTTGACGAATCATGGGGTCCCCCACTTGATGTGGGGCTTATGATACCTCAGTTCGACAGCCCATACGATCCTGAAACAGGTATTCGTGAGGCAACACCGTGGATATCACATCCGGGTAATATTGCTGATGATTTCTTTCAGACCGGGCATAAAAGAACTGTAAGTCTTGCTCTTGCCGGGGCAACTGAAAACTCAAATTTCCGGCTCTCATTATCCAACCAGGATATCGCGGGTACCATGCCATTTACTGACCTTAAAAAGAATACAGTCCAGCTTAATGCAGGCATGGATGTGACTGACAGGCTGAATGTATCAGGAGGAGTAACCTATATCAGCAATAAATCAGATAATATTGTTGAAGGTGGTTACAACCAGGGCAACCCCATGCAGTCGATAGGACAGTGGTTTGGGCGCCAGGTTGATGTCGCGTATCTAAGGGATAACATGGAGGAAATTGACCCGGTAACAGATTATCCTGTAAACTGGAACCACAGTTATCACGATAACCCCTTCTGGCTGCTGAAATATAATACCAACTCACGTAACAGGGACAGGATTATTGGAAACATTAATCTGAACCTTGATATCACTGACTGGTTGTCATTCAGGGCTATGGCAGGAAATGACTGGTTTGTTGAAGACCGTGCCCAGAGGACGGCCCATGGTACAAACGGTGACCGCCTTGGTGGTTACGGTGCACAATCAAGCAGGAGGAATGAGCTCAATGCCAATGCAATGTTCACAGTCAATAAGGATTTTGGAACAGATTTCAATATAAACGGAACTATTGGTACTGAATATAACCATTATGATTACCAGTATCATGCAACAGGTATTGCCGATCTCATTGTTCCCGATCTATATGCAGTAAGCAATGCTGCAGTACAGGCAACAACAGGTCTTACCGAAACACATACTGAGCTTCAGTCTGTATTCGGAACAATGAGCCTGGGTTTCAGGAATTATATATTCCTTGATGTGACAGGACGAAACGACTGGTCATCAACACTGCCGATAGATAATAACTCATATTTTTATCCCTCAGTATCACTTGGCGCTGTTATAACAGAAGCACTGGACCTTCAGTCCAATATTCTTTCCTACGCCAAGATCAGGGGTAGTTATGCAGAAGTGGGCGGTACAGCCGGAGCTTACCAGCTGAATGGTGTTTACGGTTCAGCAAACCCCTTTAACGGCCAGCCCTCACTGTCATACACAAATACTATTCCTCCACTGGGTCTTAAACCTCAGAATAAGCAATCACTGGAGTTTGGTGGTGAATTCAAGTTTTTCAATAACAGGTTGGGCTTTGACGTAACCTGGTATAAGGAAAATACCATTAACCAGATTATGAGTATTGCCATTTCTAGAACTACCGGCTTCAACTCCAAGAGGATCAATGCCGGTAATCTTCAGAATATGGGTGTGGAATTGCAGTTGTATGCCTCTCCTGTTGAAACACCTAATTTCAGTTGGGACATAAATCTCAACTGGGCAACCAATGAGAATAAGGTCATTGAACTCCTTGTTGACGAGGAAACAGGGGAAGAGACACTGAATTACCTGTATTTATATAATGCGTCATGGAATGCACAGGTTCACGCCCGCCCGGGTGAAGAATACGGTATCCTGTGGGGTTATGCCATGGTCAAGGAGAATGCTTCCCCGGTATATTATGATGAAGCTGAAACACAGCTTTCACACTGGAATTATTCAGGCCGCTACCTTATAAATCCAAATAACGGATTGTATTACAGGTCGAACTCACGTACCAACCTGGGTAATGTTTATCCCGACTGGTTCGGTGGTGTAACCAATTCATTCAGGTATAAAGACCTTACTGCCAGCTTTACCGTTGACTTCCGTAAAGGAGGCAAGATATTCTCTGTAACTGACTGGTTTGGTGCTTATGCCGGTGTACTTGAAAAGAGTGCCGTACTCAATGATAATGGTGTTAATATCCGCGAACCTGTAGCTGAAGGTGGTGGTATTAAGCTTGAAGGAGTATATGGAACCATTAATTCTGACGGAACTGTCCAGCTTACCGATGCTAGTGGCAACCCTGTATCTGAAGCTGTTCCCAATACTACCTACGTGAATGCACAGACCTATTTCAAAGATTACTGGGGCAAAAATGAGATATCAACCTTTGATGCCGACTTTGTGAAACTGCGTGAGGTGGCAATAGGATATGATTTCAGGAATATAGACTTCCTGGCACGTCTTGGTGTAAGAGGAGCAACACTTTCATTTGTTGGAAGGAACCTTTTCATATTCTATAAGGATACTCCTGATATTGATCCCGAAACCGGAATGGGTGCAGGTAATTACGTAGGTATGGAAACAAATGCTATTCCAACCTCCAGATCAATGGGATTCGACCTTAAGTTGAATTTCTAGGTGTAATAATTTAAAATTCAGATATATGAAATACTTAAAAAACATCCGAAATATATTGCTGGTTGCATTCCTGATTCTGGGAATCGGATCCTGTACCAAGGACTTTGAAGAAATGAACAAGAGTCCCAACAGCCCGGTAGATGTACCTGCAATAAACATTTTTACAAATGCTGTCTATAACTCGCTCAATTACGAATTTGGTAGTTGGCTTCAGCATACTTACCTCGGCTGCTGGTCTCAGCAGTGGTGTAAAGTTCAGTATGTTGATGAGGACAAGTATGAAACCCGCGATATGTCAGGTTATTTTGACGGTCCTTATTCAGGGGCATTAAAAGACCTGACCATCGTAATAAATAAAACAACAGAGGAAGGAAATGACAGGTTACTGGCCGCTGCCAAGATTATGCGTGCCTGGAATTTCATGCGCCTTACCGATCTCTGGGGCGATATACCTTATTCTGAAGCCCTCCAGGGCTTACAGGCTGATGGTATTATAAAGCCAAAATATGATGCACAGGAAGATGTCTACCTGGCCTTACTGGCAGAACTGGAGGAGGCAAATACCCTGCTGGCCGGTACCACTGTGAACTTCGGCAGCGGGGATATCATGTACGGCGGTGACCCGGTAAAATGGAGAAAGCTTGCTAATTCGCTGAAGCTAAGGTTACTTAATCGTTGCGCAGGAACACCATGGTCGTTTACCTATGATATGGCAGGCACTCAGCCAGATGTTACTACCACACCGGGTGCTGCCGCTTATGCTAGTGCTGACGCAGAGATTGCTGCAATACTGGCTAATCCTACTCAGTATCCAGTTTTCGAGGGTAATGGAGATAACGCCACACTTGTATTCCCGGGACTTCCTTACAGGAACTGGATATACAATACTTTGTATTCCAGGACTGACCAGGCGATATCCCAGACAATGGTTAACTGGTTGGAAGACAGGGGTGATCCCAGAATACATGTTTATGGTCAACCTGTGCCTTCAAGTTATACACTTGATCCTGAAGACTTCTCAGGACTTGACTATGAAGGATTCCAGAACGGTAGTTCAGAACTGGCAGCCCAGTTCCCGCTTGTTTCACTTTTAGGAACAGTGGTGGCTTATACTGAAACAGCCCCCGTATATCTTATGACATATGATGAGGTTGAATTTATCAAGGCCGAGCACTACCTGAGAGTAGCAAATGATGGGGCCGCTGAAACTGCCTATACAGCAGGTATTGCTGCGAGCATGGTAAGATGGGGATGTGTCGATGGAGGTACAATATCACCCAGCATTAAGGTTGGTACAGCAGGAGAAGATCTTAATGTATCCTATCCTGTTGACTATGCTACCTACCTTGCTCATCCACTTGTTGACTGGGGTGCTGCTGCTGATGACGCACATAAGTTCCAGCTGATATGTGAGCAGAGATGGGCTGCAATATACGGACAGGGTGTCCAGGCTTTTAACGAGATCAGAAGGACAGGATTCCCGGCAAGGGTCTTTGAGTTTGAACTTGAAGCTACCGCCTATCCGAATCTCGGCCTGCCCATCCGGATATGGTATTCCGCAAGTGAGGAAACATATAACGGGGAGAACCTGGCAGATGCCAAGAATCGCCAGAATATTGAAGAATCCAATGAGAGTATGTTCAGTACAAATGGAATAACAAGCCAGATGTGGTGGCATACAAGGAAAAACCCGATACCAACGGAGACTGATTCTCAGGAATTTTAAATCCGGAAATTAACAATTTTTAATGGAGAGCCCTTATCTGGGCTCTCCATTTTTATATATCTTTGGTAAGGTTTTTGCTTATCATAAATATTACAGGAATTATATTGTTACGTACTAAAGCTATGAAAAGAACTATTATTGCCTCATTTTTTATTTGCCTGCTTTACTCTTCAGTATCAACTGCCCAGACATTCGAGTCAGCTACTATCTATGACCATATGGACTACCTCAGAAGAGAGAGCATCATATTTAATTCAAATCAGAAGGCATATGAGAATATTGACGGGACTCCATACCTTAACAGGGAATTTAAGGAAGGCAAGGTTTTTCTTAAATCCGGGGATGTATTAACAGGTGACTTTCGCTTCGACCTGTATGCAAACCATGTGCAATTCATTGATAAAGGAAGCAGGTATGTTATCGCGTACCCGGAAAAAATATATAAAATAGAACTTGATGGTAATGTTTTTAAATATATTGACTACAGGATAGATGCCGGTATCGATGAGGGTTATTTTATTGAACTGGTTGATGGATATTATTCCCTCTACCTGAAGAAAAGCAAGACATTGAAAGATCCTGTGGCTACCAAGCCTTATCAGCAGGCGCGACCGGCCCGCTTTGTTGATCACAGGGATTATTATTATATTAAAATAGGGGAAGACCCGGCTAAAAGGGTCAGGAATAAGAGGGAACTTATCAGGCTAAGTGGTGAATATGGTCCTGAAGTAGAAAGTTATATTAAGGAGAACAAAATAAGGTTGTCTCGAGAATTTGACCTGGTTAAACTGGTAGACTATATTAATAATGAATTAATCAATGAATTAGGGAGCAAATAAAAAAGAACGTTGTTATGGCTAACATAGTTAAACTTCTGTTAATTTCGGTTTTAGCATTTTTGTATGTGCCGATGCAGGCCCAGGAAGAATGCGAGGTTTTGTCGGAAAACCTCAAGGGGGAATACCGCGGCAAATGTAAAAGAGGACTGGCGCATGGTTACGGGGAAGCCCAGGGTAAGGATTACTATATAGGGGATTTTAAAAAAGGTTATCCCCATGGCAATGGAACGTATACATGGTCAAGCGGAGAGAAATATGAGGGAGAATGGGAAAGGGGTCTTCGTGATGGTGAGGGAACCTATTATTTCTTTGCAAATGGGAAAGACTCTGTAATATATGGCAGATGGGTGGATGATGAGTATGTGGGTGTTTACCATGAGAGGCCTTATAATGTTGATTTCAGGGATAATGTCGGAAGGGTTACTTTTACTAAGGTGAGTGACAGCAGACAATATGTAAGGCTGAAATTTATGAGGGATGGTGGTGAGAATACTCATATAAGTGAAGTCTTTCTTATGGGCAGCAGTGGAGTGGAAAATAACAGCAGGATGTTCACAGGCTTTGAGAATACGGAGTTCCCGTTTAAAGGCAAAGTGGTTTTCAATGCTCCCAACTCATTCTATGCTGCTACAATGCGTTGTGAAGTGAGGTACCAGATCTTTGAACCGGGAGCATGGGTGGTTGCTATTTCTTATTAGTTATCAGCGATTGATATAGAATAAAGGCGTAATCTGACCTTTTCATTTACTACCATGCCCCATAAACCTGATTAATGAGATTAACAATGAGATTCCTGTTTATCCTCCTTGCCTCACTTTTAAATATTTCCTTATTAACGGCTCAGAAGTATTATCTGGAGGGTAATACTACTAATACCGAAGGTGTAAAACAATCTGGGCTTATTGACTACAGGGACTGGAAATATAATCCTGAAATTATAAGGTTTATTCCCGATGGTAGTAAAATACCTCTCTTATTCAGTCCCTCATCGCTTAAGTCCTTTTCAGTCAATAATGAGAAATTTATCAGTGCTGAGGTTACAATTGAAAGAACACCGGATAAATTCAATGAGCTGTTATATAGCAGGCAGAGAATAATATCTGAAGAACAGGTATTCCTCAGGGTACTGGTTGAAGGAGAGACAAGTCTTTTCTATTATAATGAAAAGAAATCAGGGAAGCACTTTTATATAAAGAAAGGGGCCACCGGTGAAATAACGGAATTGGCGAGATATAGTACCATAAGTGAAATAGAAGGAAAAAGAGAGCTCATTGTTAAAGATGAATACAAGGATCAGCTGGAGAATTTGATACGTGATTGCAGGATGGTGACACCGCTTATACATCTTGCAGATTATACAATGGAGGATCTGACCGAACTTGTTGAAGAATATAACACTTGTATTGGAAAAGAGATAGACTATATTGCCGATCTGCCTAAAATTAAATTTCATTTAGTCGTATCTGCAGGATTATCAGCCTACAAGGTTAATTTTTATAGCAGTGACCCTGATGACCTTGCCGCTGCTAATTTCTCGACGAGCTACAGACCCTCTGTAGCGGCAGGCCTTGATATAGTGTTTCCTTCTTCCCGAGAAGCATTTTCTATATATAACGAGCTGGGAATATTATCATATAATACTCATGGCGAAACACAGTGGTATGTGAACGAGGATAATTACACGGATGTGGAAATAAACCTAGCTGCTATCGAACTAAGGCTTCTGAATGCAGTGAAGTATACAATGCCGTCAAGGGGAGTGAAGCCATTTATATATGCCGGCCTTGTGAATATTTATGGATTTAATACAGGAAACAGTAAAACGACCTTTACTCATTTCTATACAACCGAGACTGAGCAAACTGATATAGCTATAACTGTGTACAGGAGATATTCACAGGCCCTGGTTGCCGGTATTGGTATAAGTTATAGGAATATGAACCTTGATCTGAGGTATGTGCCTGGAAATGACATTACAAGCTCCATGGATGTTAGTTCGTCTACCAGTGCTGTTTTTGTCCTGGCTCAATATGTTTTCTGAACACGCCCTTTACTACTTTTATGCGGATACTATGTACCCTGCAGTACACAGACTTATGGCTTCAGATCATAAGGCCTTTATTCTATCATGTCAATACCCATAGAATAGAGGGTAAAACCAAAAATATCAGCATACTGTTCTATTGTCTTACTCACAGGTGTTCCAGCACCGTGACCGGCCATGGTCTCAATCCTGATCAGTACCGGATTTTTCCCGGCCTGTTTTTCCTGCAGCTCAGCTGCAAATTTGAATGAATGGGCAGGGACAACCCTGTCATCATGGTCTGCTGTTGTGATGAGTGTTGCAGGATATTCTGTTCCCATTTTTACATTATGCACCGGAGAATAGTCAAGCATGTACCGGAACATTTCCTCGCTCTCCTCAGATGTGCCATAATCATATGCCCACCCTGCACCAGCTGTGAATTTGTGGTACCTGAGCATATCCAGGACACCTACTGCAGGCAGGGCAACTTTCATCAGGTCCGGGCGCTGGGTCATGACAGCACCTGCCAGGAGCCCACCGTTTGATGCTCCCCTTATGGCAAGGTAATCACTTGATGTGTAATTATTGTCAATAAGGTATTCAGCTGCTGCTATGAAATCATCAAAAACATTCTGCTTGTTCATCTTCGTTCCTGCAAGGTGCCATTCTTCACCATATTCGCCTCCACCCCTGATATTTGGTACCGCATATATGCCACCCAGCTCAAGCCATAATGCGTTGGTTATACTGAATGAAGGTGTTTCACTTATATTGAAGCCTCCATATCCGTACAAAATGGTGGGATTTGTCCCATTCATTTCGGTCCCCTTCCTGTAGGTAATTATCATTGGCACCTTTGTTCCATCCTTTGAATTATAAAATACCTGTCTGGACTCGTAATTATCGCTGTTAAAATCAACATCAGGTCTTTTATAAACCTCTGTTTCTCCAGTTTCAGGATCAAGTTTAAAAATTGTTCCGGGGGTGATATAATTCGCAAAGTTGTAGTACACCTCTGCGTCTTCCTTTTTTGCACTGAATCCAGATGCTGAGCCTGCACCCGGAAGCTCTATCTCCCTTATCATTTCACCTTCATAATCATATTGTTTAACATTAGATATTGCATCAATCATATATTGTGTGAAAAAATAACCGGCACCTGTTGATGGCATCAGTACATTTTCTGTTTCAGGGATAAAATCCATCCAGTTTTCAGGTCCAGGATCGGAGGCATCAACTGTTACTATTTTCCTGTTTGGCGCGTTAAGGTTGGTAACAATGTAAAGTCTTGAACCTACGTTATCAATTACAAAATGATCATTACTAAAATTATCCACAATCTTAATCAGTTCACTCCCTGGATTTTCCAGGTCTTTTATGTAAAGCTCATTACCCGTTGTTGATATTGAAGCTGTGATCACGAGGTATTTCCCATCTTCTGTGACCGAACCACCTACATATCTTCTTTTTATATCGGCCCCAAAGACCAGCTCATCATCTTCCTGTGAGGTTCCAAGCATATGGAAATATAGTTTGTGATGATCTGTTTTAGCCGTCAACTCACTTCCTTCCGGTTTATCATAGCTTGAGTAGAAAAATCCTTCATTCCCTTTCCAGGAAAGATCACTGAATTTAACATCTCTTATTGTATCTCCTGTTATCTCTTTTTCCAGGGCATCCATGATAATTACTTTTCTCCAGTCTGAGCCACCTTCCGATATGGCATATGCTGCTTTACTGCCATCTTTGGAGAAAGAGAGTGTGCCCAGTGAGGTTGTACCGTCTTCAGAAAATTTGTTAGGATCAATAAAAACTTCAGCATCGCTGCCATCTTCCTGACGATAAACAATATACTGGTTCTGTAGACCGTCATTCTTATAGAAATAGGTATAATCACCTTCTTTGAAAGGAGCAGTATATTTTTCATAGTTCCACATCTCGGTAAGCCTTTCCCTGATTTTGTCCCTGAAAGGGATATTTTCCAGGTAGGCAAATGTAACTTCGTTCTGGGCTTTTACCCATATGGCTGTTTCTTCCGAGTTATCATCTTCGAGCCAGCGGTAAGGATCCTTTACCACGGTCCCGAAATAGTTATCTTCAATATCTGCCTTCCTGGTATCAGGGTAAATAATTTTACTGCTTTCAGGACCTTTGCATGATGAGATGATTATCATCGCGATTAAAATTGTTAAAATATTTTTCATAATACTAGGTTGAATTATGTTATTATATGAATATTGCGAGAGGTGACAGGTCACTTCTGTACTCCTTGTTAATTTATATTGCAGACATTCCAGTATGATTTACTTGAAATCAACAGAAGTAAAAATATTAAAATTCTTAATAATATACAATATGAAAAAGGTATGGGGGATGTTAATATTATAATTATTTAACCGATAATTTTCTTCTCTATATACCTTGAGCTCATTATCCTGAGTATCCCGATATAATCAAGGCTGAACTCTATCAGATCTCCCACCCTGTATTTTTTTGCATTCTTCCCGAGGTCAATAACTATCATGTCTGAGCTGGCTCCTGCAAATTTTATGCTTTTGTCTTTTGGCCAGATATGATCTTCATCAACATCGAGCAGTCCGAGGTCGAGTATTGCCCTGCATGTTGTTTTACCTATATCTTTTTCATCAAAAGAGAATTCTTCACCTTCAACATTTGTTCCCATCTCACCGTCTGGAACCATTGGTTTCTCTGATACTTCAATTATCTCGGCGTAGAGTTTGAATATATCATTTTTCATATCTTTTAAACGAGACCCGTCATATACATTAGTTCCAAGGAAAAGTGTTTCACCTACCCTGAAATGATTAATACCTTTTGGTAGTGTATTATTCAGTATAAGGGGTATTGTAACTGATGACCCGCCTGATACAAATGGTATATTTTTATTGAATTTGGCTTCCACAAGTTGTTCATAAAGGCTGAGCTGGATAAGTTTGTCCCTGTTGGGCAGTACCCCGTACAGGCACGACAGGTTTGTCCCAATGCCTATAACTTCTATATTAGGTAAATTAAAAACCTTTTCATAGAAATCCAGAAAGTCTTCTGCAATTACACCCTCTCTGAGTTCACCTGTTTCTATTATTATCATTATTTTATGAATCTTTCCCTGTCGCCTGGCCTCTTCTGAAAGTAGCTTGATCGTGTAGTATTCAGTATTGAAACTAACATCGGCATATTTCACTATGCTTTTTATGCTCCTCTTGGCAGGAGGTTTTATATATGTAGTTTCAATATACTTGTTTATGCTCTTTATTACTTTCAGGTTTGTAACCCTGGAATCACATATCTTCTTGATACCCAGATTAATTATTTCTTCCAGGTACGATTTCTCCCCGCATAATAGTTTGGATACTATGGCCCACTTGATATTATTACTCTCGAAAAGATTTTCGAGATAATCGAAATTGTGCTTCAGTTTTTTTGTATGAAATTCTATAAATGCCATATAAAGTTAATTTACAATTCTTCTTTCGATGTTCTGGGGCAGCCTCACAAGTAATTCGTAATTCATGGTATCGCTCATAGCGCTGAACGAGTTGACTGTTATTTCAAGATCACCCTGTTTGCCTATCAGTATCACCTCGTCACCTCTTTTCACGTTAGTAATAAAGGTAACATCAACTATCATCATGTTCATATTGACGAGTCCTATCACATCGGCGAATGTCTCATTTATCAGTACCCTTCCCTGGTTGCTCAGGATCCTGCTGTAGCCGCTTGAATATCCAACCGGGATAATTGCTATCTTCTTATCTTCCTGTGCCAGGTAATTGGTTCCATAGCTAATAAACTCCCCTTGTTTCACCTCCTTGATAGTCATTATTTTACTCTTCCACTTCAAAACCCGTGTAAGAGGATCGATCTTATTGACCTGCTTGTGAGCGTACTGGATGAATGTTTCCGGGCTGGGCCACAGGCCATATTGCATAATACCTATCCTCACCATATCCATGCATGTACCAGGGTAATTCATAGCGGCAGCAGAGCAAGCAGTATGGCAAATTTCAGGTTGAAGGCCTTTCGAAACAAGGTTCCTGTATATACTGTTGAAATTGCGTATCTGCTTTTGTATCCTTACATGATTGGCAATGCTTTCCGCTCCTGCATAATGAGTGCATAATCCTCTTATGTCAAAACACTCACTGTTTTCATCTGTTAAACTGAGTAATTTATTGATTGATTTATTCTTAAAACCTGTCCGGTTCATACCTGTTTCAACCTCAATGTGTACTTTTGCAGGTTTATTTACTTTTTTGGAAGCTTTGATTACTTCGTGCACAAAATTAAGATCAAAAATATAGAATTCTATATCATTCTGAATTGCCCATTCAACCTGTTCATTCTCGAGCCAGCCCATAATCATGATCACTGATGCTGGCTTCTTACAACTGAATACCTTCTCAGCTTCATCGGCGGAAAAAACGGAAAAGTGGTTAATCCCTTCCCCTTCAGCAAGGCTCACAAATTCCTTAATACCATGGCCGTAGGCATTACCTTTAACCACAGATGAAATTTTCGTTTTATTGTGAATATGATTCCTGATAAAATCCAGGTTATTTGCCAGTGCTGACCTTTTTAGTTCAATTACTGATGTAGTAGTCATATGACCGCCTAGAATTATTGATTTATAAACTTGTAGATATTAAAGAACATAGTGACCCCGTCAGCTATTATCTTATCGGGAAAGTCATAATCAGGATTATGCAGGGCAGGGTGGCCGGTTCCTGCGCCCAGGCCAAACATTGCTCCCTGGTATCTCCTGGTGAAATGACTGAAGTCTTCAGACCATTTAAACGGTTCGTCCCTCTCTATGAGTGCGAGCCCTGATTCAGCAGCTGCCTGTTTGATTATGTCAACAGTGTGGGGATCATTCTCCAGTGACAGAAATTCTTCCCTCCACTGGTATTCATACCTTACTATTTCTTTTTTACATATTTCTTCAATGGCACTGATCACCTTGTTTTTCAATATACCCATATCGTCATCCCTGTATGCCCTGAGAGTTATTGACAGTTCGCCGTATTCAGGAGAGGTGCCGAACCTTTTCTCTCCGAGGTTAATATGTATGATTGTGCCCAGGACAAAGTCCTTAAATAATCCTTTGCTGTCCTGAATTTTATGTACTGCATCAATGATTTGTGAAAGGGACCTTACAGGGGAAATTCCCTTTGACGGTTCTGCGGCATGTGATGATTTGCCGTGCAGGTATACAGTCAGGCCCACTGATGCAGAGCTGAATATGCTGTTATTAATTATTACCGATCCCGGGGGGAAGGAGGGCAGGTTGTGAAGTGCAAATACATAGTCAGGATGGATTGCCTCTATGAATTTTTTATCTTCCAGGATCCTCGCTGCCCCTTCACCTGTTTCCTCAGAGGGCTGGAATAGAAGTATTAGCTCACCTTTCAATGGCCTGTCATTGTGTAGGGCTTCTGCTAGGCCTGCCAGTATGGCCATGTGACCGTCATGACCGCAGAGATGTGCCCTGTCTGAATGCACCGACCTGTATGCATGGTCGCTGATCTCCTTAATGGGGAGGGCATCCAGATCAGCCCTGAACAGGATCTTCCTGCCCGGCTGTTCACCCTTATAGACAAAAGCAACTCCGTGACCGCCTATTCTCTCTATCACTGTATCAGGCTGATAGGCTGAAATAAATCGCATGACCCTTTCAGCGGTCAACTTTTCCTGCCCTGATACTTCAGGCTTTGAATGCAGCTCCCTCCTGAATTTTATTAGATGATCCGGTTCAGTCATTTCTTACTATAACGCATTTCAATATACTTGCTTTTCATTCCCACTTTTTCGTACAGGAACCTTGCGGGATTGTCAGGCTCTACATGAAGGGCAACGTCACCGTCAGCAATAGCAAATGCCTTTTTCATAAGCTGTTTACCAATGCCCTTTCCCCGGTAATCTCTATGAGTTGCTATGTAAACAAGTATATTCTCAGGTATATACCCGCTCATTCCTGTTTTGTTTACAACAACCGAGCCCACCAGCCTGTTATCCATATAGGCATTAAGCACAAATCCTCCCAGTGGCATAGGCTTGAGCGCGGGGTCGCTCACCTTGAGTGAGAAATTAATGGCCTTGGTGATGTCTTCCTTTTTATCACCATACTGCTCCAGGTGGTTAAAAAGAAAAGCTACTGTATCTTCTTTTTCTTTCAGGGTAATTGATGTATCAGTATTATAAATTCTTGTTTCTAACATAAATTATTTTGTGTTTTATTGGTTAAAAATAAAATCTTACAATAACCTGTGGTTATATGCAGTTATGTGTCATTTTTATAATAATCTGAAAATGCTTGTTTCAGGGATTGTTGCGGGACTGAAAAATTCTGCTCACGATAGAGAACATGACTTTATCTCTGACTTCCAATGTAATCATAGTTTGGCTCCTGGAATACAAAGATACAAAAAATTAGGCAGGCAGCCAAGAGACAGTCGGTAGTCTCCTATATATGAGGCTATTGAGGCCTGATAAAAAATCATATCTTGTATGCATTATTACCATGATATAGATACTATTTTTCATCTCAATGATCTCCAGGAAATGAAAATGAATATTTTGTTATATCGACTTTTGATTCTAATCCTGGTTATTTTTTATTTTTCCGGATGCAGGAAGACTGAAATAACAGACCTTAACAGGGATTTGCTTCACGATATGTTTACAGAATTCACACCGCCAGACAATGCGGAGCAATCTTCGGGTTTAATACAAGGTGTGAGTATTTTCCAGGTGATGATGCTGCGATTATTTCGTTGATGAGTTTCGATGGTTATGACTTCATGGTAACAAGCTGGTATGACGAATACTGTTACCCTGTTATTGATGAAATGAGGAGAGCAAGGAATGAAAAATGAAGCTGAGCAAGGTTGAATTATAACACTTGTATTATATATCAAATACTTCGTGAGGTATAAAATCAATATCTGAAGCCACAACATTCTCCATGACCTGCTCAGGTGTTTTTCCACTGGGAATGACCACATGGCATGCAGGGTGTGAAATACAAAACCTCAGGCTTAGCTGCGCTGGTGTGTAGTCCTTGTATTTCCTGAGAACAGGCCTGAAAGTCTCGAATTCGTCTATATAAGATCCTAATTTATCGGGCGACAGGTTCATCCTCCGGTGATCATCCTCACTAAAAGTTGTATCCCTGCTGAACTTACCTGTGAGCAAGCCGAATAACAGGGGGATACGCACAATAACACCTGTTCTGTGCTTATCTGCTATAGGTAAAAGAAATTCTTCTGCCTCCCGTTCCAGGAGGTTGTACCTCACCTGGATAATGTCTATCAAATCATGGTGTCTTTCAAGAATATATGCCTGCTCTGATTCCTTGAATGACTGTACACTCCACCCTGCATACCTGATTTTACCTTCCTTCTTAAGTCTCTCAAGTGCCAGCCATGGTTCATCTCGTTCCAGGATATCAGTATCAGGGCTATGAAGCTGTAAAATATCAAGCCTTTCAATATCCATTCGTTTAAGACTCTGTTCCGTTGCATACAACAGATATTTCTCAGAATAATCATGATTGAGTGGGGACAATACCGGATCCTTGTCTGCAAAGGGATAGAAATTATTACCTGCTTTTGTTGCTACAATAATTTTATCCCTGTCAGATCTTACTGCGAGGACCTGTCTGATCAATTCTTCAGAATGTCCAAACCCGTAAACATCAGCTGTGTCAATAAAATTAACCCCTGCATCGAGTGCTGCGTGAATTGCTTTTTTTGAATTCTCATCATCTGTCTTTCCCCAGTCACGACCGCTTATGCCCCATGAACCAAAGCCAACGGTTGAAACTAAAGGCCCTCTTGATCCAAGCTTCCGGTATTTCATATTATTATTTTTACATTAAAAATATATCAGGTGAATTGAAGTTCCAAATAAAACAGCACCCCTTACCCTCCTTTTGTCGTATGCCGTTCGTCGTTCGTCTCTTCTTCCTATTTGATTTTAATACCTTATTTGTGTAAATTTATCTGATATAAACCGATTCCGTAGACTGGCATGACTCAAAAACAATTCAGGCTAAAAACATTCTTCGCTGAACTGAAAAGGCGAAAAGTTGCAAGAGTAGCAACAGTATATACCGTTGTTGGTATTGGTATAATCGAGATTTCTGATATTATTGGTGGCAGGTTCTCCTTACCGGATTGGATCATACGACTAATTATTATCCTGGTTATATGTGGGTTTTTTCTTGCCGTAATCCTGGGATGGATATTTGATATCACATCAAAAGGTATAGAAAGAACTGAATCGCTTACACCCCAGCAACAAGAATCTTTGCCTTCATTTACATGGAGACCGAGCTGGGTTTCAATGATATTGCTGGTCTTAGTAATAGCGTTGACAGTAACATACTGTACTGTACCGAGGCCCAACGCGCTGGGTTTTCATAAACAGGATTGGATACTGATTAGTGACCTGGAGAACAATACAGGTGAAGAGATTTTTGATAACTCTTTGACCCATGCACTTACTGTAGCTATTGAACAGTCAAAATATATAAACGTATATCCGAAGAGCCAGATTCCTGAAGTACTGAGACGAATGAGAATGGATAGTGTAAAGATTATTTCTAAGCCTGTTGCTCTGGAAATTGCCCAGAGAGAGAGAATCAAAGGAGTACTGTCTCTGGCCATCTCAGAGGTAGGACAGACATACCTAATAATTACTGAACTGGTAGATCCTTCCAGTGGTAAGGTGATTCGATCAAGAAGCATTACCGTTAAAGGAAAAGATGATATCCTTTTTGAGATGAATAAGCTGGCAACAAAACTCAGGAAAGACCTTGGAGAGGCACTTGATGAGATTCACCTGAGAACACTTCCGCTTCCCAAGGCCACAACTTCTTCCCTTGAAGCACTGAAATCTATGACGGAAGGATATGAGGCGTGGGCAACAGGTCAGGCCCCGGAAGGAGAAAGGCTAATCCAGGAAGCAATAAAACTTGACCCCGAATTTGCTATGGCTCATGCCCATCTCGGATCATTGTATTATTGGGCAAATAACCGGGAGCAGGGGGATTATCATTTTAATAAAGCATTAAGTCTTACTGACCGGCTTACAGAGATTGAGAGGATGTATATTGAAGCAAGGGTGGAAAGATTCAGGGGTAACTATGATGAAGCCATTATCAGGTATAATATTATGCTCAAGAAATATCCTGATCTTCCTGATGCCTGGTTCAGCCTTGGTTATTGTCATATGAGATTAGAGAATTATAATGAAGCAATAGCTGCATTTAAAAGAGCAATTGATATTAGGGGGGAGAACGAACCAAACACATTAATAAATATAGCCTCCTGCTATAGCAATATTAAGAAATTTGATCAGTCAGTAAAATATTACCTTGAAGCATTCAGCATAAATCCTGCGTTATTGACCATCCCAAACCTGAATCATGAATTCGGATTTACCTATGTGGCGATGGGTGAACATCAAAAAGCGAAGGATGTTTTTGAAAAGATGATGAGTGGAACAGATTCACAGAAGGCCATGGGCTTAAGGTCGATGGCATTGCTTGACCTGTATGAGGGCAAAGTGTCTGAAGCTATTGAGACGATAAATGAGTCAACTGAAATATACAGGCTGCTGGGGTATGGATTAAGTGTACTGAGAAATGATCTTCTGCTGGCGGTTATGTACAGGACAAAGGGTCTTATTCCCGAGTTCGAAAAAGAACTACATGATGTGAATGAAGTTATTGATGGTGCATCCTCTGAACCTTTCTGGTATCTATTACTGGGGAAATTATATGCAAGGTCAGGAAATATTGAGATAGCAAGGGTCCTTCTTGATAGCCTGTCAGGTAAAATAAATGAAGGTAACAGGGATGACGAGGCTGCATTTAGCCAGCTTAAGGGAGAAATTGCCCTCGCCGAGGATAATCAGAATGAAGCACTTCAACTTTTTGAGGAGACAATAAATCTGAGAAGAGATTCCTATACCCTGTCTTCCCTGGCCGACTATTATTATAATACCGGAAAGTTAGAGAAAGCCATACCTGTGTATGAAGAAGTGATTGGCCCGGAATATTCTCTGGGCTGGGAGGCACAGCAATGTTGTGTTGAAGCTTTCTATAAGCTGGCCAGGATTTATGAGGAGATGGGTAACAGTGAACAGGCGTCTAAATATTATTCCAATCTGCTGGATTTGTGGGAAAATGCAGATCAAGATATACCAATATTAATCGATTCTGAAGAAAGACTGGCCAGACTTGAAACGCTGATACCTTAATCCCCGTTTGTCGTTTGTCTCAAATTATTTTTATTTATTTTAGTGATTGATAATCAATGCAAATGAAAGAATATGGATATAACCTGCTAGCCCCGGACAGGGTATATATTTTACCCGGAATGCTAAAAGAAATATCCGGAATTACTCAGAGAGATGATACATCTGTCGTTTGTGTCGAAGATAACAGGGAGATAATTTTTATCTACGATATAGTTAATGAGAAAATAATAAGACAAATCGAGGTTGGTGGCAGGGGAGACTTTGAAGGTGTGGCAAGGGTTGAAAATACATTATACATCCTGAGAAGCGACGGATTAATATCAGAAATTGAAGATTATGAATCTGTTAATTATAAAAAGAATACATACGCTACAGGTATACCATGGAAAGATAATGAGGGATTATGTTATGATAAAAAGAACAACAGGTTACTGATTGGTCCAAAAGAAATACCTGGTAAAAAATCTGTTAATAAAAAGTTGCGGTTTATATATGGCTTCAGCCTGGATACTAAAGAAATGGTCAAAGAACCTGTTTTTACTTACGACCTCAGGGTTATAGGAAGATTTGCAGTTGAAAATAATATTCAGGTACCTCTGAAGCTTAAAAAGAAAAAGAAAAAGAAAAGATTTAAACCTGACATTAGATTTCATATTTCAGCCCTGGGTATTCACCCCATAACCGGGAGCTTATTTGTAATATCTTGCAGGAAAGACAAGCTATTGTTTGTGTTTGATATGACAGGCAATATAGAGCATATCGAGCGCCTGAATACCGGTTTATTCAGGCAGCCGGAAGGTATTACCTTTATGAAGAATGGTGATATGTACATTTCCAATGAAGGAAAAAAAAGGAAAAAACTGCCTACAATATTAAAGTTCAGTTATTTAGGGCCTGCTCACTAACCCTGTTCAGGTTTGATAAAAGTATATTAAAGAACATATAAGGTTTCTTTCTTATTCAGTTTGTTTCTTATAAATTGTATAGTCCAAGAACAAAGCTCACACACCTCAATTCATTACCAACCATGCTACCAATAACAAAAGGCTTTGACATGTATCTGAAAACCAATTTTCTGGTTATATCTCTTTTTATCTTCTCATTTTCTCATTCTATAATTTATCATATGACTTTAATTGACAATCCAATATGTTATTTTTCCTTATTTCCAATACGATTCTGAAAAGCCACCCATATATCTTGTACCCAAATAAATATCAGTTAAATAGTAACTAAAGATTTTATAATTATGAAAAATTTAAGGAATATCGTACTAGTACTAAACGGGGTTTTAATAGCGAGTATGTTATTAACAACATGTGTTTCCTGTGAAAAAGAAGAAACACCTATTTCAGGTCCCTCATCTCTGAAAGTAGTAAATAATTGCACCTATGATGTAGACATTTATTTTGATAATGATTTCATCGGAGAAGTAGAGGAGGATGCTAGCAGGACATGGTCGGTGCCAACTGGAGAACATGAAGTACGGGCTTCCAGTTATATCGGTGGCGTGGTTACAGAAAATCCAACCTTTGTTGCCGGACAGACAATTATAATGACCCTTTCATCAGGAATAAAAAAATCTGGTGATGACATGTCTGGCTCTATAGACATTGAGGATAATAAATAAAAATACATTAATTATTAAATAGTTAGCTTATATAGATTATATAATGAAAGTAAATGCTGTTTCAAAATTAATTAGTACCCTGATCATAGCCGGAATTCTGGCATCAGGATGTGCAAGCAGTACTGTCTTGCAGACGAACCCGTCGGATGCAACCGTATATGTAAAAGGGGAGAGGCTCGGCAACACTCCTTATACCTATTCTGACAGAAAAATAGCCGGCGCCTCAACCTTAATTACCTTTAAAAAGGAAGGATACGAGGATTACAGTACTACTCTGAGAAGAGTTGAACGCTGGAATGCAGGTGCACTCATTGCCGGATTATTCTTTATATATCCTTTGTTCTGGGTTTTGAGCTACGACCAGGAACATACATATGACCTTTTTGCAGCCGTGGAGGAGCAGCCTGCTGAACAGGCCATTAATGAAGCCGTGGCAGAAAACATTTCAGAAATGGAGGAACCTGATGAGCCTGTTTATGAACATGACCTGGTAAGGGCGGACAATAATTTAAAAAGTGAGAGAGTGGAAAAATTCTTGACAGACGGACGACTAAACAGGGCTGTTGAATACACTCAAAAGCAGGAAGGTGAATACCGGTCAGCATGCTTATTTACCATTGGTGAATATTATCTGAATAGTGATAGTTTATCACTCGCCGAAGATTATTTTAATAAATCCGGAAAAACAAAAGAAGGTAACGTGAAAATTGCAGAATCCTTTTTAAAAGGGGATTTGATCGACTCAATCAGGTTTGCTGACACTGAAAATGAAAAAAACTACCTGGGTAAGGTTTACCTGACGACAGAAAAGAAAGGCAGTCTCGTAATGGTTATTGATAATGAGAAGGCAAAAACTTACCTGGAGAAGGTATATGATAATGAAGAAGATGTTCTCATACATATGGCCTTTACCCTGGAAGAATATGCAATTGAAAGTAAAAAACACCTTGAAGGATTTAAAGAATTAAAAGAAATGGGATTGATGTCTATGTCAAACGGAGGTAACACTGTTAATATAAATGAATCTATCAAAGTATATTTCACACTGACTTTATTTTACCTTTCTTCAGCGGTAGATTTATATGAAAAACTGGGGAACACCAGGAAGGTGGAAGAACTGAGAGGTGAGAGAGATCTGTTGACTAAAGAGTTATTATAATTAAAGGATACATCATCATATCAAGGATACACCGGGTATCAGAAAATTTCAGTGCCTGAATTGTAGCACTGCTGACAATAAACACGAATTAATACTAAAAATAAATCATGAAGATAACATTAAAAAAAACTACACACCTTGTACTGCTTGCCTTAATAGCCTGTTCATGCGCAGTTAAGAAATATACCCTCGAACCGGCATTCTATTCATCCGGTTCTGACCTGGGCTTAATACTGGTAACTAATGATATAAGTACGAGGAGGTCAGGGCAGAGTGTTATAGGCGCGGCTGTCACCAATTATACAAAATACGATGGTCAGCTTAAGGCAGTTGATCATAAACTGGATCCTGAAAGGAAATTTAAGACCATGTATTCCAATCTTTTTGAATCTAAAGGTAAAAGTCTTACCGTTGTTGATAGTAAGTTTGATGAAGGACTATATAGTGAATTCGAAGCTCCCGACAGGGATAAGAAATATTATAAATCCGATATCCGGGCACTGAAGGATAAATACAATGTCGATGAATTAATGATAGTTATAATTGATTACGGACTTAACCAGAACTATTCAGGGGTGTTTGAAGCCGGAAAGGGCGGTTATTCTCATGTTGTTTCAAATATTGTCAACCTTAATGACAATTCACTAATCTACAAGGGTGAGACCTGGGGTAATGGCAAATTGGAAAATAATTGGGATACTCCCCCTGATTATGAACTTCTGAGGATGGCAATTGAGGCCGCTATAAACCAGGCAATAGAAACGGAAAGAAATAAATATTAGGAACAAATAAATATTAAAGTAAATGAGAAAGATATGGCATAGAAGGCTTTTATTGCCTTTATTATTACTTAGTGTCGCGTTAGGAGGTTCATTCTGCGAACGATACAGTAATGGGCCGGAGATACAGTGGCTTATCGGTACGACCATCACATATAATTATAGAAGTGGAGTAATAGCAGGATTTACTGCCAATATTAAATTTGAAGTAATTGACGGCACTTCAGGGGATATTAAAATGACAGCAGAATATGATGGTGAAGGGAAATCATGCACTGCTTTTGTAACACCAGGAAAGCAATATAAAGCTGTTGTAGTATGTGGTATTTCTGCAACACCGAAAAACAGTGCAGTGATAATTGATTGCCCAACAGTATCAGAGCCCTATAAAATAACCACTGATGTCAAAACAGGGGTAGCGAGTATAACAATAGAAGAATCATAACTCTTTAAGTTATCAAAACATTATCCGGGGAACCAGGATGCAGGAAGGTTTTCTTTAAGCGAGATATTATCTTTCGATCAGTTAAAATGCATGCAGACCTGAAAATCTTAATATGTAATATATACACATAATTTAACAGAGAAGAATATGAAAAATGGAGATCTGAAAAAAAGGCACTTTACTGGAAAATTAATTAATTTATTTATACCTGTTCTCCTGATACTGTTTTTCTCAACTAGCTCTCTTTTGTTCAGTCAGGAGACCGGCCCAACGCAGGAGGATATAATTTTTGAAGATGGTCATATAGGAATAAAACTGGATAAAATAGAAAAGGCAGACAGCTACCCGTCAGAGTTGAAAGTACCAGGTCAGCGTTACCCCTCACCCAGGGAAGGTTACGCTTACGTTGTGGTATATTTTACAATTGAATTCATAAGGGATATACACGTAGTTAGTTTTGGTGGCCGTGATGAAGAAAAGTCTGTTCTGCATAATGGTAATGGAAAGCAGTACGGGCTATTCACATGGAACGCAAGAGGGTGGGAGTTTCTGGATCCGGGAAGTTTAGCAAGTCCTTCAAGACTGGTTGAAGGTGCTACAGGTATTTTGATCTTTGAAATTCCTGCACAGGAGAATCTGGCAAAGCTTTCTTTTGTGTACTATTTCAAAGAAAGCTGGGATGATGAACAGAGGCAGAAAGGTGAGTTTAATATTAACCTGGGATTAAATAATATTGAATAAATAGGAACTGATTAAAGTTAAGTTACTAATGCAGTTCGGGATAGTGATGGGTCACTAAACATAGATCAGTATGAAAAGACGCAATTTCCTGTTTACTTTATTATCAGCTAACCTGGGGCTGGGCCTTAAAGCATTACCGACAACTGAAGTTCCCGAAGGATCAAAAAAGGATTTATTGCAGAAGGACACTATATCTGTTGATGATAATATCATTACATTTTATCTGGATGACATAATAAACCCATTGAAAATTATCCATATTAGTGATACCCACCTGTGGATGGATGACGAAAGGGGAGAACCATTCAGAAAATACAGCAACAGAATGGCCGGAGCATATAACGAAACAAAGCACTTCAGAACGGAAGCCATCACTAATCCGGTCGATTCTTTTGAGGAAGTACTGGAGCTGGCTGTTAGTAAGAATGCTGATCTTCTTGCCTTGACTGGTGACATCTTCAGCTTTCCTTCTGAAGCAGCTATAGAATGGGTTCATAAAAAACTTGAGAGTTCAGGTATTCAGTATCTGTATATTTCCGGGAATCATGACTGGCATTATGAAGGTATGAAAGGAAGCCGGAATGAATTGCGTGATATCTGGACAAAAAAACGCTTAACCCCTCTTTACCAGGGGAATGATCCCTTAATGGCGTCATACAGAATCAATGATATTAAAGTTCTGGCCATTGATAATTCAACTTATGAAATCTTACCTGAGCAGCTGGATTTTTTTCGGTCCAATACCAAAGGAGACAGTCCTGTCTTGCTCATGATGCATATCCCTTTATATGCACCAGGACGGCCATTGGGGTATGGTTGCGCCCATCCCTCGTGGAATGCTGAATCGGATAGTCTTTATCAGATTGAAAAGCGGGAGAGATGGCCGGAGGAAGGCCATACTAAAGTTACAATGGATTTTTATGATCAAGTCTTATCATCTGAAAAACTTATCGGTATTTTTACCGGTCATGTTCACAGGCAATCAATAGACATTATCAGAGGGAAACCACAGTTTGCAACAAAACCTAACTCCACCGGTGCATACCTCGAAATCAATATTTTGCCTTTGAATTATTTATAAATCCCACCGGGGTGAACCGACCATTGAGAGTGAGTAATCCCTTTAAATCATCTGATCGTGAGTCATATGTAAAATTAAAAAATCATGACTTTTATTTGCATGTACTTACTTATTTTATATATTTACTAACATGTATCTATTATTGTTCTCACGCGCCGGATATGAACACTAGCAATTATTTTCAATTTCCGGCTTTGTATTATAGCTGAATATGATTTTCAAATAAAACCACTGTTATAATATGCATACAAACCAATGTGATCACCAATGGGAAATGGTTAACGCCCAACCAGGATTTATAATTACAGAAATTTGCCATAAATGTAATCTCGTAACAACACATTTTTCTAAAGAGGAAAATCCTCCGCTTGAAGAGTATAGAGATGGTGAACATTTTTGGAACGTAATGGCCAGTGCCCAGTCAGTGAGTTTCGATCTTCAGTGTAAATTGTGCAAATCTTTAATCTCTTTCGAGGAGCTGTCGAGCTTGATGCTATGCACAGGTTGTAAAACTGATTGTAAGGTGTTCAAATTACTGAAAAGGAGTTCCGATCACTCAGTCTGGGTTTATGTTGCGTTTGGATTCAAACCTTATAAGGATAAAATGCAATTAAGTAAGGAAAAGTTAAAGATACTGGAGGATTACTTTAATATGAAAAGAAGATCTACGAAATCCTCCATTAAAATAGTATCATTTGAAATGATAGATGATCTGGATTCCTGCTCGGGAGGATTTATAATGGATGAATTTTTATTATCTCTTGAAGCTCCTAAACAGAAATAAAAATTGGAATAATAATTTAAAAATAATACACACTACCTATGAAAGTAAAAGATATTGTCGAAAGTTTATCACTTAATGTATTAACCGATATTGATGACAAGGATGTTACCGGTGTATATATTTCGGACATGCTTTCGGATGTTATGAATAAAGCACAGGCCGGAAACCTGTGGGTTACTATACAGACGCACAAAAATATAGTGGCAGCCGCTAATCTCATTGATATCTCCGCAGTGATTGTTTCACAGGGATATGAAGTCCCTGATGAGACTATTGAACTGGCCAACCGCTATAAGGTTGTAATATTGAGCACTGATGACTCTACTTTCACCCTTGGTGGCAGACTCCACCAGATAGGAATTAAATAAAATATTAATTAATCTATGCAGGACTCAACAGGTTATTTTGTTGAAGTCAGGCGTATTCGAGATACGCTTAAAGCTAAACTCTGGGCAGGCAATACTTCTGATAACGACTACATATCAGGCATATATGCTTCTGATCTGATGAGTGATGTGCTGGCATATGGTAAACCCGGATCAATACTGCTAACCGGGCTTAATTCAGTACAGGCTGTTATATCTGCCTATATGGCAGAGTTCAAAGGGGTTGTTTTCCTCAGGAACAAGAACCCAGGGGAAGAGATACTTAAGTTTGCCAGGGAGAAAGGCATGTATGTAATGTCAACGGAAAGTGATATGTATGAAACATGCATTAAGCTTGCTTCTCTGGAAAGTGAGACACCTGACAAAGTCCAGGAAAAAGATGAAGGCCATAAAGCTGATAATATTACAACACATACTTTTACTATTGACGGGCACGACTTTGCAAGTGCCGGGATGGTATCTACACAGATCAAAGCTATTTTAAAGTCAATAGGATATGACCCATCAATAATCAGAAGAGCAGCAATATCGACCTACGAGGCCGAAATGAATGTTGTAATGCATGCCAGGAAAGCAGAAGTTACTCTTACTGCAAGCGATAAAGAGATATATATAATCTTTATTGATGAAGGGAAAGGTATAAAGGATATAGACCTGGCTATGAAAGAAGGCTATTCAACAGCTACAGAAGAGCAGAGAGCCCTTGGTTTCGGAGCGGGCATGGGGCTTCCAAACATAAAGAAGAATTCTGATTATATGGATATACACAGTGTAGTGGAAGTGGGGACACGTATAGAGATTACTTTTTATATATAATGAAATACTACCATTCTCATTTAATAATGCATGAGAGATGTTCAGGATCACTTAACTGCCTGAGATCATGTCCTACAAGAGCCCTTCGATACAGGAATGGTACAATAAAATATTATGCCGACCTCTGTGTTGATTGTGGTGCCTGTATAAACGCGTGCCCGGAAAATGTTTTCCTCCCTGTAATTGATGAAATAACTGACTTTGAAAAATTTGAATATAAGATAGTAATTCCATCACATACCCTCTACACTCAGTTCGGAGCCAATATACATCCTGGTTTAATCCATCAGGCTCTGCTCAGTCTTGGTTTTGATGCTGTCCATGAGATATCAAAACATGCTTATGAACTTAGTTATGTGGTTTCAGAGAGTTTAAGATCTGAAACATTGAAAAAACCTATAATCAGCAATTTCTGTCCTGCAGTTATACGTCTGATTCAGGTTAGTTATCCTAACCTGGTTGACCTTGTCTCTCCATTCGACGTTTCAAGAGAACTGGCCGCCAGAGAGGCCAAAATGCAATACTCAAAAAGACTGGGGCTGCCGATGGATAAGATAGGGGTAATATTTATCAGTCCCTGTCCGGCTATGGTTGTTTCCATCAAACAGCCTGCGGAAAAGGAAAAATCATGGATTGATGGTGCTATCGCTATACAGGATATTTATAATCGTATCCTGCCTGAAATACTCAATCTGCAGACTGAAAAGGCAACAGTGTCAGAACAGGAATTTTTCTATTACGGAAAAAGCTGGGGTGAACTTGGATTCATTCTTCGTTACCTTGATCCCGAAAATACTATTTCTGTTGCAGGAATTGATAATATCAAGATGATACTGGATGACATAGAGGATTCAAAGTTAAGGAATGTGGACTATATCGAAGCATTTACATGCCCACAGGGATGCATAGGTGGAACATATTGCGTTGAGAACCCATATATTTCCCGTCATACCGCTATAATGCTCCAAAAAAGATTTGGCCAGGCACCCAGAACTGATAATTCTGAGATCAATAGAAAAATAGAGGAAGGCTATTATAAACTTGATAAGACAGTGGTGCCCAGGAAGACACGATTGATGGAAAGTGATATAAGTACTTCCATCAAGAGAATGAAACAAAAGCAGAGAATACTTACCAAGCTTCCGAATAAGAATTGCGGAATCTGCGGAGCCCCTGACTGTGAGACTTTTGCAGAGGATTGTGCCTGGGGTGATGCTGAACTTACTGATTGCATATTCCTGAGAACGTGAACATATTGAAAAACAATTATATGAAACAAACTGAATCATCATTCCTGGAATTACTGGAAAAATATCCTCCGGAGGAAAGCAACCTTATACCTCTTCTGCAGAAAGCACAGGAAAAAGATGGCTTTATATCGCCCGGTAAGGTGGAGGAAATAGCAGAATATCTGAAAATAACGGAAAGTGAGGTTTTTGGAGTGGCATCTTTTTACTCCCAGTTTAGATTCACACCACCTGGCAGGCATTCAGTCAGTGTTTGTCTGGGGACAGCATGCCATGTAAATGGAGGGGAAACTCTTCTCAAAACCATTGAAAGAGATTTTGAAGTAAAACCGGGTGAGTGTACTGCCGATGGGAGGTTTGATCTTAACAGGGTGGCCTGTCTTGGCTGCTGTGCAATTGCACCTGTCATTAAGGTCGATAATGAAATTTACAGCAACATGAATGTCATTAAAATGAATGATATACTAGGCCTTTATGAATAATTTAGAAACCATTAGAGAGAAAAGTATCACGGAATGGCAGTCTGTCAGACAGCCAGATGAGCCGGTAATTTTTATTGGTATGGCTTCCTGTGGAATTGCAGCCGGGGCTGATAAGGTAAAAGCTGTGATAAAGAAAACACTTGAAGAATATAAGCTTAAAGCGAAGATAGTTGAGGTTGGATGCATTGGAACATGTTACCTTGAACCCATCGTTGATATTACAGTGAAAGGCCAACCCCGGATCTCGTTCGGAAATGTGGATGAGAAAAGAGCCGAGTATCTCATAAAGAAAGTCCTTATTGAGAAAGATCTGACAAAGACAAAGCCTCTCGGACACCTTGGACCTGAATCAAGCAATGGTATGCCACATCTTTTTGAACAGTCAATGCTTAAACATCAGGTGAGAATAGTCACCAGGAATTGTGGCCTCATCGACCCCGGGAGTTTGATGCACTATCTGGCAAATGACGGGTATATTGGATTGGCTAATGCACTTAAGAAAAAGCCATTAGAAATTATAGAAGAAATAGAAGCAGCTGGATTGAGGGGAAGAGGAGGGGCTGGCTTTCCAACTGGTAAGAAATGGAAGGCATGTCATAATGTAAAATCGGATACCAAATACCTGATATGTAATGCTGATGAGGGAGACCCGGGTGCTTTCATGAACAGATTATTGATAGAGAGCGATCCGCATGCTTTGCTTGAAGGTATATTAATTGCAGCTTATGCAATCGGTGCAACACAGGGATATATATACATACGTGCAGAATATCCTCTGGCAATAGTGAGGTTGAGGAATGCTCTCAATCAAATGAAAGAAAACGGCCTTCTTGGTGATAACATACTGGATTCAGGATTCTCGTTTTCAATATCCATAAAGGAAGGAGCAGGTGCTTTTGTTTGTGGTGAGGAAACATCACTGATACATTCCATTGAAGGGAAAAGGGGTATGCCGAGAACCAGACCTCCTTACCCAGCCCAGAGCGGACTGTTTGGTAAACCCACAGTTATAAACAATGTGGAAACACTGGGAACCGTACCACATATCCTGAGAAATGGATCAGCCTGGTACAGAAAGTTTGGAGTTGAAGGTAATTTTGGTACCAAGACTTTTTCACTGGTTGGCAAGATCAGGAGATCCGGACTTATTGAAGTTCCCCTCGGAACAAGGCTGAGAGAAATAATATTCGATATAGGTGGTGGTACTATGAAGGAATTTAAAGCTGTACAAACAGGAGGCCCTTCAGGTGGCTGTATTCCTTCAGAGTTACTCGATACAAGGGTTACCTATGAAACGCTTGCCGGGATAGGATCAATTATGGGTTCAGGCGGATTGATAGTTATGGATACTGATACCTGTGTTGTTGACGTGGCAAGGTATTTTCTGGATTTCATACAGAAGGAATCATGTGGTAAGTGTACACCCTGCAGGGTAGGGACAAGGCATATGGTCGAGATGCTTGAAAAAATATGTAATGGAGAAGCCGGTCCTGACATTCTGGATAAACTTGAATCTATGGCCAGGCTCGTAAAATCAACTTCTTTATGCGGTCTTGGTCAGACAGCACCTAACCCGGTACTTACAACATTAAGATATTTCAGGCCTGAATATGTTAAGCACGTTAAAGATTACTACTGCCCTGCTCTGGTATGTAATGAACTTATTGAATATGAAGTAATTAAAGAGAAGTGTACAGGTTGCCAGCGTTGTGTAAGCGTATGCCCGACCGGAGCTATCACAGGACCAAGATCTGAACCTCATAACCTTGATACTTCAAAATGTATCAAATGTCGCGCCTGTTACGAGGTTTGTCGGTTTGATGCAATTGCAGGCAATGCAATTATAATAACATCCAGAAAAGAATGATTAAAATAAATATAGATAATAGAAGTGTAAGTGTAAGCAGTCAGGTGACTTTACTTGAAGCTGCTGATCAAAACGGTATCTACATACCACGATTATGTGCACATCCCGAGCTGGTACCTTACGGAGGTTGCAGATTATGCATAGTTGAAATAGAGGGAATGAAAGGGTATCCAACTGCCTGTACAACTATGGTGGAAGATGGCATGATAATAAGAACAAATACGAACATGCTTCAACAGATGAGACTCGACCTGCTGCAGCTTATACTGAGTGAGCATCCTGCAGCATGCCTGCTATGCGAGGATATCGAGGGTTGTTCAGTGTTCCAGGGAACTATCCGGAAGGTAGGAATCACGACAGGTTGCAGGTGGTGCCCAAAGGACAAAGATTGTGAGCTGCAGAGAGTAGTTGAATCTTTTGATATTCATGAAATATCACTTCCCGGCCTGTACAGGGATCAGCCTGTAGAGAAGTATGATCCATTTTTTGACAGGGACTATAACCTTTGCATCTATTGTGGACGATGTGTAAGGATATGTAACGAATATCGCAAAAGTTCGATAATAAATTTCAGAAAAAGAGGGAAACACACTACAATAGGTCCTTCGTTTTCCGAAAATCATACAGATGCAGGTTGTGAATACTGCGGAGCCTGCGTTACGGTATGCCCGACAGGTGCAATGTCAGAGAAAAGTCGCAAATGGTGGGGATTGCCTGATACATATACAAAATCAGTATGTCCCTTATGCAGTATTAACTGTGAAATACAGGTGCTGAGCTTAAAGGATAGAATAGTAGGTACCATACCTGTGGGAAAACCACATGAGGCAGCTGGTGAATTATGTGTCAAAGGAAGGTTTTGTCTGAGCGAGATGGTAAACAGGACTGAGAGAATCCTTGAACCCAGATTTCTTTTTCCGGAAGGTGAAGGCATAATAGAATGGAAGGAAGCATTTAAACATGGAGCAGAGCTGATAAAGAATATTGAGGAAGAAAAAGCCGCATTGTTTATTTCTCCGGATCTGACTATAGAGGAATACTTTGCAATTGCTGAATTTGCCAGTAAAGTACTGAAGACAAGTGACATTACCTCGTCGTGCCTTGATAATAGAATGATCTCATATCTCAGACTGTCAGTCAATTCAATTCAGATCGATAAGGTAAGTGAATGCTCAAGTATACTTTCATTATTCCTTAATGGAAACTATAATTTTGCACCTCTTACTATGGCTATCAAGAATGCTGCATCATCAGGTATTCCATATTATCAGGTAGGATGGATGAAAGATACTACTACCAGGTTTGCATCTGCTTCTATAGTGCCTGAACCAGGTGAGGAAATAAAGTTCTTGGATGATATTTTAGCCAGTATTAAAGGTGAATCTGGCCCTGATCCTGCTATCAACAGGATAGCTGATGAGCTGAAAAAAAAGGATAAACCTCTGATTGTTATTGGCCCATGGTTATTGTCCCTATCCTGTTTCCAGCAAATAGTCGACAGGATTAATAAAATTATAGAACTGACACATTCAAAAATATATATGCCTGACCCATACGGTAATATTAAAGGAATGTTATCGGCCCTGGAAATGAAACCGGCTGAATTAATTATTGATAAAGTAAAAAATGGAGCAATTGACCTGGTTTACATGATAGGCGAACTACCATACCTGGAGAGATCAAATGATTATAGGGTAATTTTTCAGAGTGCTTTTCCTGTACCTGAAGAACTGAAACCTGACCTTGTACTACCTTCAACAGTCTGGGGTGAATCCCAGGGAACCTGGCAAGGCAATAATGGAAACCCGGTAAAAGCGAGAAAGGCAGCTAAAGCACATGATTATGCTTTGAACAACATTGAGATTATAAACCGCCTTTCTGCATCTGTTGGTATGAAGGAAATAAAGGACTTAATAAAAAAGAGGAACAATAATGGTTCTGCGAAGCTGAAGCTACGACTTCCTGAAAGCCAATCCCTTTCTTCTTATAACGGAAAGTTACAGGATACTGAAAAGCTTCCATTCATTTTTGTCAGGGAAAAATCACCTCACAGTTATTTGAATCTGGAACTGGATAGAGCTATTGAGGGCTTGAATGAGCTGGTAAGCCCGGGATATCTGCTTATTAATCATTCAGATGCTCTCAGACTAGATCTGAAAAACGGAGATGAAATAACAGTCACTGATAATGAGAATGAACTTACCGGACCGGTTAAGGTCAGAAAGAATATACCGGCCGGAGTTATATGTATTACCGATAATAACTGTGTGAATGGTTTTAAGTCTAATCCATGTTATGTAAATCTAAGGAGGGCACATGTTTAAGATAGTTGAACGAAAAATGATTGTTCCAAACCTTCATCTTCTGGTGGTTGAAGCTCCTGATGTGGTTGAATCGATCCAACCAGGGCAATTTGTTATCATACATGCCGGTGAGGGCTCCGAGAGAATACCTCTTACAGCAGCTGATTGGGACAGGGAAAAGGGTACACTTTCAATAGTATTCATGGAAGTGGGATCATCAACCGGCAGGCTGGCGGGAATGAATGCAGGAGAAGAGCTGCAAACGGTAGTAGGCCCTCTTGGAGTACCGATTGAATGCAGGAATTTTGGTACGGTTGTCTGTATAGGCGGTTGTTTCGGCATGGGTTCTATATTTCCTGTGGTCAGGGCTCTGAAAGAATGTGGTAACGAAGTAATTACTATGCTTGAGGGAAGGAGCAAGAATCTTCTTTACTGGGAAGAAAAACTGTCTCAGTATAGTGATAAGGTTATTAAGCTAACCCGCGATGGGAGCTATGGATACCAGGGTCATGTAAAGAAAGGTACTGAAATCCTTCGTGATCTGGGAATCAAACCTGACAGGGTGGTAGCAAATGGATGTACCACCTTATCCTATCTTGCAGTCAGGGAATATGAACATTACGATGTACCTGTAATTGTTACACTTAACACAATCATGATAGATGGTACAGGTATGTGTGGTGTATGCAGATGCACTGTTAACGGTCAAATGAAGTTTGCCTGCGTTGATGGGCCAAGCTTTGATGGCAGGTTTGTCGACTGGGACGAACTGGCTGCCAGGCGAAAACAATATATATCAGAAGAAGCATTCCTTGTTCACCATTCAGGATGTGGAGGAATATAATATGGCTGAAAAGAAAAAAATAAATTTCAACAGGGTGGAGATGCCCAAACAGGCAGATTTCATCCGCAAACGCAACTTCAAAGAAGTAGCTCTCGGGTATACTGAAGAAAACGCGATTGAAGAAGCAAGCAGGTGCCTCGATTGTAAGAAGCCTTTCTGTGTGGACGGATGTCCGGTTGAAATAGATATTCCGGGGTTTATAAGAGCTATTGCAGCAGGTGACTTTCCACTGGCTATCAAGACCCTGAAAGAGAAGAATTGCCTGCCTGCAGTTTGTGGACGGGTTTGTCCGCAGGAGGAACAATGCGAAAGCAAATGTATTCTTGGGAAAAAAGGTACACCGGTAGCTATCGGTCGCCTTGAACGATTTGCAGCTGACTGGGAGGCAAAACAGGGTAGTGTCCAGTCTCCTGAAATAATGAAAAAGACTGGAAAGAAAGTGGCAGTAATAGGATCAGGACCGGCAGGCGTGACAGTGGCTGGAGACCTTACACTATTGGGGCATGATGTTACCATGTTTGAAGCCCTGCATGAACCTGGAGGTGTGCTTACATACGGAATACCCGAATTCAGACTGCCGGCAGGAGTGGTGACACGAGAAATTGAAAACCTGCAAATGCTTGGAGTCAAGCTTATATGTAATTTTGTAGTTGGTAAAACGAAACCATTACAGCAGATCCTGAATGATTTTGATGTAGTTTTTGTTGGGACAGGGGCAGGACTGCCATGGTTCATGAATATACCAGGTGAAAACCTTAACGGGGTTTATTCAGCAAACGAATATCTTACACGTGTGAACCTGATGAGAGGATTTGAATATCCAAAAACAAATACTCCTGTAGCCAGGCATAAAAGAGTGGCCGTTGTTGGAGGGGGAAATGTTGCTATGGATTGTGCAAGAACAGCACTCAGACTTGGGGCTAAGGAAGTTGCAATAGTATATAGACGGTCGGAGAAAGAGCTGCCGGCCAGGGAAGAAGAATATGAAAATGCAGTAGAGGAAGGGGTTAAGTTTCATTTTCTTACTCTCCCGGAGAAACTTATAGGCAACGATGAAGGATGGCTTAAAGAAATAGAATGCTCAAGGATGGAACTGGGCGAGCCAGATGCTTCCGGGCGACGCAGACCGGTGCGGATCGAAAATTCTGAGTTTATAATGAAAATGGATTCGTGTATTATTGCAATTGGAAACAGTCCAAATCCTATTATTCCTCAGACAACACCTGACCTGGAAGTATCAAAATGGGGAACAATAGTAGCTGATGAAGAAACACTAAAAACATCCGTTGACAGGGTCTGGGCAGGAGGCGACATAGTAACAGGTGCAGCTACAGTAATACTTGCAATGGGAGCAGGAAGGAAGGCAGCACGGTCAATGCATGAGTACCTTATGGCCAGATAAGATTTTAGACCTGATAATGAAATGTAGTAATCTGCTTATCCGGGAAGAATATATTCCATAAAAAGCCAGTAAACAGAATTATTATACTCATGGAATAAAAAGCTGACGGATTTAAATTTTAAGTCAGAAAAGTCTATTTAAAATCTTAGAATATTCAAGTTAATGAATGATAGATCTTGCTTATGACGATTGAAACTGCAAAAGAAGAAATCATTTACCGTAACCAGCCACTGCAGATAGAATATTTTATTCGCCGTGGACAAAAAGAAACAGTTTTATATTTACACGGACTTGGTTGTTCTAAATCTGATTTCCTGGGAGCAGCAGAATATGAATCTCTCAATGCCCATACACTTGTGGCGTTCGATTTTCCCGGACATGGCAACTCGGGTTACACAGAGAAGCTTGAAATGGATGATCTTGTGGAAATTACCAATCTCTTTATAGAGAAACTTAAGCTGCATGATATAGTATTAATTGGTCACAGCATGGGTGGACTTGTAGCATTACTTTTTTCGGAGAGGTATGCTGGCAAGGTAAAGGCATTTATAAATCTGGAAGGCAACCTGAAAATAGAGGATTGTACATTTTCCAGGCATGCAATTGCGGTGGATTTTGATACTTTTTCGAGAATAACATTCCGTAATTTTAAGATTGTACTACAATTCAGCAAAAAACCGGGATTCAAAAAGTGTGCAGAAAATCTTATAAAATATAATCCCCAAAAAGCTATGTATGATTATAGCCCGTCGCTGGTAAAATATTCTGACAGCGGAGAGCTGCTCGATAAGTTTGCATCATTCAAAATTCCGAAATGTTTTATTTACGGCTCAGAAAATCAAGGGATATCATATATCCCGGAACTAAAACAAAAGGGCTTAACGGTTTTTGAAATATCAGATAGCAATCACTTTCCACAGTATGATAATCCACAGGGATACTACGAAGTCATCTCCGATTTTCTATACAGGGTATGAAAAACCTTATTTAGTAAGTTGAATAATAGTCCTGCCTTGCATTCAACGAGTTCGAATCACTCTATTGCTAAGGCATGCTCGATCAACTCGGTTTAAGATTTAAAATTCCAGTTAAACGATTTAACAGTTCAACAATTGGCTGCACCGAGCTTGCAAACCTCGTTTGCTCCCGGCAAACTCACCCTGCTCGGCTCAGCGCTTCAACAATCATTTAAAGCTCTCAATCCCTCACCGTGTCCTCCGTCTTTGTCAGACGAACCATTAGCGGAGTCTGAAGTCCCGATTACTAAGGGCGAAGGTGGACCTCAACCATAAATATTCTTTGCCATTCCCAATCGCTTGATCTATATTTATATATCCAAACCAGCATAATATGCCTGAAAAACCTCATAACTTCTGACAGGAAAGTAAAAGAAGAAAAGGTAAAAAGCAGGCCTGGATGACGATGAGGCTTTGCACCTCAGTAATATTATTGGTGGTGTTAATACTAAAATGAAGATATAATCATTTACTAAAGAAAGGACTAAAATGTTAGAAGCAGAAATTACAATTGAGCGTTCCCCGGAAATTGTATGGGATTATTTTACAAATACGAAAAACTGGGAAAAGTGGTGGGGTGGTGGACTAAAGTCTGCTGACTGGAGTGAGGGAGGCAACCTGGAATGGACATTGGGAGGATCGTCACCAATAAATGCTATCACTACCGGCAAAATGGTTCAGACAATTGGAAGCTGGATGGATACAACCTTTACTTTTGAGCCAGCAGGAAGTGATGAGACAATAGTTCGAATACAAGAAAGTTCACCAAAGGGCGGGGCCTCCTTCAATGATGGAGGAGCGGCGCATCTGGCTGACCTGAACTCATACTTAAAAAAACTCAAAGAAAATATCGAGAGTGAAACCAAACGAGACACCGGTAGTAAGGGAAAAAAAGTGGAAGAGGAAAATAAATCAAAAAGAAAATATACTTGCCCTTACTGTAATTCTGAATTAAAGGGAATGGCGCTCATAACTACCCAGGTAAGTATGGACTCAGGAGTTGTTGATTTTCAGACAAATTGTTCTACTTGTGGTAAAGTCTTATTTAAAAAGGATTTCATTCAATCTGAGGAACAGAAAGAGGACACCGACAAACCAA